>Ga0207416_1001976_pt1 | contig 24163 bp, 15 predicted proteins | sample PaiPotPPM11metaG_FD_184107 | JGI IMG/M metagenome (GOLD analysis project Ga0207416, IMG submission 184107) | Iron sulfur acid spring bacterial and archeal communities from Banff, Canada, to study Microbial Dark Matter (Phase II) - Paint Pots PPM... ...
ACAAGCAAGACCACCCGCTGCATAGCAGCGGAGCCGATTCGTTCGAGTACGCGTGGTCGGAGGATCGGGACGAAGGCACCACCGGTGTCGATCGTTCCGTCCTGCCGCACCGGTCTTATCATGCAGGTCCTACTACGCCATGGTATCGAGGGGTGCTCGATACTCGTCGGCACCCTCATAGTACCCCAGAAGTAGCTCCTCCAGGTAGAGGAGGTGCAGCTCACGATCGAGACGGCCGTATTCATGGGCGCGCTCGCTCCGGAGACGATCGTACGCCTCCTTACTCTGCCACACGTCGATCGTCACGAAGACGTTCGGCTCGAGCTTATGGGCGAATAGACGCGTACGAACAAAACCCGGCGATTCGGCGAAGAGGCGAGCCCATGGGCCTTTGGGCCCATAGGCTTGTTGAAAAGCGGTCTGTTGAGCCGGATGAACGTGGTATCGGTATAGGACTTCAATCATGAGCGTAAACGATCGCAAGCCTCAGAACGCGGCTCGGGATCGTAACGGCGAGTTGGCGGAGAGACGCTGAGGGCCCTTGCCGACGAGCTTCGCAAGGAATGCGGCCAGCAGATCGCCTTCGAGCCGCAAGTGCGCCGCCAGCCATGCGTGCTGAGCCGGGCACGTCAATTCACCGAGCTCGATCACGAAGTTCCCGTTGCTTGCCCGCACCTGGGGATAGGCGTAGTAATGCCGCAGCCCCGGCGTAAAATTATCGGGCATGAATCCAAACGGCCAAAAACGGCTGTAGAGGGCGCGCCAACTGGCGGCACCCAAGGCGTCGCGCGCCCGCGGATAACCGACCGACGCCGCACTCGTGCAAGCTTTCGCCGCACCGTCGAAGTGGATGAATACTGCAGCGTGGACGAGGTAACGCCCGGTGAAATCCGCAGGCCGGCGGATGACGCTGATGCCTCGGGCTCGAAGATCGCGCACCACTTCGTCGGCGACGATCGGCGTCCACGCGCGCTCGCCGGCCGCGCCCAGATTGCATGGATGTTGCGGGAATTGACGGCAGCTCGCCGGGCGCCCCTCATGGCCGGCGCTCACCAAAACGTCCGCGCGGTAGAGTTGCAAGGCCAACGCCATCGTACCGGCAACGGCGATCATCGCGCTACGAAACCAGCGCCGTGAGCGACGCCGAGGGTTCGCATCCGAGTTCGTCGAGCAGGGCGCGACGATACCGGCGATACTGGCGAACGGCCGCTGCGCGATCGCCGAGTTCCAGGTGCGCACGGATCGCGATTTCGCAAGCGGGCTCGTCGCACGGGTCGTGCGCCAGCGTCTCCTCGCAAAAGCGCAACGCGCCGCTTGCATCGTTGCGTGCGAGCGCATCGCTTGCCAGACGATGCGTTGCCCGAACGTGAAGTTCGCGTAAGCCGCGTTCGGTTGGTTCGAACCAGTCCCATCGCAGCATGCGTTCGGGACGCTTCGTCCCCACCTGTTCGGCGAGTCGCTCCAATGCGTTGCGGTCGTCTTTCGTATGCATCCTGCGGCTCAGTAGGATGTTGGCCCTGCGCTCTATCTCCCAAAGATCGACGCGCGCGTCCGCATGTAAGCGATATCCCTCGCCGTCACGCACGACGATATCGTCCCTTCCGATGTGGCCGCGCAAGCGGTGTAGGGCCACGCTCAGCGCGTTGCGAGCGGCATATTCGTCCTGCTCCGGCCAAAGGATCGACGCCAGCCGCGCGCGGTGGAGCGTCTCGCGACGTATGCTAAGCGCGACCAGGAGCTCCAACTCGCGGTTCGAGAGCATCACGGCGGCGCCGTTCACGCGGACGGCCCCGCCGATCACATCGATCTCGATCGGCGCGACTGCGCGCGAACGCTCGCGCTCGAAGCGACGGATGTATTCGGCGAGCATACCGGCGGGAGAGCCGCCCGCAGCCAGCACCGCAATCGATTCTACGAGCTGCGCGGATTCACAACGCGTGGCGGCCTCACGCGCTACCTCCAAATATTCGGCACGCTTTAATTCGTCGCTCAACGCGACCGCAATTGCCGCTAGCGCCTGCAGAAACGGCGCATGGGCACGTTCGGCAAGCACCAAAGCCGAAGCGGCAAGCCGACGGGCTTCTCGTACGTCGGGTGATCGCGTGGCGGCGATCAAGCGCGCGTACACCACGAACTTCGGGCTGTCGGCGTCGCTCGGCTCGCCCTGGCGACCGCACGCGGCCGCGGCCAAATACGCGAAACCCCGAATGCCGAAACGCGCGACTTTCGATTCGAGCTCCTCTGCGTACCGATCGGCCAGCGCATCCTCGCCCGCAAGCCAAGCGCCCACCAACGCCTCGGCCATATCGAACGCCACGATATTCGATAGGCCGGAGCAGCGCGCGCGTTCGATCGCTTGTTCCAAAAAGCGCCGTTCGACGGCGCGTTCGCCTCGCACGCGAGCGATGTCCGCACCGAGCGTGGCAAACGTACCGGCAGCCATCACGTCCAAATGCGAGACGAACGGAAGCGCGCGCGTGAGATCGCGTTCGGCCTCATTCAGACGCCCCATCCGTGCGCTCGGCAGCGCCCGCAGATACGGAATAAACCCGTCGAGGAAGGCACGCGGAGCCTCGACGTTGCGGGCCTTCTCCGCAAAGGCTTCGGCCAGATCGAACGCCTCTTCCATCAGCCCGAGATGGATCATGAAGACGACCCGAAAGAGGACGATGTAGTAGCGCTCGACGACCGATACGTCGGGCGAGAGCAGGCGCCAGATCGCCGTCGCCTCGTCGAGTAACGGTTCGGCGTCGACGCAGAACATTCGCAACAACGCGGTGACGCCCCACAAACGTGGATACCGTTGAATCAAACTCTGATCGAGTTGCGAGAGCACGAGCGCGTAGGACATCGACGGCGCCGGGTCGCGCACGACCTCGTGTTGCCCGAGCGCGCGTGCCGCAGCCTCTTTATCCCCGCGTGCCAAATGGAGTTCCGCCGCCCTTGGAAAGCGGCCGTTGGATTCGTGATAGGTCGCCACCGATTGAAGCAATGCTTCCCGACGCTCTTCGTGGTGTTCGAGCAGCAGCGTTGCAAGTAATGGATGCACCCTGTATGTGCCCTTGGATCCACGCGCGACGAACGGCGACTCCTTTGCGAACTCCCAGAGTTGACGCACAAAGTTCGCATCGTTCGATATGCCGCGCAAATCGAGATCGGTCGCACGAGGAATGCAAGCGCACGCAACGATGGCCTGCACGAGTTGTGGATCGAGCGAAGCCAACACTTCGTCGGCGAGATAATCGTGCAGTTCGTCGAACGCAAGGTCGTCGAGGCGATCGAGGAGCGTCGCGATCCTTCCCTCGGCCGCGAACCGTAGCAGCAGCAGCACCGCGATCGGCCATCCTTGGGAGACGGTGACGATCCGTTCGACCGAATCCGCATTCTCGACCATCGTCGCAAACATCGCGCGCACTTGTTCGTCATTAAACGCCAAATCGTGCGCGTGAAGGACGACGATCTCGTGCGGCGCGGCAAATCGCGTCAAATGCATGCGCAAATCTTCTCGCGAGCAAATGACGATCGCCCGTCCCTCGGGGCGCGTGGCAAGAAGCCGAGCGAAAAAATCGCGAGCCGAACCCGAGCGCGCGAGGTGCTCGCAGTTCTCAAAAACGATAGTCCCGTCCGAGGGTTGGCGCCACGCATCGAGCGTAATATTCAGGCGCTCGACGATGGTCGTTCCACCGTCGCCCAACTTCAATTCTGTTTGCGTCAGGCTGTGCTCTCGCTCCGGGTTTTCGATCGCAAGCGAGGGGATCAGTCGGCGCGCCAGATCGACATCGTCGCGCACGCCGCTGCAGTCGCAGATGGCCCATGCGGCCGCGCTCTCTAGATACTGTCTCACCAACGTCGTTTTCCCGAAGCCTGCCGGGGCGATCATGGCGACGATCCTGGGGCGCGCGCGTTCGAGACGCTCTAAGAGCGCCTGACGCCGAATCTGAAGCTCGGGGCCGGACCGTGCCTGCCGCATAGCCTCTTAGGTTACACCCCAAGCAGCCGTAAGCATCCTGTAATTGCGGCAACCCGGGCCGTAAGACCCATGAAAGGGGGGGCTGTTAGGCTAAGATGGCCAGCCGAGCCACGGAAAGGCACAGGACATCGAATGACCGCTGTCCCCACCCCGATCGCCCAGGTCCCGCCCTTACAGGGGGATCGTTCTCCCATTCTCGCGGATGCGATTGCCCAACTGATCGCCAGCGAACCGGAACTCGCAAGCATCACGCTCTCCGAATTCGCTTCACGGGCCCGTAGCGCCGGCACACGCTCTGCACCGGACCGGTTACTCACGCCCGTCCCGAGCACTGCCGTAGCCCCCCAAGATATCGGCCATCTGCTATCGGAGCGCGAGCTTGAAGTGGTTCGCCTTGTCTCCGAAGGGCTCTCGAATAAGGATATCAGTCACCGGCTTGGCCTCTCGGATAAAACCGTCAAAAATCACATATCGCACATCCTTGCGAAGCTCAATCTCACCGCACGGACGCAGGTTGCCGTGCTGGCCATTCGCGGGGGCTTTGCCTAGGAGGCTTGTCGGAGAGCCTCCTAGGGCTAAGCGGCGATGCAGCGACCGCCGCGAGCGATCGTCAAGCGCGTCAGGCGCCCCGAGCCAAGATCGTACACCAACACTCCCCGTAAGCGGTGCGATTGCCACAAACGCGCCGCTTCGCGTATGCGCCGAAATACATCCAAGCGCCGGGCGTCGAGCGGCAAGCGGCGCAGGGCGACGGCGTAGAGCTCTCCGCGATGGCCGCGCACGACCGCATCGAACGGGGCGGCGCTCCGCCCGACGGCTACGAGGTCGCGGCGTCGGATCGCGAAGATCCTCGCTGCCAAGCGCGAGCGTAGAAAGAGGCCGAGCTCGGTGACGATCCGATCGCGCTCGGCGAAGAGTAAGGCCGGACGCACGCCGTCGGGCGCCGCGCTTGAAACCGCTCGCTCGAACCTTAGCAAAGCTTCATTAACGAGCGAACGCGGCGTCACTCGCCCGGCAGCAAGGGCCCCCGCAATCGCGCGGCGGGCTGCCCGTTCGGCGAATACGGGAAATCGGTCGGCGGCGAGTAGCGAATCCATAGCCCATTCACCATAGCCGGATCTCATGCCAAGTGTATGGCACATATAAACCTGCGATTCGAATAACCGTCATGCCAGGCACATGGCACGCATGGAACCGAAGATCGACCCATGCAGCGCATCGACGGTTCCTACGTGTACTCGGCGTCCGACCTCAACGAATTCCTAGAATGCGCGCACTTAAGCGAACTCGAATTTGAAGTCGCCGAAGGCGAACGCGTGCGTCCCCAGCGCGACGAAACGACCAACCTTCTGGCGCGCAAGGGTGAGGAGCACGAGGCCCGTCACCTCCAACGCCTGCGAGAACGCTACCCGCACGCGCTGGTCGAATGCTCACCGCGCGGGCTCCCCGGTCGGGCTGCGTGGGAGGCAGCAGAGCAAGAGACGCTCGCAGCGATGCGCTCCGGTGCGTCCATCATCTACCAGCCGACCTTCTTCGACGGAACGTTCGTCGGACGCGCGGATTTTTTACGCCGGGTGGAACGTCCGTCTCGCGACCGCGCATGGAGTTACGAGGTTATCGACACCAAGCTCGGGCTGAGCCCCAAGCCGACGTACTTGGTGCAACTCTGTCATTACAACGAACACCTCGAACGGCTCCAAGGAACGCTTCCGCTTGAGATGCACGTCGTCTTGGGTTCCGGCAACGAACGCCATTTTCGCACCGAGGCGTATATGGCATATTATCGTCATCTCAAAGGCCGCTTTCTCGAGCGCATGAACGAGCGCGCGGCCACGTACCCATTTCAAAACGCTCACTGCGCGGCGTGCTCGTGGCGTCCGACGTGCGAGGCGCAGCGCGATGCCGACGATCACCTGAGCCTGGTCGCCTCGATTCGTCGCGATCAGATCGCCAAGCTTCAAACGCGCGGCATCACCACGCTCCGCGAACTCGCCCTCGCGGGTGAATCTGGACGTCCCTTCGGCATGCCGGAGAGCTCCTTCTTCAAACTGCGCCGACAGGCGGCACTCCAACACGTCCATCGGACCGAGCGCCGCCACGTGTACGAGTTTCTCGACCCGGTCGAGGCGTCGGGATTCGAACGTCTGCCCGAACCCGACGAGGGCGACATCTTTTTCGATATGGAAGGCGACCCGCTCTATACTCCGGATCGAGGATTGGAGTACCTTTTCGGGGCGTATCTCGCGCGCGAATCGGAGTACCGCGCCTTCTGGGCTTTAGATGCGCGCGAGGAGCGCATCGCATTCGAACACTTCATCGATTTCGTCGTCGAGCGCAAAGAGCGCTACCCCGACATGCACATCTATCACTACGCTCCCTACGAAACCACCGCACTGCGCCGGCTCATGGGCTACTACGGTACGCGCGAACGCGAGGTCGATGCGCTGCTGCGCGGCCAAACCTTCGTCGATCTCTACGCGGTGGTGCGACAGGCGATCCGTATCTCGCAGCCGAGTTACTCGATCAAAAAGCTCGAAACGTTCTACGGATTCTCGCGTTCCACCAAAACGCAGCGCGGCGACGATTCGATCGTGATGTTTGAGTCGTGGCTCGTCGGCGGAGACCCGGCGATCTTGGCGGATATCGAGCGATACAATGACGACGATTGCCGTTCGACCCATCGGTTGCGTGATTGGCTGCTGCAATTACGGCTCGAACAGGCAACGCGCTTGGGCCGCACGCCGCCTTGGCGCTCAGCGGTCATCGCCGAGGAGCCCGACGAACCCGAGAGCTCGGAAACGGTTCGAACGTTGCTGGCGGCGATCGAAGCGCCCGAGTCCTTACGCGCATTACGCGCCAGCCCCGAACCCGTTCGCGCCGGGTGGCTTCTCGCCGCCCTCCTCGAGTACCATCGGCGCGAAGCCAAACCCGGATTCTGGCAACTCCACGATCGCCACGAGAACCTCGATCGTCTGCTGGAATTCGATCACGAAGCGCTCGCGGGACTGGAGATCCGATCGGATATACCGCCCGAACGCGTCAAGAACTCGTACGTCTATACCTATGAGTTCCCGGAGCAACAGCATAACCTCGGCGGCGATTCGCCATACTGTCCCGAGCGTAAAAAACCCGCGGGCACCGTCGTCGAACTCGACGAGCGACGCGGGATCGTACGCATCAAACTCAACAAGAACGTCACGCCGGAGTCGCTGCACGCGCTGGTTCCCGGGGCACCGATGCGAACGCCGCTGCAGCGAGCTGCCGTCGCTCGTATCGCCGAGTCGTTTCTGAGCGGCCGGTTGGAACGTGCTTACCCTGCGACGTTCTCGATCTTGCTCGCACATCGTCCGCGTTTCTTTCACGCGCGCTCCACCATTCAACCAGAACGCATCGACGCACGATCGGTCGGAGCGTTGGTGGAAGATCTCGATCGCAGTCACTTGGTCGTACAAGGGCCGCCGGGATCCGGCAAGAGTACGATCGGCGCATCGGCGATCGTCGATTTGCTGGCGAACGGTAAGCGCGTCGCAATTCTCGCGACCGGACACCGAGCCATTCACAACCTTTTACGGAAGGTCGAAGAAACGGCCGCCGCGCGCAACTTCGTCTTTCGTGGACTGCAGAAGGCCACGAAAGACCGCCCCGCTTCGACGTTCGTGTCGTCCCTCGCTCGTCCGATGGTCGAATCGATCGACGATGCCGCAGCGTTTGCAGGCACGCCCCACCAGTTGGCAGCCGGGACGTCCTGGCTGCTGTCGCGGCCCGACCTTGAAGGCGCGTACGACGTGTTGGTCATCGACGAAGCCGGACAAATGTCCCTCGCCGATGCACTGGCGTGCTCGCTGTGCGCGAGTAACGTCGTGTTGCTCGGCGATCCGCTGCAGCTCGCCCAAGTCTCGCAGGGGGCTCATCCGGTCGGCGGCGATCTCTCGGCGCTCGAGCATCTTCTCGACGGCAACGAAACGATACCGCCGGACCGCGGCGTTTTCTTAGACGTTTCATATCGCATGCACCCAAAGATCTGCTCGTTTATCTCGCATGCGCTCTACGACGACCGCCTACACGCGGCCCCGAGCTGCTCGGGAAATCGCATCGAAAGTGCCGCGCTGAGCGGGAGCGGCCTCTTCTACCTCCCCATCGCCCACGCCGGCAATAGCCGGTCGTCGGACGACGAAGCGCGGGCCGTCGCGCAAACGGTCGCTGCGTTGATCGACGGCACGTACCGGCTTGGAACGAACGCGCCGCTGCGACTGACGGCGGCCGACGTGCTCGTCGTCTCACCGTACAACGCCCAGCGCAAGCTCCTCCGCGCGCACCTCGCGAGCGCAGGTCTCGATGCCGCTCGCGTGGGCACGGTCGACGCGTTTCAAGGGCAAGAAGCGCCCGTGGTTCTGTACTCGATGGCGACGTCGAGCGGCGCCGACCTCCCGCGCGACATGGCCTTTCTCTTCGAGAAAAACCGTCTCAACGTGGCGATCTCGCGCGCGCAGTGCGCGAGCGTATTGGTCTGTTCACCCGAGCTGCTAAACGTGCGGTGCAGCACTCCGGAGCAGATGGCACTCGCGAACCTGCTCTGCTCGTTTGTGGAAGCCGCGGAGATGCTCCCGCAGCCCGGAATGTGAAACGTCCCGGCTGCAGTATCTGCAACCGGGACGTTTCACTTGTTACCAACGCTGGCGAGCGTTAGAGGTCTTCGGGGTTGATGCCCTTGATGCGATCGTACTGCGTCTTTTTCGGCGCAGCGTGCACCGCAACGTGATCCTCGTACTCACCTTCGTATTGCACCGTGAGCGGCTCGCGATTCTTTTCGTATGCGCTTACCAATCTGCTCACGTTGTCGCCGTTCGCGCCCATCGTCGCTTCGATTAACGCCGCGTCGTCGGCCGTCATGCTGTAGGCCGTTGCGGCTTCGAGCGGCTGGCGCGGACGCCCGTCGTCGTCGACGTCCTGGCCCTCGGGAACGATATCGATGTTGCGATAACGCGACATACCGGTACCGGCCGGGATCAGCTTGCCGATGATGACGTTCTCTTTGAGCCCCAAGAGCGGATCGTACTTGCCCTTGATCGCCGCGTCGGTGAGAACGCGGGTCGTTTCCTGGAAGCTCGCCGCAGAGAGGAACGATTCCGTCGCGAGCGATGCCTTGGTCACACCAAGCAACACCGGGTTCGCGGTGGCGATGGCCAGTTTCTCGGCCTTGACCTTCTCGTTGTTCTCGTGGAAGGTCGCCGCTTCGACCAGTTGGCCGGGCAGCATTTGCGTATCGCCGCCTTCGACGATCTTGACCTTACGCATCATCGAACGCACGATCACTTCGACGTGCTTATCGTTGATGTCCACGCCTTGCGAACGATAGACCTTCTGCACTTCGCGAACCATGTAGTTCTGCAGAGCGGTTTCGCCTTTGAGGCGCAAGATGTCGTGGGGGTTGAGCGAGCCTTCGTTGAGTTGGTCGCCGGGTTTGACCGTGCCGCCGTCCTGCACCGCGAGATGCGTGCCGAGCGGTACGTCGTACTCGTGGTTCTCGCCCGCTTCGTCGATGACGAAGATGATGCGCTTGTTCTTTTCGTCGCCGAACTTAATCGTGCCGGCGACTTCGGTGATGACAGCTTGGCCTTTGGGTTTGCGCGCCTCGAAGATTTCTTCGACGCGCGGAAGGCCGGTGATGATGTCTTCGGTTGCGACGCCGCCGGTGTGGAAGGTGCGCAGGGTGAGCTGCGTACCCGGTTCGCCGATCGATTGCGCCGCGATGATGCCGACGGCCGTGCCGATATCCGCTTTCTTACCGGTCGCGAGATCGCGGCCGTAACAGAGCGAGCAGACGCCGTACTTCGATTGGCACGTGAGTACCGAACGAATCTTGACCTGCGAGATACCAGCATCGACCAAGGCCTTCGCCTTCTCTTCGTCGATCTCTTGATCGCGCGCGACGATCGTGGTGGTCGGGCGCTTCGGATCGACGCGGACCTCTTCGGCAGCGCGGCGGCCGACGATGCGGTCGCTGAGCGGCTCGATGATTTCCTTGCCGACGCGAATATCGCCGACCGTGATGCCGTGGTGGGTGCCGCAATCTTCCTCGCGGATGATCACGTCCTGAGCCACGTCGACGAGACGACGCGTCAGGTAACCCGAGTCGGCGGTTCGCAGGGCGGTATCGGCCAAGCCTTTACGAGCGCCGTGCGTCGAAATGAAGTACTCCAGAACCGTCAGGCCTTCTTTGAGCGAAGCCTTGACCGGGATTTCCAGGATGCGCCCCGACGGATCGGACATGAGTCCGCGCATACCGCCGAGCTGCTTGACCTGAGCGATCGATCCACGAGCACCCGAGGTGGCCATCATGAAGACCGGGTTGAGCGGGTTCTGGGCCGCCTGCATGGCAGCCGTGACCGCGTCGCCGGACTTCGACCAAATCTCGATCGTCTTCGTATAACGTTCGTCGTCGGAGATAAAGCCTTGGTCGAAGAGCCGATGGAGTTCGTCAACGGCACTTTGGGCCTTAGCGAGAATGTCGTGCTTGGCTTGCGGCACGACGATATCGCTGATGGAGACGGTCGTCCCCGAAAGCGTCGCGAAGTGGAAGCCGAGTTCCTTGATGGCGTCCAGGAAGCGCGCGGTCTCCGCGTTGCCGTACGTGCGATAACAGTCGGTGATCGTCTTCTTGAGCGCACCTTTATCGACGATGCGGTTGACGAACGCGTGGTTCCAACGATCCGGGAACGCCATGTTGAAGATGACGCGCCCGATGGTGGTCCTGATCAGTTCGCCTTTCCAACGAACGTAGATCCACTCTTGCAGACCTACGGTGTTGGTATCGAACGCGATGACGGCTTCTTTCGCATCGTAGAACGTCGGCAGCGCGCCCGGTGCGTCGTCGGAAGGAGCGTGCTTCTTTTTAGCGCGGGCCGGAGGCTCTAAGTCCTCGGCCGAAATTGCCCCCTTTGCCGGACCAACGTACTCGTTGCGCTGGAACGTGAGGTAATAGAGGCCGAGCACCATATCTTGGGTCGGAATCGATACGGGGTTGCCGTACGCCGGAAGCAAGATGTTGTTGGAGCTGAGCATCAGGATGCGCGCTTCAGCTTGCGCGCCGGCGCTGAGCGGGAGATGGACGGCCATCTGATCGCCGTCGAAGTCCGCGTTGTACGGCGTGCAGACAAGCGGATGCAAGTGGATGGCTTTGCCTTCAACCAGCACCGGTTCGAACGCCTGGATGCCCAGACGATGGAGCGTGGGTGCGCGGTTGAGCAGCACCGGATGCTCTTTGATGACTTCTTCGAGCACGTCCCAGACTTCCGGACGGACGCGTTCGACCATGCGCTTCGCACTCTTGATGTTGTGCGCGAGCGCACGATCGACGAGCTTTTTCATCACGAACGGTTTGAAGAGCTCGAGCGCCATCTCTTTGGGCAAGCCGCATTGGTGCAGCTTGAGCGACGGGCCGACCACGATGACCGAACGGCCGGAGTAGTCGACGCGCTTTCCGAGCAAGTTCTGACGGAAACGCCCTTGCTTGCCCTTGAGAATATCTGAAAGCGATTTAAGCGGGCGATTGTTGGGGCCGGTAACCGGCCGGCCGCGCCGCCCGTTATCGATCAACGCATCAACCGCTTCTTGCAGCATGCGCTTCTCGTTTTTGATGATGATCTCGGGAGCGTTGAGTTCGAGCAACCGTTTGAGACGGTTGTTGCGATTGATCACGCGACGGTAGAGATCGTTAAGATCCGAGGTTGCGAAACGGCCGCCGTCGAGTTGCACCATCGGGCGCAGTTCGGGCGCGATGACCGGAACCGCCGAAAGTACCATCCACTCCGGCTTGTTGCCGCTGGCGAGAAACGCTTCGACGACTTCGAGGCGCTTGATCGCCTTGAGGCGCTTCTGACCCGTCGTTTCCTTAAACTCTTTGCGGAGCTCCTCTTGCGATTTCTTGAGGTTGAGGTCGCGGAGCAATTCGCGGATCGCTTCGGCACCCATGCCGGCCTTGAAGCGGTTGCCGAACTTGTCGCGGGCTTCGCGGTATTTCTGTTCGGAAAGCACTTCGCGTTTGACCAAGTTCGTATCGCCGGGATCGATCACGACGTACGCCGCGAAATAGATCACCTTCTCCAGCTGGCGCGGCGACATATCGAGCAAGATCCCGATACGGCTCGGGACGCCCTTGAGATACCAAATGTGGCTTACGGGTGTCGCAAGCTCGATGTGCCCCATGCGCTCGCGTCGCACTTTGGCGCGCGTGATCTCGACGCCGCAGCGATCGCAGATCATGCCTTTGAAGCGGATCCGCTTGTACTTACCGCAGTGGCATTCCCAGTCTTTGGTCGGGCCGAAAATCTTCTCGCAGAAGAGACCGTCACGCTCGGGTTTGAGGGTGCGGTAGTTGATCGTTTCGGGCTTCTTTACTTCACCGAACGACCAGGCGCGAATCTGCTCGGGCGAAGCCAAGCCGATGCGCATCGCATCGAAGTTATTGACGTCAATCAGGTTCACGAAGGCACTCCGTCATACCGGCGCCCGCCGATGGCCGCTGACGCAGGGTGCGCGACTCACGTTGTCACGTAAGGGCTCCCACCGTTGCTTCCTACCGGATCCGCGAGCCTCCAGGCGTATCGCGATCGTCATCGCGGGTCCCAGGGCCGGGGCACAGACGGTCATTATATCATAATGCCGGACGGGCTTCAAACCCCAAGGCCTGCTACCTTCGACATAGTTCGTACCCGTGTGTAAAGGCCTATCCTTTTGGGGAGGGGATACCCATGATGATCGGCATTGTTGGAACGACGAGCAAGGCAACGACGCTCGCAAAAATCTTCACCCGCGCTGGATCGGTGAGCGTCAGCGATCCGGGCCATGCGGATCGCGCCCAACGCTTGGCGGCCGAGCTGGGAGCCGGGGCCATGGCCGTCAGCCCCTATCGGCAGGCGATAACGAGCGATATCCTGGTTTTCGCCATGGATTGGCGCGACCTCGATGCTGCACTCACGCAGCTGGGCCCGCTTCCGAACCGAATCGTCATCGACACGATGCTCCCGGAAGCGACGATAACGCAGAACGGCGCGCAGACGCTCGCCCACAAACTCGATAGCCCGCACGTGGTGGAGGCCTTTGTCGAGCCGCCTCCATGGAACAGTGGCGTGAACCTCTGCGCCGACGACCCGGATGCGCGGACCCGCGTTACGAAGCTGCTACGCGAGTGCGGAATCGAAGCACGGAACGGCGGCCCGCTCGCCAGCGCGGGAACCAACGAGCGGCGCGCCCGGGCCCTTGCGTCGTAGCGCCTATGCGCCGGTTCGCAGAAACCGGCGCATCTCGCGCTCGAAGGCTTCGAAATCGGTACGGTGGAGGCTGTGTCCGGCCCCCGCGAAGGTCACGATCTCGACCGCCGGCGGAACCATCTCTCGCACGCGCGCCAGGGTGGCGGCGTCGACGATCGATCTGCCGGGATCGGCCATCGCCAGCAGTAGCGGGCGATCGTAACCCGCAAGCGCCGCCGGTAACGGCCATTCGCCGATCGGATTCTCACGCTGCAACCCCGCGATGGGCGCCGCGCTCATCGAGCGCATCGCATGGACCTTGCCTTCGACATCGAGCGGATGGCCCGGATACTCCGAGCGTACGCGTAGCTCCCGCTCGTCGCCCCGCAACGCGAAAACGTCCTCAAGCTCGGCGATATATTCGGCGTACCACGCGTCCGGCGCTTGATTGAGCATCGGGTCGATCGCGACGACACACCGCGCGCCGATCGGAGGAGCACCGAGAATTGCGACCGCGCCTCCCCACGAGTGCCCTACCACGACGTCGATCGGCTCGGCGAGGCCGCCCGCGATCTCCGCAAGGTCTCGCACGCCGCGCGAGAGCGCCATGGGGCCGTGGACCGATGAGGCGTCGCCGTGGCCGCGTTGATCGTAGGCGAAGACGCGGTAACGATCCGCGAACGCCTGCGCCAAGCGCTCCCAGCCCTTGCGCGAACTGGTCATGCCGTGCACGAGCAGCATCACGGGGCCGGACGTGCCCCAACGTTCGAGGATGGTCTCCGCTCCGTCTTCGAAGCGTACGGGCAGTTCGCTCACGTTCTTAAACCTTTCGCCGCGTCGCGGGCTTCCGACCCGTGACGCTTCGCAAACGTCAATTCCGAAACGCCGGATTTATCGAGGCCGCCAAGTCCCAACTGCTGCATGAGTTCGAACTGTCGCAGCGCTGCGGCGGCTACCGGCAATCGCAGATCAACATCGCGTGCTAAGGCGAGCGCGATGCCGGAATCTTTCGCCGCGTGATCGGCCGAGAAATACACTTCGTGATCCCGGTTTTGCATATCCAGGCCATCGGTCTCCAGCACGCGAGAGTTTGCGCCGGTCTGTGAGAACACTTCGCGCACGACATCCAAGTCTAGGCCGAGAGCATCGGCCAGGCCCAGCCCTTCGGCAAGCCCCGCCGTATTGACGTTCATCACCATATTGACCAGCGCTTTGAGTTGCGCGGCTTTCCCGGCCTCTCCAACATAGCGCAGCGATGCGCTCATCTTCTCCAGCACCGGCCGAGCCGACTCGAACGCATCCTTGCGGCCTCCAACCATCAAATACAGCGTTCCCTCGCGCGCTTGGGGGATCGAACTCGCCATACAGGCTTCGAGCGAATGGCCGCCCCGCTCTTCGACCAAACGCTCGACTTCGACGTGGACGGCCGGCGTTACGGTAGCGGTGTTGATGAAGATCCGCGCGGCCGCGCCCTGCAACAGCGAATCTCCCGCGGTCGCAAAAATATCGTGCATTGCAGCATCGTCGGTCACGACCGTGACGACGACGTCGCTGAGTTCCGTGACGCGGGCGAGCGAGGCGGTCACTTCGCCGCCGGTCTCCCGCCCCGTTTCGCGGGCCGCGTCCGGATGAATATCGTAGAGGGCGGCGATCGGGTAGCCGACATCGTGGAGCCGTTTGGCGATGCCGGCGCCCATGCGTCCGGTTCCAACGATACCGATCCGGGGCAACGTGGTCATATCTGCGTCTCCTGGCTGGTATGTGCTTTGACGCGACAGCGGGCCGCATCGAGCGAGCTTTTTCGGGCGTCCCCGCCCATAACCCGTCCCGAGCGGGATTCGACGATGCATTGGGGTACGCTCCGCCGTACAGTAGCCTTCATGCTCCCGCTCGTGCTCTCAACCACGCTGTACGTCACCAGCAGCATCGACGGATCGCCGATCGACGACGCGCGGATTGTGGCGACCACCGTTTCCGGTACAACGCTGAAACGCACGAGCGATCGCAACGGCATCGTGGTCGTTCCCGGCGCGATCGCACGCGTCGTCGTTTCGGCTCCCGGTTGCCGCCCGTTAAGCCTGGATCGCGCGATCGGGGCCGCGGTGCACGTCACGCTCTCGTGCACGCCTCCGGTAATCGGAAACGTTTCCGTTGCGACCGGCTCTAGCGAATCGCTCCACCGGCTGCCGGTCGCCGCTTCGGTGCTCGATCGCACTGCGATCGTCAATTCGCCGGCCCTCTTCTCCGATGAGTTGCTGCGCGCACTGCCCGGCTTCGATCGCGATCGCAGCAATAGCGCATTTACCAATTACGGCCAACTCCGCGTGTCGTTCGACGGCGCGGGCTCGGATCGCGGGCTCGTACTCGCCGACGGCATTCCGGCTCAAGACGGTTTCGGCGGACAAATCGACTGGGCCGCGTATCCGGTGAGCGATATCACACGCGTCGAGTTGCTTCGCGGCGCAGGGTCGGCGCTCTACGGCGCGGGAGCGATCGGCGGCGTGATGCAGATCGAAACCTACGCTCCTCCGAACCCGCAATCGCCGAGCGAGGCGCTGATCGGCCTTGCGGGTGGATCGCATGCATTCGCGCACGCCTACGTCCGCGCGGGCACGCACGTCGGCTCTCGCCTGGCCGCATCGGTCGCCCTGGAGAGCGATCGACTCTCCTATGCCGACCTTCCACCGGCGTACGCGAGCCCCATCGATAGCCCGGCGCAAGCGCGCTCCGCTATGGAGTCGGTGCGGCTTCGCTACCGTCCCAGCGGTGGAACGATCGTCGATGCCGATTACCGCGGCGCCTACGATTATCAGCAAGAAGGGCGCCCGAATTACGATTTTACGCGGCATCTCTCGCAAGAGCATCTGCGCCTTCGGATACCGCGGCCGCATTCGCTCGTCGACGTCAACGGTTACGTCCGCAACACCGGTATTACGAATCGCGCAGACGTCTTTCCACAAAAGCCCGGCACGCTGCGATACACGCAAGACGTCCCGACATCCGAGCGCGGGGCGTCGATTGCTTGGACGGTCGATCGTACCGCATCGACATTCGAGGCGCGCGCCGATCTGCGGAGCGCGTACGGCGAGAGCCTCCAATTTGGATCCAACGGCGCGTTCCAGAACGGCGGCAGCGGAAATCAGCAACTCGCCGGCATCGCGCTGCAACAAACGTTACGACTCTCGCGCACCGAGTTCGTCGCCGGCGCGCGCGCCGACGAGGTCGGTTTTTCCAACGGGAGCATCTCGGGAGGTGGCGGCAACCTCGCCGCTCCACCGCGCATCGATCGCGCGATATCACCCCGTTTGGCGGCACGCTACGACCTCGGATCTCATCTTGCTCTACGGGCATCGATCGGCACCGGTTTTCGCGCGCCGTTCCTCAACGAACTCGTACGCGGATATCAGATCGGTAGCACCGTCTACGAGCCGAATCCATCGTTGCTTCCCGAACGTAGCGCATCGCGCTCGATCGGCCTGGATTACCTCGAGACGGCGCGTCACCTTTCCCTGGATTACACGCAGACACGGGTCGGCGACGCGATCATGTTTCGAACGATCGATCCGACCCATCAGCTTCGCAGCAACGTCGCTCGCACCCAAACCGACGGCTTGACGCTCGCATACGAGCAGAACGTCGGAGCGTGCGCCCGTTTGGCCGGTTCGGTGACCGATCAATTCGCGAGGGTGACGGGCGGCGATGCGGCGATCGTTGGGAAGCGCCTACAATACGTCCCCGCGATCGACGCCACGCTCGGCGCCGAAGACACGATCGGAGCCGTCCGCGCGGGCCTTTCCATCGCGTACATCGGCCAAACGTTTGCCGACGACCTCAACGCGCAACCATTGGGTGCGGCTATCGTCGCGGGCGCGCACGCCATCGTCCCGCTGGCCCGGGACATGCGCTTGGTCGCCGGCGTTCAAAACCTCACCGGCGCCCGCTACCTCTCGAGCATCGACCGATACGCGATGCCCGCGGTAGCAACGATCGGCCTCGAGATCCCGCTCTCGGCCAAGCAACCGGCAGGCCGCTCCCGCCGTTGCCGGTAACGTCGCAAGCGCGCGTTTCGTTGCAAAAGAGATGGGGAAAACCCCCACCGATGATTCAACCCAGGAGGAAGCTTTCTATGCTCAACATCGTTCGACGCTCCATCGCCGGGGCACTCCTGTTCTCCGTTCTGGCGATCGTGGCGCCGGTCCAGCCGGCAAGCGCCAACGGAGCGGCCAGTACGAGAAACATCCTTTTGCTGGGCGGCGCTGCCACCTACCTCATCATCCAACATAATCGGAAAGTCCACGAAAAGTACGCGCAGTACGACCGTCAGCAAGCGGCTCTTTCGCAACAGCGTAACAACGCCTATGCGGCATACAGTCAGGAGCAGCACGCATACGACCAAGAAGTCGCGGTCAACGGCGAACTCAAGAAAGAGATCGCTTACCAGCACGAGGTGATCGGCCAACAACGCCATCAACTCGCACTGCTCAACGTCCATCGCTCCTTCGCGGATACGCGCGTGTCGCAGGTACCCAATCCCAAGGGTCGCGGCGTCCGGCAAGTCGCCATGACGTCGTACGGATGGGGATCGATCTAATGTCGCTGCGCCGCTGGCTCCCGCTCGTCTTGCTGGCGGCGCTTACGGCGTGCGGGGCGTCGGCGGCTTCGGGAGCCGCCGCACGCGCCGCGGATAGCGTGACGAAGGACGTCTACAACAACGACGCGCAGAGCGTGGCCTCCCAGCTCGATGGGCCGCTCCAGTCCCAGGTCTCGCGCGGCGAGGTCGGGATGCTCTCCGATAAAATGCATGCGCTCGGCGCCTACAAAGGGCTCACGTACATCGCCGGAGATCCGGCGAAGAACGAATACACGTACCGCGCGAACTTCGATAAGGGCACCCTAAACGTCGTGGTTCGCATCGATAGTGACGGAAAGCTCGGAGCGTATCGCGTCTTCGCGGGCGACTAGATCGCGACGCTCACGTCGAGTACCGTGCGAGTGAACAGATCGGCCGGAAGCGGATGGCCCAGGGCATAGCCCTGGGCCAAATGACACCCGATGTCGAGCATCGCCTCGACTTGCATGGCGTTCTCGACGCCTTCGGCAAGGACGGTCATACCGAGTTCGGAAGCTAATCGCACGATCGTGGTAGCCACCGCTTTTGCCTTGGCATCGACCTCGCTGCGGTTGACAAAGGTGCGGTCGATCTTAAGGATTTCGGCCGGGACGTCGCTGACGCGACCGAACGTCGATCCTCCAATACCGAAGTCGTCGATCGCGGTTATCACGCCGATGCGCCGCAAGGACTGTACGAGCGCCGCAACCTCGCGTTCGTCACTGGCAACGAGCCGCTCCGAGATTTCGACGACGAGCACGTCGCTCGGAAGGCCGGCGCGCAAAATAGCCTCGCCGATACGCCGGGAACAATCCCGGTCGACGGCTTGTCTCCCGAAAAGATTGACCCACACTTTGAAGTCCGGGATCGTCGCGCGCCATATCGCCGCCTGAGCGAGGCTCCGATCCACGACGTCCCAGCCCACACGTTCGCTAATCGCCAACCGCTCGAGCATGTCGATGAAGCTGTCCGGCGTGACGATGCCACGTTCGGGATGAGCCCACCGCAGGAGCGCCTCGGCTCCGGCCACGCGCCAAAACCGGGCTTCCTTGTCGTAGGCAAAAATCGGTTGGAAAAACAGTACGAACTCGTCGCGCTCGACCGCGCGATGCAATTCGCCGACGAGTGACGGCGCGGCGCCGGCCTGTAACTCCGGAGAGTAGACGACGACGCGGGTAGGCGTGCGTTTCGCATGGTGCAGCGCAAGATCGGCCTTGCGCAGCACGTCGTCGGCAGAGCTAAATCGCACCATGCGAACCGCTCCGATCGAGACCGAGACAAAGATGCGCGATCCTTCGACATCGAACGGAGCCTCGAAGAATCCGCGTACCTCGGCCAGCAGCGCGTGAGGGCTGCGATCGTCCACCAATGCGACCGCGAACTCGTCGGCGCTCAATCGCGCTACATAGTACGCTGTCGGAAGCCCCGTCCGCAACCGGACGGCAAGATCTGCAATCACGCGGTCGGCGTTGGCGCGCCCCACTCCCTCGTTCAGCAGCCGCATATCGTCGATATCGAGAATGACCAGGATGAGCGAAGCGTCTGAATGCCGGTCGATCCATTCGATCAGCGGCTCGCGATTCGGGAGGCCCGTGAGTTCGTCCACGAACGCGCGCCGCTCTAAACGTACCGTCAACGCGTCGCGCTCCGCAGATACCGCCCCCAATAAGAGCGACATCAGTGCGGAGGCGAGCAAGAACATCTGATATTCGGTGTTATCCAGATTCGTCGTATAGAACGCTACGTGCAACACCGTCGAGGTGACATCCGTGATGACGATGCCCACGATCGCCCCGCCCATGCCGAAGCGGATCGCCAAGACCGCCAGCGGCACGAAGGCGAGTTCCAGTGCGGGGGTTCCCCCAATGGGACGAATCACAAAGGCGGCGCACACCACGATCGCCGTCGTAATCGATGCGAGCACGAGCTCGCGTTCCGCGTGAGGGCGCCGCGTCAACAGCGACGTCCGCATGGCATTCCAGTCCGCGAAGGCGGTAACGGCGGGCACGATGACGATGATCGCGACGGCGTCGCCGGAGAAGAACCGCACGTAATGAATCAACGCACGTTCCCACGTGAGATCGTGAAAAGCGATCGCGACGAGCGTTTCGACGACATTGATCGCGATCGGTGCCGCTAGGACGAGCAACCCGCCGAACAGGGCCACTTCGCGCAGGCTTGTGAGCGGAAACCGGACGCGCATGCGCTGGAGCAACCAACACGTGGCTAGACCGTAACCCACTCCGGCGATCGCGGGCTCTACGATCTGATCGCCTAGCGAGATTCCCGGCGCATTCCCTATCGCGATCCGCAGAGCGATCGCAACCGCAATGAGCGGCGACCACCGCCACCCAAGCATGAGAAAAAGCAAGACGTCGAGCGCGGCGTCGATCGCCCAGGATCCGATTCCCGGAACGAGGGCCGCATGCCCGGCCAGGTAGTTGGCCAGCGGCCACAATAACAGAAAAACCGCCACATAGATGGCCGTCTTTCGCGGATGCATCGCACCGGGTTCCCGCAATCCGAGCACCCTGCCCTTCTTCACTACCGTAGGCTGCGCGCCTGCCCAGGCGCATGAGCCTTTACGACGCTCTTCGGCCTATAGCACCTTTGCCATCATGCTATACTCCGCAGCAAAACCGGCGCGTTCGTAGAGACGGCGAGCGCGGAGATTTCCATTCATGACGTTGAGCACGAGCATGCCTAGGCCACGCTCGCGGGCCCACTCCTCCGCAGCCGCGATGAGCGCCGAGCCGATCCCGAGTCCATCTTCGGCGACCGCGATCTCCGAGAGCTTCGCCATATCGATACCGCGATAGAAATCCTCAATCACGAGCATCCATGCAAAGCCGACGACTCGCCCGGCCTCGGTGGCGACCAGGACTTGCGATCTATCGGAGACGTGAGCGAGTGCCCGCTCGACTTGGCGTCGCGTCCCCGCATTGACCTCGTCTCGCGTTCGCCACGAAGGCAACTCGAACTCGGCAAAGCGATCGGTGAGGGCCAAGATCGCCGGCCGATCTTGGGCACGCGCAAGACGAATCTCCATGCGCCCGACTTCTTGCAGCAATGCAAAAGGTCCGGCGAAATCGCCGGACCTTTTGCATTTGCATCCGCTCCGGGAAGACTAGAAGTCTTCTTCGGCCGTGTTGCCTTCGTTGAACGGCGTCTCTTCGTCTTCCTCGAACGTGTCGCGGTCGGCTTCGTAGACCTCGTCCTCTTCTTCCTCGAGTTCGTAGCCTTGGACGCCTTCAGGAACGTCATCCTCGGCGGCGTCTTTTTCTACTTCGAACACTTCGTCGGTTTCGAGTTCGCGCACCGGAGGGGCCGTGGGGAGCGGAGCGATCGCGTCCAGCGGCTTGCTGTCGTCGATCTCTTCCTCTTCCTCTTCCTCTTCGGGCTCCGCGATGGCGCCTTCCAACGCGCCCTCGGCGACGGCTTCGGCAACTGCCTCGCTGGCGGCGACCGCCGTTTGCGAGACGACCGGCTGGTCGTCACCCATGAGCAGACCGATCTCCTGGCGCTCGCGCTCGCCCATATCGTCGTCGGAGATCTTGATGTCGACCTCTTCGCGATTCTCGGTGAGCACCTTGACGTCGAGCGCTAGCGACTGCAGCTCCTTGATGAGGACCTTGAACGATTCCGGAACGCCGGGTTCCATGACGTTCTCGCCCTTCACGATGGCTTCGTACGTCTTGACGCGTCCGACGACATCGTCGGATTTTACGGTCAAGAGTTCCTGTAGCGTGTACGCCGCACCGTAGGCTTCGAGTGCCCAGACTTCCATTTCGCCGAAGCGCTGGCCGCCGAATTGGGCCTTACCACCGAGCGGTTGCTGCGTGATCATCGAGTACGGGCCCGTCGAACGCGCGTGGATCTTGTCGTCGACCAAATGCGCGAGCTTGAGCATGTAGATCATGCCGACCGTGATCGGGCGGCTGAAACGATCTCCCGTGCGACCGTCGCGCAGCCACGTTTTGCCGTCGGCCGGTAATCCGGCGTCTTGCAGCCACTCGGCGATATCTTCGGAGTGTGCGCCGTCGAAGACCGGAGTTGCGACTTGCAGCCCAAGCATGCGAGCGGCCCAACCGAGATGGGTTTCCATGATCTGACCGAGGTTCATACGCGAGGGGACACCGAGCGGATTGAGCACGATATCCACGGGCGAGCCGTCTTCCATGTACGGCATATCTTCTTCGGGCAGGACCTTGGCGATGACGCCCTTGTTACCGTGGCGCCCGGCCATCTTATCGCCCTGCAGAATCTTGCGTTTCTGCGCGACGTAGACGCGTACCAGATGGTTCACGCCCGGCGAGAGTTCGTCGCCGTTTTCGCGCGAGAACACCTTGACGTCGATGATCTTGCCTTTTTCACCGTGCGGTACTTTGAGCGAGGTGTCGCGAACTTCACGCGACTTCTCGCCGAAGATGGCGCGCAGGAGACGCTCCTCGGCGGTAAGCTCGGTTTCGCCTTTCGGCGTTACCTTACCGACCAGGATGTCTTCCGGACGCACTTCCGCACCGATGCGAATGATGCCGCGCTCGTCGAGATCCTTGAGCGCATCTTCACCGACGTTGGGGATATCGCGCGTGATCTCTTCGGGCCCGAGCTTCGTATCGCGCGCTTCGCACTCGTACTCCTCGATGTGAATCGAGGTGAAGCGATCTTCTTTGACCATGCGTTCGCTGATCAAGATCGCGTCTTCGTAATTGTACCCTTCCCACGGCATGAACGCGACGAGCACGTTCTGCCCGAGGGCCAGCTCGCCGTCTTGCGACGACGGTCCGTCGGCGAGCACCTGGCCGGCGGCGATCTTTTCGCCCAAGGCGACGATCGGGCGCTGGTTGATGCACGTGCCGGCGTTGCTGCGCACGAACTTGAGCAGATCGAAGTGCCTTTCGGTACCGTCTTCAATCTTGAGCGTGATGCCCTTCGCATCCACGTTGGTGACCACGCCCGCGACGTCGGAGACGATGAGCGAACCCGAGTCCTTTGCCGCACGATACTCCATACCGGTACCGACGATCGGCGCATCCGGCCGAAGCAGCGGCACGGCCTGACGCTGCATGTTCGCACCCATGAGGGCGCGGTTTGCGTCGTCATGCTCGAGGAACGGAATGAGCGCCGTCGCGATCGAGACGATCTGCTTGGGCGACACGTCCATTAATTGAACGCGCGCTGCAGGTTCCTCGATGTACTCTTCGGCGTAACGACAGACGACCGAATCCGACTCGATCTTTCCCTTGGGATCGAGCGGCGTGTTCGCCTGAGCGATGATGTATTCGTCTTCCCGATCCGCCGTGAGATACACGATCTCGTCGGTGACGATGCCGTTCTCTACCACGCGGTACGGCGTCTCGATAAAGCCGAAGCGATTGACGCGTCCGAAGGTCGCGAGCGAGCCGATCAGCCCGATGTTCGGGCCTTCCGGCGTCTCGATCGGGCAGATGCGTCCGTAGTGCGAGTGATGCACGTCGCGGACTTCGAAGCCGGCGCGTTCGCGCGAAAGACCACCCGGTCCAAGCGCCGAGAGCCGGCGTTTGTGGGTGAGCTCGGCCAGAGAGTTGGTTTGGTCCATGAACTGCGAGAGCTGCGAGGAGCCGAAGAACTCTTTGATCGCGGCGACGACCGGGCGGATGTTGATCAGCGCCTGCGGCGTGACCGTTTCGATGTCTTGCACCGTCATGCGCTCGCGAACGACGCGCTCCAAGCGCAACAGGCCGACGCGGAACTGATTCTGGAGCAGTTCGCCGACCGACCGCACGCGACGGTTGCCGAGGTGATCGATGTCGTCCTTAGCGATGACGCCGGTGGCGACTTTGATCAGCCGGCGAATCACCGCGATCATGTCGCTGCGCATCAGGCAACGCGTGGCGATCGTCGGCTCTTCGAGCCCGTGGTATTCGTTGATGGCAATCGTGGGCTGGTTTAAGCGCTCGTCCACGTCCGGATTCTCCATCCGGTAGTGGAACTTGCCGTTGAGCTTGTAACGCCCGACGCCGGCCAAATCGTACCGCTTCTCGTCGAAGAAGAGCGATTCGAGCAGCTTCTCTGCGTTTTCGGCGTTCTCGGGCTCTCCCGGACGCAGCTTTTTGTAGATCTCCTTGAGCGCGTCCTCGCGGGTTTTGATGTCCTTGTCTTTATCGATGGAGTTCTGGACCAAGGGCGACCCGTCGAAGAGCGCCAGGATCGCTTCGTCGCTCTCCCAATCGTAGCCGAGATCCGGGCGCGAAAGGGCGCGGATGAACGTCGAGACGTAAATCTTGCGATTTTTGTCGATGCGTACGCCGATCGTGCCTTCGGTTTCGTCGTTCTTGGTGCCGTTGTCGGTCTCGA
>Ga0207416_1001979_pt1 | contig 24109 bp, 16 predicted proteins | sample PaiPotPPM11metaG_FD_184107 | JGI IMG/M metagenome (GOLD analysis project Ga0207416, IMG submission 184107) | Iron sulfur acid spring bacterial and archeal communities from Banff, Canada, to study Microbial Dark Matter (Phase II) - Paint Pots PPM... ...
GAACACTTCCTCGAACACACGGGACTGAGCGTTGGTCCGGTAGAACACCGCCACCTGGCCTGGCATGGCCTGGTGCTCGTCGGCCAGCCGGTCGACCTCCTCGGCCACGAAGGCCGCCTCGTCGTGCTCGCTGTCGGCCACGTAGCCGATGATCGGCGGCCCGTCGCCCGCGTCGGACCACAGGTTCTTGGGCACCCGGCCGGGGTTGCGGGAGACCACCGCGTTGGCCGCGGCCAGGATGTTCTGGGTCGACCGGTAGTTCTGCTCCAGCAGGATGACCCGCGCGCCGGAGAAGTCCCGCTCGAACTCCTCGATGTTTCTGATCGTGGCGCCGCGGAAGGCGTAGATGGACTGATCGGCGTCGCCCACCACCACCAGTTCCGCGGGCGGGATGGTCTCCTCATCGCTGACCGGCATAGGGTCCTGCTGTGCTGCAAACACCCCGGCCAGCTCGCGGACCAGCACGTACTGGGCGTGGTTGGTGTCCTGGTACTCGTCCACCATGACGTGCCGGAAGCGCTTGCGGTACTCGGCGGCCACCTGGGGGAAGGCCTGGAGCAGGTTGACCGTGACCATGATCAGGTCGTCGAAGTCCATGGCCCCCGCGGCCACCAGCCGCCGCTGGTACTCGCCGTACGCCTGGGCCAGGGCCTTCTCCCGGTAGCCCGTGGCCTTGGCCGCGGCCGTCTCGTAGTCGATGAGCTCGTTCTTGAGCGTGGAGACCTGGTTCAGCATGGCCTTGGGCGGGTGGTGCTTGGCGTCCAGCTCCAGCTCGCGGCAGACCAGGGCCATCAGCCGCTGGGAGTCGGCCTGGTCGTAGATGGAGAACGAGGACGGGTAGCCGAACCGGTCCGCCTCCCGGCGCAGGATCCGCACGCAGGCCGAGTGGAAGGTCATCAGCCACATGGCGCGGGCGCTGGCCCCGGTCAGCGAGGCGGCCCTGGCCGCCATCTCGCCGGCCGCCTTGTTGGTGAACGTGATCGCGAGGATCTGGCGGGGGTGCACCTGCCGGTGGGCCAGCAGGTAGGCGATCCGGTGGGTCAGCACGCGGGTCTTGCCCGAGCCCGCCCCGGCCACGATGAGCAGCGGGCCGCCCTCGTGGACGACGGCGGCGCGCTGCTGCGGGTTCAGCCCCTCAAGAAGAGCATCGGAGTCAACGGCGGTCACGGTCACCCGATCAGCCTAGGCGCTGCCACTGACGCTCGCGGCGGGCTTACTCGCCAGGGGCTGGAACCTACTCGTCGCGCACCAGGGTCGGCGTGGCCCGGGTGAGCGTCTCCTTCTTGAAGAAGGCCGGGGCGGTGTACCGGTTGTACAGGTAGAACAGCACTCCGGCCAGTGCGGCCCCGACCGCGATGACGAAGGCGCCGCCGATCTGCCAGTGCAGGCCCGGCACGGTCCAGAACGTGAAGTCGTTGGCCGTGGCGACGTCGTAGTCCAGCCACACGCTCCAGCCCCCGAGGAACCACAGCATCAGGGCGCCGGCCACCGGGAAGATGCCCTGCATGAACAGGTTGCGGGTGCTGGAAAGCAGGTTGCGCCGGTAGTACCAGGCGCAGGCGAAGCCGGTCAGCCCGTAGTAGAACGCGATGTACAGGCCGATGGCGATCACCGCGTCGCCGATCACCCCGATGCCGTTGGACGCGAAGTTCACCGCCACGTAGAACGCGATGGAGATCAGGCCCATGACGACGGTCGACACCGTAGGCGTCAGGTACCGCGGGTGGATCTTCGCGAACGACCGGGGGATCGCCTTGTACACGGCCATGGACAGCGTGGTCCGGGCCGTGGGCAGGATCGTGGTCTGGGTGGACGCCGCCGCCGAGGACAGCACCATCAGCAGCAGCAGGTGGTAGAACCACGAGCCCGCGCCGCCGCCGAAGATCAGCTTGCCCTGGACCGACAGCACGTCGCCCGCGTTCGCGACGTTGCCCAGGCCGTTGCCGGTGGTCTTGGTCCCGGCGAAGGACTGCATGGACAAGATGACCAGCACGTAGGTGACCAGCAGGATGAACGTCGACAGGATCGCCGCGCGGCCGGGGGTCTTCTCGGGGTTCTTGGTCTCCTCGTTGACCGCCACCCCGGTGTCCCAGCCCCAGTAGATGAACACCATCAGGATGATGCCGCTGGCGAATGCGCTGAAGTCGGTGATGTGGAACGGGTTGAACCAGGACAAGCTCGGCGACAGGTGGCCCGGCGGCGCCGTGCCGCTCCCGACCTTGATCAGCGCGGTGACCGACAGCACCACCAGCATGACCAGCTCGATGCCGAGCAGGATCTTCTGGAAGTTGGCCGAGACCTCGATGCCGCGGTAGCAGATGTAGGTCATGACCACGATCCACAGGACGCCGACCAGCAGCACCCAGCCGCTGGTCGGATTCGACCCGATTCCGGTGGCGTTGAACAGCAGGAAGCCGTACTGGCCGGCCACCTGAGCCAGGCTGGCCATGACCAGGATGTCGGCGGCCACGATGGCCCAGCCGCCCGCCCAGCCGGTCCGCGGGCCGAAGGCCCGGGTGGCCCAGGTGAACGTGGTGCCGCAGTCCGGGTCGGCCTTGTTCAGCTCGCTGTAGCCGATCGACGTCAGGAGCATCGGCACGAACGCCAGGACCGCGACGATCGGCGACTGCAGCCCGACCGCCACGACCACGAAGACCAGCGTCGCGGCGATGCTGTAGGCAGGCGCGACGGACGCCGTGGCGATGATCGTGGTGGAAATCAGCCCCAGGGCCCCCGACTTGAGCCCCTTGTCTACCTGCTCTTCCTGAACGCGCGTCGGATCAGTAGTCGCCATGCCAGTCCCCCCGGAAGTCCCCCGACTACGGAGAGTAATACCCAGTTGCCGGGGGATCCCTCAGGGGTCCTGGCTTACTCGTCCGGCACGAGGGTGGGCGTCGACCGGGTCAGCGTCTGCCGCCGGAAGAACGGGGGCTGCGTGATCCGCAGGTAAGCCCAGAAGACGACCCCGATCAGCGTCGACAGGAAGACGATCACGAACACGCCGCCGATCTGCCAGTGGATGCCGGGGACGGTCCACATGGTGTAGTCGTTCTGCGTGGCAACGTCGTAGTCCTCCCACAGGCTCCAGCCACCCAGGAACCACAGGATCAGGCCGCCCAGCACCGGCAGGATGCCCTGCATAAACAAGTTGCGGGTGCTCGACATCAGGTTCCGGCGGTAGTACCAGGCGCAGGTGAACCCCGTCAGCCCGTAGTAGGTGGCGATGAAGATGCCGCAGCTGGTCACCGCGTCAGCGATGGCGTTGCCGTGGGAGATGTAGTTCAGAGCCGCGTACAGGATGATCGATATGCCGCCCATGACCAGCGTGGACACCGTCGGGGTCAGGTACCGCGGGTGCATCTTGGCGAACGCGGGCGGCAGCGCCTTGTAGGTCGCCATGGACAGCGTGGTCCGCGCGGTGGGCAGGATCGTGGTCTGGGTCGAGGCCGCCGCCGAGGACAGCACCATCAGGATCAGCAGGTGGGACAGGACCGAGCCCAGCGCCCCGCCGCCGAACACCGCCGTGCCCAGCACCGACAGCACGTCACCGGCGTGGGCCCCGTTGCCCAGCCCGATGCCCGAGGTGCCGATCCCGGCGAAGGACTGCGACCCGAAGATCACCAGCGCGTAGGTCACCACCAGGACCAGCGTGGACAGGATCGCGGCCCGGCCGGGGGTCTTGGCCGGGTCCTTGGTCTCCTCGTTCACCGACAGGGCGGTGTCCCAGCCCCAGTAGATGAACACCATGAGGATCAGGCCGGAGGCGAACGCGTTGAACGAGATGCCGAAGGGGTCCAGCCACGACCAGCTCGGGGTCAGGGAGACGGCCGGGTGGTGCCCGGATCCCACCTTGACCAGCGCGGTGATCGACAGCACCAGCAGCATGACGATCTCGATGCCGAGCAGCGCCTTCTGGAAGTTGGCCGAGACCTCGATGCCGCGGTAGCAGATGTAGGTCATGACCACGATCCAGGCGATGCCGGTGAGCAGCACCCAGCCGCTGGCCGGGTTGTTGCCAATCCCGTGCGCGTTGAACAGCTGGAAGATGTACTGCCCGGCCACCTGGGCCAGGCTGGCCATGACCAGGACGTCGGCGGCCACGATGGCCCAGCCGCCGGCCCAGCCCATGCCGGGGCTGAAGGCCCGGGTGGACCACGTGAACGTGGTGCCGCAGTCCGGGTCGGCCTTGTTCAGCTCGCTGTAGCCAATCGAGGTCAAGATCATCGGCACGAAGGCCAGGATCGCGATGATGGGCGCCTTGAGTCCCACCGCCAGCACGATGAAGCCCAGCGTGGCGGCCAGGCTGTAGGCCGGGGCGACCGACGCGGTCGCGATCACCGTGCTGGAGATCAGGCCCAGAGCGCCCGACTTGAGGCCTTTGTCGGTGGCCAGCTCGAGCGGCTGTACCTGTGGCTGGGTAGCGGCCATGAATCGCCCCTCCTGAGATTCACTCCGATGCGCGACGGATCGCATACCTAGGTCCTACGGTTCTAGCACCTATTTCCGGCCTGATCAACGATTTCAGTTGTAACGGGTAGATATCGCGACTGGTCCCGTTGGTTTACCGAGGTACCGGGTCTAGGATCAGCGCTATGCGCATACTCCTGGTCGGAGCCGGCGGGGTGGGCACCGCTTTCGCCCGGATCGCCGCCCGCCGGCCCTTTGCCGAACTGGTCATCGCGGACTACGACCTGTCACGGGCCCAGCAGGCGGCGGCGGCCAAGGATTCCTACATCGCCGTTCAGCTGGACGCCCGTGACGAGCAGGCGACGACTGCCCTACTCGATCAGCAGGCCTGCGATGTCCTGATGAATGCCACCGACCCCCGGTTTGTTATGCCGCTGTTCCGGGCCGCGCTGGCCGCCCGAGTCAGCTATCTGGACATGGCCATGTCGCTGTCCCATCCCGACCAGGACGAGCCTTACGCCAGGACCGGCGTCAAGCTCGGCGACGATCAGTTCGCCCTGGCCGACCAGTGGGAGCAGGCCGGGAAGCTGGCCCTGGCCGGGATCGGCGTGGAGCCGGGCCTGTCCGACGTGTTCGCGCGCTACGCCGCCGACCAGTTGTTCAGCGAGATCAACGAGATCGGTGTGCGGGATGGTGCGAATCTCGAGGTCGCGGGCTACGATTTCGCGCCCACCTTCTCCATCTGGACCACCATCGAGGAGTGCCTGAACCCGCCGGTCATCTGGGAGGCCGACCGCGGCTGGTACACCACCCCGCCGTTCAGCGAGCCCGAGGTGTTCACCTTCCCGGCCGGGATCGGCCCCGTGGAGTGCGTCAACGTGGAGCACGAGGAGGTGCTCCTCATTCCGCGCTGGGTGACTTCTAAGCGGGTCACCTTCAAGTACGGCCTGGGCGCCGAGTTCATCGGTGTCCTGCAGACCCTGCACAAGCTCGGCCTGGACTCGGTCAGCCCGGTCAGCGTGGGCGGTGCCCAGGTGTCGCCGCGCGACGTGGTGGCCGCCTGCCTGCCCGACCCGGCCACCCTCGGCGACAAGATGTCCGGCCTGACCTGCGCCGGCACCTGGATCACCGGCACCGGGACCGATGGCCGCCCGCGCGAGGTCTACCTGCATCACGTGGTCGACAACGCCTGGTCCATGGCCGAGTACGGCTCACAGGCCGTGGTCTGGCAGACCGCCGTCAACCCGGTCGTGGCGCTCGAGCTCATCGACTCCGGGGCCTGGGCCGGCACCGGCGTGCTCGGGCCCGAGGCGCTGCCCCCCGAGCCGTTCCTTGACCTGCTCACCGACTACGGATCGCCGTGGGCGTGCGAGGAGCGCACAGCCAGCAATTAACGATTTAACAAAGGAGCCTTGCGGTGGAAGACCTGCGCAACTTCATTAATGGTCACTGGACAGACATGTCCTACGACAAGAAGTCCGAGGTCATCGACCCGAGCACGGGCGAGGCCTACGCCACCGCGCCCGTCTCGGGCCCCGAGGAGGTGGAGGCCGCCTTCGCCGCGGCCTCCGACGCCTTTCCCGGCTGGCGGGACGCCACCCCGGCCGAGCGCAGCCTGGCCCTGCTGAGGATCGCCGACGAGATCGAGGCCAACGCCGAGCAGCTGGTCGAGACCGAGTCTCAGAACACCGGCAAGCCCAAGGCGCTGACGCTGTCCGAGGAAATCCCGCCCATGGCCGACCAGATCCGGTTCTTCGCCGGCGCCGCGCGGATGCTGGAGGGCCGCTCGGCGGGCGAGTACATGGCCGGCTTCACCTCGTTCATCCGCCGGGAGCCGATCGGCGTCTGCGCCGCCGTGACGCCCTGGAACTACCCCATGATGATGGCCGTCTGGAAGTGGGCCCCGGCCCTGGCCGCGGGCAACACCATGGTGCTCAAGCCGTCCGACACCACCCCGGCCTCCACCTTGTTCATGGCCGAGCTGATGAGCAAGCACCTGCCCGCCGGGGTGTTCAACGTCATCGCCGGCGACCGGGACACCGGCCGGGCCCTCGTCACCCACCCGACCCCGCAGATGGTGTCCATCACCGGCAGCGTCCGGGCCGGCAAGGAGGTGGCCAGGGCGGCCGCCGACAACCTCAAGCGGGTCCACCTGGAACTCGGCGGCAAGGCGCCGGTGATCGTGTTCGACGACGCCGACCCGGCCAAGGCGGCCGAGGCCATCGCCATCGCCGGCTACTTCAACGCCGGCCAGGACTGCACCGCCGCCACCCGGGTGCTGACCGCGCCCGGCGTGCACGGCGACTTCGTCGAGGCCCTGGTCGAGCAGGCCAAGGCCCAGACCGTGGCCGGCCCCGAGGTGGCCGACGCCGACTTCGGCCCGCTCAACAACGCCAGTCAGCTCGACCGGGTCTCCGGGTTCATCCAGCGGCTGCCCGACCACGCCCGGCTGCTGACCGGCGGCCGCCAGTCCGGCGACCGCGGCTACTTCTTCGAGGCCAGCGTCGTGGACGGCCTGCAGCAGGGCGACGAGATCATCCAGAACGAGGTGTTCGGCCCGGTCATCACCGTGCAGCAGTTCAGCGACGAGGACGAGGCCGTGGCCTGGGCCAACGGCACCGAGTACGGCCTGGCCTCCTCGGTCTGGACCGCCGACCACGGCCGCGCCATGCGGGTCTCGCGCCGGCTGGACTTCGGCTGCGTGTGGATCAACACCCACATCCCGCTGGTGGCCGAGATGCCGCACGGCGGCTTCAAGCAGTCGGGCTACGGCAAGGACCTGTCCATGTACGGCTTCGAGGACTACACCCGCATCAAGCACGTGATGTCCGCGCTCGACTGAAGCCGCGCGCCGGGGAGCCTGGGCGGGCGACATAGGATCGTCGCGTGCTTGAAGACGCCGAGGTCGCCCGCATCCTGGTCATTGTCGCCCACCCCGACGACGTCGATTTCGGGGTCGCCGGGACCATCGCCAAGTGGACCGACGCCGGGATCGACGTCCGGTACTGCATCGTCACCAACGGCGACGCCGGCGGCAGCGACCCGTCCGTCTCCCGCGCCGACATGGCCCGGCTGCGCCAGGCCGAGCAGACCGCCGCGGCCAAGCAGGTCGGCGTCAGCGAGCTGCTGTTCCTCGGCTACCCCGACGGCCGCGTGGAGGCCACGCTCGAGCTGCGCAAGGACCTGAGCCGGGTCATCCGCATGATCCGGCCCGACCGGGTGGTCTGCCCGTCCCCGGAGCGGAACTACATCCGGATGGGCATCAGCCACCCTGACCACCGCGCCGTGGGCTCGGCCGCGCTCGACGCCGTCTACCCCGACTCCCGCAACCAGTTCGCCTTCCCCGAGCTGCTGGCCGAGGAGAAGCTGGAGCCGTGGACGGTCCGCGAGGTGTGGATCTCGGCCAGTCCGCAGCCCACGCACTACGTCGACATCACCGACACCTTCCCGCGCAAGATGGCCGCGCTGCGCTCGCACGCCAGCCAGATCGCCGACGCCGACCAGCTTCAGGAGCGACTGCTCGGAATGAGCACCCGGCTGGCCGAGCAGGGCGAACTGCCCGAGGGCCGGCTGGCCGAGGCATTCCTGGTTATTCAGGCCGGCTAATAAGGATTTCTAATTCCCTAGTTTACAGGCTGTTCGTCTCCGCCCTGTACGACGTGGTCCGGGGGGCCAAGAGCATCCCGAAGAAGCTGACGGGTTTCTTCGGGCCGCAGGGATTCTTCTGCTCCAGGGCCGAGCAGAAGGTCGTCACGGCCTACGGGCTCGAGGTTCCCGACCTTCGCGGCTTTCCCGCCTGCGGCTCTCTCACCTACGGCTGACCCAGATTCCCGCCGGCTGATGCCCGCCGTTCGCAAATTGTTAACCATCTCGTAATCATCACGCCCCGAAACAAGGTGCCCACTCATTGCCAGGCCGCTTGATGCATTTCCTGGCAAATTCCCGGGAACGAGAGAGGAGAACGCCGAGTTGATCGCTCCTCCGTCAATCGGCAATCACTCTGCGTAGCAGGAGGCGCTCGGACAGACCATCAGTAACTTGATCAACAGTATTTCCCAGCAGTAGCATCGGAAACGCCGAGCGCCTGCCGGTACGGCTTACTGCGGCCGTTCATAATCCGCTCATAGAACTCCCACCTGCGACTTCACCTCGTTGACGCCAACGGTTAAAGCAGACCTCACGCTCCGTTCCCTTGTGGCCTAGTCGTGACCAAGGGAAGCTGATGGCCGTCGGTCATCAGCCGACGGCGCTTTCGTCTGCAGGAGGAGCGGAATATGCGCAAGCTCGTCCAGCTGATCACGGTAGCCGCTGGTGCGGCCACCGTGGCAGCGATGGTCATGGCACCCGCCATGGCCGACCCGATCAACCTTAAGACGGGGAAGACCATTGAGCCCCGCGCGTGCGACATCGTGGGCGGCGGGTCCAACACGACCGAGTTCGTCATCAACCAGTTCTCGGTCAACTTCAACAAGGCCGTGCTGAAGACCCTCAAGTCGAGCCAGAACCAGAGCTCGACCTGCGCCACGCAGAAGAAGTCGTTCTTCTACAGCTGGGACGCGCTTCAGAACGCCAACGCGACCAGCTCGCCGATGATCAAGTTCAAGTCGGGCTGCTCCGCCGAGCAGCGGCCGAATGGCTCGTCCGCTGGTGTCGCGGACCTGGCCGCCGGCTCCGGCGGGACCACGGGCGGTCACCCCTGCCTGGACTTCGCTCGCTCGTCGCGCGGGCCGAAGACGACTGACCCGACGACGGTCTCGTTCGTGGCCTTCGCGCAGGACAACGTGACCTACGCGACCAACGCGAAGAGCACCAACGCCCCGAAGAACCTGACCGTCGCCCAGCTGCACGCCATCTACACGTGCTCGGTGACCAACTGGAATCAGGTCGGCGGCAAGAAGGGGACGATCAAGCCCCTGCTGCCCCAGCCCAACTCCGGCACGCTGGCCTTCTTCGAGGCCGCCATCGGCGTGACCGCGCCCGGCCCGTGCGTCGACCAGCCGGCGACCCTGGAGGAGAACGAGGGCACCGACCCGATCTTCAAGGTCGACTCGGCCAACGAGATCGTCCCGATCTCGGCGGGCCGGTTCGTGGCCCAGGCCTTCCACTCCGCGAAGTGCAAGACCACGGCGTGCGCCACGGACAAGACCGGCGTGTTCACCGAGTGCAAGACGCCGGGCAAGGGCCAGAACGAGTTCGGCTGTGACGTCAACGGCGCCCTGAAGCTCAACGACATCAACGGCACCAGCCCGACCACCGGCACCGGCGCCAAGACCGTCCTCAACAAGCCGGCCAGCGTCGTCAAGGGCGGTTTCACCAACACCCTGGTCCGCACCCTGTTCAACGTGGTCCGGGGCACCAACACCATCCCTGGTTACCTGAAGCCGCTGTTCAGCTCCACTGGCTTCATCTGCGGCAGCGCCGCGGCCAACACCACCATCCAGAACTACGGCTTCGAGCCGGCCCACATCAAGGGCTTCCCGGCTTGCGGCAGCATCACCAAGGGCTGACCGCTTACCGGTAGTCCAGGGCAAGTCCGAGCGCGGTGCCGGGGATCTCCCCGGCACCGCGTTTGTCTTTATGCGAAAGTCACGCTTAGTGCCGCCCCGATCACGGTTGCGCCTCTGTCCCGCACTTCGCCGCACGATCCGAGTTCTGATCCTTGACACAATCTCCCAGCTAAGGATACTTTTCCTACCGTTATCCTGGGTTTTTCTACCAGTCAGCCGACCGGCTGGCCGGTGCCCGTGCGCACCGTGCGGTAACGCGCTTTCGTCTGCTGGAGGAGCGGAACATGCGCATGCTCAACAAGCTGCTCGCGGGTGGCGCGGTCGTGGCGACCGTAGCCGCCTTGTCGGCGGGACCGGCCCTGGCCGATCCTCCGAAGGGAGTGACCCCGGCCCCGGGCTCGGTCGTCTCGGCGGGGGCCCAGACCACGGAGTACGTGTCCGATGCGCTGTCGACGGCGTGGGACAGCAAGTTCCCGAGCAAGACGAAGATCTACAGCTGGGACGCGCTTAACGCGCGGGGGGTCGACAACAGCATTGCCTTCAAGTCCGGCTGTCAGAAGTTCCTCCGGCCCAATGGCGCGTCGCCGGGCATCGCCGCCCTGAGCGCCGGCGCGGGCGGCACCACTAAGGGCCATCCCTGCCTCGACGTCGCCCGTTCGTCGCGCGCGCCCAAGTCGACCGATCCGACCAACCTCTCGTTCATCGGGTTTGGCCTGGACAACGTGACCTACGCCTCGCTGGCCAAGGGCAGCAACGCGCCGCACAACCTGACCATCACCGACCTGAACGAGATCTACACCTGCTCGGTCACCAACTGGGACAAGTTCCCCGGCGGCAAGAACGCGCCGATCAAGCCGCTGCTGGCCCAGGCGGGCGCGGGTACGGTCACGTTCTTCCTGAACGCTATCGGCGTGACCACGCCGGGCCCGTGCGTGGATGAGCCGGGAACGCTGGAGGAGAACGAGGGCGTCAACCCGATCTTCAAGAACAACAAGGACGCGATTATCCCGTTCTCGGCCGGCGACTGGGTGGCGCAGGCGTACCACTCGGCCAAGTGCCTGAACACCTCCTGCAGCTTCGTCAATGGCGTGACCTGCAAGCCCAAGACGGGTCAGAACAAGTACGGCTGCGACCTCAACGGCGTCCTCGGGCTTAACGACATCAATGGCACCAGCCCCGTCAAGGGCACTGGCAGCAAGACCGTCCTGAACCCGCCCGCCAGCGCGGCCAAGGGCGGCTTCACCAACGCGTTCGTCCGGAACCTGTACGACGTCGTCCGGGGCACCAAGACCATCCCCAAGTACCTGACCCAGTTCTTCGGCCCCAAGGGCTGGTACTGCACCAACCCGACCACGCTGAAGGACTACGGGTTCGAGCCCGCCACCGTCAAGGGCTTCCCGTCCTGCGGCAGCATCACCGCAGGCTGACCGCTACTCGCTGACCGGGTGGTGGTGCCGGATCCGTCGGCGCCACCACCCGGTCCTATTACTCTCGAGTAAGACACCCGGCGTTTCCTTACCATTCATGTGCCTGACGTTCCCTACTTGTTAACTCTAGAAACACCCAGAATGACCTATCCTGGGTGCCAGCGGACCGTCCAGGCCGCCCGGCGGTTTGTCATGCGATTCGGGGCAAGGCTCCCCGGGGGCGTACAGGAGGGGCACCGATCGTGGGCGTAGCAGTCGGGCATGCGCTGCCTGCGGATCCAGCCGACGACGCGCCGCGCAAGATCGTATCGCGGCCGTCGACCGCGGACCGCATTTACCGCATGGTCCTGCGCGCGGCAGGTTTGTCCGTGCTGGTCATTACCGCGATGATCCTGGTGTTCCTGTTCCTCCAGGCCTGGCCGGCCATCCGGGCCGAGGGCTACAAGCTCATCACCACCTCGACGCTGACGCCGGGGAACAACCAGTTCGGAGTGGCGGCGCTGCTGCCCTATAGCGCGTATGTGGCGATCATCGCGCTGGCCATCGCCGTGCCGGCCGGCTTCGCCGCCGCCCTGTACATCTCGGAGTACGCGCCCGACCGGCTGCGCCGGCCGCTGATCGCGGTGGTCGACGTGCTGGCCGCGATCCCGAGCATCGTCTTCGCCCTGTGGGGGCTGATCTTCCTGATGCCGGTGATCCTCGGATTCGAGGGCTGGCTGGGCAAGTACTTCGGCTGGATCCCGATCTTCAAAGTCCCGGTGAACGCGAGCCAGACCCAGCTCGTGGGCTCGACGTTCATCGCCGGCGCGGTGGTCTCGATGCTGGTGCTCCCGATCATCATCTCGCTCTCCCGCCAGGTGTTCTCCCAGGCCCCGCAGGGCGAGCGCGAGGCGGCCTACGCCCTGGGGTCGACCCGCTGGGGGATGGTCAGGACCGTGGTCCTGCCGTTCGGCCGGGCTGGCATGATCGGCTCGAGCATGCTCGGCCTGGGCCGAGCGCTCGGCGAGACGATCGTCGTCTCGTTCATCCTGGTCATCAACTCCAGCTCCGCGACCTTTGACCCCCACATGCTGCAAAGCGGCGGGAACACGGTCACGTCCGAGATCGCCAACAACATCTTCGTCTTCGACAAAAGAGGAGTCTCGTTCCTGCTAGCCGCGGGCCTCATTCTCTTCGCGACCACGCTGTGCATTAACACCGTGGCGTCAATCGTGGTCAGCCGGTCACGATCCGGCGCGGCCACCCAGGACTGACGGCGATGGCTACCCAGATGACAGAAAGCCAGGACGCGGGCCTGGCGGCGGTGCCAGCCGCGGCCGCCGAAACCCGCGTGCGCATCCAGAAGGCGTCCGCCGAGGGCACCCTCAGCATCGTCGGCTCGGCGGCGGGCGCGCTCGGGCTGACCTGGATTCTCTACGAGCGGGTACTGCCGTTCAGCGGGGTGCTCGGGTTCTGGGTCTGCTTTTACGCGATCTTCTTGTTCCTCTACGCGCTGATCGCGATGGTCCAGTGGAACCGCATGGAGGCGATCGACCGGCTGACCTCGGTCAGCTTCGGCACGGGGGGCGCCCTGACCCTGGCCGTGGTCGCCATCGTCGTCGGCTATGCGCTGGCCAAGGGGTGGGCCGCCGTCCAGCATGTTCACTTCCTGACCCAGACGATGGAGGACTTCGACCAGCCGAGCGCTCCCCTGAGCGACGGCGGCGTCCTGGCCGCCATCGTGGGCTCGCTTGAGCAGCTGGGCCTGGCCGCGGCGCTCTCGGTGCCGCTCGGCCTGACCGGGGCGCTGTTCCTGGCCAGCGACGTGGGCGGGAGGCTGGCCCGGCCGGTTCGTGTCATCGTCGAGGCGATGACCGGACTGCCGGACATCGTGGCCGGCCTGTTCGTCTTCAGCCTGTTCATCCTGAGCCTGCACATTCTGAACAGCGGAATCCTGGCCGCCCTGGCGATCAGCATCACCATGCTGCCGATCATCGTCCGGTCGGCTGAGGTCGTCATCCGGCTGGTGCCGGGGACGCTGCGGGAGGCCTCCTACGCGCTGGGCGGCAGCCAGTGGCGCACGGCCTGGAACGTGATACTCCCGACCGCCCGCTCCGGCCTGGCCACCGCGGTCGTGCTGGCCATGGCCCGCGGGGTCGGCGAGACAGCGCCGGTGCTGTTCACGGCCGGGTATACCGCTGACCTGAACCTGAACCCGTTCAGCGGCCCTCAGGTCAACCTGCCCCTGTTCATCTGGAACTACGCGCACGTCGTCGGGGAGGTCCCGGCCGACTTCGCCCGCGGATTCGGTGCCGCCTTCGTCCTGGTCGTTATGGTGCTGATCCTGTTCACCATCGCCCGCATGCTCGGCGGTGCCCAGCCGGGCGAGCTCAGCCGGCGCCAGCAGCGGCGGTTGAGCCGAGAGGGGTCGTGATCATGATGTTGTCCGCGCTCCGGCCCGGCCACCTCGCACCTTGCCTGTCCCGATTCCCGTAAGGAATTCCATGCCTGCCACCATCTCTCCTCGCACGCGGTTCCTGCGCGCGGTCCTGGCACTGTCCGGGCTCGTGTCGCTGACCGCGGGCCTGGTGCTGCTCGCGGGGGCGCCGAGTTCGCTGGCCGCCAGCTCGCACAAGGGGCACGGCGGCTCCGCGGTGACGGTGCGGGGCCCGAAGATGTGGGACCCGGCTAAGGGCAAGCCGTTTCCCCAGCGGAGCACCGTGACGGTCGGCCAGACCAGGGACCTCGTCAATCAGTCCGTGCGGGTGTCCTGGACCGGCTTCACGCCGACCAACTTCGAAGGCCAGCCTCCCTATGACAGCAATGCCACCGCCTATCCGGTGATGCTGGCCGAGTGCAAGGGCACTCATCCCACGATCAACCAGTGCTACGGAGCGACGGATCAAGGGCAGGCGGCCACCTACGGAAAGTACGGAGCGTTCAACACGCAATATGAGGTGACCCAGTCCACGGGGAAGGTCAAGGGCACCGGTTTCGGCACCATCGACATAGAGACCATCTCGCAGAACAACGGGCTGGGATGCGAGACCGGTCACCCCTGCTCGCTCGTCGTCGTGCCCGCTCAGGGCGGCAACATATCGCGGGACAACAACACGTCGGGGCCGTTTACCTGCCAGAACCACAGCAACGACGATGCCGCGGATGGTACCGCTAACGCCTTCCACGACTTCGGCGGCGATAACACCTCCTGCTCCTGGGACGAGCGGATCGTCGTCCCGCTGAGGTTCGCGCCTACGGCGTCGGCCTGCCCCAACCGGGCGACCGCCCTGTCGGTAGCCGGGTCGCCGATGATGAACGCGGCGATGACTCAGTGGGACTCCGGCCTGTGCTCCGGGTCGCAGCCGATAGCCGTCACCTACTTCGGCAACGTTCCCGAGTCCCAGGCGATCACCGAGGTGCTCGGCGGTCAGGACCAGGTCGCGCTGACCACCTTGCCGTCCACCGTGGGGACCGCCGGCGGAAACCGGCATTACACCTACGCGCCCATCGGGATCGGCGCCGAGACGATCGGCTACTGGGCCGACAATCCGAACACCAGCGAGCCGCAGACCGGCATGCGCCTGAATCCCCGGCTGGTAGCCAAGCTCATCACCTTGTCTTACGACCTTGAAGAGGTGAGCTGTTCGCTAAACGGCCACCAGAAGGGCTGCGACCCCGGCATCGGCCCCAAGAACGCCCAGGATTTCTTCCTTGATCCGGAGTTCACGAAGCTGAACCCTCATCTCCAGCCGGCCACCAACTCCAACCAGTACCCGGCCGTGCCCATGGTCTTGCAGTCCGAGAGCGACATGACCTCCGAGCTGACTCGCTGGATCGCGGCCAACCCGGACGCCGATGCGTTCGTCAAGGGCACGCCCGACCACTGGGGTATGCGGGTCAACAAGTACTTCAAGGGCGTCATTCTTCCGACGAGCAGCTTCCCCACCAACGATCCATCGATCTTCATATCGAACGCGTACTCGCCCGTGCAGTCGCTGACCGGCCCGAACAGCGTGACGCAAGACCTGGCCCTGGGCGCGGCACCAGGCGACCAGTGGTTCCTCAGCTGCCCAGCCCCGGAGAAGGTCTGCCCGACCAGGTTCAATCAGGAACTCCAGGGGCAGCGCGACCTGTACGCGGTGATGGACAGTGGCGACTCCGCCACGTACCAGCTGCCCACTGCGGCGCTGCTCAACGCCGCGGGCCGGTACGTCGAGCCGACCAAGGCGGCCATGGCCGCCGCGCTCCGGTCCATGGTGACGGCCAAGAACGGCATCACCCAGCAGGTCAACCTGAACAGCAAGAACCCGGCCGCCTACCCGCTGACGATGGTCGTCTATGCCATGGTGCCCACCAGCGGTGTAAGTAAGGCCGACGGCGCCCTCATCGCCCGCTGGCTGCGCTACGTGGTCGGGGCGGCTCAGACCCCCGGCCAGCTGCCCGGCCAGCTCGCGCCCGGCTACCTGCCCCTGCCGCAGCGGCTGCGCGCCGAGACGCTCAGCGTGGCCAACAAGGTGGCGGCGCAGACGCCGCCGGCCGGCTCGATCAGCCCGACTCCCACCACGAGCAGTCCGGCCAGCAGCTCGACGTCGCCGACCAGCTCGCCCAGCGCCGGGAGCCTGAGCCCGTCGGCGTCGCAGTCGTCCGGTATCGGCCTGCCCACGGCCACCCCGACCCTGTCGACGGTCGCGGTCCGCGACCCGGTGGGCTCCGGCCTCACCCGGTACGCCCTTCCGCTTCTGCTGATCATCGGCGGTCTGGCCGCTCTCGGCGGAGCCGCACCCCTCATCGCCGGCAGCTCGCTTCCCTCGGCGATCCGGACCCGTCTCCGGGCCTATTACACGCACGGCCCCAAGCGCTGGAGCTCAAAGTGAACCGCCTGCTGAAAACCTCCGCCCGCGTCCTGGCCGCACTCGCCGTGCTGGCCGCCGCCGCCGTTCCGGCCACGGCCGCGAGCGCGGCGGTGAGCTCAACCCCGTACTCGGATATCAACGGCGCCGGCTCCTCGTGGAGCGCGCTGCTGCTCGACCAGTGGTCGTCATACATGGCTACGTCGCGCAATCTGACCGTTAACTTCTCACCGAACGGCTCGGCCGAGGGCCGGCAGCTCTACCGGGAGGGCGTGGAGGACTTCGCCGCCTCCGACCCGCCGTTCCGCAGCGGGACCGACCACCTGGACCCGAACGGCAAGGAGTCCGAGCTCCCGGTCCCGTACGGCTACTCCTACGTCCCCGACACCGCCGGCGGGACCGCGTTCATGTACCACATCGACGTGGGCGGCAAGGAGATCACGAACCTGCGGCTGTCCCCCCAGATCCTGATGGAGATCTTCACCGGCAAGATCACGAACTGGGACGACCCCGCGATCACCAGAATCTACGGCGCCAAGCTCCCGAGCCTCCAGATCATCCCGGTCGTCCGGTCCGACGGATCGGGCGCGACGTACTTCTTCACCAACTACATGGCGGTCATGTTCCCGTCGGAGTGGAACGCCTTCTGCCAGAGGGTGCCGCACATCGCGTTCTCGGGCAGCTGCGGGCCGACCGAGTTCTACCCCGAGTCCGGGTGGAATTCCAACGTCAAGGCCGAGAACGGCTCCACCAACCTGGCCACGTTCGTCAAGTCTCCGTACGCCAACGGCGCCATCGGATATGACGAGTACGCCTACGCCAAGTTCAACAACATCCCCGTGGTCAAGGTGCTCAACCCGGGCAACTACTTCGTCACGCCGACCGCCGGGAACGTCGCGGTGGCGCTCACCCAGGCCCAGATCAATGAGCATCCGAACAGCCCGAACTTCCTCCAGCAGACGCTCAACAACGTCTACACCTACAAGGACATCCGGTCCTACCCGTTCGCCAGCTACAGCTACCTGATCACGCCGCGGACCCCGGGCAAGGTCCCCAGTCCCTTCAACAGCCAGAAGGGCCGGAGCCTGAGCACGTACATCGATTACTTCCTGTGCGCCGGCCAGAAAGACACGGCCAGCCTCGGGTACTCGCCGCTGCCGCTGAATCTGGTCAAGGGCGGCCTGCTCCAGGTCACGCACATCCCCGGCCACGTCGCCGGGCCGAATCCCAATACGCTGGCCGGCTGTCCCAACCCGACGTTCACCAACGGCGTGCTCACGGTGCTCAAGACGGCGCCGAATCCGCCCAAGTGCGACAAGCTGGGTGAGCCGCTCTCCTGTGCCGGGGGCGGCGGAGGCACCTCGCCCAGCCCCGGCTCCAGCACGTCGACCGGTACCAGTACCGCAGCCCCCGGCTCGGGGAGCGGTACCGGCTCGGGGTCCGGAGCCGGCAATCCAACCGGCAGCGGAGGGGGCGCTACCGGCGGCGGAGGCGGTGCGGCTACCGATCCCCAGGGCCAGGTGATCAGCCTCGCGAACGACAGCGCCAGCCAGCCGGTGCTTGGCGCGCTCACCGCCCTGGCCATCGTGGTGGCCATCGCGGCACCGCCCGCGCTGATCATCTGGCTGCGGCGGCGGCGCAGCCAGGCCCCGAGCTAGATAGCCCTGAGCACCTGAACCCCAGGGGAACCCATGACCGCACTTGAGGGAACCGAGCTAGGCCGGCCGGCCGATACCGGCCTGCCGCCCGCGCCCGTCCCGCCGACCAGCGGCGCACCGGCCCCGGCACCGGCCGGGGAGCCCGTACAGGCCCCCGAGCCGGCCGGCCGGCCGATGACGCCCGTGCGGGCCGTCAGCCTCGGCATCTGTCTGCTGGGCGTGTTCCTGCTCGGCTTCGCCTTCTACCTGTTCGCCCTGTCCGGCGTGCAGGAGGCGCGGAGCCAGACGACCCTCTACACCCGGCTCCAGAACGAACTGGCCGCCGCGACGGCGCCGACCGGATCCACCACGCCAGGCAGCCCGGTCGCGATCCTGAACATCCCCTCGATCGGCCTGAACGACGCGGTGGTCGTCGAGGGCACCAGCCCGGAGGATCTGACGCTCGGGCCCGGTCATCTGCGGAACACCCCCCTCCCCGGCCAGACCGGCACCTCAGTGATCTACGGGCGGCGCGCCACCTTCGGCGCGCCCTTCGCCAACCTGGGCTCGCTCCGCCGCGGGGACATCATCCGGGTTACCACCGGCCAGGGCACGTCCAGCTACGAGGTGGTGGCCTTCGGCAGCAGCAGCCGCACGGTCGAGGACCCCTCGGCCAGCCGGCTCCTCCTGCTGACCGCCGCCTCAGCCGACGTACCGACCTACTACGGCTACGTTGACGCGGACCTGGTCTCGAAGGCCAAGTCCGGGCCGGGCATCCTGTCCGCGATCTTCTCCGACGAGACCGCGCTCAGCGGCGACGGCGGCGCCCTGGTCCTGACCGCGCTGTGGGCCATCGCGCTGGCGCTGGTCTCCGGGGGCGCCACAGTCGCCGTCCTGCGCTGGTCAGCGCCGCTGGCCTACCTGTGCGCAGCCCCCGTGGTGCTGGCCATACTGTGGAATCTGTACGAGAACCTGGCGGCTCTGCTGCCGAACGTTTACTGACGGCGGTGAGCTCATGACTGAATCGTGGACCGGGCCCTCGGCCCCTGACGGCGCGAATGCCCCCGATTTCCTCGACGGGCCGAGGGCGGAGGCGGCGCCGCGTCGGCCGACCGAGACCGCAGTCATCGATTTCCACGACCCGGCCTCGGCCCCGGCCATGTCGTCAGGTCCGCTGCTCGGTCTGGAAGCCCGCAGCATCTCGGCCTGGTTCGGCAGCCACAAGGTGCTGGAGCGGGTGTCGCTGAACATGGAGCCGGGCACGGTCACCGCGCTCATCGGGCCCTCGGGCTGCGGCAAGTCGACGTTCCTGCGCATCCTCAACCGGATGCACGAGCTGATCAAGACCGCCTCCCTGGCCGGGGAGGTGCTGCTGGCCGGCGAGGACATCTACCACCCGAGGAGCCGTCCGACCGACGTGCGCCGCCGGATCGGCATGGTGTTCCAGAAGCCGAACCCGTTCCCGGCCATGTCCATCTATGACAACGTGGCCAGCGGCCTGAAGCTGGCCGGGATCAAGGTCCGCAACAAGGATGAGCTGGTCGAGTCCAGCCTGCGCCGGGCCGGCCTGTGGAACGAGGTCTACAACCGGCTTAAGTCGCCGGGCGGCGCGCTGTCCGGCGGCCAGCAGCAGCGGCTGTGCATCGCCCGCTCGCTGGCCGTCTCCCCGGACATCCTGCTGATGGACGAGCCGTGCTCGGCCCTCGACCCGACCTCCACCCGCCGGGTCGAGGAGACGATCGCTGAGATCCAGCACCAGGTGACGATCGTGATCGTGACCCATAACATGCAGCAGGCCCAGCGCGTCTCCCAGAACTGCGCCTTCTTCCTGGCCACCGACAAGACCCCGGGGCACATCGTCGAGGCCGGGCCGACGACGGAGATCTTCGAGTCCCCCACCGACCCCCGCACGTCCGACTACGTCAACGGCCGCTTCGGCTAAGCAGGCAGGCCCCGGGTCACGGACGGGCGGCCCGGGGACGCTGCCTGCCCTCAGGTCACGAGCCGGTCAGGGGTCCGAATCCGAGTTTCCTGGCGTGCCCTCCGGTCGCCAGGTCCGCGACCCACAGATCTCGGTTGGCATTAGAACCCATGTAGAAGGCATCTGTATCGGCGGCTGGGCCTGGTATGTGTTCTGGATAACTCGCCAGAGACGGCGCCGAGCCGAGCAAGCCCAGGTGCCCAGTTGCAACTGGCCCCTTCACGGTAACCGTAGGGTTAATGGCCGAACCGTCATCGGTCCACAACATGCACCATAGGCCGCTTTTTATCTTGTTCTTGACAACCTGGCCCGCCCAGCATACGCCATATCCCCCGAATGCTCCATAGGACAGGGAACCCTGCGGCCGCGGACAGTTGCCTGTCACCTTCGACGGATGAAGCGTGGCTGCCGGGACTGTTCGCCGGGCAGTTTCGGTAGTAGGAAGTCCCCTCTTCCATGAGGCGCTCGGCGTGGAGGCGATACGGCCCATGCCGAAATCGCATGGACCGAATTTGACTCCACTGGTGTTAATGAGACTCGCGGAATAGAGATTTCCGTTCGTCGAGCCTTTCCACCACACGCTTTCATAGCCGCCGCCCCCGTCTACGGTACTCGGCGGCGACAAGACGGTCCCGACGCCCCGGCTGAACGGGCCATGCCAGGAGCGCTTATTCGTAGGCTGCGATGAGTACGCGTACCAGAGGCGATCATCCCGCATCCAGGCGACGGCCTCGCCCTTCGAGGCCTCTTCGTTGGGCTCATACCAGGTGGATGGGGCGCTCGGACCTGACCAGAGCGGGCCCATCCCGAGGTTAACCGGGCCGTGCCAGCGCCCGGTCCAGTAAGCCTCCTCGAGCTGCTCGTGCGGTCCCTTCCAGAATACGTACAGGAAGGGATCACCGAACTGGTCGGCTTCATGGCTCGGATCGACATCCGCGGACGCGCTGGGCGGGGAATCGAGCTGGCCCATTCCCTTTATCTTGCCGTGAGACCACCGCCCGTCACGTGCGTTGAACGACGCCTCGCACAGCCCGGCACCATTCAAGCAGGCCCAGAAGACAAACCTATCGCCATTCCGTGCTGAGACTGCGGACACGACGGGGTTGGGGTCGACGGAGGTCAGTGCTGGCATCGCACCCGCGACGTTGAGCGGGGCCACGCCTACGATAAGGCCGAGCAACATGACGATTGATGCCAGTGTCGCGATTCTTCGCATTCGATCTTCTCCCTTGCTGGTGCCGATTTCGCCGCTACCCGCAGGCCGGAGTGGGAACGAACCCGTAATCCCTGATCACCGCCGGGTTCGTGCAGAACAGTCCCTTCTGGCCCAGGAACGGCTCCAGGTAGGAGGGGATGGTGTCCGCGGTGTGCGCCGTCCGCACCACGTCGAACAGCGTCCTGATGAAGTCGCGGGTGAACGTGAGGCTGAGCGCCTTGTCAGCGACGGGACTGGTGCCGTTGATGTCATTGAGCTGCAGCTTGCCGTTGGCATCGCAGCCGAATGTGTTCTGGGTAGCGGTTGGTTTCTTGCCGCAGAGCGCCGAGTGATAGGCCTGCGCGACCCAGACTCCGGATGAGAACGGGATGATCTCGTCCGCCGCCGACTTGCCGGTGAAGACCGAGTTCGTGCCCTCGTTCTCCTCCAGGGACGCGGGCTGGCTCACGCAGTGCGGCGGGGTCGAGACTCCGATCACCGCCTGGAAGAAGGCCGCGGTACCCGAGCCGGCCTGAGGCAGGAGCGCCTTGATCGGCGCGTTCCTGCCGCCCTTGAACTTGTCCCAGTTGGTGACCGTGCAGGTGTAGATCTCGGCCAGGTCATGGGTGGTGAGGTTGCGCGGTGCGTTGCTCTTCGGCGCGGTGGCATAGGTCACGTTGTCGAGAGCCAGCGGGACGAATACCACGTTTGACGGGTCCGTCGGCGCCCTGGAGCGCGTCACGCGGGCGAAGTCCACGCAGAAGTTCTTCTTGCTGACCGGATCCCTGACGTTGGCAACCAGCGCGCGGATGCCCGGGGCCGAGCCGTTCGGCCGCGGGATAGGACGGCATCCCTGCTTGGTGACGATCTTGGCCGTGCCGGTGGAGCTGACACTGTCGATCTGCGTCTTCCCCCGGTGACCGGCATCCCAGGTCGCGGCCAGCTGATCGGCCAGGAACTGCGTCGTCGCATCGCCCACGGCGACGACCGAGCCAGGGGCCGGGACCGACCTGGCCGCGGGCGCTGGCCTGGCCAGGGCCGGTCCTGCCGACAGGCCGGTCAGGGCCACGACGCAGGCCACGGCTAACGCTGTGGCGATCTTGATGGGCATGCGCATGCTCCACTCCTGGTGGGTGTTGTCAGATCGGACCCCGCTGGGCGCCCCCGGCGCCACAGCCAGACCATCGCACGCCCGATTTCGCCGGACAATAGCCGCGAAGGTTGGTATTTGGTTCTGCGGTGCGGCCGAGATCCTCGAAGCCGTTCGCAGCATGCGCACCGGCCAGCGGCGCGGACCAGGGAGCGCTCCGTTTGCCCTGGTAGTCACCTAGGTACCTACCGCGCCATGTCTGGTGCGGCGCTTCTGGCCGTCCTAGGTTGGACCTCAGGCGTCTCAGCCGTGTCCGGACAGGAGTGAGCGCATGACGCGAGTCAACGTAACGGTCGACGGGGTCAGTTACGTCGATCAGGTGGAACCTCGGCTGCTACTGGTCCATTACCTGCGCGAGACCGTGGGGAAGACCGGCACTCCAATAGGCTGCGACACCTCTAACTGCGGCGCGTGCACGGTCCTGATGGACGGCGTCTCGGTGAAGAGCTGCTCGGTGCTCGCCGTTCAGGCCGATGGCTCCGATATCACCACGATCGAGGGGATCTCGGGCAATGGGGGCGTCGCTAACGGCCAGTTGCACCCGATCCAGCGCGCCTTTCACGAGGAGCACGCGCTGCAGTGCGGCTACTGCACGCCAGGGATGATCATTGCCGCGGCTGACCTGCTCCGGGACAACCCGCATCCCACCGACGATGAGATCCGCGAGGGCCTCGAAGGCAACCTGTGCCGCTGCACCGGCTATGAGAACATCGTCCGCGCGGTGCGGCGCGCCGCCCAGGCAGGAGTGCAGTCATGACCGCCACCGAGGAGAGGCCGGCTACCCAGATCGGCGCGGCCCGGCTCCGCAAGGAGGACGCTCGGCTGATCACCGGCCAGACCATGTGGACCGACAACATCACCCTGCCGGGCCACTTGCACGTGGCGTTCCTGCGCAGCCCGTTCGCCCACGCCCGGATTAACAATGTCAACGTCAGCGAGGCCAAGGGGATGCCCGGCGTGGTCGCCGCGTTCTCCGGGGCCGACTTCGCGGCCGAGCAGGGCAGCCTGCCCTGTGCCTGGCCGGTGACCGAGGACATCCTGATCCCGGCTCACCCGGCCATGGCCACCGACGAGGTCCGCTATGTGGGTGAGGTGGTGGCCGCCGTCGTGGCCCGCGACCGGTACGCCGCCGCCGATGCGATCTCCGCGATCGACGTCGACTACGAGCCGCTGCCCCCGGTGCTGGACATCAGGACCGCGCTCGACGAGGACTCGCCCAAGGTGCACGCGGAGGGCAACAAGAGCTTCGAGTGGGTCTTCGCCAACGGCGATATCGACGAGGCGTTCCGCGACGCGCCCGTGGTGCTGGAGCGCAACTACCGGCAGCAGCGGCTGATCCCGTGCGCCATGGAGCCGCGCGCCGTGGTCTGCCAGCCGATCGGCGACGAGTACACCATCTGGTCGGCGACCCAGATCCCGCACGTGCTGCGGTTCCTGCTGGCCGCGATCACCGGCATCCCCGAGCAGAACCTGCGGGTCATCGCGCCCGACGTGGGTGGCGGATTCGGGTCCAAGCTCCAGGTCACGGCCGAGGAAGAGCTGGTCCTGCTGATCGCCCGCAAGCTGGGCCGGCCGGTCAAGTGGACCGAGTCGCGCAGCGAGGGCAACATGGCCGTGCACCACGGCCGCGACCAGTGGCAGCGGATCAGGATCGCCGCCGACCGGGACGGCCGGATCCGCGGCCTGTCGGTGGACCTGCTGGCCGACATGGGCGCCTACCTGATGCTGGTGACGCCCGGCGTCCCGCTGCTCGGCGCGTTCATGTTCAACTCCATCTACAAGATGGACGCCTACTCCTTCCGCTGCACCGGCATCTTCACCACCAAGATGCCCACCGATGCCTACCGTGGCGCGGGCCGGCCCGAGGCCACCTTCGCCATCGAGCGGATCATGGACGACCTCGCCGCCGAGCTCGGCATCGAGCCGCTGGAACTGCGCGAGCGGAACTGGATCAAGCACGAGGAGTTCCCCTACAC
>Ga0207416_1001980_pt1 | contig 24101 bp, 25 predicted proteins | sample PaiPotPPM11metaG_FD_184107 | JGI IMG/M metagenome (GOLD analysis project Ga0207416, IMG submission 184107) | Iron sulfur acid spring bacterial and archeal communities from Banff, Canada, to study Microbial Dark Matter (Phase II) - Paint Pots PPM... ...
TACTAGGGCGTGTCTGAATAATCGACGGGCGGCCGTAGCCCGCATTGGATTGCCGGTTTCGGCGGCCCCTCCCACGCGTGGCGAGGGTGAGAAGAGGCCTCACGACCAGCCACGGAACGATGGTTCGAACATTTTTCAGACACGCTCTAGCACACCGCCCCCACGCCGAGCCTCACAGCGCAGGAACTCGCGCCACCAACCCGCCACGCACTGGTATCCCGTGGCCGTAACGCCGCGGTATGGCTTGGCCGCGAACACCTGGTACGCCTTCAGCCGTGAGTTGACAGGCTGTGCCCGGCGCGTGCTGTCGGTGGCGGCCAGGTGGTCCGGGCCGGGATCGTGGGGTGCACCCGGCGACGGCGTCCGGAGCGGCGGGAAGGGGGCCGGCGTGCCCGCTGGCGCCGAGAACAGCGGACCGGGTGCGGCGCCCGGATGGGCCGTGGTCACCGCCGCGGCGGCGCCGAGCGGGATGCTGGCGGTCGCCACGATGATGAGCAGACGCTGACGCGGCAGACGCATGGCGGGCTCCGAACAGCGCTCGTGATGAAGCGCCGGAGCCGATTGTACCCCCCCCCGTACGTGTCGTGTCAAGAACGAAACGGTTACATGTTGGTGATAGAGAGGTTACAGTTTCCCCAGACTATCAGGACTAACCCTCCGATATGGCAGCCAGGGGTGAACCAGTGGTCTCTACGCCACGCCGTTGCGGCGGCAGATGGCGGCGTAGAACGCGGCGCTCGGCTTCGGGCGCGCGGGCGCCGATCTGAATAAGCCCTTGGCGCCGGACGCCTGTGCCATCTGCGGCAGGTACTCCATGATGTCCGTAGAAACGACTGCTCGGCCCAGCGATAACCCGTACATCGCGATTGCCGGAAAGGCTCAATGACGATTACCCCGCCAAGCTTCCCCGATCTGCCGTGCGGCCAACGGTGTCTCGAAGGCTGCCCGATTCAAAGCAAGATGATCAGACTCCAAGCAGGGCTCGTCTCAGCAGCCGACGACCCCGCCGCACCAATGGTCCGTGCCTTCTTCGATGGCTACGCCCAACTCATCGAGAATTCGGAGGAGGCCCGTCGCATCTATCCCTACACTATTGTGCTGCCAGCCTTGTTCGATCTCGTGCTATCAGCCAAATATGCTGCTCGGGCCATCGCCAATGCCGGCTGGACCTACTGCGATGGCAGCGACTACGGCGACCGCCCGGCCAAGTATTTCCCCTTCCTCAAGGCCTGCCCACGCTGCACCGTCAAGCGCAACCATCGACCGGCCGCGAAGTCCAACAAGCCGCCCTCGGATACCATTGGCACCATTGCCTGCGATGTCACCAGTCTGATTCTGGCGGAATACCTGGCGCGGGTTGCCCCAGGCTTGCATATTGCCAGGTCGACCCAGCGAGCAGGCGACGCCGATGCCGTTATCTACGGCGACGGGCTTGTAGCGCTTGCCGAAATCAAGTCGTCGCCGCTGGTCATCTACCCGCTGGAGATTCAATTGCCCGAGCGCCTGACCGAGTCTCGTGAGGGTGAGGCCGCGCCGATGGCCGACCACGCCAGCGTGACCGATGACCTGACTGGTCCGCTATCGTTGTATCTGCCCCAGTGGGATGCCCGGATCCCATTGGGGCCACGCGACCCGGCCTGGCCGTATGCGACTCTGACCAGGTTCGTGGCAGACCCAGGCATCGTGGAGATTGTGCTTGCGGCCTGGCGAGATCTGTATGAGATTTACGCCGGCAGCCGACAAGGCCGTGGCGTAACCGAGCGCCGGCGATGGCTGATGTGCGGCTGCGGCAGTCCGGTCGACGACAGCAAGAACGCGCCCGGGCTCGACCGCACCGACGACATCAAGAAAGGCACCTATCAGGTGCTGAAGTACGGCACATCCTATAAGGATCAGTGCCTCAAACGGGTGATTCGCGCCGTTCTTGTCTCCAACGTCTTTCCTTTGCGACTTTACGATACATATCTGGCCGATATGGAAGAGGTCATCTGGTCGAAGATCAGGCATATCATCAGCTCAGATAATGACGTTATGTCATTCACCAAGGCTCATATCTTCAACCTGTACGACTCCTTGCTCTGTTTGACCGACTCACGATACCGTGATGAGCAACTACTATAGCGTTAGCGCCGCCGAATAGCTCGGAGTGAACCCGCCGTGAGCGCTCAGCCCGCTCGGTTTGTCTTTCAGCTACGTCGCAACATCGTCATCGAGGGCGACCTGCAGTTGGCCGAACTGGAGCTGAGCGCCTTCCTGCCCGGAGACGTGGTCGGACTCGACGAGCTGGCCGTGGCCGGCACGGACATACCGCTCTTGCGCATCCTTCCCGGCTTTGGAACGCTGGGCAGCCACGGCCGCGCTAAAGGCCGTCAGGGCTACGCCAGCAGCGGCCTACTAACACTGTTGCCGGAACTGATTCGGCGCCTCACGTTCATCCAGCGCCTCTACTGTCTAACCGACGACACCGAGTCGGCCCGTCAACTGCTTGCGGCCATCGAGCAAACTTTAGGCCCAGTTGTGTCGTGGCGGACCGACGATGATCAACTGCTGATCCAGGCCATCCCCCACTACGCCCTGATTGAGCTATCGGAAGTCGTCGCCCGCCAGTCGGCGGGTGTAGCAGACATGAAGCGCAATCTCGACGCGCTCCTGGCGGCGCTGTTGGACCGGACGACCGACCGTCACGCCGTCCAACTGGCCGAGAAGGCTCTCTCTGCCGGCTCGACAACGTCACACCTGTCCCACGACATCCACTACTACAAGGCGAAGTTCTTCCCGCGTATGGTGCGCTCGCTCTTGAACGTCTGCTCGCAACGCCTCGGCCCCGGCCCGCATCGAGCGATCGACAACTTCGCCGGCAGTGGCACCACGCTTCTTGAGGCGTCGCTGTTGGGCATACCGAGTGTCGGCCTCGATCTCGACCCGCTGTCGGTCATGATTGCAAAGGCGAAGCTCGAGGTGATGCATCTCGACGCAGAGCACCTGGCGAGTGAAGCAGCCAGGGTCTTGCAGGCAGTCCAAACCCACATCTCGGGACAAATGAGCCCGTTCGGGGACACGGCTGCAACACCAGATGAGGATGTCGTCTTCCCAGCCTGGCTCATGAAGAACCGCCAGATGAACGCCGCCATTGCGAGCGACCTCAACCGGGAAATTCGCGCGGTCAAATCTGGCGTGGCCACTGGGGGGCCTGATGTTCAGAACGTCCTGCGGGTTCTCATGTCCGACGCCATCTCGCGCAAAATCCGGATGCGCTTCCTGGGTACGGGGGTCGGCCGCTTCGCCCTCACCTTCGCGGTGACCTCGGTGGTCAAGCACTTCAGTACTGCGCTGTCCCAATACGTCAAAGTGGCAGCGACCTGTGAGTGGCTGCGTGAGACGGTTCATCTCGCGCTCGCCGATGCTCAGGTCGTAACGGCGGACACCAGACACATTCCCGCTGAACTGGGGCTGTTTGACGTTCTCGTGACTTCACCGCCGTACTTGCCCGCATCCAGCGGGCGCGAGAGCTACGCCAAGGCTCGAGCGCCGTCGCTGATTGCCCTGGGTATGCGGCGCCATGACGACGTTGACCTCTTAGTGGATGAGTCCATTGGCTCGATGGAGGGCAATGGCGTCGACCTTGAGCAGCTTTGGCCCGAGGAGCGGGCCGTCGTAGATTGGCTGGCCACCGACGAGCTGCGGGCGATTAAGGCCGCCCCGACTGCCCGCTATTTCCTGGATATGCGAGCGACATTTGCCGAGATGCACCGTATGCTCTCCCCGGGCGCCCTGGCCGTCGTGGTGAGCGGCAAGCAGAGCACGTTCTATCAGTTTTCGACCCGGACCGCGCTCCATGTTGTCGAGGCGGCCGAGCTTTTGGCGGTCGAAGCCAAGAGTGTGGGGTTTGGCGTCGAGTCTCTGATCGACGTGCAGCTCAATAAATCTAACCGCAACGCTCGACCGCGATCGCTCGATGACTACTATGAAACTCTGATCATACTGCAGCAGCCTTCCTGTACGCCGTAGCTTCTTTGCGCCGAACACAGTATCATCCTGCTTCGCCACACCTCAGAAACCGCAGGCGTAGATAGGTTCAGTTCTCGGACTCACGCCCGATTTTACCGGTGTGGGCACCGATCAGGATGAGAACTATGTCAGCCCGTTGCGGCGGCAGACCGCGGCGTAGAACGCGGCGCTCGGCTTCGGGCGGCGCGCGAACGTCTCGCGGTCCACGCCGATCAGGCCGAACTTCGGCACGTAGCCCAGCGTCCACTCGAAGTTGTCCATCGCGCTCCAGTGGATGTAGCCCAGCACGTTCGCGCCGTCGGCGATCGCGCCGTGCAGCGAGGTCAGCGCCTCCGTGATGAAGGCGATGCGCCGCGTGTCGTCCTCGGTGCCGATGCCGTTCTCCGTCACCAAAACGGGCTTGCCGGTGCCCGCCCAGGCCTCGCGTACCGTGGCGCCCAGGGCGCCGGGCCAGAACTCGTAGCCCATCTGCGTCGTTTCAATGCCCGGTTCCGGCCCCAGCGTGCCGCCTTCGCCGATGCGTGCCCGCGTGTAGGTCTGCACGCCGATGAAGTCGGAGGCATCGCGCTTCACCGCGTCGAGATAGATCTCGTGGTTCTGGTGGCGGATGCGGGCCGTGCGCTCCTCGCCGCCCTCCAGCGCCTGATACTCGGTCATGGCGAGGCAGAGGCCGACCTTCGCCGCGCCGGGGCCGGACTTGAACGCCTCCAGCGCGGCGGCGTGCGCGGCGATGAAGTTCTGGTCCACCTGCTCGCGCAGCGCATTGTTCCGCTTGCCAGGCGGAAAGTGGCCGAGCTGCCAGCCGATGCGCGCCACGATGTTCGGCTCGTTGATCGTGCAGATCCAGGGGATCGCCGCACCCAGCGTGCGCGAGACGCGCTCGGCATAGCGACGGAAGCAGGCCACGTTTTCGCCGCGCTCCCAGCCGCCGCGGGCGGCGAACCAGCGCGGCGAGGTGAAGTGATGCAGCGTGACGATTGGCGTGAGGCCGTGGCGCTCGCAGGCGTCGATTACGCGGCGGTAGTGGCCGAGCGCGGCGTTGGAGTACTCGCCCACTTCCGGCTCGACCCGCGCCCACTCGATCGAGAAGCGGAACGCCTTCTGCCCCAGCCGGGCCAGCAGGGCGAGGTCATCCTCGTAGCGGTGCAGGAAGTCGCAGGCGTCGCCGGAGGGCTCGCGGCAGGGACCGTTCGCATCGTGCTCCCACGCCCACCAGTCCGAGTTCCAGTTGCCGCCCTCGATCTGGTGTGCGGCCGTCGCCGTGCCCCAGATGAACCCCTCCGGGAAATTCATGCCTGGCCCTCCCGGTGTCTCAGATCGGACGCGGTCTTTGGCGCGCTGCCTGGCCTGGGTGCGCTGCGGCGGCTATGCGCTGCGCTCCGGTTCCTGCGCGCGCACGCGCAGCCAGCCGTGCCCGCCCTCGTCCAGCACCAGCTCAACGTTGCTGCCGGTCTGCAAGAAGCGCAGGCGGTGGCGCCCGCCGCGTACGCTGCGGATGCGCTGGCGCAGCGGCACCGTCGTGCGCAGATCGTTGAGCCAGAGGTAGTGACCGTCGATGCGCAGGCAGCAGGCGGCGTTGCGCGCCGGGGCGTCGCCGTCGTAGAAGACGATCACGCGGCGTCCATGAATCACCGGCCGCAGGTTGCGCAGCTCCTGCAACTCCGCAACCGGCCTCTGTGGAGCGGTCCAGGCGGGTCCGATTGCCATCAATGCACCATCGATGCGGGCGCAACGCGTTGTTACTCAGTATAACGGAGGCAGCGGCCGCGGTTGGCGTGGAGATCGGAACAGAACATGAGCCTTGAGCAGATGACACGCACCGTCGAGACCTTTTCGCCCGCCGACTTGATGGCCGTCGCCATATCGCGGCTGCTGCGCGACGGCGAGCGCGTCTTCCACGGCGTCGCCTCGCCGTTGCCGATGGTCGCGATCCTGCTGGCGAAGCGGCTGCACGCGCCCAACCTCGTCTACATCAACATCGCCGGCTCGATCGATCCCGTGCCCCAGCACCTAGCGCAGTCGAGCACCGCGCCGGCGCTGCTGGCGGGCAGCGCGACGCAGTTCACGCTGGCGGACCTTTTCGACCTCTCGGCGCGCGGCGGGCTCGATACGGCCTTTCTTGGCGGCGTCCAAATCGACGGCATGGGCCGCATCAACATGAGCGCGATCGGCGAGTTCGCCCGCCCGCGTGTACGGCTGCCCGGCGGCGCCGGCAGCGCCCTGATCCTGCCGACGGCGCGCCGCACGATCCTGTGGCGCACGCAGCACACGCCCCGCAGCCTCGTTGCGCGACTGGACTTCGTCACCGCCGCCGGCAACGTGGACCGGCTGGTGACGCCGCTCTGCGTGTTCCGCCGGAAGGACGGCGGCTTCGAGCTGGAAGGTCTGATGCCGGGTGTACGTGTCGAGTCCGTGCGCGAGCAGACCGGCTTCGCCTTCGCCGCCGCGGACCCGGCGCCGACGCTGTCGCCGCCGAGCGCCGAGGAGCTGGCGGCGTTGGCCGACGTCGATCCGGAGCGGGTGCGCGAGGTGGAGTTCCATTGAAGGCAGGAAGCCGGGGAGCCGAGAAGCCGGGACTTCGGTCAGCGCGGGTCGGACATGCATCCGCGCAACGATCATTCCCGCATCTTTCGATCCGTGCCCGCTGGATCGGCGGCCTCACGCCGGCTTCCCACCAAAGTTACGCACAAATCGCGCCCCGCGATCGCTGCAAAGCGCACGGTCGGATCTACGCTTAGAGACGAACGGACGCACCGCGACATGGCGGCCGTGGGCCGCGGCGAGGCGGTGTTCCGCAGGGAGGTGCCATCGTGTTGGTCGTCCTGCTCGGCATCCTGATCTTCCTCGCCGTCGTGCTCTTGTTCGGCATCCTGCCCAGTCTGCGCATCTGCCAGGAGTGGGAGCGCAAGGTTGTGCTGCGCCTCGGCCGCTTCGCCGGCGTGCGCGGACCCGGCGTCTTCATTCTTGTGCCCTATCTCGAACGCACGCCCTTCACGATCGATATGCGCACCATCACCTCGCCGCTGAAGGCCGAGCAAACGCTGACCAAAGACGGCACTTCGGTCACGGTCGACATGATCGTCTTCTGGCGCGTGGTCAACCCTGAGTGGGCGTCGATCCGCGTCGCCAACTACGCCTCCGCCGTGCTCGGCGCCTGCCAGGCGGGTCTGCGCGACGTGATCGGCCGTACGAATCTGGCCGAGTTGCTCTCCAACCGTCAGCAACTCGACGCCTACCTCGCCCAGCTGCTCGATGCGCAGACCGAGGCGTGGGGTATCAAGGTCGAGTCGGTGCAGCTGCGCGACATCCAGATCCCGGCGAGCCTGATCGACGCGATGAGCCGCAACGCGCAGGCCGAGCGCGAGGCCGCCGCCCGCGTGCTGCTGGCCGAGAGCGAAAAGAGGGTCGCGCAGAACTTCGCCGATGCGGCGCGGATCTACGAAACCGACCGCAACGGTATGCAACTGCGCGGCATGAATATGCTGTACGAGGTGATGAAGGCCGGCAACGGCACGGTCATCCTCGTGCCGTCGTCCGCGCTCGACGCCATGAACCTCGGCGGCCTGGTCAGTGTGGCGAACACGGCCAACGGGCGGTAGGGGCGTTCGGCCCTCATCCTCACCCCCTTACCCCTCTCCTTCTCCCAATCATCCAGATCGCGCGGAGCGCGATGTCGAAGAGAGAAGGAGAGGGGCGATCCGGCGTCGGACGATCCGGGCAATTTACGGTTAACCTGGCCCCGTTGTGGATCGCTCCCGACAGGATCGCCCCTTTCCCCTGGTATTGGGGGAACCTGCATCGCAGATGTCACAGAGCCGGGGGATAGGGGGCTACGGCATCGGCGCGGGCGCGGGGTGGCCGCTCTCGCGCTCCATGGTCTCGGTCGGCATCTCCGGCACACTTGCGCCGTTCGTGCCGCGCGCGGCCGGCGCGAGTGCCGTGCCAGCGGCCTCGGCGCGGCCACGGCCGCGGCGCAGCGCGGCGCAGAAGGGGCAGGCTACCCACGAATAGCTGAGCGGGCGCGAGCAGTTGGGGCAGGGCTCTTTGAGCTGCGTGGTACACGACGGGCAGACGATGTAATCGTCCAGCACGCGGCGGTGGCAGGTGGGACAGCCCTTCTGGTCCTCCAACTCCTGCAAGAGCGCCTCTTCTTCGAGCGTGCGCTCGTACGCTTCGGCGAGTGTCAGCTTCGGGCGCAGAATGAGATAGAGCCAGAGGCCGGGCAGGTTGAAGGCCAGTACCATGAACACGGAGAGGGCGTGATAGAACGGATCGCGGCTGCGGTCGCGGATGTCGCGGTAGACCCAGACCAACCCCGCCGCCCAGAGCACGACGATGTAGGTGATCAGGATCGCCGCCGCGTATTTGACCGTATCCTGCCAACTGCCGCCGGGCCACGAAACGGCGCTGGGCCAGACCATGCCGGGGACCAGGTTCGCCATGCCGCTCCTCGCTCCAGCGTTCGCGATGCCGTGTCTCGCGCGATTATAGCAGCCGCCGCGTTGACGAAACAGAAACGCTGGCCGTCAACGCCTGTATCCGTTATATCATAACAGCATGAGCAACTTCACCGAGGGACTGAACCCCCGCCAGGCCGAGGCCGTGACCGCCGTGCGCGGCCCGGTGCTGATCCTCGCCGGGCCGGGCAGCGGCAAGACGCGCGTGATCACGCATCGCATCGCCTATCTCGTGGCCGAGCGGGGCGTGAAGCCGTGGCGGATCATGGCCGTCACCTTCACCAACAAGGCCGCGCGCGAGATGCGCGAGCGCGTCGATGCGCTGCTGGGCGAGGCGGCGCACAGCCTGACGCTGGGCACTTTCCACGCGATCTGCGCCCGCATTCTGCGCGTCGACGGCGGCGCGATCGGCGTCGACCGCAACTTCTCGATCTACGACGACGGCGACCAACTCGGCCTGGTGAAGCGCATCTTCAGCGAGCTGGGCGTGGACCCGAAGCAGTTCAACCCGCGCGCCGTGCTCGGCGCGATCTCGCGCGCCAAGAACGAACTGCGCGACGCCGAGGAGTTCGCCCGCGCCGCTGGCTCCTACTTCGAGGAGGTCGTGGCGCGTGTCTACCGGCGCTATCAGGAGCGGCTGCACGCCGAAAACGCCGTCGACTTCGACGATCTGCTCACCCGCACGGTCGATCTGTTCGCGGGAAGCCCGGAGGTGCTGGCGAAGTATCAGCAGCGCTACGAGCATGTGCTGGTGGACGAGTTCCAGGACACGAACGTCGTACAGTACGTGCTGGTGCGCGATCTGGCGCGCGGCCACAACAACCTCTGCGTCGTCGGCGACCCGGACCAGTCGATCTACCGCTGGCGCTCGGCCGACATCCGCAACATCCTCAACTTCGAGCAGGACTTTCCCAACACCAAAGTCGTGTTGCTGGAGCAGAACTACCGATCCACCGGCACAATTTTGGAAGCGGCGCAGGGCGTGATCAGCGCCGCGGACGGCCGGCCAGAGAAAGGGCTGTGGACCGAAAACGAGCAGGGCCTGCCTGTCACCGTCTTCGAGGCGCAGGACGACGAGGGCGAGGCCGCCTACGTCGTGCGCGAGATCATGAACGGACTGCGCTCCGGCCAGCGGCCCGGCGACTACGCGGTGATGTATCGCACCAACGCGCAGTCGCGCGCGGTCGAAGAGGCGCTGGTGCGTTCGGGCATCCGCTACCGGCTGATCGGCGGCACGCGCTTCTACGATCGCCGCGAGGTCAAAGACCTGGTCGCCTACCTGCGCCTGATCAACAACCCGCGCGACAGCGTCAGCCTCGCCCGCGCGATCAACACGCCGCCGCGCGGCATCGGCGCCGGCACGCTCAACGAGCTGTCGGTCTGGGCGAGCGAGCTGGGCGTGCCGATGTACCACGCGCTGCAACTGCTGCTAGCGCACGACCAGGGAGCGGCCGACGGCGCGCTGGACCGCCCGCCGCCGCTCAACTCGCGCACGGCGCGGCCGCTGTTGCGCTTCATCATGCTGCTCAACGACCTGATCGAGCTGGCGCAGCGCGAGCCGGTCGCCGATCTGCTCAAGGAGCTGCTCGAACGGATCGACTACCGCCGCTTCCTGCTCGACGGCGGCGACGATGGCGAAGACCGTTGGGCCAACGCCGAGGAGTTGGTGAACCTTGCCAGCCAGTATGACGCCGAGGCGCTGGACGTGGCCCGCGACCTCGACGCCGACGACGAGGCGCCGAAAGAGGAGGTTCAGCGCACCGCGCTCGCCGCCTTCCTCGAAGACGTGGCGCTCGTCTCCGACGCCGACGAGGTCGATCAGCGCCAGGACGCGGTGACGCTGATCACATTGCACGCGGCGAAGGGGCTGGAGTTTCCGGTCGTCTTCATTCTTGGCGTCGAGGAGAACCTGCTGCCGCACGTGCGCTCGCTGGAAGACCCGGAGCAGATGCAGGAGGAACGGCGCCTCTTCTACGTCGGCATCACGCGGGCCAGAGAGCGGCTGCACCTCTCGCACGCCATGCGCCGCGCGACGTGGGGCACGTCGTCGTTCAACGACCCCTCGCGCTTCCTGCGCGACATTCCGCCGGCGGTGACAACCACGCGCAGCCGGGCCGAAGGGCATGTTGTTAACCGGGCGGCGGCGCTGCGGCGGCAGCTCAGCGCCGCGCCGACGGCTGCCATCGCTCCGGCGGCGAAGGGCCAGGCCGGGGCGGCGTTCCAGCCGGGCGACCGCGTGCGTCACGCGAAGTTCGGCGAGGGCATCGTCGTCAACGCCGCGCCGCGCGGTGAGGACTTCGAAGTCACGGTCGCGTTCAAAGGCAACTTCGGCGTGAAGAAGCTTTTGCAAAGCTTCGCGCCGCTGGAGAAGGTCGTCGCCTGAACGGCCTGCCGGCGGTCGGCGCCGTGAATCCGGCTACACTTGCACAGATGACGGGAGACGCCGCGCTGGTCGCGCTCAACGCCAGTTTGCTGAACCGGTTCGCCTCCGGTGTGCCGTTCTGGCTGCGCCCGTCGCAGGTGCAGGACTGGCTCTCCACGCACGGGCTGCGCATCCTCGTGATCATCGTCGCGCTCGGGATCGCGCAGCTGCTGGTGCGCCGGCTCGCGCCGCACGCGATTCGGCGCGCGATCTTCGTCGGCCTGCCGGAGGGCGTGCCCGGCGAGCGCGAAAAGCGGGCGCGCACGCTGAGCAGCGTCACCGTCAAAATCACCGGGCTGGTGCTGTTCTGCATCGGGCTGTTCATGGTGCTGGAAGAGTTGGGCTACAGCCTCACGCCGGTGATCACCGGCATCGGCATCAGCGGCATCGCCATCGGCCTCGGCGCGCAGGGGTTGGTCAAAGACACGATCAACGGGCTCTTCATCCTCGGCGAAAACCAGTTCCGCCAGGGCGATTACGTCACCGTTGCGGGCGTCTCCGGCACCGTGGAAGATATCAACCTGCGCCGCACGATCCTGCGCGATATCGACGGCACGGTGCACATCGTGCCGAACAGCGCGATCGTGATCGCCAGCAACCACACGCGCGACTACTCCGGCGTCAATATCCTCGTCCTGATCGCGCTGGGCGCCGACCTGGACAAGGCGCTCGCCGTGGCCGAGCAGGTGGGGAAGGATCTGGCCGCCGATCCGCGCTTTGCCGCCGATGTTGTCGAGCCGCCGTACCCGGCGCGGATCGAGTCGGTTGACGAGAAGGGCGTGACGCTGCGCGTGCTCGGCCGCGTGCGCCCGGGCCGCGCCGGCGCGGTCACGTTCGAATACCGCCGGCTGCTCAAGCAGGCGCTGGACGCCGAGGGCATCCGCTACGCGCCGGTGGCCGCCCTGGCGTGGCCGCCGCAGCCGACGCCAGATCCAGAGGCGGCCGGCACCCAGGCTGCCAGACCGGCCAACGACCAGTCGTCGCGGGACCGCTCCGCTCCGGACGGCCATCCTCCGGCGACGCGCGACAGCGCAGCAGAAGGCCGCGAACAGCCATCCTGAGGCGGCTTCAAGGAGTTCGTCACGCGTGCCCGCCGTGGTCGGCCCTCACCCCTGCCCCCTCTCCCAATCCTGGGCGAGGGGCGATCCGGCCTGAAGCGTTCCGATCGCTGAACGGTTAACCGGCAGCCGGTCGGAACGCTCAGTGCAGGATCGTCTCCTTCCCTCCAGGATTGGGGGAAGGAGACAGGAGAGGATGAGGGCCGATGGCCGCACTGCGCCCCGACGTTCCTATTCCCTAACCCCCAATCCCTAATCCCTCACCGTCACCGTACCCGCCGCGCCATCGACGGTGATCGTCTGGCCGGTCTTGATCGTGCGCGTGCCGGACTTGACGTTGACCACGGCGGGAATGCCGTACTCGCGCGCCACCTGCGAGCCGTGGCTCAGCGGCCCGCCCAGATCCACGACGAGGGCGCTGGCCGAGAAGAACAGCGGCCCCCAGGCGGCGTCGGTGACCGGGCAGACGAGCACTTCGCCGTCCTCGATCTCGGCGTCGTCGTCCGGCCGCAGGATGACGCGCGCTTTCGCGGTGACGACGCCGGGGCTGACGGGAATGCCGTGCAGCACGTTGCCCTGCTGCTCGGGCGCGGCGCTGCCCTTGATGCGCGGCGTCGGGCGACCGTCGAACCACTCCGGCAGCTCCAGATGCTGAAAGATCTCGAACTCCGCTCGGCGCAGGTCGATGTGGTACTGCAAATCCTCGACCGTGCCGCCCTGCGCCAGCGACCGCAGCTCTTCGAGGCGTACGAAGAAGGCATCGTCGGGCTGCTGCAGCAGGCCGTCGGCGGTCAGCCGCGTGGCCAGCTCGATGATGAAGCGCCGGCAGGGCCAGATGCAGCGGATCCACTGCGACTTGGTGCGCTCGCGCAGCGAGCCGAACGCCTGCGCCAGGCCAAGAATGTTGCGAAACTCGAGCCGTTGCGGCTCGCTCAGCCGCTCTTCAACCCAGGCCGTCATCTCAGCGCGAGCCTTCGCCTGGCGCTCAACGGTCAACGCCGGGTCGTGCTCCGGCCGGGCGTCGATGTAGTTCTTGATCGCCGCATAGACGTAGTTCGGATCGTCGGCCCAACGCGGCTGCTCGAACTCCATCTCGTTGAGTGTGCGATAGCCGTAGTCGTGCAGAAATTGGCGAAACTGCGCGGCGAACGCCTGCACGCCCGGTGCGCGGCTTTGGGCCAGCGCCGCGCCCACGCTCTCGGCCGGCTCTCGTGCGAAGATCGCCCGTACGTCGCCGTCGCTGACGGCCAGTCGCCCGAGCCGCCAGATCTCCATGCCGGGCTTGGCGCTTTCGACCGTACCCATGCCCGTCAGCAGCCGCGGCAGCACGCCGTCATCGCCGTCGGGCACATTGGCCTTGAGGAACTGGGTAAGCTGCTCCATCGCCGAGGAGATGGCGGGGTTGTTGTACATGTGCAGGTCGAACGAATATTCCTGCCACTGGATGCTTTCCATGATCTTCGCCCAGAGGCCGGCCTTGTCGAAGCGCGAAAGGTCGAGCGCGACCTCGCGGTGGATGTATTCATTGACGCGCGGATCGTTTTCCAGCGTCAGCGCCGGCGCCTGCTTGAGGATGCGCATGAAGCGCGGATAGGCCGTCAGCGAGAACAGCACCTGGTCGAGCGTTTTCTCCCTGGGCGCCTGGCCGGGCGCTCGCCTCTTGCCGAGGTACTGTTCGTCCACCGCGTCCGCATCGGTGCCGGGCAGCAGATCGGCGAAGGCGCGGATGAAGCCGAGCGTCAGGTGGGCGCGGCCGTAGAAGACGCCGATGCCGGCGTGGTGAAAGTCGTTGAAGTCGAGACCCATCGGTCCCAGCGTGCCGAGGTTGCGCTGGAGGTTGAAAAATCCGTGGCCGATGATCCAGCGCTGGATGTCGCTGGTCAGCGGCGTAATCACGCGCGGCAGGTCTTCGCCGACGTTGGCCGAGGTGTAGACGGTGAACTGCTCCCACACGGGCGAGTCGGACTCGGGCACCCAGGTGGCGAGATCGACGGTTTCGAGCGTGGGCAACGGCCTGGTCGTCGTCATGCTGACCTCCGGCGTTTATTCGTAGAGTTGTGGTGGGAGCCCGGTGCGGGCGGTGGTGAGGCGGAAGCGGCCTATGCGCCGAGGCGCGCGAGGAAGGGCAGCAAGGCGGCCTTGAACTCGGCCGCGCGCTCCAGCGGCGCCATGTGCGAGGCGTCGGGCAGCAGCGTCAGCTCCGAGCCTTTGATGCGCAGGTTGAGTAGCTGAGTGCTCGCCATTGAAACCGTCGTATCAAGGTCGCCGGCCACGATCAGCGTTGGGCAGGCGATCGCGGACAGGCGCTCTTCCAGTGCAGGCCTGCCGGTGTAGGTGCCGATCTGTGTGGCGATCTCGTGCGGCGTGCGGAAGAGCGTGAGCTGGCGCCGGTAGAGCTCGAGGCCGCCGGGGCCGTGGTCGAGTGAATCGGCCGAATAGACCAGCGAGAGCATCGAATCGGCGAGCTGTTCGGTGAGGCCCATCGCCGGGGCGAGCTGGGCGAAGGCGCCGTAGGCCGGACTCATCGCCGGGTCCATCGCCAGCGGCGAAACCGCCGCCAGCACGAGGCCGCGCAGCCGCTCGGGATGCTCGACCGCGAACAGCAGCGCCGCCTGCCCGCCGAGCGAATGCCCCACGACAACCGGCTGGCCGAGACCTAACGCATCGACCAGGGCGCCGAGGTCGGCGGCGAGTTGTTCGATCGTCACCGCGTCACCGTTGCGCGAACGGCCGCAGCCACGCAGGTCGCAGCAGACGACGCGCCGCCTCGTTGCCAGCTCCGCTGCCAGCGGCGCCCAGCAGTCGGCGTCCTGGTAGAGGCCGTGCAGGAAGATAACGGCCGGACCTGTTCCGGCATCGGTGTAGTGCAGCGGTGTGCCCGCAAGCTCCAGAACCGGCATGGGCGACTCCCCTCCTCCGCAAGCATATGGACAGCGTGCCACGGACGCGCCGAAACGCGCTCAGTTCATGCGTGCGGTATACATGGCATAGGCGCGCGGGCGTGTCAAGGCAGCGCCCGGCCGGTGGCCTATCCCTGATTTCGCAAGCGAAATCTGTCCCTTCCCCACAGACGCGTGATGCAAAATCGGCGGGTTTGTGGTCTGTATGCAGAAAGTGCCGGACGGCAGAGGCTGCACCTGTCACGGAGGCAGCTCTGCTCGATTCCGACACCTTCCTCACGGCCGTCTCTCCCTTCAGCGCCGCGCTGGCGCCGTTCGCGGTGCTGGATGGCACGGCCGTGCTGCTGGAACGCTGGTGGCGAGCGGGGCGGCAGCACCGGCTTGCCCCGGCCTGCGCCTTCGGCAAGGGCGGAGGGAGCGCCGCTTGTACTGGGGTTGCAAACGGCTGCTGGCGGTGACGCCGACGGGCGTGATCACCGGCTGCGTGGCCGGCCCCGCCAGTCCCGAGCAACGCTGGCTGGCCGAGGCGCGGCGCCAGAGGCGGGTGACGGCGCTGGCGCTGCCCTGGGTGGGCACCCCGCCGACGGCGGTGCGGCCAGTGACGGGCAAGCCGTATGGCGGACCCAACGGGCCGGTCTGGCCGCGGCTGGGCGTGGGGCACCGCGCGGCCCAGGGCGCCTACGCGGCCGACCGCAACGACACCGGGATGGAGTGGCAGGGGTACGGGCAGACCGGCTATGGCGCCGCGGTGGTCACGCCGGCAGCGTTTCCTCCGGCGGAGACGGCCGCGCAGCAGGCCCACGCCTCGCTGCGACAAATTGTGGAGACGGGCAACAGCCAGCCCAACGGGGACTGCGGCCTGGAATACCTGCAGGCTCGCAGTCGCTGGGGCTGCGGGCGCGGCTGGCGGCCCCTAATCTCGGCATCCTGCTCAAGCAGCGGTTGGGGCGTTCCATGCTCGCGTTTGCGACCCTCGTGACATAGCGCTGCAATGTGCATCACGCGTTTGTAGGGAAGAGGCGGATTTCGCTGAAGCGAAATCAAGGTTAGGTGCGCGGTGCTATTCGTCGTCGTACGGCGAGACTTCGCCGTCGTCGTGCTCCTGCGTCTTCTGATAGTCGAGCAGGCGCACGTCGCCGGTCGTCTCCTGGCCGTCTCCGTCCGAATCCCAGCCCTCGCCGGCCTCGATCTCTTCGAGCACTTCCTCATCCTCGTCGTCGTAGCGCACGAGGCCTTCGCGGGTGTAGGGACGGGGCGTGCCGTCCAGCCCCGACGGCGGGAACGACGGCCGGCCGACCTGGCTGGGGTGCTGATACGTCTCTTTAATGATGATGCGGGCGCCGTCGTGCGTGAGCGCGGAGATGGCCGCGGCGTACTGGTTGCCGCCGTCCATGAAACGCAGCAAGCGCAGCGCCAGGCGCGGCTCGACCTGGCCGAGCAGCTCGCCGGCCGAATTGTCGGCGAAGAGTTGGTTGCCGTCGCGGCGCAGCAGCACACGCTCACCGGCGGTCATATGTCTGGTCGCCTCGCGCTGCGGGCGTACCAATGCCGTGACGCCGGATTTGCCGGTCTCTTCGACGAAGAGCTTGGGGTCAACGTAGTCGCGTGGCGCTGCCGGCGCGGGCGATTCGTCCTGCGCCTTCTGCTGCAGCGAGGCGTAGTTCTTGCGCGCGATCTGATTGGTTGGGTCGATCTGCAGGGCGCGGCCGTACGCCTCGCGCGCGTCGCGGTAGCGGCCGATCGCCATTAAGGCGCGGCCGAGGCGGTTGAAAGCGTCGCCGTCGCGGCCGCCCGTCAGCTCGATGATCTGCTGGTTGAGCTGAACCGCCTCGTCCCAGCGGCTCTGCAAGGCAGCCTTGATCGCCTGCTCGCTGCGCTGGCGGCGCAGGCGTGCGAGTTCGTCGGTTTGATAGACCATAGCGGGTTCCTACTCTGAAACTCCGCGCATTGTATGCGCTGGTTTTCGGGCTTTCAAGCCGAAATTGAGCTACGTTCAACGGATTGTCTCACTCTTGTGAGCGCCTGCACAATCCCCTTCGGGTGCGTGGGGTTGACCGGCTCACAGCGCTGGGCTAGCATGAGTTCTTGCAGGCCAGCAGGCTGCGGGCGGCTAGCTCAGTTGGTTAGAGCGCTTCGTTCACACCGAAGAGGTCACTGGTTCGAGTCCAGTGTCGCCCACCAGCCGCCCGATTCGCCGGGCTGGCAAGCGAGCCGAAGTGGCGGAACCGGCAGACGCGCTACATTCAGGGTGTAGTGAGCTTTACGCTCGTGGGAGTTCAAATCTCCCCTTCGGCACCGGTCCTGGGTTCTGGCTTCCATCATAGATGGGGCATCGCACGGAGACGTGCGCTCGTAGCTCAGTCGGATAGAGCGTCAGGTTGCGGACCTGAAGGTCGTGGGTTCGAGTCCCGCCGAGCGCGCCGCAGCAGGCAGACCCAGCACCCAGTACGGCGGCCGGCTGGCCGCCGTTTCTGATCGCGCCCAGATCTTCCCGGAGGCCAGCCGATGAATGTCGAGTCGCCGCTGCCGGGCGAGCCGGGCGAGCGCTATCTCTCGCCCGGCGAGGTGGCAGGCCGCCTCTTGATTCGCCTCGAGAGCGTGATCGGCCTGATCACGGCAGGCCGGCTGCGCGCCGAGCCGGGCGGGCGCACGGGCTACCGCGTGCCCGAAAGCGCCCTCGCGGAGTTCCGCCAGACCGCCTACCGCCGCGAGGCCTTTCCCGGCGTGGACCACGGCCTGCACGCCTGGCCCACCGACGCGCCGCAATCGAGCAACCTGCCCGTGCCTGCCCAAAACGCCGCCGAGAACGCGGCGCTGGCCCCGCGCTGGCCCTTCCCGCACGCGTAGAGCCGGCGCGTTGCACCTGCGGATCGCACGAGCAAGCCTGGCCGGCTACCTCGCTCAGGGCGAGCCGGACTGCCCGCAGTGCCGGCTCGATCTCGGCGCGGAGCATGCTGGCCGCCAGTTGGGCAAATCGTTTGCACCGCGTCCGCACTCGGCCGGCTCAAGTCGATCAGCGGGCCTTGGAACGGCGGACGAGCGCCGATCAGATACGTCCTAACCGGGTTTACCTGCCAGGAACAGCAGCACAGCCGACTGCGCCGCACCGGTGCGGGCGTTGCGGAAGCGGTCGAGCACCGTAGCGGGAGCGAAGCCGGCAGCAGCGACAGCGGCCAGAAGGTCCCCTTCTGGTTCAGCGCCGCCGATTCAGCGAAACCAGTCGTCCAGGCTGTGCCCTTCGTCCGGCGGCAGCGGACTGGTGAGAATAATCTCGGCCGCGACCAGCCGGCCGCCCGGCTTCAGCACCCGGAAGGCCTCGCTGAGCAGCATCGCCTTGTCGGGATTGAGGTTGAAGATGCCGTTGACGATGACCGCGTCGGCGCTGGCATTCGCCGGTGGCAGGCAGTGACCGTCGCTCAGCCGTGCCTCGACCCAGGGCATGGCGGCTGCCGTGAACGACCGTTGGGCGCGGGCGATCATCGCCGGCGCGAAATCGATGCCGATCACGCGGCCGCCCGGCCCAACCCGTGTCCCGGCGAAGAGGCTGTCCAGTCCGGCGCCGCAGCCCAGGTCGACGACCGTTTCGCCCGCGGCCAGCCCGGCGTGCGGCACCGGACAGGCGACGCCGGCGAAGGCGTCCGCGGCCTCACGTGGCAGGCCGGCCAGCAGATCGGCTGGATAGCCCACCGCCTCCGCGAACTCCCGCCCGACGGGAAAGGTGAAGTCCTGGCTCGGGTTGGCCGCGACTTGGCCGTAGCGATCGCGGACCGCCGCTTCGACTGCTTCAGCCGTCAGGCCACCGGGAAGCCGTGGCATCTGATCGTCGCCTCCTCGCACTTTGCAGATGGACAGATGCAGTCAAATCCAGCTCGCGACCCCGCTCTGGACATGGAACGGCGTCTGACGGCCGGTTTTGCTACCATGTCTTAGCCGGGCTTGCGGGCGCGAAACGTCACCCCGCGGGTCTCGAACTCGCGGGCGTCGGACTCGTGGGGCGAACCGGAAAAGACATCGATGAACTCGCCGAGTTCAACGTCGACAAAGCCCGCCTCGCGCACCACGGCCGTGTACTCCTCGACGAGGAGCGCGCCGGCGATTCAGCCGGTCCAGAGGTCGATCTCCGCGCGGGCTTCGTCTGGGACGGGAAGCTGCACCATCACGTCGGCGATCTGCAGGCGGCCTCCGGGCTTGAGCACGCGCAGCAGCTCGCGGTAGACGGCGGCCTTGTCCGGGCAGAGGTTGATCACGCCGTTACTGATGACCACGTCGGTGGAAGCGTCCGTCAGCGGGAGCTGTTCCGCTCGCCCCTCGCGAAACTCCAACCAGGTCAGCCCCGCGTCTGCCGCTGCTGCGCGCGCGACCGCCAGCATGGCCGGCGTCATATCGACCCCGATCACGCGGCCCCGCAGGCCGACCTGACGAGCCGCGTGTTGCGCGTCGAAGCCGGCGCCCGAGCCGACATCCAGCACCACGGCGCCGGCGGGCAGTGGACCGAGCGCAAACGGATTGCCGACGCCGGCGAAGCGTTCGACAGCCGCCCGCGGCACGGCGGCGATCCACGCCTCCGGGTACGCGAGCATCTGCGCCAGCGGCCGGCCCGTATGAAAATGGAACCCGCGCTCGGGGGCCGTTGCGACCTCGGTGTACTTTGCCTGCACGGCGCAGGCGAGCGCCTCGGTATCCAGAGCTGGCACAACCATGGCAGTGGCCTTTCACCGCGGCCCCTTCTCGCTGGAGCACTTCCAGCCAACCACAGCGCTATCATGCGTGGTAGGGCGTTTGAGGCATCAAAGGCATGAGGCATGGCGCATGACTGAGCTGACACTGCGTCAGTTGGAGATGTTCTGCACGGTTGCCCGACTGGGGAGCTTTACGCGGGCGGCAGAGGCAGGCAACGTCGGGCAGCCGGCGGTATCCCAGCATGTCGCGGCGCTAGAGCGGCTGTTGGGTGTGCCCCTCGTCGTCCGCGTCGGCCGGGGCGTACGCCTGACGGAGGCCGGGCAACTGGTTGCCGACTACGGTGCGCGCATCGTGCGCCTCACGCAGCAGCTTCACGAAGGTATCGGCGGTCTGAAGGGACTGGCGACCGGGCGGCTGGTGGTGGGCGCCGGCCAGACGCCGGGCGACTACATCCTGCCGGCGATGCTCGGCGCGTTTCAACGGCAATACCCGGGCATCAGCATTGAGCTGGAGATCGCCGACACCCGCCGCGTGGTTGAATGGCTCCTGCGGCATACGTACGATCTCGGCTTCATCGGCGACCGGGTTGAGCATCCCGATCTGGCGCTCGAACCGTTCGTCGAAGACCGCGTCGTGCTCTTCACCGCGCCACGGCATCCGTTGACGCGGCGGCGCGAAGTCGCTCTGGCCGAAGTCATCGCGGCCGGGCTGATCGTACGCGAGCCCGGAAGTGCCACGCGCGCGACCGGCGAACGGGCGCTGCGCGCCGCCGGCCTTGAGCCGCGGTTTGCGATGGAGCTGGGGAGTAACGAGGCGGTCAAGCGTGCGGTTCTGGCCGGCCTCGGCGTCGGCCTGCTGTCGCGCTACGCGCTGGAGGTCGAAGCACGGGCAGGGTTGCTCAGCGTGCTGCCCGTGCCGGCCTTCGAGGGGCGGCGGTGGCTCTACATCGCACGCAATCGCGAGGCGCCGCTTACCAGCGCACAGGTCGCCTTCCTGACGATGGCCCGACAGCTAGCCGCCGGAACATCCGCTCGCCGCTGACGATCCGCGGCGCCGCATGGCGCTGAACGCGCCTCTGAGCCGTGAGGCCGGTTGACCGCGCTGCTGCAGCCAATCTGACAGCGGCGGCCGGATGTGGCATAAGGCGGTTGACGCCGGTGCCGCACCCGTGCTGTAATTAACCAGACGGTTGAATGCAGATGTCGCCTGATCGCCTCACCAGCACGTTATCGGCCCTCGCCGATCCCACGCGCCGCGCGATCCTGACGCGGCTCGCGTCCGGGGAAGCGACGGTCTCGGAGCTTGCCGCGCCGTTTGCGATGAGCCTGCCCGCCGTCTCCAAGCATATCAAGGTGCTGCAGCGCGCCGGGCTCATCGAGCAAGGCCGTCAGGCGCAGTGGCGGCCCTGCCGGCTCCAGGCAGGCCCGCTCCAGGACGTCGCCGCCTGGGTGGAGCAGTACCGCCGCTTTTGGGAGGAAACCTTCGACCGCCTGGACGACTACCTGCGTGACCTGCAAACACAGGAGAAGGATCATGGCCGCAGAACGACGTAGCACCGATACCGCCTCCGAGTCGACGCCCGCGGCGGTGCGGGAGCTGGTCATTGAGCGCAGCTTCGACGCGCCGCGTGAGCTCGTGTTCAAGGCCTGGACGGAGCCCGAGCGCCTTATGCGCTGGTGGGGGCCGAAAGGCTTCACGACGCTGAACTGCACGATCGATCTTCGTCCTGGGGGCGTCATGCACTTCTGCATGCGATCGCCCGACGGCCAGGACATCTGGTGCAAGGGCGTCTATCAGGAAATCGTTGCGCCCGAGCGCATCGTCTGCACCAGTTGCTTTTCGGATGCGGAGGGCAATCTGGTTCAGCCGACGCACTACGGCCTGAGCGCCGACTGGCCGGCAGAGACGCTGATGTCGGTGACGTTCGACGAGCAGGACGGCAAGACGAAGCTCACCTTGCGGCAGGCCGGCGTCCCGATGACTCCGGAGCGCAGCGGGGCCGTGCAGGGCTGGACCGAATCCTTCGACCGCCTCGCCGCATACGTGGCAGCAGAAGCGCCCGCATGAGGGACGATCGGGGCCGAGCAACGAAAGCGCAAGAGAGCGGACACTAAACAGCGGAAACAGTGGGAACAGTAGAGGAAGCGCCATGCGGAAAGTTGTTGTATCCGAGTTCGTGACACTGGACGGTGTGATGGAAGATCCGGGCGGCGGCGAAAAGTTCGAGCACGGCGGTTGGAGCTTCAAATTCTGGAGCGACGAAGCGGCGAAGTTCAAGTTCGATGAACTGTTTGCGAGCGACGCTTTGCTGCTGGGACGGGTGACGTACCAGGGCTTCGCCGCCGCCTGGCCCTCCATGAAGGATGAGTTCGCCGATCGAATGAACAGCCTGCCCAAGTACGTTGTTTCGACGACCTTGAACGAGGTTGAGTGGAACAACTCAAGGCTGATCAAGGGAAATGTTGCGGAAGAGGTGTCAAAGCTGAAGCAGCAGCCCGGCCAGGACATTCTGGTCGGCGGCAGCCGCACGCTTGTGCAGACGCTGATGCAGCACGACCTGATCGATGAGTATCGGCTCATGGTCCATCCTGTTGTCCTGGGGAGCGGTAAGCGGCTCTTCGGCGACGGGGCCGCTGCAAAGACCCTGCGGCTTGGAGACACAAAGACGTACAGCTCGGGCGTCGTTGTTCTCACCTATGAGCCTGGCAAAAGCGAGCCTGAATGACAGCGCGTAGCGCACGCTCGGGCGGCCGGCTGAGACGGGATGGCGGGAACAGCCTGAGTCTCGCACCACGGGCGTCTGCAAGACAGGAGCAGAGACGCGGCGCTCCAGAATCGGAGCGCCGTGATCTGCCGCGGCCCGATCGGGGTGCGGATGGGAAAGGCGATGCGTGATGGCGATGCACGATCCGGTTGCCGAGTTGCACCCGGACTTCAGCGGCGACGGTGCGGCTGCGACGGCGTGGGCCGAGGCGCGCGGGCTGCTTGAGCAGGCCGAGGTGTTCTGGCTGGCGACGGTGCGTCCCGACGGACGCCCGCACGTCACACCGCTGTTTTCCGTCTGGCTGGATGACACCCTGTACTTCTGCACAGGCCGGGATGAACGCAAGGCGAAAAACCTCGCGCACAACGCACACTGCGTCCTCACGACCGGCTGTAACACCATCCAGGGGCTCGACCTTGTGGTTGAAGGCGACGCTGCAAAGGTGAGCGACGAGGCAACGCTCCAGCGCGTGGCCGACGCCTACGCTGCGAAGTACGGCTGGCATTATTCGGTGCGCGACGGTGCTTTTCATGGCGACGACGGCAACACCGCCGAGCTGTACGCCGTCACGCCGGTGAAGGCCTTCGGCTTCGGCAAGGGCGATTCGTTCAGCCAAACCCGCTGGCGCTTCTAGCGGGAGTTGCTGAGAAAGCGCAAGCGGATCGCGCTGCCGCCGCCCGCGCCATCGGCTGGGCGGCGCGGAGGTCTTGATGGCGGCCATGGGCTGGCGCAGCGCGAAGCAGCGGCCGGCGAAATCGCCGCCTCGCGGGCTGCTGCTTCGGCGTGGCCACGCACGGAAATGAACGAAAGCGGTGCAATGAACCAGGACTCCAGATGAAACGGGGTGGAGTGAGCAGGCGATGAGCAGCGGAGGCTTGTCCAAAGCGCGGCTGGACCGCATGCACGCCGTGCTGGCCGGTTATGCCGAGCGCGGCGAACTTCCCGGCCTCGTCGCGCTGGTCAGCCGGCGCGGCGAGGCGCACGTCGATGCGATCGGCATGAAGACGGCCGGCGGCAGCGAGCCGATGCGGCGCGACACGATCTTCCGCATCAGCTCGATGACCAAGCCGATCGTGGCCGCGGCAACCATGATCCTCGTGGAGGAATGCCGGCTGCGGCTGGACGAGCCGGTGGATCGGCTGCTGCCCGAGCTGGCCGGCCGCACGGTGCTGAAACGGCTCGACGGGCCGCTCGACGAGACCGTGCCCGCCAACCGGCCGATCAGCGTGCGTGACCTGCTGACCTTCCGCATGGGCTTCGGCCAGATGCTGGCGCCGCCCGATGCGTATCCGATCCTCAAGGCCGCGAGCGATCTGCAGATCGGCATGGGGCCGCCGACTCCGTCGGCCATGCCCGCGCCGGACGAGTGGCTGCGCCGCCTGGGCACGCTGCCGCTGATGCACCAGCCGGGCGAGCGCTGGCTGTACAACACCGGGTCCGACGTGCTGGGCGTGCTGATCGCGCGGGCCGCGGGCCAGCCGCTGGAGACGTTCTTGCGCGAACGTATCTTTGAGCCACTCGGCATGCAGGACACCGGCTTCAGCGTGCCGGCGGAGAACATCAACCGACTGGCGACCAGCTATTGGACCAATGCTGAAACGGGGGCGCTCGAACTCTACGACGAGGCCGCAGGCGGCCAATGGAGCCGTCCGCCCGCCTTCCCCTCCGGCGCCGGGGGACTGGTCGCGACGATCGACGACTACCTAGTGGGTCACTTGCCTCGCTGTTAGCCATTAGGCACAGCTTTGGTTCCGGCTCTGGAGCGCCGAAGCGGGTGGCGTGTGCAGGCGCCTGAACCGCCAAGCGCGTGAC
>Ga0207416_1001981_pt1 | contig 24087 bp, 24 predicted proteins | sample PaiPotPPM11metaG_FD_184107 | JGI IMG/M metagenome (GOLD analysis project Ga0207416, IMG submission 184107) | Iron sulfur acid spring bacterial and archeal communities from Banff, Canada, to study Microbial Dark Matter (Phase II) - Paint Pots PPM... ...
ATTTGGACACCGATAGTGAAGCTGGTTGGCGCAATACAGGCAAAATGTGCAGCCGAAGGCGCACGCCGCTCCGTCAATCAACTGCTTGATCGGGGTGTTACAGTTCTCGCAGGCCTTTTTCATTTCGCTGAAGTATGTGCGGCGCGTCCAGACAAACGAACGAGCGGACGAGCACCTCAGTGACTAGGAATGGCCCTGCGTTCGCTCAACGGGAGCACTGGCCGAGGTTGTTGATGCTGACTTTCGCACATGAGAGAACCGGTCCCGTGCGCGACAGTGACCCCTTGGCGCAAGGCGCAATCCTCACTATGGTGCAGTCTCGCTCAGGAGAATCCGAGTGATGCCCGTTATAAATCGGCCGCGAGTTGCGTCTTCCGGCACGACGAGCTCCGCCATACCTTGACTTTGCAGCAGCCTCGCGTCAATCAAATAAGCCACCAGGACTTGCTTGCCGTTAAAATTCGGCTCGATTTCCGGCAACGACACAATCGCGGAATCGCCGTTCACGCCGCTGACCGTGACGAATCCGCGCGTCGAGTTATCGACGCCTCCGGCCGTTTGCGGCTTCGCGAGCGCCAAAAGATCGCGCAGCGCAACGCCCGTGAAGAAGTGAACGCGGTGACGGCCATCCGGGTCAACGACGCGGACGGTCAGTGAGGTGTGCGGCAAGCGCTCGAGGTCCTTGAGCGTGATCGTCAGCGGGCGTGCGACCAAACCCGTCACCGAGATCACGCTTCCGTCCGCTGGAGTCGTTGGCATGGCGGCCGGTGATGCGGTGGGCGCCGGAGATACCGGCGTAGCCGGTCCGACGGTCGGCGGGTTTGTCGGAATGGGCGAGGGTGAAGGAGGCGCGGGCGTCGGCGAAGTGCGATGCGATTGCGGTGACGGGATCGCCGGCAATGTTGTAACCGAAACAACCGGCGATGGCTGCGCGGCGGCGACTGGAGTAATGAACGCTGACCTCGGCGCGTCCAGCGCGGCGATCGCACCAGCAGTTACGACAAACGCCACGATCCCAAATGCAACGTTTTTTCGCATGCAGTTCTCCTTCGCAGCCCTTGTTCGTGCGGGAATTGCGAATGACCCTTCGCGCATGACAATCTACAAATCGTTGAAGCGCAGCCACTTGCCGATGGCGAACCGCGCGCGCTCCGCACAATCCGTGTGGGTTGCATCGACCAACTCGAACGTCTTCGGTTCGCCCGCCGCGTCGTAGAGCTCTCGCACGGCGGACGGCGCTACGATCGCATCCCGCGAGGCCGCGATGACGAGCAGCGGCCGCGGCGCGATCTTGCCGACCAGCGCCGTATGCCCATCCATGACGGCCGTGATCTCGGAGGGCGCTGGCCCTTCCACGTACTGCGAACGATTGCTGAGGCCGCCCGCGAGCGGCCCATCGGCCGCACCTGCGCTGCGCTCCAGCGCCGTGCACATGGCGATGACCCCGGCCACGCCGGGATCGCGCACGCTCGCACCGATCGCGGTCGCTGCCCCCATGCTGTGGCCGCCCAATACCACGCGCGCCACACCCGGCAAGCCGCGCGCGCACGCTACCGCATCGAGCGCATTGGACACGAGGTCGTCAGCGGTTCGCAGCCGCCCTTCGCTTGCCCCGAGCTTATGGCCCAAGAAATCAAAGGCGATCGCGCACCAGCCTTCGACTGCCAAGTAGAACGCGAGCGGATCCACGTTATGTTTCGCAGCGGAGTAGCCATGACACAGCACGACGCAGGACGCTTCCCGATCCTCGGCGGTGTGATAGTAAAGGCCACGAACCACGCCGCCCGCGCTCGCAAATTCCACGCGGTCGATGCGCAGGGCGGAAAGGTCCCGCGCGCGGATTTTCACAACAGCGAGCGCAGCGTCACAACCGTATCCCGCACTCTGCCGTCGCGCCGGTACTCGATCGGCACCGTACGGCCGGCAGCCTGCGCGAGCGCCGCTCGCGCAGCGGCAAGGTCAATTGCGCCGACCGGCCGTCCGCCGACGCGCAGCACGACATCGCCGCTCTTCAAGCCGGCCGCCTCCGCCGGTGAGCGCCGCGTCACGCTGCGCACCACGATCGACCCGTCGCGGTTCACGAGCCACAAACCGCTGCGGTCGAATGACGGATCGGTCTGCGCGCCGCGCGGCGCAAGCGCCAAACTGCCGCCCGGCTCGTCCAGCAACACAAAAAAGCGCTGGAGCAGATCGTCGCCGATGACGCCGGCCGTGTCCGGCAAGCCGTCCGCGCCTGGCGGATTGCCGATAATCCCCACGATCGGCCGGTTGATCGACAGCGAGCCGATCGAAAACGTGTGCAGGCGGAGCGTCCGGCCGGCCATCTCGCCATCTGGCCGCGCGAGCCGCAGTTCTGCGATGCCTTCGCCGTCGTGAAGCATCCGCTTCGCCTTGGCGAAGTTCCAGCCGAGAGTGACAAACCCGTCGAACCCGCTTGCGAGAATGAACGAGCCGGCCGCACCGTCGATCATCCCTTCGATGGCCGGGTCGTCGCGCACCATTTGCACTGGTACGACGGTCGCGTCACCGGGCCGCGCGCGCTTCGCGGCGTCAGACGTGCGGTACACGGTCAGCGCCGATGCCTCGTAATCGATCGCCGCGGGAAAGCGCTCGAAAAGTTCGCTGCCGAGCACGCCGTCGGCAGCCCAACCCAAGTACGTCTCAGAGTACGGGCGGACACGAGAAACTTTCACCGTCACATTATTCAAACGAAGGTCCCCGATCTGCAGCGAACCGATCACGACGTTTGCGGCGTGCTCGTCGCCGATCTCTCCGCTGTCGATTTGCGTCGGCGCGGCCGTATCCACCAGGAAAATCTTTCTGTGGCCGTCGACGACGACCGGTATGTAAAGCTGGCCGTCGATCACGTTGCCGGCGACGGTGATGGCATCGGACTGTGCAAACCAAAGCAGCGCCGGTGGCGAGGGAAGCGCGCCCGGACGCAGGTTTGCCAGCGGCGGCGTGGTATGCGCGGTGCCGGCCGCATCCGGCGGCGGCCAAATCGGCGGCGGTAAGGGCGTCACGGTCGGCGCGGGCACCGGTGCCGACGCCAACCTCGCCGCATACGACGGCAGCACCTCCACCGTCTGCTGCGCGGTCGGACCGAGCCCAACGGCGTTCGCGCGCGACACGGGTGCCGCGGCGATCGCCCCCGATACCGTTGCCGTCAAGACGAAAACGAAAAGCCCAAGCCGCGAAAACACGCCGACTCGGTTTCGCTGCGAGATAGCGCCGTTACCCGCTAGCGGCCGCCGACAGGGACGAGGATCACAGAGCCGTTTTTGCTGAGCGCGGTAATCTCGGGGCCGCCAGCGCCGATCTGCAGCGAGAGGGCGTGCGGCGTGGAGAACCGGACTTGCGCAAATGACGGATCGAGTCCGTTTGTCACCGTGCCCGTGTCGCTTTGCGCGTCGACGAACGCGCCAATTCCCGGCTGCACTTCAATACGGATCAGCCCGCCGCTGGATGCGAAGCGATAGACGCCGGCGCCGACCCGCCCGAAAGTCCAATCGATCGCGCCGCTGCCGGTCGTAATCTGAGCCCGCTCGGCCATGCTCGGGTGCGCGGTCACGTTGCCGGCGGCCGTCTCGACGCGCACGTTGCCACCTACGCCCGTCAAATCGATGTCGCCGTTCAGCGTCCGAATGAATCCGCGGCCGGCTACATTGTGAAGCCGAACCGAGCCGCCGTTTGACTGGATGATGTACGGCCCGCGGATGTTCGACAAATCGACGTCACTTTCACCGGCATTGATGAAGAGTGCGCCGACGTGCTGCGGCACGCCGACGTTCATGTCCCCGCCGGGGTTGCGGATCGCCACGCCTTGGCGGCCCAGGAGCGCTGCGGGCAGCTCGTACCTCCGCGCCGGGAGCCGCAGCGCCTGCGGGCCTCCGAACGTGCGCCGCATCGCGCCCGTCCTCGGCAGCTGGACGCGGCGGTTACTGCTGTTGACGACGAAACGGCCGAACGATGCATTCGGCGCGGCCGAACGGACGCGCACGCCGGGTTCGCCGCCGCTGATGGTCAACGTGCCGGTCGTGGATCGAATGGTGACGACCGGCGCGGCGCCGACCAGGGCCGACTGGTCCGCGCGAACGGGCAACGCCGCGCTGACCAGCAGCGCAGCGGCGGTGCCAACAGCGAGGCGAAAGTGAAGAGCACCCGCGCGGCGGGCGGCCGGAATTTCCATGGATGAACCTAGCGTACGGGTTCGCTTCGGCAAGCGCATGAGCCGGCTGTGAGCCGAACATGAGGAATGCGTGAGAACCGCGCCCGCCTCACGACGCCGCGTTTTCCTCTACCAGTTCGATTGCGGGCAGGATCACCGAAATCGTCGTCCCCTTGCCGACGTCGCTGACCGCTCGAATCGACCCGCCGTGGGCACGCACGATGTTGTTGACCACGGCCAAACCAAGCCCCGTACCCTCTATGCTGCGCGACCGCGCGGGATCCGCGCGATAGAAACGTTCGAAGACATGATCGAGCGCGGCTTGCGGAATGCCGGGCCCCGTGTCGCGCACCTCCAGTTCGGCGTTTGCGCCGCTGCGGCGCAAAGCGAGCGTCACGCTGCCGAATTCGGTGAACTTGATCGCGTTTTCGGTCAGATTCAGCACGAGCTGGCGCAAGAGGCTGGGCTCGCCGCGAATGGCGATGGCCGCGGCGCAAAAGGTCTCGAGATTCAGCCCCTTTTTCTTGGCGGACGGCGTCAGCGCCGCGGCGACGTCTTGCACGATCGCGCGCAAGTCGACGATTTCGAACGCGCTCTGGTCCACCGAGTCCGTCTTGGCAAGCGTGAGCATGGCGTTGATGATCTGCGCCATCGCCGCGCTTTCCGACCGTATGGCGGCAATTGCCTCGTCCCGCGAGCGTTCATCGCGCCCCGCCCAGCGCTCCAGCATCTGCGCGTTCGCGTTGATCACGGTCAGCGGCGTCTTCAGCTCGTGCGACGCATCGGCGATAAAACGGCGTTCGCGCGCGAAGGCCGCCTCGAGGCGGCCGAGCATTGCGTCGAAGGTTTGTGCCAGCGCGCCGAGCTCGTCGCGCCGCCCGTGCCAGTTCAACCGTTTGCCGAGATCTTCGCCGCCGATCTCCCCCGCGGCGCGCGAGATTTCATTGATAGGCCCGATCGCGGTGCGCGCGAGCAAGAAACTGGCACTGGCGATCAACACGAGCGCGATCGCCCAGCCGCCAGCCAGAAAGATAGCCAGCGCCTTGAGCGTCTGCTCCGTGTAGCCGAGCGACTCGGCGACGTACAGCGTCGCGATGGTCGCCGTGCCGGAACGAATCGTGTGCCAGTGCGACAGCACGGGCCCGACGTCGGTCCGCTCGGCGACGCCCCAACCGCCGGACGTGCCGGGCAGGGCGCGCCATGGCTGATACCCCGACGACGGCAGGTTGGCGGCGCCCAAATTCGAGCTCTTGCCGATTGGATAACCGCTTGGGTTGTACGCTTCGATGTACAAGCCGGGCCCCGCATAGCTGTCAAGCAGGCTGGGATCCGCCAGCATCGTGATCGGCGACACCGGCCCGAAGGGGCTGTTCACCGACGGTTTGACCGAGACCAAAATTTCCGTGGCGACGCTGTCTATGCGCTGCGCCAGCGAGACGAAGAGCACGCGGCGCGCGCCCGCAAAAGCAACCGCCGCGAACACCAGCAGCACCAGCGCGAGCACGCCGGCGAACCACAGCGTCATGCGCCAGCGCAGGCTGTGAAAAAACGGCGGCGCGGCTGCTCGCCGGTCGGCCGGTTTACGCGCGGAGGGCGTAACCGACGCCGCGGATGGTCTGGATGAGCTTTTCGTCGGACCCCTCGTCGACCTTATTGCGCAAGTACCGGATGTAGACGTCGATGAGATTTGATTCGCCGAGGAAATCCGAACCCCATACGCTGTTGAAAATCTCGTCGCGCGTATGCACCTTGTTCGGGTACATCATGAGAAACTCGAGCAGCGAAAACTCTTTTGCCGTGAGGTTGATGGCGCGCTCGGCGCGCCGCACCTCGTGGGTGTCGCGATTGAGAGTGAGATCTTTGATCGAGAGTAGTCGCTCGCCCGGCTCGCGCTCGCGAAGCTGGACGCGGATGCGCGCGAGGAGCTCGTCGATGGAGAACGGTTTGGTCAAGTAGTCGTTGGCGCCGGTGTCGAGCCCGGTAATGCGGTCGGGCACAGCATCCTTGGCGGTCAACATAATGATGGGCACCGACGAATGGCGGCGCACGCGCCGGCAGACTTCGAGCCCGTCGAGGCGCGGCAGCAGTAGATCCAGGATGATGAGGTCGGGGCCCTTGAGTGCCCGCTCGATCGCGCTTGCGCCGTCGGCGCAGATTTCGATCTCAAAGCCTTCGTGTTCGAGTTCGAGCTGCAGAACGCGTGCGATCTTCGCGTCGTCTTCGACAATAAGGATTTTTCGCTTCGGTGAATCCGAAGATGGCTGCGGTTGTTGCATGCGATGGTGCTCCCGTCGTTTCCAGCGACCGGTGGTCAGCACGTGCGGCCCTGCTCGAAGGATACATCGGCGAAGCGGCGCCACGCATTAAGCGCTCATGAGACCGCGCAGGGGGACGCTCGCCTGGGGATACGAACCAGCGAGCCGTGAGCATGCGACTCTTCGCCGGCATCGAGATCGGCGACGACGCCAAAGATGCGGCCGGCGCGCTGATCGATGCGTGCCGGCGGCTCGAGCTTCGGGCGAAATACGAAGCTCGCGAAAAGCAGCACATCACCGTCGCGTTTTTGGGCGCGACCGCAGACGAGCAGCTGGCTGAGGTAGGCGCGGGTCTTCGCGAAGCCGCGGCAAAATGCGAGCCGTTTTCGGTGTTGCTCGACACGGTCGGCGCTTTTCCAAATGCGCGCCGGCCGCGACTGCTGTGGCTGGGTTCTTCAAAGCCCAACCCGAAATTTGCCGCGTGCGCGCGCGGCGTTCGCGACGCCTTCCGGGCTCTTGGCTGGAAGTTCGACGACGAACCGATCGCGCACGTGACGTTTTGCAGGTGCAAGCAGCCGCTGAATCGCATGCCCGAGTTGGCGGTCGCGCAGCCGGTTCGCGTGGCGGTGCGGCAGGTCGGATTGTTCCAGTCGACCCCCGCGGGTGCCACGACGCGCTATGAGGTCCTCCTTCGCGTGCCCCTTGGTCACCCGTAACACGATCGAAAAAAGTCGCGTTGTGAGCATAGACGCCGAGTTTCGCATGCACCCCGCGGACGCGGCGTCGTTCAATTCTGGAGCGGGCATCATGATAAAAATCATCGCACTCTTCGCTGCTGCCGCATGCGTGTCGCTCGCTGCTGGTCGAGCTCTGGCCGACACGACCTCCCCGAGCGCGCCAACCATCGAGGTGGTGGTTTCGGGCAGCGTCACGTTCGTCCCCGACGTCGCGCAGGCGAACTTGGGCGTACGGGCCACCGCGGACACTGCGGCGGGCGCGGCCGAACGGATGAACGCACGCGCGCGCTCGATGATCGACGCGCTGCACCGGCTCGGCGTTCAGGACCGCGACATCAAGACGGTCGGCTATAGTTTATACCTGCAGTCGCCGGAACCGCGGCCGGTCACGCTTCAGGGCGGCCCGGTGCTCGGAGCCCCGCAGCCGACATCCTCGGTGTACGTGGCGAGCGAAAGCGTCGAGGTGACCTCAAGCGTGGCGAAAAGCGGCGCGATCATCGACGCCGCGATCAAAGCCGGCGCCGATCAGAGTTACGGCATCTCCTTCGACACGACCCAGCGCGACCGGCTGTATCGCGCGGCGCTGACCAAGGCGATTCAAAAGGCGCGCGACGAAGCGCAAGCGATCGCGGCGGCCGCGCACGTGGGACTCGCCGGCATTCAGTCGATCAGCACGGGCGAGAGCCAGGCAAGGGTCATGCCGATGGCGCGTGCGATGGCAGCGGAGGCCGGACCGCCGATTGAAGCCGGCACGGACACGATCTCGGCGACGGTGGATATGGTGTATCGAATCCGGTAGAGAAAAATCAGTTGTTCGACGGTTGAACGAGCGCCAGCGCCCAGCCCTGAGGCGTCAATTTGCGGACCAAAAACCCGTCCTTCGTTTGATCGACGAGAACGAAGCCGCGTTCTTGGGCTTCCGCGAGAGACTTGAAGACGAGCAATCCTTGCATTTTGACGTGATCTCCGGGCCGAAAGCCAGACCTATTCCTTATACCGTATATCGGCAGAAAAAGTTCGCGTCCCGTCCCATTTCGAGGTGGGGTGAACGGGCGGCGCGAACGTTTGAATGTGATGGCGTCCGCAGCTCCGGTGCTCGAAGCCGCCGCATTGGTAACCCGGGAGTATATTGCTCCCGGTTTTTGGTACTTGGGCTGCCGCGCGCCGAAAATCGCTCGAGCCGCAAGGGCGGCGCAGTTCGTCGCCATTGACGTGCCCGGCGAATTCTCGCCACGGTTGCCGCTTGGCATCTGGACGGCTGAGGCGGATCAAGTCTCATTCCTGTTTCGGGAATGGGGCGATCGCACCACCCGGTTGGCGCGGCTTCACCACAATGCCGAGGTCTCGCTGTTGGGCCCGCTCGGCAACGCCTTCGAAGCGCCGCCGGAGGGAGCGCGTGCCATCATCGCCGCCGGCGGCCTCGGGATCGTGCCGTTCTGGTTGCTCGTGAAGACCTTGGCGGCTTCCGCCGTCGATATGCACGTCGTCGTCGGCGCGCGTTCGAAGGAGCTCATCGTCGGCGTCGACGCGCTGACGGAACTCGGAGCTAAAATCCACCTCTGTACCGACGACGGCAGCGCCGGACGAAAAGGCAGCGTCGTGGATGAGGTCCGGGACGTCGCGCGGACCGGCGACGTGGTGTACGGCTGTGGCCCGCGCGCCATGCTGAAGGCGCTCTGCGAATTCGCAAATGCCGCCGGCGTGGCGTGTCAGATATCTATGGAAGAAACGTTTGGCTGTTCCATGGGCACCTGCTGGGGGTGCGTCGTGCCGGTGAAGCGCGAAAGCGCGCAGGGCACGCAGTATCCAAGGGCGCCGGACGAGCGCCGCGCTTACGACGTGGCGCGCGTCTGCGCCGACGGAACGGTCTTTCGCGCGGCGGATGTATTGTGGCCAGGATGAATGGCGAGCTCCAGCCGCCGGTGGACACGACGGTCGATCTCGGCGGCATCGTGCTGAAAAATCCCGTTATCGCGGCCAGCGGCTGTTACAATCGCGGCGCCGAATACGGCCGGGTCGCAGACTTGAGCGCCTGGGGCGCCATTACGCTCAAGAGCGTCACCCGGCAGCCGCGTCTCGGCAACGACATGCCCCGCGTCGCCAACACCCCCGCCGGCATGGTCAACGCAATCGGCCTTCAGGGTCCCGGCATCGAATATTTTCTGAAAGTCGAGGCGCCGAAACTTGCCGACGTCCCAACCGCGATCATCGCGAGCGTTGCCGGTTTCACCACGCTTGAATTCGCCGACGTCGCGGCGCGCCTGGACGGTCTTCCCAACGTGGTTGCGATCGAACTGGACATCTCCTGTCCGAACGTGGAGAGTGAAGGCGGCGCGTGCTTCGCGGCAGATCCCGATGCTACCGCGGCCGTCGTTCGCGCCGTGAAGCGCCGCGCGCGTCTGCCGGTCATCGCGAAGCTCACGCCCAACGTCACCGATCTGCGCCCAATCGCGCTTGCCGCCGAAGCCGCCGGCGCGAACGCGCTGTCGCTGATCAACTCGGTGCGCGGCATGGTCATCGACGTCGAGCAAACCAGACCGATGCTCGCCAACGCGACCGGCGGCTTGACTGGCCCGGCGATCCGGCCCATCGCGGTGGCCGCTGTTTGGGACGTCGCGCAAGCGGTGAAACTCCCGGTCATCGGGATGGGCGGCATCGCAAGCGGCCGCGACGCGGTGGAGTTCATGCTCGCCGGCGCGTCGGCGGTGTCGATCGGCACGGCCGTGTTTCGCGATCCTCAGGCGCACCTGCGCGTCGCGCGCGCGCTGAGCGAGGAGGCGCAGCGACGCGGGCTCGCATCCGTGCGCGCGCTGGCCGGTTTGGCGAACCCGACATTCGCCGCCCAGCGTGCGCGCCGATGACCGAACTCATCGTCGCGCTCGACACGCCGACGTTCGACGACGCCGCCACGATCGTCGAGCGTCTCGGCGATCTCATCACCTGGTATAAGGTCGGCTACGAAGCGTACTTCGCGTTCGGACAGCGCCTGATTCCCGAGCTGCGCGCGCGCGGCAAGAAAGTTTTTCTGGACCTGAAGCTGCACGACATTCCGAACAGCGTTGCGGGCGGCATTCGAAGCCTCGCTCAGTCCGGCGCCTCGCTGCTTACCATCCACGGATCCGGCGGCGGAGAAATGCTCGCCGCGGCCGCCGCGGCACGCGACGAGGTCAACTCGCAAGGCGCGGATCTGCGATTGCTGGCCGTGACCCTGTTGACGAGCCATTCGGCGGGCGATCTGCGCGCGGTCGGCGTGGGCGCGGACCCGCACGCGATCGTGAGCATCCGCGCCGGCCTGGCCGCCGATTGCGGCATCGACGGGTGCGTGTGCGCCGTCGACGAGGTCGCGATCGTGCGCTCGCGCGTGCGCGCGAATTTTCTCATCGTCTGCCCGGGCATCCGCGGCTCGGATCAGTCGAGCGACGACCAGCGGCGTACCGCTACGCCCACCGATGCCGTGCTCGCCGGAGCCGTGGCGATCGTGGTCGGGCGGCCGATCACGAGGTCCGCAGATCCAAAGGCGGCGGCGCAAGCGATCCTCGACGAAATCGACGCCGCTCTGCCGATTTACGACCCGGGTCGCCTGGCGTGACGCCGTCGGACGTCCTCGAGCTGCTCGAAGCCAGCGGCGCGCTGCTGACCGGGCATTTTAAGCTGTCATCGGGGCTGCACAGCGACCGCTTCATTCAGAAATTCCGCATTTTTGAAGACCCGCCGCGCGCCGAAGCAGTTGCCGCGGCGCTGGCGCGGCGCCTGGCGCCCGCAAATCCGAACGTCGTGGTCAGCGCTGCCGTCGGCGGGATCATCCCCGGCTTTCTCGTGGCGAAAGCGCTGGGCGTGCGCAGCGTCTTCGTCGAGAAAGAGACCGGCAAACCAACGCTGCGGCGGGGCTTCCGGCTCGGGCCGGCAGACCGCGCGGCGGTCGTCGAGGACGTCATGACGACCGGCGCATCGACGCGCGAGGCGATCGGCGTCGTCGAGGCTCATGGCGCGGCGATCGTCGCCGTCGGTGCGGTTGTTCGCCGCGGCAAGGCGGACGTCGGGCGTCCGGTGGAGAGCCTGCTCGATCTTCCCCTGGAAGACAGCCAACCTGAAAATTGCCGGTTATGCCAGGCAGGGCTCCCTCTCGACGACCCCGGCAGCCGCCGGGCGAATGCCGAATTAGATGCTTGAAATTCGTCCCAAACTAGGTGTATGATTTCCACTACAGGGGCCACACGTCAATTCGGGGGAGAATATGCGTAAGGCAATCCTCGTAGGTGCCGCCCTACTGGCGTCCTTATTTGTCGCTGTGCAACCGGCGCGCGCGGCAGATTATAATGGTCAGTTGCTCGACGGCAGTGTTTTTACCGCGATGGTGTACACATCGCATGGCGCCGAATTTGCGCTCGTGACGTTCGTCCGCGATGAGGCGCGCGTATTGCTCCTCGACGGCGAAACGTTGACGGTAAATCTCAACGATTCGTCGGTCATGAACCCGCATTTCATCGGCGGCAAATCACTCGACGGCCACTTTTACCGGATCGATATCGACGATTCGTCGTTCCTCTATAGCACGCAGATCCTACCGGTGATCGGCAATTCGTGCGTCGGGCGCGTATGCATGCCCGGGCCGGACGGCATCTTCCACAACGGATTTTCCAGCGGCATGAACGACGGCGTTTTCTTCGCGCCCAATTGGGGAGTAAACGGCGGAGCGCTGCTCGGCCGCTACTAAAACCTGGGAGCGCGAGTCTACCTGGAAACGGCCGCCGAGAGGCGGCCGTTTTGTTGCCGCTCAGCGCCGGCGCAGAAGCAAATTGAGGACGAGCGTTAGGATGAGCGAGAGCAGGATCGAGGTCCCCAACGGGATCGCCACCTGCCAGTTCCGGCCGGACCAGGTGAAGTCACCGGGAAGCTGGCCGATGCGCAGCTGCTTGGCCAAGATAGCGAGAGCGCCGATCGCGATCAGCGCGATGCCGGCGACGATCAACATGCGCCCGAATTGAGATAACTGCGTGCCGGTCAACCTCCGCCTTCACCATCTTCGACGCTCTGGCCGCGGCCGCCCGCGGCATTGACCGCAGCGATCGCCGCGTCGATGCCCTCGTGCGCGAAGATCTCGGCGCCGTCCGCAGCACGATCGATAATCCTGGCGAGTTCCGCCTCATCTTCGCTCGAAAACATTCCGAGCACGAAGCCGACGGCATCCGGTCCGCGCCGGCCAACCCCGACACGCAGCCGCGGGAACTCTTCGGTGTGCAGCGCGTCGACGATCGACTTCAAACCGTTGTGCCCACCGTCGCTGCCCGCGCGACGCATGCGCAGCTGACCGAAATCGAGGTTGAAGTCGTCGCAGATCACGAGCACGTGGGCCGGATCGATTTTGAAGAACACCGCGAGCGGGGCGACGCAGTCGCCCGAATCGTTCATGAACGTCTGCGGCATCGCCAAAACCGCGTCGAGCTCGGGCGCCTGCGCGATCCGCGCGCCGCATTTCGAGCGCCACGCCGCGATGCCGTGCCGGCTCGCCAGCATCTGGACGACCCGAAAGCCGACGTTGTGCCGCGTGCGCGCGTACGTGGGGCCGGGATTGCCGAGGCCGACGATGAGGGTGCGGTGCTGTGGCGGCCGAGCTTGGCCGACCTTCACTCCTCCGGAATTTCCTCTGCAGCCGGCGCTTGGGCGCCGATGAGTTCAGGCTCCGCCGGCACTTCGGGAGCGGCCGCGACCTCCTCGACCTTCGGCGGCGGCAGCAGCGAGACGACGATTTCGTCCGGGTTTTCGACAATCTCGACGTTCGATGGAGCGGCAAGGTCCCGCACGTGGATCGTATCGCCGATGTTGAGCGCGCTGATGTCGGCCTCGATCTGCTCGGGAATATCGCCGGGCAGCGCTTTGACGGAAATCTCGCGCACGACGAAGTCGATCACGCCGCCCTCCTTGACGCCCGGAGCGCTGCCCACCATGGCGATCGCGACCTTGGCTTCCACCGCTTCTTTCAGATTGATGGCATGAAGATCGACGTGGACGATGTGGCGCGACAGGACGTCCACTTGGCGCTCGGCGACCATCACCGGCACCGGCCGGCGGCCTTCGATCTCGAGCGTGATGATGGCGTTTTGCGAATGCCCGAGCAGCGCGGCGCGCAAATCGCGCGCTTCGATCTCGAGCGGCAGTGGGTCGCCGAACTCGCGCCCATACACGACGGCGGGAATCTTGCCCGCGCCGCGCAGTTTTTCGACCGCGCGCGAACCGGAGATGGTGCGGGGCTTTGCCGCCAAGCTGATCGTTTCCATAACTCCCTACGCCCGCTGCAGCGCCTCGACGCCTTCGGGTGGCACAACGGACTTGAACAACGGCGCCTCCTCGGACGCCCCCCCCAGCGAGTCTTCTTGCTCTACGTAAATCTCCGACACCGAGCGATTGGACGAGATGCGCCGAATGGTATCGGCCAACAGCGGAGCGACCGACAGTACCTTTATTTTGGAGCCGCGTATCTCTTGCGGCACGGGCACCGTATTGGTGACCACGATCTCACTGATCGGCGAGTCGTTGAGTTTTTGCGCGGCGCCGGCGGCAAAGATACCGTGCGTGGCGCAGGTAATCACCTCGGTTGCGCCGCGATCGAGGATCGCCTCTGCGGCTTTGACCAGCGTGCCGCCGGTAGAGATCATGTCGTCGATGATGATCGCCGCCTTGCCTTCGAGATCGCCGACCACTTCGCTCACTTCATTGACGTCCGGCCGCGGTCGCCGCTTGAAGACGATCGCCACCGACGTGCGCAAAATCTTGGCAAATGCCTCGGCGCGCGCCACGCCGCCTGCGTCGGGCGACACGACGACCGTTCCCGCGCCGCGCAGCTTGCGCGTGTTGATCAGGTAATTGGCGAGAATGAATCGGGCCGTCAGGTTGTCGACCGGGTCGTCAAAAAACCCCTGGATCTGGGCGGCGTGCAGGTCGACGGTCAAAATGCGCTGGACGCCGGCGGTGGTCAGCAAGTTCGCGACGAGCTTGGCCGAGATGGGCTCGCGCCCTCTGGTTTTCTTATCCTGCTTGGCGTAGCCGTAGTACGGGATGACGGCGGTGATGCGCAGCGCCGACGCACGCCGCAGCGCGTCGATCATGAGCAGCATCTCCATGAGCGAGTCGTTGACGCTCTTCTCGGGCTGCGACGGTTTGCAGATGGACTGGACGACGAAGACGTCCGCGCCGCGCACGTTTTCATGGATTTCGACGCGGCACTCTTCGTTGGCAAATGTGCCAACGAGCGCTTTGCCCACGTCATGAAGGCCCATCTTCCGGGCGATCTCGCGCGCGAGGTCGGGGTTTGAATTACCGGAGAAGAGGACCGGTTTTGCCGTAGCCATAACAGCGGTTCTCCTTTTTGCGCCGGCCCTGAGGCCGCTTCAGTTGCTTCGCGTTTCCGCTGGTCGGCGCCTGTGCGCGACCGCAGGTTGCTACCGGGGTCGAGCGTAAGACGAAGCCATGCCTCAATTCGAAGTCCAAGCGCCATTTTCGCCGGCGGGCGACCAGCCGGAAGCGATCCGCCTGCTCGCCGAGGGCATCCGCTCGGGCGCCCGGGCGCAGACGTTGCTCGGGGTCACCGGCAGCGGGAAAACGGCTACCATGGCGTGGGCGATCGAACGCGCGCAAAAGCCGACGCTCGTGCTCAGCCACAACAAGACGCTCGCCGCGCAGCTATGCGGCGAATTCAAAGAATTTTTTCCGAAGAACGCGGTCGAGTATTTCGTGTCGTACTTCGACTACTATCAGCCGGAGGCGTACATCGCGTCGAGCGATACGTACATCGAAAAAGACTCGTCGATCAATGAAGAGATCGAGCGCCTGCGTCACTCCGCCACGCAATCCTTGCTGACGCGCCGCGACACCGTCATCGTCGCGTCGGTATCGTGCATCTTCGGCTTGGGGTCGCCGTCGGACTACATCGAGATGTCGCTCAAGCTCGAGCGCGGCGCCGAATACGACCGCGACAAACTGCTGCGCAAGCTCGTGGACATGCAGTATACGCGCAACGACATCGCGCTCGTGCGCGGCACGTTTCGCGTGCGCGGCGACGTGCTGGAATTCGTGGCGGTGGACGACGACATCGTCACGCGGCTGGATTTTTTCGGCGATCGGCTGGAAAAGGTCGTGCGCGTAAATCAAGTCAGCGGCGAGCTGGTCGAGGCCGTCGAGGAGCTCACCATTTTCCCCGCCAAGCATTTCATTACACCGGAAGAAAAGCTGCGCCGCGCGATTGAGAGCATCGAAGCCGAACTTGACGAGCGCCTGGCGTGGTTCCGATCGCAAGGCAAGCTGTTGGAAGCGCAGCGCCTCGAGTTGCGCACCCGCAACGATCTGGAGATGCTTGCCGAGGCCGGCTACTGCAACGGCATCGAAAATTATTCGCGGCACCTGACGGGCCGCGCGCCGGGTCAAACGCCGTTTTGCCTGCTGGATTTTTTCCCCGAAGACTGGCTGCTGCTGATCGACGAGTCGCACGTGACGCTGCCGCAGGTGCACGGCATGTACCACGGCGACCGTTCCCGCAAGGAGGCGCTCGTCGAATACGGCTTCCGGCTGCCGTCGGCGCTCGATAATCGCCCGCTGACGTTCGAGGAGTTCGACAAGCATATCAACCAGGTGGTCTACGTTTCGGCGACGCCGAGCGAATACGAGCGGCGCCACTCGACGCAAGTAGTCGAACAGATCATCCGCCCAACCGGTTTGGTCGATCCGCAAGTCATGGTCCGGCCGACCGCCGGCCAGGTCGACGACCTCGTGGAAGAAGTTCGCCGGCGCGCGGCGGCGGGCGAGCGTGCGCTCGTGACGACGCTGACGAAAAAAATGGCCGAAGATTTGACCGACTATCTGATTGAAATGAACGTGCGTGCACGCTACCTGCACTCGGAAATCGAAACGCTCGAACGCATTGCGATTCTGCGCGATCTGCGACTCGGCGAATTCGACTGCCTGGTGGGTATCAATTTGCTGCGCGAGGGGCTCGATCTGCCCGAGGTTTCGCTCGTGGCGATTCTGGACGCCGACAAAGAGGGCTACCTGCGTTCGGAGATCTCGCTCATCCAAACAATCGGGCGCGCGGCGCGGCACGTCAGCGGCACGGTGTTGATGTACGCCGACAACGTCACGCACAGCATGGAGCGCGCGATCAACGAGACCGAACGCCGCCGCCGCAAGCAACTCGCATACAACGAGGAACACCACATCGACCCGCAGTCGATCCGCAAATCGGTGCGCGACATCCTGAGTGCGGTGAGCGAATCGAGCGACGTGCGGCGCGCCGTGGTCGGCAAGCAATTGAAGGGAGTGCCGCGCGACGTGCTGCTCGCGATGTGCGCCAAGCTCGAAAAGGAGATGAAGGACGCGGCGGCGCGGCTGGAATTCGAAAAAGCCGCCGCCCTGCGCGACGAACTGTGGGAGCTGCGCAAGCAGTTGCCGGACGCCGGCGACAGCGGCTTGTCGCGCAAAGCGCCGCGGGTATTCGGAGAGTCGCTGCGCGAAGCCGCGCTTTTTTAGATCGTTGTAGTGCGCGACCGAAGGTCGCTGACGGGGTCGAGCGAAGCTCGACCTGCACATGACGATTCGCGCCATCTTCTTCGACCTCGACGACACCCTCATCGACGACACCGAATCCAGCGAGCACTGGGCCGAGGTCGCCGCGCGCGAAGTGGCCGGCGGCAGCGGCGTCGAGCCGCAGGCGCTTGCCGAAGCGTACATCGCCGCCGCGATCCGCTTTTGGGAACGTTTGGAGCCGGGGTCAAAGCGCCCGCCAATCGGTGCGATCCGGCCATCCATTTGGCACGCGGCGCTGAAAAGCCGCGGCATCGAAGATCCCGAGCTCGCGCGGCGCATCGCCGCGCGCTACGACGCGATCCGCCTCGAAGGCGTCGAATTGTATCCCGACGCCGTGCCGGTGCTCAAAAAGTTGCACGGCCGCTACCATTTAGCGATCATCACCAACGGCTTCGCTGAAACCCATGCCAAGAAGATCGAGCACTTGGGCCTCGCCAAATTTTTCGACAACGTCATTTTGGCCGGCGAAATGGAGCTCGTCAAACCCGACCCCGCGGTCTTTCGCCACGCCATGGAGATCGCAAACGTCAAGCCGGAGGAGAGCGTGATGGTGGGAGATCGCTATAATCGCGACGTCGCCGGCGCTCACGCGGCCGGCATGCGGGCCATCCTGATCGACATTTGGAAAGTTTCGCTGCCGGATGGAGCGCGTCGGGCCGACATCGTCATCAATTCCATCGGCGAGCTGCCGAGCGCGCTGGAAACCCTGGAGGCACGACATGACTAAGACCGCGCTCGTCACCGGCGCCACGAGCGGCATCGGTTACGAACTTGCCAAACTGTTCGCGCGCGACGGTCATAACCTCGTACTGGTCGCACGCGGCGCCGGCGACTTGACTCGCGTTGCAGACGAATGCGGCGCGCTCGGCGTTCAGGCGACGACCATCGCCCTGGACCTTTCGAAGCCCAACGCACCGCAGGAAGTGTTCGATGCGCTGCGCCGGCGAGCGATACCCATAGATTTTCTCGTCAACGACGCCGGCTACGCGCTGTACGGGCCGTTCGCGCAAAGTGAGATCGCCGATGATCTGGCCAACATGCAGCTTAACATGGTCTCGCTCGTTCACCTTACCCGGCTGTTTATCGATGGGATGCTCGCGCGCCGCGCGGGCCGCGTCCTGAACCTGGCTTCGACGGCGGCTTTTCAACCCGGCCCCTTGATGGCGCTGTATTACGCGGGCAAGGCCTTCGTGCTCTCGTTTTCGGAAGCGCTTGCGTTCGAACTGCGCGACAGCAGCGTGACCGTCACCGCGCTGTGCCCCGGACCGACCCTAACCGGTTTCCAAAGCAAAGCCGGCGTCGAAAAGATTAGGCTGGTCAGCGGCAAGCTGATGGACGCGAACACCGTGGCGAAAATCGGCTACAAGGCGATGCTGGCCGGACGGCCCGTCGTGATTTCGGGATTCAAAAATCAATTGATGGCGCTAGGCTCGAAACTATCGCCGCGCGGCATCCCGCTGCGCGTCGTCAATCGGCTGCATCAGCGCGCGTGATCGTCATCTGCCATTTCGGCCCGGCCGGTTGGCGAGAATGACGCGCGCTGCGGCGCCCCGAAGGTACGTCCCTCCATGAAGCCGCTGCCCGCAGCTCGAAGACCGGACCCGTTCGCCGCGCCGGCCGTCGCGGTGCCGCTGCGCCACGGCCTCGAGTCGATCGTCATCAAGGGCGCGCGCGAGCATAACCTCAAGAACATCGATCTCACGCTGCCGCGCAACCAGTTGATCGTGATCACCGGGCTGTCGGGATCCGGAAAGAGTTCGCTGGCGTTCGACACGATCTATGCCGAAGGCCAACGCCGCTACGTCGAATCGCTCTCCACCTATGCGCGCCAGTTCCTCGGGCAGATGGAAAAGCCCGATGTCGACTATATCGAGGGCCTGTCGCCCGCCATTTCGATCGATCAGAAGTCGGCCAGCCACAACCCGCGTTCCACCGTCGGGACGGTCACCGAGATTTACGATTATTTGCGCCTGCTCTACGCGCGCGTCGGCAAGCCGCACTGCCCGAACTGCGGCCGGCCGATTACGCCGCAGACCGCCGAGCAGATCGTTGATCAGATTCTGGCGCTGCCCGAGGGGACGCGCTTGCAAGTGCTCGCACCGCTGGTGCGCGGCCGAAAGGGCGAATACCAAAAGCTCTTCGAGCAAGCGATCAAAGACGGCTACGCGCGCGTGCGGGTCGACGCCCAGATCCGCGATCTGGGCGCGCCGATCAAGCTGGACAAAAAGCGCAAGCACACGATCGAGATCGTCATCGACCGGCTGGTCATCAAGCCGGACTTGCGCAAGCGCTTGACCGATTCGGTCGAGACCGCGCTGAAGCTCACGCAAGGGTTGTTAGTCGCGCTCGTGCAGCACCCCGGTGCCGGCGAAGAAGAGCTGACGTTCTCGGAAAAATTCGCCTGTATCTACTGCGGCCTGTCGTTCGACGAGCTCGCGCCGCGCATGTTCTCCTTCAACTCGCCATACGGCGCGTGTCCGGAATGCACCGGTCTCGGCGTGAAGATCGAGATCGATCCGCGGCTGGTCATTCCCGACCGGAACAAGACGTTTGCCGAAGGCGCGATCGTGCCGTGGACCAAGTACCTGACGGCAGGCATGAATCCGTTTTACCTTCAGCAGGTGGAGGCGCTGCTCAAAGAGGCAGGCTACAGCCTCAACACGCGCGTCAAAGACGTCCCCAAAGAGCTGCTCGACCTCATCCTCTACGGCGATGAAGACGATGAGGAGCGCCGCAAGTTCCGCTTCCGCACGAAGTCCGGAAAGGTGTGGTCGTATCAGGCGCACTACCGCGGCGTCATACCGTATCTGCGCAAGCGCTACGACGACACGTCGTCCGACTATATTAAGGAAGAAATAGACAAGCTGATGACCTCGGTACGCTGCCCGGCCTGCCGGGGAGCGCGCCTGAAGCCCGAGTCGCTGGCGGTGACGGTGGGCGGCCTTTCCATCGCCGCGCTGACGGCCCTGTCGGTGGATCGGGCGCTCGAGTTCGTTCAAGCGCTCGCGCTCACGTCGCGCGAAGAGCAAATCGCCCGCCAAATCTTCAAAGAGATCCGCGCGCGACTGGGATTTTTGGTAAACGTCGGGCTCGAGTACCTGACGCTCGATCGGTCTGCGACGACGCTGTCCGGCGGCGAGGCGCAGCGCATCAGGCTCGCGACGCAGATCGGCTCGTCGCTGGTGGGGGTGCTGTACGTTTTGGACGAGCCGTCGATCGGCTTGCATCAGCGCGACAACGCGCGACTGCTGGCCACGCTGAAGACGCTGCGCGATCTCGGCAATACGCTCATCGTCGTGGAGCACGACGAGGACACGATGCGCGAAGCGGACTTTTTGGTGGACATCGGCCCGCGCGCCGGAAAAGACGGCGGCCGCGTCATCGCGGCGGGCACGATTGAGGACATCATCGACGCGCCCGAATCGCTGACCGGAAAATTTCTCAAAGGCGACGCTTTCATTCCCGTGCCGCCGATCCGAAGACTGCCGAAGAGCACGCTGACCGTGAAGAACGCGCGCGCGAACAATTTGCGCGGCATCGACGTCGCGTTTCCGTTAGGCGTACTGTGCGCCATCACCGGGGTGTCCGGCTCGGGCAAATCGACGCTCGTCGACATGGTGCTGTACCGCGCGCTGGCGCACTATCTGCACGGTCAGCCGCCCGACGATACCTACGGCGCCGTAAAAGGTCTCGACCAGCTCGACAAGGTGATCGTCATCGATCAGTCGCCGATCGGCCGGACGCCGCGCAGCAACCCGGCGACCTACACCGGCGCGTTCGATCCGATCCGCGAGCTGTTCTCGCTGACGCCCGAAGCGCGCGTGCGCGGCTACAAGCCGGGCCGGTTTTCGTTCAACGTGAAAGGCGGGCGCTGCGAGGCGTGCGAGGGCGACGGCATCATCAAGATCGAGATGCATTTTCTGCCCGACGTGTATGTGCCGTGCGAGGTCTGCAAAGGCAAGCGTTACAATCAGCAGACGCTGGACGTGAAGTACAAAGGCAAGTCGATCGCCGACGTGCTGGAAATGCGCGTGGACGAAGCGGCTGAGTTTTTCCAAAACATTCCGCGCGTGCATAACAAGCTGCGGACGATCTGCGACGTCGGGCTGGGATACATTCAAATGGGTCAGCCGGCGACCACGCTGTCCGGCGGCGAGGCGCAGCGCGTCAAGCTGGCGACCGAACTGTCGCGGCGCAGCACCGGCCGCACGCTCTATATTTTGGACGAGCCGACGACGGGCTTGCACTTCGCCGATATCGCGCATCTGCTGCGCGTGCTCGGCCGGCTGGTGGATGCGGGCAACACGGTGGTGGTCATCGAGCACAACCTCGACGTCATCAAGACGGCTGACTACATCATCGACCTCGGACCCGAAGGTGGCGAAAAGGGCGGCACCGTCGTCGCGGCCGGAACGCCCGAAGCGGTGGCGCGCGACCGCGACTCTTATACCGGCCGCTACCTGCAGCGCGTGCTTACCGACCCGCGGGCGCACATCGCCATCACGAGCGAGCATGCGGCAGTCGCCGAATTCGAGCGTCAAAACATGCGGCTGCTCCGCACGCTGGAGGAGGCCAAAGCGCGCTAGCGCAAGCGTTGAACTGCCGATATAAAGGTTGGAGGGATCTATCATCATGGCCGATGCCGTTGACGCCGGCGCCCAAGGCGACGCGCAAGCTCCGGTCGAGGTGCTGCCGACCGCGCTGACCATCCCCGCGCGCTTGAGTTTCCGCAACGCCGACAAGCAGATCGACGCGGCGGGCAAAGCGTCGCATCTTGATGAGTCCGGCGTGGTGGCCACGATCCCCGTGGCGGTCGACGCAGGCATGATTTTGTTCACCACGATCTTTCTCGACAGCATCAACACGGCGGCGCGCGGTCTGGCGCGCGTCCGCTCGGTGCGCTCCCTCGGCGAAGGTCAGGATTACGAGATCGTCGCCGACTGGGTCGATCTCAACGACGACAGCCGGCGCAAGATTCAAAAACTGTTGTCCGGAGACGTGCCGCAGCTTGCCGCTGCGGCGGCGCAAGCACCTCAAGCGTTCGAGCGTCACTACGACTCGTCGTCGTACAAGCACGGCCTGCCGCATACCGGCGATATTTCGGTCGGCGAACGGCCGCGGTACTTCGAGCCGGCGCCGATGCGTCCGGTCGGCAAGCCGACGGCCGGCACCAAGTTTTGGGGATCGATCGGGGTGGTCTCGTACGTCATCGCGGCGTTGGTGATCTTGGCATTTTTCCCGGCGACGCGCGCGATCGAACTCCAGGTCTGGCATTCGATCGAATGGGGCGCCGGCCGTATCTGGTATTGGATGCACAACGTCAACAACGTCAAGCTGTACAACAACACCTAAGTGACGCCGGCCGGCGCTGACCGCGAGCGCGCAGCCGCACGCGCGGCCGAGTTGCGCGCGCTCCTGCACCGCTACAACGAAGAGTACTACGTGCTCGACGCTCCGACGGTGAGCGACGCCGAGTACGATGTGCTCTTTCGCGAGCTGCAATCGCTCGAATCCGAGTTTCCGGATCTTCGCACGCCCGACAGCCCGACGCAGCGCGTCGGAGCTGCGGCCTCGGCGGCGTTCGCGCCGTATCGGCACGCAACGCCGATGCTGTCGCTGGGCAACGCATTCGGAACGGATGAACTGCGCGCGTGGCACGCGCGCGTCGTCCGGCTGTCGGGCCGCGAACCCGAAGCATACGTCGCTGAATTGAAGATCGACGGTCTGGCGATCTCGCTGCGCTACGAGCGCGGCGTGTTCGTCGCGGGCGGCACGCGCGGCGACGGCACGACGGGCGAAGACGTCACGGCGAACCTGCGCACCATTCGCGCGATTCCGCTGCGCTTGCGCGATGGCAGCCCCGACCTCCTCGAGGTGCGCGGCGAGGTCTACATGCGGCGCAGCGATTTCGAAGCGCTCAATCGACGCGTGGCAGCCGAAGGCGGAGCCAAGTTCGCCAATCCTCGCAATTCGGCGGCGGGTTCGCTGCGGCAAAAGGACTCGCGCGTGACGGCATCCCGGCCGCTGCGCTTTTTTGCGTATGCAGTGGGCGCGTGCGAACCGCCGCTCGACGTGCGGACGCAATGGGAGCTTTTGCAAGCGCTCCGTGGCCTCGGTTTTCCGGTCAATAAGGAAGCGCGGCGCTTCGCGGAATTCGAGCGGCTTGCCGAATTTTGCGAAGCCTGGGGACCGAAGCGCGCCGAGCTGGATTTCGGCGCCGACGGTGTGGTGGTGAAGGTCGATGCGCTCGACGTGCAGGCGCGTTTGGGGTATGTGGGCCGGGAACCGCGCTGGGCGGTCGCGTTTAAGTATCCGCCCGAGGAAGCGATCACGACGCTGCTGCGGATCGAGGTCAACGTCGGGCGGACGGGCAGTCTTAATCCGTATGCTGTGTTGGAGCCGGTGCAGGTCGGCGGCGTCACCGTGAGCACCGCGACGCTGCATAACGAGGATTACGTCCGTTCGAAGGATGTCCGCGCAGGCGATCGCGTGATCGTGCGCCGGGCGGGAGAAGTGATTCCCGAGATCGTGGGACCGGTGTTGGAAGCGCGCGGGCGCAAGCGGCTCGCGCGCTATGCGCTGCCGTCCAGCTGTCCGGTGTGCGGCACGCCGGCGCTGCGCGCCGAAGGCGAGGCGATGTCGTATTGCCCCAACGCTGCATGCCCGGCCCAGGTAAAGGAGCGCTTAAAGCACTTCGCGTCGCGCGGCGCGATGGACATCGAAGGCCTGGGAGATCGCTGGAGCGAGGCGCTGGTTGACGTCGGCTTGGTGCGCGACGTCGGCGACATATACGCGCTGAGCGCGGAGCAGTTGACGCGCCTGCCGCGCGCGGGCGAAAAGCTCGTCGCAAATTTACTGCGCAACATCGAGGCTTCCAAGCGCCGGCCGTTCTCTCGCGTGCTGTACGCACTGGGCATTCGCTTCGTCGGTTTTCAGACCGCGCAGCTGCTGGCCGGCGCGTTCGAGGATATGGATGCGCTGGCATCCGCGAGCGAGGAGCGTCTCGTGCAAATCGAGCAGATCGGCCCGCGCATCGCGCAAAGCATACGGATGTTCTTTCAACAGCAGCGCAATCGCGACGTGATCGAAAAGTTGCATCGATCCGGGGTAAACATGCGCGCGGAACCGCGCGCGCGCAAACCCGCTGGGAGCCAGAAGCTGGCGGGCAAGACGTTTGTGTTAACCGGCACGCTGCCGAAACTGACGCGCGAGGAAGCCGCTGAACTGATTCGCAGCGCCGGCGGCACGGTCAGCGGCGCGGTGAGCAAGAAGACGGACTACGTCGTGGCGGGCGAAGCGGCGGGCAGCAAGCTGTCGAAGGCGGAAAAGTTGGGCATTACCATTCTCGACGAAC
>Ga0207416_1001983_pt1 | contig 24082 bp, 17 predicted proteins | sample PaiPotPPM11metaG_FD_184107 | JGI IMG/M metagenome (GOLD analysis project Ga0207416, IMG submission 184107) | Iron sulfur acid spring bacterial and archeal communities from Banff, Canada, to study Microbial Dark Matter (Phase II) - Paint Pots PPM... ...
CCACAAACTGGCAAACGCAGGTATCAATATCAAGTGACCATACACTGAAAAGCGGTATGAAGGGAAACTTTCACGTACCGTTTGGGATTGGCGGTGGAGGGAGCGATCCCTTCGCCGACCATACTAACAGAGGCGACCACTTCAGGCCAGAGGAGGCTCTGGTCATCTGAATTGGGAAACGAGGTTCCCTAAGATCCGTGTGAAAATGTGCAGTAAAGCAAATGAAGGCATACTCCCAAGAATCGAGAGAGGGAGGAACCATCCCTGGTTGACAGCACTGAGTATACTGGTCGTGAGAATATAGATCAGATTAAATATTCATTTTCGGGGTGAAAGAAGTATGAAGCTGAACCAGGTTATTGCTATCGAAAAAGGTACAAAAGGCCGCTCTTTACAAGAACTGACCGAGGCACATCAAACCCTCCAGAAGCCTGCATTGCTAGCAGGCATTTCCCGAACGTATCGACCGAAGGACGAGGAAGGGGAGCAGTTTCCACCAGAGTCAACGCGTGTGCAGATCAAGGCAGAGGATATCATCCGCAAGATTTCCGAGGGCCTAACAAAGCTCTTCGACGTCGTAGCAACGAAAGATTGGGCGAATTGTACAGCGAAGGCAGATGTGATCGTTGATGGCAAGGTTCTACTTTCGCAAGTGCCTGCCACTTATCTGCTCTTCCTTGAGAAACAGCTAGTGGATCTGCACACCTTCATTAAAAAGCTGCCAGTGCTCGACTCTTCGGAGACATGAGCATTTGATCCCTCCGCCGACTGCTGGGCTACCGAGCCAGTACAGACGGTGAAGACAAAGAAGATTCCTCGCAACCATGTGAAGGCGGAGGCAACTGAGAAACATCCTGCCCAGGTCGAGGTCTATTATGAAGATGTAGTAGTCGGTAATTGGCGCACGATAAAGTTCTCTAGTGCCCTCCCGGCTAAGCGTGTCAATGAACTGTTGAGCCGCGTTGAGAAGCTCCAAGAGGCTGTGAAGTTTGCTCGCGAAGAGGCTAACAACCTGGAGGTTGTAGAGCAAAAAGTTGGTGCAAAGATCTTTGACTATCTCTTCGGCTAGTCGAAAAAAGCCAAAACGGTAGTGATCACTCAGGGAAACAGCGGGCGCGATACCCAAAGGGCACACGGTAAATCGAGCCCCTACCGATGGCGATAAATCGCGTTGATCCACTAGATTGGGACTTGAGTAGTTACAAACACTATTGCTTTTGTACCTCATTTGCTTTAAACTCTCTAATCGGAGTACAAACTAAGACTGAAGTTAAGTCTCAAGGCAATAACGTTCAGGGCAGGTTCGAATCCTGCACCCGCCTCCGGGGATTTGCAGAAGTGATGACTTATAATCATGGCGGGGTAGCCCAGTTGGTAGAGGCAGCGTTAGAGCCACCCCACAATCAGATTATTACTCCAGCCTGAGTATTCACCGTCGAACGCCAAATCGAGCGTGTGCGGTCGGTATCGTCGGATGCTAGTGCAATTCCAGCCCGGCCCGCCAGTATCTCATGGGTCGGTAGTTTAAGAGAAAAACACGACGTTTTTAGGAGTGAGCCGCTCACTTAAATGTGTTGGCGTGTGCAAATGGACGGTAAAACGAGACCCGGGACAGGCTACGTCCCGGGTCTCACCTTATATAAAGAAACCGCCAGAGTGTCCCTTGGGGCTCAGTCCATCAATGGTACAAATGCTACAGGGAGTGGAACGACGATTGCGTTACTATAACATTGTCTGAATTGGCTCCTCAAGGGTGCTTAGCCTATCAATCGCACAAATGGTACAGTTGTTACAGGGAGTGGGAAAAGATAAATAATGTGTCGCTTTCTCCCTTCTTCAGGAAAAACAGAAATATCACTTAATGTACAAAATACATCTAATAACTTTTTTGCAATCTAGTCGTAATATGTGTGAGGTGTGCTCTAACACTGATCAAATTTCTGAGTTAATAATTCAGTCCCTTAATAAGAGCTTCCCTGGCGTCTGCATAGTAGAGGATACTGATCTTCATTGCCATCTCATCTGATAATTCGTTCAATGGTCTTCGTGCTGAGATCGGAATTAGAAGCGTAGTTGCTCCTTTTTCAATAGCAAGTTCAGCCACACCTACAGCGTTATAGACAGGATCAAGCCCACCACCAAGGTTTAAACCACCAATGGCAATTAGGCCTCCTTTCAAACTTTTACCAAGCAAAGCACTACAAAATGCTAATAGTGCTGGTAGACCCAATTGTGCTCCACTTTTGGCTGTATCAAAAGCTCGCAATTGTACGATAAATTCATGATGACGAGGATCACGATCTCCCACTAGTTCCTTAGCACGTGTGAGTAGGTTTTGTTCTCCGTATTTAATACTCTCCTTGAAAGGTCCAGGTATTGGCACATTGATGATTTTCACTCCTGAACCAGGTCCTTCATTTACATCGATACGATAAAGCCCAGCAAATTCATCTGGTCCACCAGGACTAATTGCCCAGACCTGCCCGGGAGGCAAAGGATCACTGCCGATAGAATTATCACTTTGTAGCTCTGGAGTAACCACGAAAAGTTCAACCCCATCGTTGCCTAACTGATAGCTAAAGTGGGTATTTCTAAACTCTGCACTGCCAATACGCTTCTGCTGTTCCTTTACGCGTCTGCGACACTCCATAGCTAAACGAACAGCCCATTCGAGATCGTCATCGTTAATGAACATTTCACGATCTGGATAAAGTAATTTTAACAACCCGTTAACTGTCCGATTAACTGCAGTGGTATCACGACCGCTTAATGCACCTCCATAGTTAACTCTACCTTGAATGGCCGCAAGACGACTATCGCTTCGCAACTGCGTCCAGGCCTCAGAAAGAAAATCACTCACTAGGCCGAAATGATGCGTAAATAAAGAGGCATCCAACTTGGGCACATCCCATCCTGGTAGGTAAGCATGGAGACGATCCATAAAAGCTGTATCGTTGCGCATTTCTGGTGACAAGGGACCGAGGAGATGGCCAATACGCTGTTGGTGCTCAATGTCAACTTCAAAGTTACCAACCATAACAATACTACCATTTGCCCGAATACTCTCTCGACCTCTACTAAACTCTCCAGACTCCATATAGCCTTTCATGATATTGATCCCATCTCTCTGATCGAAGGAAACACCTGATATCTCATCGAAGCATACAACATCGTATTGACAAACAAGACCTCGCTGACCATTACTATTGTTGACGAACATGCGGGCAACGGTTGCTTTGCCTCCAGATACCAGATGGGAATATGGAGAAACTTGTTGAAATAGATGAGACTTGCCTGTACCTCGCGGACCTAGTTCGACCATATTGTAGTTTCGTTCGACAAATGGGACCATGCGCATGAGAAGAATATCCTGAGCGCGTGCGGATAAACGATCTGGCTCAAATCCCACACTGCGTAAGAGAAATTGTTTCCACTCGGCTGTGGTAAACTGTTGACGGCCTTGCGTCAAGTCTTCAAGTATACTGCGTTTAGAAAGTTGGATAGGACGAAGCAAAGTTATTCCAAATGGCCGTCCAGCCTTCTCCTGGGCAATAGCAGCATCATACTCAAGCTGAATTTCTGCATAGAAACCTCCTGTGAGCATTCGTTCATTAGAAGCAACCATCTCAGGATCAATGCGAACAGTATTCAGACGGAGACTCGGTAAGGTGACTAAATAAGAGTCTGTAGCAGTATCTAATCGCACAGTAACCAAATCAATAAGTTTAACTGATCCTTGTTCTCTTGCTCGAGACTTAAACAGCTCTTCCTCCCCTGGACGTATGCTGCGTTCCCGCATCTGCCGCTCAACAACCTCCAGTCCCTCTGCAATCTCCTCCTCATCAATGCTAGCACAGTATCTCCCCAAGAGAAATTCACCAACATAGGTTGGCACAGAATACTGACCTTTGAATCGCTGAGCGAGATCCTTGCGGACAATATAACCGTCGAATGCTTTAGCCGCTAGTCTGTCAAGAGTATCAAGTTCCACAGCTAGCCTCCAATTGTTATCAAAACTTGTTTATGGATCATTCCATTACTATCAAATACAACGATATGCGCAGCTTCACCTATGCGATCTTCATCTCGTACTAGAACTGAAAGGGTCCCATCCGGATTCGGAGCCCTTGGGGTTACCACAAGCGTTGTTGTTGCGTCGCCTACTTTTGTCCGGATATCTATTTTCATACTGGGTACTACTCCAATCACCTCCATTGTACAGCGTAACCCCCTCCAGGTTATTTTTTCGATCGCAATAGGCTGTATACTATTTTGTTGAGATACTGCAATTATCGGTACAATACACTCTTGTGGGCTTAAACCTCCATGCTCATATTCTTTGCCTGCTTCAAAACAACAAATATTTGGAGCTAAAGCAATACGAACATGACTATTCCAATACCAGGGCACCGTTTCTAAGTCAACATTTGCAGTCTCTTTCAACTGCGCACAGCGTCCCTTACGAACATAGGTTAGATGTTCTGGTAATTCGGCCTTGGGCAAAGTTCCAGGAAGCAGTAACCAACCATGATCACTTACGACTACTACTTGTCGCCATCCCCAACTGAGCAATGTTTCAACCTGTCTCTTGAGAGCCATAATCTCGCCGTTAAGGTGCTGAGCTAGCCTCCAACCATATTGGTGCCCATAGCTGTCTATGCTTCCCATTTCAGTCCAAGCTCGCCCTGAGGGGTCACCTAGCTCTTCACCTCTTAGCACCTGATAGCCAGCTTGATCGAGCAGTTTACGCAGACTCTCTGCTGTCACTCGAGTGCCGCTCCCTACAATAACAAGTTCCAGACCAGGACTTATATTACCAGAAAGCATCCCTGCAACAGGAGATACTGCTGGTTTTGCCGTTGGTGTGATACTTGGCAGAGGCACAAGGTGGTGTGTCATATTACAGGTAAATGAGTCGGCTTCCAAGGCCGTACTAAGACGTTGACCAACGTCATAGCGTAGACCATCACAAAAAAGAATACAAATGCCATCGGCTGGTTCAGTCAGAGGTTCTACTGGATATGTCTGCATAGGATGACCAGCATAAACCACTCTCTGCATTCCTATTGCAGCATTTTCAAGCCAAGGATAGTAGAGAGCAGAAATTACAGTTTTCACTGCGGTCACATCTTCTGGTCGATCGACAGCGGCCAATGCCTCAAGAACCGATGAATCTACTTTCCACCCCCACTCTGTGTAAGCTGTACTAATTTCCTTCACCGTCATGCCATCAAGCTTTCGCTCAGTCTCGCTAGCTAAACGTGTAAGATAGCTAAGAGCAATGACTAATGGAGATTGGCCCAACATAGCCCAAACCCATGATCGGCGCTGGGCATGCTCTATCTCTAGGTCATTTATTCTAGCACGTATTTCTTGAGGTAACAAGTTGGCAAGATCATTGAGGCCTTCTCGAAGCTTTAACTCGGCCGCTTCATTATCCTGAGGCCACGATTCCGATAGGTCGAAAAGTGACATTTGCATAGGGCGAGCATGGCGTAAAAGCTCTGGCAGATGAGGATAAGAATGGGGAGCTTCTTTAAATCTATTCCAAACGATTGACCATTCGTCACGATGTTCTCCAAGAAGCATCACAGCAGTAGCAGTACCGTCTTGTTCAGGATGAAAACTATATTTTCTCTTGCACACATCACAGAATGAAGCCCACTCTGCATCGGTACATCGCTTTCGGTATCCTGCAGAGTCATTCAGCCAGAGCAGAAGATTACGAACTTCATCTGGATGCAGCAAAGCATCAAAGAAGGATGCCCGTAACGGAGCTTCTTTTCTTAAACGTTCAATAGGTTCATCTACGAGCTTGAGAAGTGCCCGTTGCAATGCTCCTTTAGTCGCATTATCTGTACCAACCTCAAGACTCAGGCTACTTTGAAGAAAGGCAGAAATTGTCCAATCACGACCATTTTTCTGCGTCCAAAGAACTCCTCGATATTGCAGTTCAGCCAATGGTTGGAGCATTCTAGGTGTCTCTTCAATAGCTCGTATCTCTTGTTTACTAATACCCGGTAAGTAAAGAATGGGAATAACCCCCTCTGGAAGCAAATAATCAGGAAGTGTACGTGCAATAACGCAACGTAGCCAATAGGCAGGGCCTGTCCACTCTAAAGGCTTGTACGGCCCAAACGTCAAAAGAGGAAGATGCTCTCGTAGTAGCGGTAATAAGGTTTCCCATTGGCGATCCTTGTCGGGCCAGAGTACAACAGCAGGAGGTACTTGATCATTTTTATTATGACTACGAGCACGCGTGATGATCTCTACTAACGCATCGAGGAAAGTAAGTTGCTTACTCATCGACATATCCTTGGACATATATTTTTCGATTCATTGAATGCTCACTAGCCTGGATTCATGCTTCTGAGCAAGTGCATAGTGAAGATGATTCAGGCGCTCGCTGCCATCAGGATTTGTACCTCGATCTTTGTTCCAGTTGATGGTAAATTGACGACGCAATACACCTGCCTCGACAAACGGACGAATATTTATCCGCACTCCATCATTCAAGTCTGGATTCCAGCCTATAGGCTGTTCATGTAGTGGCTTCCAACGAACATAGATATCATATGGATCACTAGTGATGTCATATAGCTCACCAGTGCGGATCGCTTCCAATTTCTTTTGGAGTTTGCTTGCAGCAATCAGCCGAGCCTCTGCTCCAACAATACCTGCATCTTGATCGGCGCGTTGAGTTGCAATCCACGAGCCGAGGTATTTATAGATCAGCCGTTCGAGGCCAGCAGCATCAAGCTGGTGATAATTGACAAGAGCAGAGAAACCATCTTTACGTCCGTCCCAGATATGCCAGATAAATGGTCGATTATGAAATAGGCGACAGTGCTGTTCAAAGAAGCCATCACGTAACCATATCTCAAGACTCTTCCCACTAAACCCAGCATCTCTCAGCAGCAAATCTTGTAGCTTGGGTGACCATGCCTCACCATAGGCAGTTGCAAGTAGAGTACGTAACCGATTAACAGCCATGTCTTCACCAATCACAGATGGCAAGCATATGATGCTGTCCTTATCAGGATAATCATCAAGAACATCTGATTTCTGCTGCGGCCAGCGATAACCTAATAAATGGGCAACCGTAACCTGTAGAGGTTCTGTTGCGCCTATTGGGTTGCCGTTAAAAAGCCATTGGGTAGGATCGTTTGAGTAAGGTTCTGGTAACGGACCAGCGACATCTGCAACTTCCTGCCAGTATTCCAAGTCGAACGGAACCTTTACCAACGATGCGTTGGTGACTTTCAGAGCTTGATCAACTTGTCGGACGGCTTCATTAAATTTCGATGATTGACAGAAAGCCCATATTGCAGGTAAATATTTAGGATCTTTAGGCACTATTACAGCACAATTATTATCGAACATTTCACCTGTATAAAGAGCACATGGTAATTTACCCATTTGGCTAACAATAACACCTTTCCTACCCCATGCGTGCCGTCCCTGTTTCCAACCTCCGCTAGCATATCGCAGCAGGGCCAATTCAGCTTGGTACTTGGCTAGTTGCCCTTCGCCACTTTCCCAAAGTAAAACATGCTCACAGCCACCAAAATCGCAGCTATTACTAACTGTACTATATTGGAATACCCAACCGGGGAGTGGTCGTGGCATTTCCCAAAAACACCTGCCAAATCTCGGGTAATCTCCACTGCGAATGCCTGCATAGGCATCAGCATATCTGTCTAAAAGCTCACTATTATTAGTCTCTTCTAGCGAAATCCGAGCATCTGGGTTCCTAAGTTGAGTATGCTGCTTACTAAATTTTAGTAACGAATCATGGAGCATTTGTATTTTTTGACTGATTGTCTTTGAGCCGGACACATCCAGACCAGTTATTGTATGCCCATTTATTGGTGCACAGTTTGAAGCGATTAACAAGGCGATATTAACAACTTCACCACTAATCGTCTCAAACGCACCAGTTCCCAACCGGCTAATGTGGTTCCATGCTTGTTCTTTTAAGAATTGAATGCGCATCTCATTATAGGAATTGAGAAAAAGCCAATTTTGTGGTGTAATAATTGCATAAGAACTATATGGTTTTGTAAATGCACTACAGCGCTCAATAAAAACTGTAGCAAGATCAGCCAATGACTTTGGGTGATGCTTATCACAAAATTGCTTTAATATTTCATTCTGTTTGCCTCGTTTAAGATAAGGAACATTTGTTGTTACAAGTGTATATGTACCTGCAAGTAGTTTTGCAGCCTTTGCAACGCCTTCTGCAGCAGCTCCAAAGACAGTAGAGACAGGATCATTCTGGTTGCGTTCCCTTGACAAAGCCTTTGCTAATAACGGTTCCACTACAGCATAGTCGGCAGTGAACATGCGATCTTGCAGTGGGACATCATTGGGGTTGATTAAGCTGCCAAGATCGGGAGCACTTCGAAAAAGGTGGTAATGCCGCTCAAGAGTCAGACGTAAATTGATGTCATCACCAGCAAGTCTAGTCCATGTCTCTAGTTGACCAACTACGGGGATACCAGAACAAGCAATATTAGGTATAGGGAGTTCTCGATAGCCACCAACTTTCCAGGCTGCAAGGGCAAGAGCAAATGCGGCTATCTGCGTACACCGATGATCCAGTTCAAGCCCAAAGAGGTTATCGCGCAAGACGACATGAGCAGCTTGAGTCTCTGATAATTTCTCTTCCTCCATGCGCATCTGATATAACATCTCGAAAGCAGCCACGAGAAAGTGTCCAGAGCCACAGCAAGGGTCCATAACCGTTATTTCTGCGGCGTGCTCCGGCCAGCCAGGAAAGGTTCCGGTAGCTGGTGTACCATCATCTTTGAAACGAAGATAGGTGAAATTCTTCAATAATGAGCTTGTTGGATGACGTGCAGCCCACCATGCTCCCAGTGAGTTCTCAAGGAGAAATTGCACCATATAGTGCTCAGTAAAGAGCTGTGTGACAGGTGGTATATCTCTACTGCTTATCTTACACCTACTCTCATTCACCTCTTTTTTCTTTTTTGTCTGCCAGAACTGATAAACCCAACCGAGGGCATCATCGGCAGTGAAAAGCATAGAAGGTAGATCAGTAATAATATACTCAAGTTTATGCCGTCCCTCTGGGGAAAACCGTATCTGCATTGCAGGATCATCAATGGGAAAAATGCCAGGAAGCATTGCACTGGAGTAGCACACAGCAAGTTGCCACATATCTGAGATGCCCTCTTCTACTGCCAGTTCACTACACTCTGCCAGAGTAATAGCAATGTTCTGAGTAGGATGGATCAATAAACTATTCTCCGCTAGAAAACGCGCAAAAAGTCTACAATGCCATTGCTCATAAGCCACTTCTTCAATGAGCGGTTGAAATCCCTTTTCGACATCTCCATTTCCTAGTTGACGCGCTTTCGCTCGAAGAGCGATACGTAGGCGTCGCTGTTCCGGGCTGAGAGACGCAAATGCTTCATCTTGCTTTACCGCAAGAATTGTCAAAGCTGTTTTAGCCGCTTCTTCAGCAACCTCTCGTGCTCTAATGACTGCATGTTCTAGTATGTTTCGCAGTTCATTTGAGAGTGGTGACATACAAATATTCTCCCTTTAAATCATATGATAACTGTATTTCCTGATTTGATGTGTTCCATTATTTCGTTGCGGAGCGCTGCAAGATAGACTTCTACCTCTTCAGCTGATTTCAGGATAGCATGAGAAGGAGACAGATGTATGGGAGTTGCTTCTGGCGAGAGCAGTTTTGCAACCTCTTCGCGTACCTTTTGCACTCGTCCTTTGGGTGCTGCAATCTTATCTTCCCAGGCAGCGATGGGTATAGCATTCAGTGTTCTCAACAATTCCTCTTCTGTTCCAATAGTTAGTGACGGTATGGAACCAAGCGAGTTTTGTTGCAAGATGCGTTGGTGGTCAGCTTCAGGCAAATTTTGCCATTCCTGAGAAGTTGTGAGAGCTTGCAATGCTCGCTCCTGAGAGTCTTTCAGACGTTCACGTGCTGCCTGCAATTCTGCACGCAATGCTGCTGTCAACTTGTTCATCAATGGAATTACCAGATCTGGATCGTCTAATAGCGTACGAGCGCGTTCGATAGCCTGCATCTGTGGGCTGATTTCATTAGCCACTGGTAGATTGCTTGCATGTCTAAAGAACTGTTGCAACATCTTCCATCTTGGAGAACGTTGGACAATTTTATCATGTATCTGTGTCCACATTTTGAAGCTGCTCAGTAACTTATCACACTGATTATACACAGCCACGAGCTGTTCATTGCCATGGAGTAACTGTAGGTGTTCAATGAAGTCAGAGGATGGACGCTCAGGAAGAGGAGCATCGCCTCCAGCAGCACTAGCAAGACGAGCTAGGCGATCAAGTACCAATGGGATAGCTTCGGCTTCTTCATTGGGTTTCACGGGGAACCCCATATCTGTCATCAGTTTACGAATTCCGATACGCTGTATGCTAGTGACAGTTATCCCTTCACTATGGAAATCAGTAACGCCAATTTGATTTTGCACTATCTGCTTTACCGTCAGGACTTGACCATTTTTCTGAGCACGTATAAAGCCACCAGCAACAAGGCAAAGTAATATGCCATCAACTGCGTCCTGAGGCCAGCCATAGCCTGCACCCATGAAATGTTTACGAATCTCGCTCCCTTTTTTCCCTGTACTACCAATGAATGCTCGAATTTTCTGACAGGCCGGGTGCTTGTCTGCATCGCCACTATAGCCAACGACCGATAGCGCATCTGTCGCTCCCTTGGTGGCTCGATCAATAACGGTTTTCCAACTGGGATGATCAACAACAGCAAACTCAGGGTAGAGTCGTGTCAGTGCAGCCTCAATAGCATTTTTCATCGAAGCTTGTAAAGTTCCCTGAGCTACATCGTTGCCACCACCCTGATACACACGAGCATTATTGACTATGCTGGCAATCAATGCGTCGCGTTTTCCTTGTTCTATCTGGCGCTTAGATTCCATTGCATGCTTTGCCTCTAGCCCTTCAGGAGTTGTTGGCATTGGGCGGGCATCCACAATTTCCTTAGCTGCAGCATAGCTGGCAAGGGCATCTTTGAGAGCATCAGTCTCCTGCTGAGGCAAAAATACAAAGACAATGGGACTGTCAGGCCCAGCAGCCTGAGCATCTTCTCGAACAGTTTTTTCAGGAACTGACCATTCATCACGGATCCACACAGGAACATTTGCCATATTCGCTGGTGGAGCATCAAAGGCGAAATAGGTGTCAAAATGGCGCGGTGTCTTGCTGAGACCTTGAGTGAGTATATTGCGAATACTTTTTAATATTGCCGTAATAGCACCTTGAAACGCAGTTGTACGATCACTGGCAATACGACTCTCTTCTGCTCGTATACGGGCGCGACGGCGTTGGTAGTCTGTCTCCCATTCTGCGCTCTCCCGTGTCTGAAGGCGGTATTCACCATCAACCTGCATTAGCATGCCGGACTCGACAAGGCTTTGCAGAAGTTGCGGAATTTGTTGACGAAGCTCTGCATTAGCATTGACATCTGTGATATTGTTCACCAAAAGGTCAGCAAGGTTACCAACATTTGCCCGAATGCCAGTATCTCTGAGAAGCTTACCAATGAGAAAAATTGTAGCACAAAGGCGTGAACGCATCTTTCCTTCACTAGTATCATTATCCAATTTTTCGATATCTGTAGCAACATCACGCAGCAGCACATTTCCTTGGAGCATATCCGTTCTTAGCTGATAGTAAATAGCATCTCCTGCAACAACTGTTCCAAGAGGCTGACCAGCAACCTCTTTGATGGTGTCATGAACGATGCGAAGCTGGGTACGGAGTTGACCTGCAGTTCCAAGGTTATCAATAGCACGCAAAACGCATTCCCAAAAGCGGCTCCTGACTGGAAGCAAGGGATAGTCAGCGATAAGCTGAGCGCTATCGCTTGCTCTTGGAGCAATCTTCGTTCCCACAAGATGACGGTTGATCTCTCCGCTAGCGGTATCAAGTATTGTCTGCAGAGCAGGAATGTGCGCAGGTTGCTTGCGCAGTACAACTGAGCGTACAACACGCTCTACATCAGTGTCAGTGAGGGTTACCTGCGTGGTAAAGCGGTCTTGTAATTTTTGCAACTGTGGAGTGGCCTGTATGGCAGCCTGGCCCGTGGCAACAAATAGGAGATGATTGCCGAAGTGGGAAGAACAAGCCTGTACAACATTCTGTACCTGAAGCGTACGCTGGGAATCTTCTCCAATGAACTGTTGCAATTCATCAAAAACTAGAAGCGTACATGGCAGTTTGCTTGGTGTCGTTGATTGGAGTTCAAGGATATCCTTCATTGTGTGAAGGAGTTCCTCGTCGGGAATATCCTCTTTGTAGGGGTACTGTGCTTTTAGCAACCCACGAACTTCGGCTGGGCTACTGGCAAACCCGGGATAAGCCTCAAGCAGGATTTCAGCCAGCACAGGAGAAACATACATATTATTAAGTTCTCGGGCAAAATTCTGCCCTTTTCGTTCAACTCCAGCCTTCACATCTTTATAGTAGCCATTCTGCATGAGCCAAATTACAAAACGTGCAGGAGCGTACTGTTCTGGAAGGCCTGCGCTTTGAAACATAATACTCAAGAGTGCTAGGCGTATGCTTTTACCAGCACTTGCTCCTAGTGTACCAGCAGCTGACCATAAACCTCCCTCTCGCCTGCCAATAGTAGAGAGTTCTTTAAATAGATCCGAGATGTCGTCTGGCAGCCTTGTTAGGCCGCGTGCTCGGGCACCACTTGAGAAGAGAGTATCACGCCAAAGATATTCGAGCACACGAACAAAGTGAGATTTGCCGCTACCATAAAAGCCACTTACCCACACTGCAGGCTGTTTTGTCCTACCAAAATTATCAATATACATCGAGAGAATATGATGCAAACCTCGTTGATATTCACCTTCACATACGAAATTTGAAAGTTCGTACCGCAGAACTTCCCATTCTTGAGATGTTTGTGGATTTCTTATTTCAGCTACGCCATTGTTGGGTATAAAGAAAGTAGTAGGATCGTCGAGAAAAACATCACGATTTCTTATCATACTATCATTTTCCTTCTATCCCTGTGATAGGTACTGCCAAATAATTCCAACCATCTCTTGCATCCAACAGACGATAATTAGGTCCATTATGTTGACCTGGGAAGAAAACAAGCAGTCTGCCACGAATTGACGGAGCAACTTTTTCAAAGATAGCTGAAGCATAGGTTAAACCGAAAAGAGATGCTAATCCAGAAATTGCCACTACTGTATTAAGGTCAACATCAGGATCTATCAGAACTCTAACTATCCGGTTGGAGACAAACTCCGTAAAATCGTGCAATGCAAGATCCATGTCTTCTGGCTGCTCAAAGTATGCTTCGTGATACTCGTGTCGTGCCATCCAATTAGCAAAAATGTCCGTTAAGTCAAAAAGGACCCACGAGTGACCAGCAGTCTTTGTCATAACCTCAAATTCAGGTATACGAGGACGTAGACGGCGCTCCTGTGGGGGATCATAGATCGCGAACCAAACCTTCTGAGGTCCTGCAACTGTTCGATCCCAAGGGAGCTGCATGAATCTCTCGTATGCTTTGATTAATCCTTCGATCTCATTCATGAAACAAAAGCCCTTTCTTCATTTCACTTTCTCAAGAGATACCAAAAACTAACTTCTGTGACATTACCCAGGTGACGATACTCGATCCAACCAGACTGTGATGCTATGACAGCTTGTTCATAAAGAACGTGAGGAGGATTATCTAATAAACGGCACCAGAGTGTATGAAACAATGCTTCACCTCTTGAGTCCAAAAGGTGACCGAGCAGGAGTGCATAGGCTAATGCAGCCGGACTACTTTGTCCTCTGGAGCGCACTTTATGCAATTTCCCACTGAGTAAACCTGCTTGTTGCCAAGTTGAAGCGGCATTTCTTCCAATACTGGCAAGCACCTTCTGGCTGTAGCGATTAGGAAAACTGGCATTAACTACTTCAGTAATTTTTTGCGGAGTAATAGCCTCACTGATAGGAGCGGATAAAATCAATTCAGCAGAACCTTTGAGAAGCGGATCTCGAGCAACAGCGCAAAGTAATGCCAAGAGTGGCTGAGCCTGTATATCCTCATCCCAAAGATCTCTGAGAGCACGAAAAAGCAGTACATTTTTGTCCAGAGCATACAACTCACGAAGACTGCGAAAAGAAGCTTTGCGTGTAGCGAGAGTCTTTTTGAGAAGAACGTTTTCATCAATCACTGCGGCTCGATATTCATCTAGACTAGCACATTTTCCACAAGCAGCAAGGAGGAGACGAAGTTCTCTCAACATCATAGTGCGGCCGATGTGTGTGCCTATAGGATTATTAATGAAACCAAATTCTTTATCGTTAGTCGGCAATGGAAGCTGCAATGACATAGCTATACCCATCAATGAATAGTTGGTATACGAATAACAACCCTTTAAACTACTTTTGGATTAGTACGAGGACTATTTGAACAAATTTGATCGTTCTAGACTCTACATCCATGTCTCATCCTTCGCCAGCCAGATAAGCTAGATAATCCTTATTCTAGCTTGAAGATATTGAGAAGTGAAAGACATAACTATGTATAAAAATATCAATGCCTGCCACATTCCACAGTTAGAGATTTCGAATGGCTTGCCAAAGTCCTTTTAAAGATCAGAGTTTAAATATTCTCTGCAACAGAAAATGGCTTATCGCTTGCATTCACAAAAACAAGGTGTGGAGTGTGAAATGTGTCAGAAGGGTGAAAACATCTTCGCAGATCAAGACTCATATTTCCTTCCTGTTGTGTTCATGAAGATCCGTTCAGCAGTAGCTAGTGTTAGTATACTAAACAAGTCAATATGTTGTATCAACTCCACCTGAGTAGCGTTACCACTCAACAACAAAGGTCGAACAGTTGAAACTTTCTTACGGCGAGCTATGGAAGATCTCCTTCTAGGCGATAGCCCTATTCGTTCTCTCGATAGAGTACAGCAAACCTTTCTTTTGCACTAATGTTGTAAAATCATGTTTTGTTTTTTCCAAGTAGCTCTCAACTTCCTCATAAAGAAAGTGGAAGGTATCAGAAAGATCAGACTGAGCACCAGCAAGCCGACCAGCAGGACGCCACGCCTCAGCGGTGATCGAACACCCTGCAATTTGAGCTACCATCCGAGGCAGGTTGATCTGGCGCTTGTGTTCACAAACAAAGGGAGCAATATCCAGCGCCACATCAGGCAACGGCACAGCTATCAGAGCAGGACGAGAGGCAGAAGGTTTATGACACCATTTCATTTCCCCCCAACTCTCAAAGCAGCGTCCTTTAAAATTCTCATCCCACGACTCTCCCACCTCGTCATCCTTGATCTTGACACATTCCTGACTAGGGCGTAAAATATTGACTAAATAGTCATATTTTCCACAGGCGAGTCATTCTACTAATATAAGCAGGCAACGAGATAGCTGACAGACTGATCACATAGAGGTGCACACATGCAAAGCACTCATCGCTCTCTCAAAGAAAAGCAGCGCCAGGAACGTGAGAGCCTCATCCTTCAGGTAGCGGAAGAAGTCTTATCGGAGAAGGGATACCAGGAAACGTCGATTGACGAAATCGCCGCGCGTGTTGGTATTGCCAAAGGTACCGTCTATCTCCATTTCCCCAGCAAAGAAGACCTAGTGGTTACCATCTTCGCCCGCAATATGCAGACACTCTTAGAGGGTGTAGATGGAATCATCGCCTCCCAACCAACTTATCGTGCCAAACTGGAAGCCTTGCTCTATTTTATGTATACCGGATTCTTTAGTAAACGTGCACAACTCCTCTCCTCCATCCATACCTGTGCTGAGCTGATGAACCTCTTTACCGCAAAAGGAAGCAGTATCCGTGAACTCTGGCATAAACTGGCGACGGTTGTTGCTTCATTGCTGGATGAGGGCAAAACGACTGGAGAATTCACCACAGCTATTCCAACTCCGATCTTAGTTGGATCGTTTTTCAGCTTACTTTCACCGCTCCACTATCAACGCCTCAGAGATGAAGAACACTTCTCTACCGAGGAGTTGGTTAGATCTGTGGCGCATATTTACTTTGGCGGCGTGATGGCATCATAAATAGCAGCCACAAATCATCCCAAATTTCGTAGGCTTGAGAGCTTACGCACCACTCTTGCGCAGCTTGTACACCTTAATGGCAACCTGCAACGTGAGCCAGTTGCTACGCTCCTGCAGATCGATATCACACAATGATTGCAAGCGCTCCAGACGCTGAATCAGTGTATTGCGGTGAACAAAGAGTCGATCTGAGGTCTTGGTAAGATTGCCAGCACACTCCAGGTATGTCTCCAGTGTATCCAGCAGATCGGTATTCTTCCGCCGATCGTAATTGACAATCTGGGCAATCTGGTCCTGGTAAACATCGCGCAAATCGTCCATATGCGCAATCTTATACAGGTAACGATAGACTCCCAGGTCATTGAAATGCGTTACAAAAGGTTGCCGCTTGTTATCATTTCCATTCTGCTCACCAAGATCCGGTCCCATCTGTAGCGCTTCCTTAGCCTCGGCAAAGCCGCGTCGGTAATCGCTAACGTGCTGGCAGGTGTTGCCAACACCGATAGACAAGTAGACATCGTACTCATTGCGCATTTGATGTGTGAAATCTTGTAGCCATGTTTTCAGACGCGCAATACTAGAATCTTTTGCTAAGGGAATAATACAGATTACTAGATTTTCATGCTCATAGAAGACCGAACTACTGTAACTATCCTGGATGCGCCGTCGCACAACGCTGCACATTCGTTTATAAGCCGCCTGCAAAGAAGCTCCCTGGATATAGTTATTCCCCTCTGGCATAGCCAGAGCCTCGTGAAAGTCCGAGGAACGTTTATGCTCCTGTTTGCTATTCTTTTGCGCGGAAGCCCCATTTTCCCAGTGCACGTTCATATGAGCAATCTCTATCACCACTGGCACATGCGGCTTCATCAGATCACAGCCCAGGAAGTGAGCACGCTGGCGCAACGAATCCTCGGAGTCGCTAGTGCCGAGCATCAAATCATCAAAGAAGCCTTTCACTAGATTCTTCTGTGCCAGCTGATTAACCAGATAGCTGTTCTTAATCGCAATGGCAGCTTGATTGGCAATCGTTGCCAACAACGTCTGATCTTCGGCGGAGAAACGGCGCTGCTTATTGGAATAGCAGTTGATCAAACCCAGCTGCTCACTACCAGCGATCAGGGGAGCAGAAACTAAGGATCGATACTGTGTATCTTTGAGCGGATTGAGGCGTTCCAGCGTAATGTCATTGCTCTCCCGATCGGCTTGCACAGACATGTTCTCCTGTGAGGATGGTTTCTCATTCCATTCGCGCAATCGTTGCAGCGTCTGGGCATCCACATCGACTGACTGGAACTGGGCCCGATCGTTCAAATTGGGCGAAGTCGCTCGTACCGTCAGATGCCAAGCCTGATGCCGCGTCTCCGACTCACGTTCATGTATCTGATCTATCAGCATAATCACACACAGGTCAACTTCCATAATTTGTACAGTGAGGTTCGCCAGGGAACGGAGCATATCATCAAGGTAGAGGCTGGAACTAATCGTCTGGCTTAGCACGGCAAGGGAGGTTAAAGTACTGAGCTTGCGTTGAGTATTCTCGTACAATTGAGCATTTTCGATTGCTCTTCCCACTAGGGCTGCCATGTTATTCATAAATGTGCGATGCTGTTCGGTAAACTCACGAGGAGCAACAGATTGCACAGTAATTACCCCGACTAGATTGTAGTTCTTCGTAATAATCGGCACCGTCATGATTGACTGGAACTTTTCCTCTTCCAGTTCAGAGAAGTAGCAAAAACGTGGATCATCCCGTGCCTGCTCTTTCACAAAGGCGGGCTTGCCATGTAGCGCTACCCAGCCAGCGATGCCTTCTCCCAAAGCCATGGAAATTTTCCCTACCAGATGCCGATACTTCTCTGTGGCACTGGCAAGCACAAGACGCTCTTTATCCTTATCATAGAGATAGATAAAGGCAACCTGACAGGAAGTAGCGCGGACCACAATGTCCACAAGGTGTTGTAATACTTCATCAAGCCTCAACGTTGAGCCGACTGTCGAGATCACTTCATTGAGCAAAGCGTTCTCCTGCATACACATCTCGAGTTCGTTACACAGTTCCTTATTCTCTTCGCGCAATTGTTGGATTGCTAGCTCCTCCCTTGCAGCCGGAGAGCTAGCGGGAAGCTGATGATTGGTATCAACCCTGAAAGACATGTGACCTCCTAATCTTAAGGTTCCTAATTTAATAGAAAATTACGTAAACGAGCGACCAACATTATGGCGCTGAGCGTCACGACGTTGGTCGCTCTTTCAGATAAGTCCTTCTATGGATAATCTGTCTATAACTATATAAGACATATTGTACTCATTTTCCGTGTCTAAGTCTAGGGTTTTCGCCATACTTTTTAACATCTCTTTAAAACACTTGACAATTTTGGCTTTCCCTTCCTCTTTTTGCTTCTCCATTGCGCAGATTCGGCATGCATGCATATCCCCTCGCTCCATTCCACTCTATCTTAAACTTTCCCTATGTCTCTTCCCTACCCCCTTAAAAAATGACAGTTTTTTCATAAAAATGCATGAATTGCTGCAAAATGTAATCGCATCTGGTATAGTAGAAAAGAACTTCGGAGGGAGAATGTCCGAAAAGCTCTGCTCCAAAAAAACAGAATATGCAGAGGGCTGAAGAGATTGAAGGGGAATTGTACGATGGCAAAGCAACACTATGAGCAGTTCAATGTATCCACCGTATTGACAGCGCTGCAGCAGGAGTTCAGTACCACAGCTGAGTACTCTACCCTGCGTGACCAATTGCCTCGTCGTCTGGCTCAGCTGCTCATATGCCGCACTGTATTAGTCTATTTGCGTGTCAACGACACACTACAATTGGCATCCAGTGGATTCGATGATAAATCTAGCTGGTCTTCAGCATTTTTAGCAATAGCGCATATCAATCCTATCAGTATACATAGCACTGTACCTGAGGCACGCGCTTGGCGTGAGCAGCACACTATCTGCATATCAGACGAGTATCTAGCCTCAATCGTCATACCGCTTATCTATCGCCAGCACAGCATCGGCGTTCTGGTAGCTATACGTGACAACAATGATGGCAAACCAGATACACCTGTTTACTGGCATCCCGATGAAATAGAATCATTGGCCGCTATAGCTGGCGTTATTGCGCTTCTGCTTGAACATACACGCTTGCTAGAGCACGACCGCGAGCGTATTCATGAACTATCACTGCTCAATAGTATCAGCAGTCAAATGAATTGCTCGCTTTATGAAATGGATCGTCTGCGCAGTATCGTCATACAGAGAACGAAAGAGATCTGCACCGCCGACCTGTGTGAAGTCCTGGAGCCAACCAATCCGCCGAACGCGCCTTCGTGGATTTCGTCTGGACTACACGAACGACTTTTCTCATGGTACCATACACAGCATGCTCCGCTGCCACTTATAATCGAGCGACATGGGAGTGCAGATGATCCTCATCTCAACAGCTATCTCTCTTTGCTACCGGCTAGCATCAAAACATTCATTGCTCTGCCTCTGCTGAGTACCCGTGCGACAGGCAAACCAAACGGTATGCAGCCATCGGCTACTCGTGAAGTATCATCGGCTGCAAAGGTCCTTGGAATCATTGCTGGCGGATATTACGACACCTGGAAACTGCGGCAGACAGAGCTGGCACTACTGCAGATCCTAGCAGGTCAAGCTGGGGCGGTTATGGAAAATATGTACCTCATGGCCGAAGTCATCGAAGCACGTAATGAAGCTCGTATGCTCCTACGCCGAGTACTGGATGACCAGCGCCTGAAAGAACTCATCTTGGAAAGCATTCCCAGCGGACTGATTACAACCGACCAGGAAGGCCGCATCACTATCTTCAACCGAGCTGCTGCCAGCATTCTTGGTTATCATCCCTATGAGGTACTTGGACTGCCTCTACGGAAATTTCTCCCTCTCCCAAATATGGAGCCTGGCTCTCCCGAGGAGACACACACTCCTCCAGCACAGGACGAGTCATGCCACAAACCTCAGCAGCAGACAGTCGTCATGGTCGATCGCTTCGAACGTAAGCGTATACTGGAAGTAGAGTCTGTACCACTATACGACGACCGGGGGAAACGTGTAGGAACATTGACCACATTTAGCGATCTGACCTCGATCCATCATCTGGAGGAAGAGAAACGCCGCCTAGATCGTCTGGCTACACTGGGAGAGATGGCCGCCAACGTTGCTCATGAAGTACGCAACCCGCTGGCATCGATCAAGACCGCGATCCAGATGCTCCGCGATGATCTGGCAACAGGTCATTCCTTGCATCCAGAATGCATACCGATAGGTGAGCAAATCACGAGAGATCAGGAGAACTGGGCACAGGAATCAATTGCTGTGATGCTCAAGGAAGTAGAGCGCCTGGACACCATTGTACGCGATCTCCTGCTCTTTGCCCGGCCACATCAGCTTCATCGGGCACAGTGCAACATCACCCAGCTGAGTGATCAGGTGCTCAACCTCATTCAGCCACAAAGTGCTTCGGCCAACATCATCGTCCATCGTCTTTACGAGGACATACCACCATTCTGGGTAGATAGTGGACAGATGGAACAGATACTACTCAACCTTTTCATGAACGCCATCCAGGCCATGCCAGAGGGCGGAATTTTGACAGTGACGTGCCGTTGCATCCCTGCTGAGCACGTTAGCGGCAAGCCCTGCCCGGCCACAAACAGCATCACGGGAACCATAGATAGTCCCTATCCAATGCAGCTACAGGGGAGCCAACAAACACCCATGGCGCAGCAATGGCTAGAGCTAGTCGTGAATGACACTGGAGTTGGTATTGCAGCTGACCAGCTCGAACACATTTTCCAACCCTTTTATACCACAAAAGCGCACGGGATCGGGCTAGGGTTGCCAATCACACGACGCCTAATTGAGGATCATGGAGGCCAGATACGTATCGAGAGCCAGCTAGGCTATGGGGCAACCGTATCGATTCGCTTGCCTCTGCTTACAGATGAGGTGATGCAAGCAATCCCACCCGCAGCCCAACGGACACGATAAATCGAGTCCCTACCTTCTCTCGCAATAAATTGCAGTTAAGGATTTATCAATGAAAAGCATTAATAAACATGATAAATTGAATTTATGTGGTTATTCAACCAAGAAGTCATTAATATAGATAGCGGGCAAATATCAATTCTTATCGCGTCCGCTAGTCGAGTTCTAGTTTCGATGAAGGGAAGATTGTAGGGGGATAGTATTATGAGTCTGACGATCCTTATCATTGACGATGAGCCATATTTGCCACATCAGTTTGCACGTTATTTACGCAAACACGGCTATGAAGTCCATACAGCTGCTGACGGTGAAGCAGGGCTGGCTGAGATGCAACGTCACACTATCGATCTGGTATTGTTAGACTTGCGCTTGCCGAAAATCAGTGGATTAGATCTGCTTACCCAGATACGTAAAATCGATCAGGATGTGCCAGTCGTTATGCTAACAGCGTACGGGGACGTTCAGACAGCTGTGGCTGCAATGAAACTGGGCGCCTGCGATTATTTACTCAAAGGCTTTGACCTGGATGAACTGCTGATGGTAGTGCAACGCTCACTGGAGACTAGTGCCATGTCGCGTGAATTGCGCGAACTACGGCGCGAACGCAGTGACAATTATCACTTCAACTACATCATTGGGCATAGCGAACGCATGCACGAAATCTTTGAAATAGTGGCACGCGTTGCCAGAAGCGATGCCTCTGTACTGATCATGGGAGAGAGCGGAACTGGCAAAGAAGTCGTAGCACATGCCATCCACGAGCAGAGCACCCGTGCCAAGGGACCATTCCATGCCCTCAACTGTGCGGCTATTGCCAACAACTTGTTGGAAAGTGAACTCTTTGGCTACGAGCCTTATGCTTTTACCGATGCAAAAAGGCAAAAGCGTGGCTTGCTTGAACTTGCAGAGGGTGGAACACTGTTCCTGGATGAAGTCGGCGAAATGCCCCTTGATATGCAAGTCAAACTTCTGCGTGTCCTGGAAACGCGCTCATTTTTTCGCCTGGGTGGCAGTAAAGAGGTCAAGATCAACGTACGTGTGCTGGCCGCTACGAATCGAGACCTAGAACAGGCAAAGCTCGACAGCTCATTCCGTCCTGATCTGTATTTTCGTCTGGCCGTGCTCACGATCACGCTCCCTCCTCTGCGTGAGCGACCGACAGACATCCTCCTGTTTGCCTCACGCTTTATCGGCGACTATAACAAATCGCTAGGACGCAATGTTCGTCGCATTTCACCAGAGGCTCAACGTCTGTTGCTGGCATATAGCTGGCCCGGCAACATACGTGAACTCAAGAACGTGATCGAGCGAGCAATGATTTTGAGTAGTAGTGACGAAATCTTACCAGCACATCTTCCCTATGAAATTGTGGGTACAAAAGGGCCGGGTGAACTGATCCCAACTGACCCCTGGGAACAATGGCTCAACGTACGGCCACTGGAACCAGTATCGTTTGAAGAAGTCAGTGGACGTTTCGAGCAACACTTGATCCGCTGGGCACTGGAAACAACGAGTCATAATCGCACGCGAGCCGCCGCATTGCTCGGCTTTGCCAAAGTCGACCAGCTCCGCTATCTCATGCGCAAACACGGCATTGACTAAAAGCAGACACTGTTGTCAAAGAGATGCTCCTTGTGCTAGCTCTAGTGCACGTCCTGCACAGTATGGAAAGCCTCTTCCAGAGAAATTGAGAGCAACTCGGCTTCAATTTCTTGCCAGACTTGCATTTCGATTTGTGCATTGCTCAATTGCAGTGGCTGATGCGCTGCCTGCTGAAACTTAGCAGTTACACGTTGACGGAATTTGGCAAGGATTGGCCGTTGTGTCTCAGGCTTTGGCATCACACGTAGCTCAATCGCACTAGCTGGATAGAAATCCTTATCATCAAATGCCAGCGAAATCAGATCACTAAAGGTGGCAAGCAGATTCAACCGTTCCTGTGAGAAATACCTGGGTTGTGTGCTAGATGCACGTAGGCAGCCCGCGATACGTCCCTCAAAACGAATAGGATGAGCAGCAGCACTGACTCCGTAGGTGTCTTGCAGAGCCGGAAAGGGTTTACTCTGGCGCAAGTCATCATCACTCACGATATGACGTACCTCGACCGAATAGCCGGACAATGACTCCAACCCGAGGAAGGGCGTATCCTGTTCCAGGTCTGCAGCCCAGGGAGGAGTCCCTTTCCCAGTGCGCTTACGCAAACTACGAACCTTCCCATCGACTGATGATGGCGGCATGCATTGAACAAGTATCACAGACATGCCCAAACGATTGGGATCTAGCTGGAGCAACGCCTGCTTTAACACTTCATCACTAATGCGCCAGAAACGTAAGCTCTCGGTAGTCGTTGTACGAATATTAAGGACACGGGCAAAGAATTCAGAAGGAATTTGCTCTGAAGTGACTTCGTTTACCCAATTCTGTATATCAGGATACTGCTCTTCCAGTGCATCCAGCAACTCCTGACGTTGATTGGGATGTACCACCTGTATCAAATGGATCAAGTGAGTACGTTGCGGCCTGGATTCGCCACTGGCCCAACGAGAAAGCGTCATACTAGTCACACCAAGAGCTGCCGAAAGTCGCTGACGTTCTGACGGCGACTTAATAATACCCTGAAGGACTACTGACCATGCAGGAAGAGACATAACTATCAGTTTCCACTTCTTTCAGAGGAGACTCCTAATGCGCCAAGGGCACACCTTAGTCAATGAAAATGGCAGAGACTGGCTATTTTCAGAGAGAAGCAGCAAACAAGCCCTGTATCTGAGCGTACGGCACTTCGCGATCTAGCGAACGAAATTGCCACTTCTGACGGCTCCTCTGGAGCCTCCAATGCCAGACTATGACAAATATGATAACAGAGGAAGTACGCTCCAGTCAATATTCTACTATTTCACACAAAAACCGCTCTTAGCTTCAGTATAATATATAAAGATATTTTTAATAAATTTATTAAAGAGCGGTTTTATAT
>Ga0207416_1001986_pt1 | contig 24052 bp, 21 predicted proteins | sample PaiPotPPM11metaG_FD_184107 | JGI IMG/M metagenome (GOLD analysis project Ga0207416, IMG submission 184107) | Iron sulfur acid spring bacterial and archeal communities from Banff, Canada, to study Microbial Dark Matter (Phase II) - Paint Pots PPM... ...
TCGACCGCGTAGTGCAATAGGCACAGGCGCGTCAGCGCCCGCAGCGCATCGGGCAGCGTGATCGTGTCGGCCCGAGTCGCGGTGGCGCCGAAGGCGGCCCGCAACCGCCGCTCCATCGCGCGGCTGACTTTCAGCGCCAGCAGGCAGCAGAAGACGTGCCCCCGCGTACGACGCGCCTTGCGCACCCACACCGGCCGTACTTCCAGCAACCCCGTCTTCAGGGTGCGGAAGTCGCGCTCCACTTTCGCCAGAGAGAGATAGCTGTCATGCACCTGTTGGGCGCTCCGATCGGCCGCAGCCACGTCGGTGGTCACCACGTAGCAGCCGGCCAAGTCCAGCGCCCGGGCCATCGCTTCCTCGTCCCGCTCCAGCCTCAGCTCCTGGCCTTCGAGCTTGATGTCCACCCGGCCCGCCAGCTTGTGCCGCTCGACCCAGGCGACCATCGCCCTCAGTCTCCGCGTTTTTCTTTGCTGCGGTAGAGCGACGCGGGCGTGCGGTAGCCGAGGCTTTGATGAAGGCGCTGGTGATTGTAGAAGTGAAAGTAGCGGTTGATCCCGGCCCGCGCTTCTGCCACCGTCGCATACTCCCGCAGGTAAACCTCCTCGTACTTCAGCGAGCGCCACAACCGTTCAACAAAAATGTTGTCCAAACATCGCCCCCGCCCGTCCATGCTGATCGTGATCTGGCGCACCTCCAGTTCGTGCCGGAAGGCTTCCCCCGTGAACTGCGAGCCCTGGTCGGTGTTGAAGATCTCCGGGCGGCCCCGCCGCAGGGCGCCCTTCAACGCCTCCAAACAGAACGGCTCTTCCATTGTCAGCGACAGCGCCCAGCTCAGCACAAACCGGCTGAACCAGTCCATCACCGCCACCAGGTACACCAATCCGCGCGCCATCGGAAGGTAGGTGATGTCCGCGCCCCAGACCTGGTCGGCTCGCTTCACCTCCAGCCCCCGCAGCAAGTACGGGTAGATTTGATGCCCCTGGCCGCGCGGGCTCAGCTTCGGCTTCGGGTAGACGGCCTCGATCCCCATCCGCCGCATCAGCCGCCCCACCCGCTTCCGATTCACCGCCCAGCCCTGGTTCCGCAGCCACGCCGTCATCCGCCGGCTGCCATAAAATGGCGCCCGCGTGTACTGGCGGTCGATGCGCCGCATCAGCCGCAAATTCTCTTCGCTCTCTCCCTGCCGCCGGTAATACCGGCTCGCCCGGCTGATCCCCAGCAGCTCGCATTGCCGCCGCATACTGAGTGCCGGATGGCCCGCTTCCACCTACCCCCGCCGGGCGCGAGATTCGTCGGCGACGTGTGTCCACTCCAAGCCGAGAACAGCAACGGCTTCTCGATCAACTGGGAATCACGATTCTAGAACACCTCAATCTCAATTTCGAATGTAGTGCAGACTCAGCCATAGCGTGAAATGATTCTAAATCACTTAGTCCCTTTCTCGCCCCCTTCGTGACGAACATGGGCTAATCCCGGTTGGCCAGCGAACTTCCAACTTGGACAAGTTCTTGGGGGGTGACGGGGAAAGCCTGCTGCGTCTGTGGATCTCGCCAGTTATCGAATAGGCCGATCACCTGCACGCAGGAGACGGTGCAGTGCGGCGCGCAGGATTTCTGGGTGAGATATTCATGCCGCAACTGCTCAATGCCGTAGTTTTCGAGAGGCACTCCGGGGAAGCCACGCTGCTGCGAGCAGTAATGGACCAAACCGTCCTCGCAGATGTAGAGATAGCGGCTTCCGGCGCGGCATCGCCACTCGCGCGTCTGGCCGCGGGCGATTTGCCGCTGGAAATGGCTGAAGAACCGAGAGTAGGACCGCTTCTCAAGGTCCAGAATTTCCAGGTAAATGCGCTGCTGATTCTCACTCAGCGGCAGAAGCTGGCCGGAATGGTCATGGAGAATTCCCACGGTGCTGGTGAAGCCAAGCGCCTTGGCGCGTTTCGCCACGGTTAGAGCGTCCTGCGGCTTGCGAACCGGACTTCCCAGTACGGAGTTGATATTAATGCCGAAATGGGCATACTCGGCCAGCATCACCAGTTTTTGGTCCAGCACCTTCAGGCTCTTCTTGGAGGTCTCGTCCGGCATCACGTTGTCGATCGAGATCTGAAGGTGATCCAGGCCGGCAGCATTCAGCTTTTTGATTCGGTCGGGAGTCAGAAGATAGCCATTGGTAATCATTCCGGCCATCAAGCCCCTCGAGCGGATATGCCGAATCAGATCCTCAAGCTGGGGATGAAGCAGCGGCTCACCACCACTGATGGTGATGACGGCAGTGCCCAGCTTGGCCAACAGGTCCACCCGGCGGGCGAGAACTGGAACAGCCACAGGCTTTGAAAAGTCATCAAACTCGTTGCAATACGTGCAGGAAAGATTGCAGCGGCGGATGGGGATGAGATGAGCAAGGATGGGGTGGCCCGTCGAAATCAATCCACCGGCGATCATTCGCAATTCGCGCAGGCGGCGGTGGATGGAACGGATTTTGCGTCGAATTCTAAACTGAGTCATATATCAATAAGGATTAACGAGCCATGGCCAGCGCGCAAAGTAGTGAAATCATGGCCACAAGCATTGGAAGAACCTATAAACCCTTCGGCCGGCGCCGGAAGTTGAAGGGCCCAGAAATAAAGCACGCCTTTCTATGCTCACGCCGGAAAGGCCCATACACTTCTTTAAGTTACGCCAAATGAAGAAAATCGCGCAATTCTAACCCTTTGAATAGGGAAAAAAGCGGCGTGAATGGCTAATCTGCGTCCCAAGTAGAAGAAAACAAAGGGCGTTTTTAATTCATTTGGACGTGCTTCACATTGTCCGGCGCCTTAATCTGGAATACGGAACTGGAAAGCCCCCGGTTGACTTCGATGCCTCGATAGCGGGCAACCAGATAATCGCCACTTGGTTCGAAGAACTTCTGCTGTGCCGGAAGCCAGGAATCCTCACTCACCCACAACTGGACTTTGACCAATTGGGTAGCCACCTGCGAATCGGTCGGAACGAGTTCAAGAACTGCCGTAGTTTCGTTTCCGAGCTGTTTTTCGCCCGTGTATTTAATCGTATAGGACTTTTGCAACTCTGCCACATCCGAGCCGAATCCGAGCAGCAAAAACTGCTGCAGCAATGCGGCCTTCTTGCCGACGTCATACTCCTGGATCGTGTTGATTTTGGGCAGGTAAACTGCGGCGCGATTCTTCTTGAGCAGAATCTCCTTGGGATCTGGCTTCACAAATTTGATGAGGACTTCCGGGCGCTTGGCTTTGCGGAAGAATATCTGGCCGTATTCGGTGGAGTGATCATTTACCAGAACGGTTACAGTTGTGTACTCCAAGGTTGCCGAGAGTGTTTTGAACCGGCGCGCGGCATCATTCATACGAGACAAAATCACCCTGAAGTCCGTGGGGTGTCTGTGAAGGTGAACGCCCCTCGCGCCGAAAAGAACGGCGGAGGAGGCAAAGAACGCACAAATGGGCAAGGCTAAGTTAATGAAAAATGAGCCTGGGAATAAACCTCTCGGCTGCTTGGAACTGGTTCTCAAGTTTGAAGTCCTCACCGTGTTTGGAGTGGGTGGACGGGGAGGTTGTTTACGAGTGCTTTTCAATCGATTGGCCAGATTTACCGGATTCAAGTCGCGCAGCTCCTGGACGCCGAAAACCACTCTGAAGAGTCAGCGCTGAACGATGACCGCATAACCCAGGATGACGTTTTGCGGATCCTCCACCACCTCCACAGACTTGATGGTGAAGGGTTTGTGAATCCGCCTTTGTAGGATGGCATGAACTGCATCTTCCGTCTTCAGATTTCCCATGGAATTGACCAGCCGGGCATCGATCAGGTAATGCCAGCCCTCGCGTGTCCGTCCCACTTCAACCACGCCCTGGTTGTGGCGGAGGTCCGTCAGGCCGAGCTGCGGACGGTCATGAAACCAAGCCGCCGGGGTCAGAAAAATGAAGACCAGAATCACGGCGCAAATGATGTCATATTGCCAGGAACCGCGCTCGTAAGGCCAGAAGACGGCGCGGGTGGCTACCAGCTTGACCTTGTCCCAAAGACCTGCCGGGGCGGCTGCGGTTCCAGACTCGCCCGCCTGCGGAGGCAAGACCCGTTCACGATATGGGGTACTGTGGGCCATAATCCAATTTCAAAAAATACTCACAAACCGCCGGACATTCAATCGGAAATAATGTGTCCGTCTCTCATCCGGACGGTGCGGTCAGCAATGGCTGCGGCCTCCGGGTTGTGAGTGATCATCAGGATGGTTTGCCGGAAGGAGCGATTAATTGTTCTCATCATATCGAGAACGACCTGTGAATTCTCGCTGTCGAGGTTCCCCGTGGGCTCGTCCGCCAGCAGGATCTTCGGCTCGCAAATCACCGCCCGCGCAAAGGCCACTCTTTGCTGTTCTCCACCCGAAAGGGCGTAGGGCCTCTGTTCCAGTTTATCGTGAAGTCCCAGCATATCAACGATGGCTTGAAAGCGATGCGGATTAAAGCCGTTTCCCTGGATGTGCTGGGCCATGCGGATGTTCTGCCGGGCGGTTAGCGTGGGCAGAAGGTTGAACCGCTGGAATACAAACCCGATTTTGTGACGCCGGAAACGGGTGCGTTCACCGTCACTCATGGATCCAAAATCGTTGCCATCGATGAAAAGCTTGCCGCTGGTGGGCGTGGTCAAACCGCCGAGCAGATGGAGCAGAGTCGATTTGCCGCATCCGGAAGGGCCGACGATGGCCACAAACTCCCCTTCTTGGACAATCAGGTTCACCCCACGCAGGGCCTGCACCATGACCTTACCGATGCGATATGTCTTTTTAAGATCTTCGGTGACGATGATAGGTTCCATAAAACGCTACAATCTCGTTCGACCGTTTGTAAGCCGGGGTGGAGCTAAAATCCAGATTATCGCTGATGGCCCCTATTCGTAAGCCAGCGCATCCACCGGGTCAAGCTGGGCTGCTCTTAAAGCAGGATAGAACGCCCCTACCAGCGTTCCTCCAATTGCCAGCAGCGTGGCCCGCAGCACCCATGCTCCGTCCAATGGGTCCACCGAAATGGTTGGAAAATAAATCATGACCAGACGCCGCGCCAGGATGGTTCCAATGCAGCCGGCAACGATTCCGACTCCCCCCAGCAACGCCGCTTCCTCCAAGATGGCCTGAACGATATACGTCTTCGAAGCGCCTAACGATTTCAGGATTCCGATCTCCCTCGTTCTCTCCGTGATGGTGGTGTACATCCCCAGGAAAATCACCAGGAAGCCGATTCCTACCGCGACGCAAATCATGGCTCTGACGAAATCGGTGAGAGCGGGAAGGCTGTTCGACGTCATCATCGACATGTATTGCCGCACGGGCATGATCTGGTACTTTGGCAACAGCGATTCGAAGGAATCCACCACATCGTCGGTGTAGCCGGGATCGGTGCACTTTACGAAGAAGATGGAGGCTTTATCGTGCGCTCCCATCAGCGTCTGCATGGTTTGAATCGGAATGAAGATTCTGGCTCCCTTGCCGTGTTCCACGATGCCCGCAACATGGAAATCGTGATTGATGAGGTTCAGAGTCTGCCCGAGTTTGTTCTTGTTGGCTTTGGCATACCAGTCATCCACCAAAATGTCATCCGGATGCTGCAATGGGCCACCCTCATAATAAACGAAGCCGCCGCTGACGGAGTCGAAGCTTGCCATGTCAATGCCGTACATGAGGTTGAGCCCGTTGGTGGTATTGAAGTGCAGCAGGACAGGGGCTACCGCCTGCACATGGGGCACTTCCTGCAGCCGGTCTGCAAGTTTGATGGGCATGGGAGCCACGGTGAGGCCGAGGAAAAACGATGCTCCTGGTGGCTGGACCATCACATCCGCTCCGACGCCCTCCACCCGTTTCGCCCCTTCGTGCAGCATACCATTGGTCATCCCCACCACCAGCAGCACCATGCCCACTTCAATCGCCACGGCCAGGATGCTGACGATGGTCCGGATGGGCCGGTGCAGGACGTTGGCCACGATCATTTTACTGACCACACGCATCTCCCTGCGGCGTGGACGGCGTTTTCATCACCACCCGTTGCGCCATAGCCGGCTGCTTCAGCACGAATTTAGACGCTGGAATATCCTGGTTAAAAGTGGCGTTCTCAATCGTCATGGAAAGTGAATAATCCTCCACCGGCCGGCTAATATCCACCCGGCGGGGAAAATGGACACCCCCAAAGTCTTCGTAAAACGAATAATGGATGTCTTCCTGATAACGCCCCTCTGCGCCGTAAAGTTGTACTCTGGCAATCGATAGGTTTGAGCGGTCAAACCAGATCTTCCGCTTCAAAAAAAGCCGGCCGCCATGGCACGCTCCCAGGATGTCCACCACATAAAACCGTTGCGATCCATCTTGCGCCTCTTCAATGAAATATTGATCTTTCGGTGTATCCACCGGTTGCAACAGCAAAGCTTCCACGATGTGCTGCGGACGAAGATTTTCCAGGCTATTCTTGGGGGACGGGCTGACGGCTGTGCTTCCCACAATAAACTTCTGCTTGGACGGAATATAGAGCTGGAATTTCTGGCCGTCCGAAGCCATATCAAAAATATCCGTGCGGACGACCGGAGCCTGGCCCTGCATTCGAATCCAGTCCGGCCGCTCTGCCAGGATGAATCCACGGACGTCGTGGTATTGCCTGATGACCCCTGAGTAGACCGACCCGGCAGTGGGTGCAAGATCAACCGTAGCAGTAATCGTCCGGACCGCTTTGCTTTGGGAGTTAATGTCCGCGATGAGTTCGCCCGCGGAGGCATTCATGGGGGGAAGAGGAACTTGAGAAGCTGCAATGTGGGAAGTCCGTGAAACCGCGCAGCCGGCCAAGCCGAGAACTGCGGCGCCCCAAACGGCCGCCAGCACAGCTAGCCCTTTTGTCCGCAGTTGTCCCCTGCCCACTCTCTCCCTGCTTTCGAATTTAACAGAGCGTTCCATAAGTGTCAAACAAGCCTGGCATAGCTCTTCAACAATATTGCGCTTTCTTATCTCTCCTTTTCTAGAATATCCATTCTTTCTATGAGATGCGGGGGGCTGTGGGATCGTTCAGATTATTCTGGTCCGAGGGGAAATAAGGGAAAATGGAATGGGATCGCAGGCTGGAAAAGCCGGTGGGTAAAACCACAAGGGTTGGTTGCTCTGGCCCAAAAACTGTTCATTTAATGACTTGGATTCATTTTAAGATTTCGATTCGGACGTGACAGCCGCCGGCTGCCGAGACAGGAACGGCAAGTTGCTAATCTTGGCCTTTCAACCATCCTGGACGGTGCTGGCTGTGGCGGATGCCACGCCCCCCTGTAAAGCTTCGTCTAAGATCGCTTCATGGAACATCTTCCTATCCCCAACGGAAATAGCGCCATAGAGGGGTAGCTTGCAGCCAATCCTCCGCGCGGCGCGAATGAAACAGAGCCGGTCGCGATCCTTTCCGGCTTTCAGCACCGGTTCGTCATTCCAGCTCTCAACATTCGCTCTTCCTATTGATTGGGTTTGGAGTACCGGCGGTTGTTTTTCAAATCGAAAGCCGTCTTTGGAAAGCCGGTAACCTTGACCGTGAAGTCTTTGCGAGCCGGAATTCCGTCAATTCCTGTGACTAAAAGCTGAAGACTAAAAGTTCCTGCCAAGGTATACGTGTGATGGACATCATCACCCTCTGCATCAGTGCCGTCCCCGAAAACCCAGCGATAGGTGAGCGCGGGAACCTCGCTACCGCGTGCATCCGCCGAGAACTCGACGGGATTGCCGGCGCGGGCAGTGGTGGGAACTTGGTCTGATACCAATGGAGCAGCGGCAGGGACAGCAGTGTCGATGAACTTGATCAGGCGCACGGAATGAGGGGGAATATTTTCCAGGCGAAGCGATCCACCTTCGAGGCGCACCGGCGCGTCCCCGTTCAGAACGTCATAAGCCTGGAATGAATGGCTAGCGGCCAGAGGCAGGCTTTTTATATCGAAGTCATGTGAATTCGCATGGATCGTCCAGTTGAAAACGGCCAACATGGATTGACGTTTGTCCTCCTTAAGGAAAAACACACTGGGCTGTTCGTCTTCAGGACGAAAGGTCATCAAGTCCAGGGGCAATGCGGCTTGGCCCAACCGGTTCATATTGATCAATTCTTGATTTTCAACCAGGGCAAGGCGCTCCGGCTCGGCGCCGAGAGTCGGTAGATCGTCGCCAACTTCATACATCCCTCCCGCCACACCGGCAAGAACAATCTGCACTTGTGCTTCGTTCAGAGTGAGTCCCTTTCTCGACTCATGCCAATTCTGTTGGGGCTCAAGTTGGCGGGAGACGGAGAAAGCGTCGGGATCGCTCATGTAGAAATTGCGGTTCATATAGAATCGCGCCGCAATATTGGGCGCGGCGTCCTTGCTGGCGTCGAAGTCATGTCCGGTATCCACGGAGACGCGTCCATCGTCCACTAGCCCCACCGGGTTCAGCATGGGACTGCCGTCCTTATCCAGCAGCACCTCATTGCCCACCGCATCACGAATGATTTTCAGCCCAATGCGCTGCGCCTGAAGGGCGGTGGTGTTGGGCAAATAATGGAACCCCTCGATGGCGGCAGAGTCCATGAAGTCAAGTTTGAAATAACGGGCTCCCCATTCCCGGGCAAGCACGTGGTATGTCTGCCGGAGATATGCCTGGGCCCCCGGGTTGGTGGTATCCAGGACGTAGAGATGGTCTGCCGTCTGTTGAACGTATCCGACTTGAATGGGTTGCCCATGAGCATCCTTGACAAGCCAATCCTGGTGATGCTGATAGACCCAGGCTCTTTCAGAAACTTCAAAGGGCGCGGTCCAAATGCCAAAGACCAGTCCCTGGGCAGCGATCTTGTGAGTTAGTCCCCACATGCCGCGCGGAAACTGAGTGGCGTTAGGGGTGGTGTATTCACCCCGGGCGTACTCGTAGCCCTCATCAATTTGCAAGAAATCGTATCCGAGCGATTTCAGGTGCTGGGCCAGCCACTCCGCATTGGTCAGCACGTCTCCAGCGGTGATGCCGCCATAAAAGGCGGTCCAGCTCCACCAGCCCATGGGGGCGATCGCGGCAATCCGCGCATGATGCAGGAGGCGAACAGCTTTCCCATAAGCTTCGAGCTCACTGAGATAATCTGTACCGGAAGCGAACATGAGCCGCTCCGAGGAAAGCGTTTCTCCCGGAGCAACCGGCAGGCTTAGTTGAATTTGTTGACCGGGAGGAATCTTGTCGCGCTGCAACACGCCTTCTGTCGTGCCAGTAGAATCCACAGTCAATGAGTCGATCCCAGTCCTCTGTGATGAATCGTGCTTGACCTTCAAATGGGAAACAGTCAGAAAACGGTCTGAAGTCAAGGCCGCCAGGAGCAAGCCTTGACGGCTCTTCAGGTTGTAAATCAGAACATTGTTCACACCAAAATAATCGCCGTGGGGCGCCTGATCGAGTCCTCCGATGTGAATCGTGGGATCCTCGCTGAAGCTCTCTGCAAGCACCCGGTCATGTTGTTCACTGGCGCCGAGCTCGATCCGCGGCTGGCCCACGGCATCAACCAAGCGAATCGCATTGACCGTAACTTTGCCACCCGTTGTGTTGTGGACTTGGACGGAGAGATCCCCGTAGGGATGCTCCCCATAAAGACGAATCTGGCATACGAGGTCAGGTTTTCCTTCCAAGCCACTGTAGCTAACAGTTAGAAGCTGGCCAGAACCCAGCGCATCTTTGAAGGCGGACACCGCCGCTTGATGCCGGGGATAGCTTGCAGAAAGAAGCCACTGATGGTTGGTCTCCACGCCCACCCGGGAAACCAGGACAGCACGGCGGAGCGCCCGCGAAGTGATCTGGTAAGCGCCATCAGCCGTCCGGATGCCGGCGCTCAACCCCGAGTTCCGGATCGCGGCGGTGGATTGTCCTGAAGTAAGCAGGGGCGCCGCCAGCCACACGCAAACGAGCAACATCCATTGGAATCGAACCATCGGTCTGCCTCCGCCTGCTTCTTGAAGATTGTAAAATACAATGCAGCAGTAGCGAAGACCGGAAGGGCACGGTTGAAACCGCGCCCTTCCGGTCGTCCAAGGGTAGTTCGTAAATCATCCAGTCTAAGCTTTAGATTGAGGGTCATCCTTCGCCCAGAATCTGGATCACATAGGTTCTTTCGAGCGGCCCATCATATTCCATGAAATAGATGGTCTGACGCGAGCCCTTAACAATGGCTCCGGCCTCGATGGGAAACATGCACTGGATGCCGCCTATGACGCTCTTCAAATGAGTATCCGCGTTGAACCCGAGGCGCCCGTCATAGTCCAGGTAACGGCGGTGATGATAGTTTTCATCTTCGGGAAATAGCCTGGAGAAATGGGTGAGAATGTCTTCTTCGAGGCAGGGAATGCCTTCGGTTACGAGTAGGCCGGAAGAAGTATGCAGAGTGAGAACGTTCACAATACCATTCTTGACGCCACTGTCGCCCACGGCCTCTTCAACCCGAGGCGTAATGTTAATCGCCTCCTCAGACTTTTTTGTCTGAAGTTTGATGCGCTCAAGCTTGATGATCATGGTCACGCCTGCTCAGGAATATTTTGACCGTCTATAAAAAACACGATTGGTTGGCGGCGCAAGCCGGTCCGTTTGAATTGGAAAGACTCGGTGAACGCAAATTTATCCAGTGAGTTCTGGGGCCGCGGCGTTGACTGCCAGCAACCTCTCCGCCGTCAGCTTCAGAATTCTAGTCATGCACCCCTCGGTCAGTCCCAACGTCTTCAAAGCATGAACCATGTTCTTGATTTCCACGCGCGGATAATTAGAGCCGAAAACGATCTTGTTCCGCAGGCTCCGCTCAATGACTGTGGTGGGAATCTGTTTGGAGAAAACGAACTGGTAAAACTCCTTAGGACTGTCGTAATAGAGGCACGACGTGTCCAAATAAACATTGGGATATTTGAGCGCCATCGCTGTGGCTTCCCACACCCAGGGCCACGCGAAGTGAGCCAGAATAAAATTGAGCTTGGGAAAACGCCGGATCGCTTTCTCGAACAGCAACGGATGTCCCAGCTCGAGGGGAGTCTCCGGCGCCCAGCTCATTCCGGTGTGAACGAGCACGGGGATCCGCAGGCTCTCGGCTGTCTCGTAAATCGCGAAGGCCTTCTTGTCATCCGGGTGGAAGTCCTGAAGAGAAGCGTCCAGTTTGAGGCCGCGAAGCCCCATCTGATGAATGGCATGCTCCAACTCGCGTCCCGCTCCCTCCTTGAGAGGGTCGACGCTTGCGAAGCCGATGAAGCGGTTGCTGCCCGCGCAGAGTTCGGCCACCTGTTCGTTGGAACTAACGGAATCACCTCGGGCGCGGGCGCAATCGACCGGCAGAAGGACCGCCTTGTCAATTCCGGCCACGTCCATCTGCAGGAAGAAAGTTTCGAGAGGCTGAAAGTTGTTGCCAATCTGAAATACCTCGCGCGCCATGCGCCGGTAATTCGGATACTTGCCGGCAAGCTCCTGGATGAGAACGGGATGAGTGTGGAAATCAATCATGGAGCATCTCCGGGCTGGCATTGCCGGGTAGAGAATTCATTCGAATGATCGTTGCGGGGAAGCGCCCTCGTAACGCGGGATGGGTATCCTTTTTAGTCGTTCAGCACGACGACCCTGCTCAGGTTTCTCGGCCGGTCTGGGTCATGTCCTTTTTTCAGTCCGGTGTACAGACCAAGAAGCTGGCAGGGGAGGATGAAAGCGGCCAGACGCGCAATTTCCTCGATCTCCAATTTGAGCTCAATCAGAAAGTCTGCCGCTCTCTGAGACTTGAGGCCGGCTTGATTGCAAATCACCAGAGTCGTCCCGCCCAGACTCTTTATTTCTTCAAGAAGCTCCGCTTCCGCATCATTGCCCCTTTCCGAAAGGAAGAAAGCGATCAGCGTTTCAGGGCTGACAATTGACTTAGGACCATGACGGAACTCCAAAGTGTGGAAATTTTGGGAGTACGAGCAGGACATCTCCTGCACTTTCAGCGCCCCCTCGCACGCCAATCCATAGAAGGGACCTTGACCTAGAAAAACGTAGTCCGAAAAATTATGGAACTCGACGAACTCCTGGATTCGCACGCTCATCAGGTCCAGGACGGGTTGAGACTCATCAGCCAGCCTTTCCAGGGATTGCGTGAACCTCGAATTGCCCGCCCGCCTCGCCGCAAGAAATTGAAGCCCAATGAGCATGGAGGTGAATGATCTCGTCATAACGGTGCTCTGCTCGTCGGCGAGCGCCAGACATAAAGTTACCGTGACGAGCTTTTCAAGCTTTTGGTTCGGGGAGCAACTGATCGCAAGCGTCCGGATGCCTCTTGATTTCAAGTATCGCGCCGACTTCAGAACCTCTGACGTATTGCCCGATCTTGAGATGAGAACGGGCTGGACAGATTGGCTGTCATTCAGGATCAATTCGGGGTAAAGGAGCAATTCCGACGCCGGGACCGCTCGCGAGGGAAGTTCTGTTAATGCCGTCCAGCTTGTTGCTGCGGCTAATGCAATGTAAAAGCTGGACCCGCACCCGATGAATAACCATTCCTTGCAGGATGAGGAGCGAGCCAGAAACGGATCGATCTCATCATTCCGCTCCAGGATCTGCAAACAATCCTTCCAGCAACGAGGCTCGGACAAAATTTCGGTCTCTGTTAATGCGCCGGGGATTGCTGTCTCTTCCGACATGAAGTTCATCCTCTGGTCCAGGAAAAGTTGGGACTCAGAAATCCCGCCACCTTGCAGCCCGTGCAAGCGCCAGATGCACACGGGTCGTTCCGCGCCGGACTCGGTTCTCCGCCCTCTCAGGCTTCTCTCTTGATGATGATCGACAGAGATCTGGCTTTGCTTAACCCCGGTGGGCCGCCGATCGCTGCCGGGGCTAACACGCTTTAGTAAAGCGCTTAAGTTCAATTCTTTTCTAACATTTGCGTTTTGCCCTGTCAATAGACATTGGAACTCTTGCCAACAGCCATTTGAAATTTCCCCGTTCTGTTTCCTCTGGAAGTTTCCTCACTCCGTGAATGAGCGTGGACCCAGCTAACCAGATTCTCAATAAACGAAGGACGATTGAAGGAGTTGCAAGGCGCGCCGGACCTTTTCCGCATCCACTGCCCCTTCTGCTGTTTCGGGCGTCCGCACCGCCCGCCCCAGGTGGGCTTCAAAGATTCCCGTGGCCCGAATAAACTCCGGAAGCGCGGCCAGAGTTACCCTTCCACCCAGAATGAGCCTCCGTTCAGAGCCAAGCGCCTTGCGATACTCCAGGAGCCGGGTGATCCGCTCTTCCTGCGGCCCGAAGCCCCCGTGGACAAGACAACGGTCAGCATTCTTGAACTCACAGACAGACTGAAGGGCAGCAAGGGGATCGCGGGTTGCTTCAATTGCGTGATGGATCGTGAAGCAGGTCTGAGGAACCTCGTGCAGAATTGCACGGAGCGCGCCAACGTCGAGCGTTCCATCCTTGACGAATCCGGTCACAAGGCCATTGACACCCGCTGCAGCAAATTGATTTGCCAGGCGCCGCAAGGTTTCAAGCTCGTTAAGAGTGCCAATCTCGAAATCGGTTCGGTCCCGCAACATGACCCGAACAGGGACCGGAACACTCTGGATTATGGCCTCCACCAGTTCACGGGGAGGTGTGATGCCCGCTTGATCCAGTTGTACCGTCAATTCGAGGCGGGTAGCTCCACCCCGGCAGGCGGCGATGGCGTCCTCAACCGTACAGCAGATCACTTCAAGTTCAAGTTGGGGAATCCGGTTCAAGGCGATGGGTCACTATCGGCTTGGAGTCATAAGATGACGCTATTCGAAATGTTTCTTACCAAGACGCGCCTCTCTGAAAAGTTTGCGCGCAGCCCTTTCCTACTCAAACTGCTTCCGGAAATCTGCAAGTTGTTGTTTCAAGTCCGCGACCTGCTTCTGAAGAGCCGCGACTTCATCTTCCAGTCGCTCAATCCGTTGGCTGCTGCCGGTGGTTGCCGTTTCCGCCGTTGGCTCCGGCTCCCAGTTTTCTACGTCACCCGACAAAAGCTGGGCGTAACGCGACTCCTTGGAGCCAGGTTGCCTGGGGAGCATTGCGACCAGGGGTGGCTCGCGCTTTATCAGACGTTGCAATGTGGATAGCACCTCGTCCAAGCCGTCAAACTGGTGCATCCGGTCCGCGCGGCCTCGCAGCTCGCCGGGCGTTTGGGGGCCGCGCAATAGCAATACGCACAGGATGGCGATCTCGTGGCGGTAGAAGTTAAAAGCCTCCTGCAGGCGGTGTTCGTACTTGGTCACGCGGCTGTCGGCGCTGTTGGTAGCCCCTGCCAAGCCTTTTTCATTTAGACCTTGCAACGCCTGACTTACAGCGTCTTCGTCCAGATTCATCACTGGATCGCGATTGGATTTCTGGTTACACGCATTGATAAGCGCATTCAACGAAAGCGGATAGTAATCCGGGGTGGTGATCTCCTTCTCCACCAGCGAGCCCAACACTCTTATTTCAATGGCACTTAACAGCATGTTCATGTTGCGAAATTGTACCCCCCGGTGCAGGTGAACCAAAGAAAAAAGAGGTCGTGGCGTAATTTGCTGTAGCGGCGCTCTCCGAGCGCCGGAAACTGTTGAGGATCCACGTTCGGCGCTCAGAGAGCGCCGCTGCAGCAAACTGGCCCACTACCATCGGCTCAGGGGGCTTGTCACAAATTAGCGTGGCAGGCTAACCCGGGCTGGCGCTTCCCCTGTATGCCCTATATACATTCGATACAATGGCCTTTTTCCACTGTTTCCCTTGGCCTTTGGCTAGAATAGTCTTACGCCCAGCATGGCTTTGAGCCGGGGAAAGGACTTCCGGGGTCTGAGGGCAGCTTGGCGCCAAGCAAAACTGACGGAACGAAGCTAGAATGTATATGAAAACAAAGGATCGAACTGGTTACTGTGTTGCTTCATTGCATTACTTTGAGGGCGAGGAGGATTGGGAAGCCAACGGCATAGCGCGAGATGTGGAGTGCGGGAGCTTGCTCCCGTTTTGCAAGCCGGAAGCTGGCTTCCGGTCCTTGGGTAGCCAAAGCGGCGGCAAGCCACCGCACTCCAAAGCCGCTTCGCAGTTTACTCACGGCGGATGAGAAGGGGTTGCGGACAACGCTGCAGAGAGGCGGAACATCTGAAAAAAGATTGTTGAAGGGGGCAAACCCAAACTCCATTGAAAACAAAGGACGACTTAAGGACCAAACCCATCCAAAGCCACTAAGCAAAGCCATTGGAATCAACTAACTCCTGTATTATATGTAAGATGCTTCGATTTCAGGGGAAAATCCACTTATTTTATTTAGAATCAATGGGTTATGGTGACTGCGAGGCACCGGTTGGCTTTGCATTGGCGAATTGGAAGGGGGTAGAGCGACCTTCAGTCCGGCACAGCCCTGTGGTGATGGGAGGCGGGACCAGCCCACCATGGAGCCCGAAGCGCCTTATTACGACCGGAGACCGCAGCCATGATAATGACCTACCATGGGTGCTTCGTGAAGCATCCACGGAATTATGCGGTGCGCCCTTCCATTCGAGCTGCTAAGATACAAGACACTGGATTCCTGAAGGGAGAAACAATGCCTGCCAAGTGGTTATTCAAGTCTGATCCGGAGCATTACTCGTTCGATGATTTGGAGCGGGATCACCAGACCGTTTGGGACGGAATCTCAAATAATCTGGCCTTAAAGCACCTGCGGAGTGCGCGGCACGGGGACTTGGTGCTGATCTACCATACTGGCGGGGAGCGGGCGGTGGTGGGCGTCGCAGAGGTATTGAGCGACCCCTACAGTGACCCGAAGCAGAATGACCCAAAGTTGGCCGTGGTGGACATCCGTGTGAAAGAGCGCCTGAGGTGGCCTGTGACGTTGGATGAGATCAGAAAGCGCCCGGCCCTTAAGAGTTTTGATCTGGTGCGGTTGCCACGTTTATCGGTGATGCCAGTCACGCAAGAGCAGTGGAAGGAGATCCTTTCAATGGGCCAGAAGGGAAAAGACAAATAACAAAGTCCGATTGACAAGGGTAAGAAGCCGCCTGCCGCTGGCCATCTACCAGCCACAACTAAGAAGAAACCACGGAAGGGTGGAATCAGGCCCATTGCCATGCGGGCGCACTTTTCGAAGAAGCGTCCTCTCGGGAAACGAAATAGAGTCCTTACCTTGCGATGCCCAAATCAGAAAACACCAAAATCTCGAGCGAGCTGGCCAGGTTACAGCGCCGGATCATTGGCTGCACGAGCTGCCCGCGTCTTGTGAAATATCGCGAGGAAGTGGCTCGTACCCGGCGCCGCATGTACGCGAGCGACATATATTGGGGTAAGCCGCTGCCGGGTTTCGGGGATCCCGCAGCCGGGCTGCTCATCTTGGGTCTCGCGCCAGCAGCGCACGGTGGTAACCGCACCGGCCGGATGTTCACCGGGGACCGGTCTGGCGATTTCCTTTTCCGTGCGCTCTACGAGGCGGGTTTTGCCAATCAGCCAGAATCGCGGCATCGCGGGGATGGGCTGGAGCTTCGGAATTGTTTCATCACTGCTTCGCTTCGCTGCGCGCCGCCTGCCAACAAGCCTTTGCCTGAAGAGCTGCTAAATTGCCGCCCTTACCTCGAAACTGAGTTCCGGTTACTACGGAATATGCGGGCCGTGCTGGTGCTGGGACGGATTGCGTTTGATTCCTTCTTGCGGTTGGTTTACCAATCCAGGCTTTTCCAGCCCGCTGAAAGCCGCGATTCGGCCAAAGCCGGCCGAAAAGCTGAGGCTGGGCGGAGAAACGCGGGTTCTTTGGCCGACACTTTGCCGGGGCGTTCCTCTCTGCAATTTGGGCATGGCTTGAGTTACGATCTGGGTGACCGCGTTCCTAGGTTGTTCTGCTCCTTTCATCCAAGCCAGCAGAATACGCAAACCGGTAAGTTGACTCTGGAAATGTTGCGGCGGGTTCTGGATGATATCCGGATATTCCTCGGCTTTGATAGGTCGGGCCGGGATGCCCCGCTGGGGCAGTGAACCCCTTGTTTTTTGGCCCTAACTGTTAACATCGATGTAACATGGCCAGTGATACAATCCCCCCATGGCCAGACACATAACCATCATCGAGGACGAGAAAGATATCGTTGACCTGGTGCGTTACACCTTTCGAAAAGAAGGTTACGAGGTAGATAGTTTCCTTCGCGGACGCGATGGGCTGGAGCATCTCCGCCGCACTCCGGTTGACCTGGTCATCATTGACGTCATGTTGCCCGATCTGGACGGCTTTGAGATTTGCAAACGCATTCGGTCAAGTGATGCCCTTAAATCCCTGCCAGTTATCTTTCTGACGGCCAAAGGCGAGGAATTTGACCGCATCCTGGGCCTTGAGATCGGCGGGGATGATTATATCGTGAAGCCTTTCAGCCCGCGCGAGTTGGTGGCTAGGGTCAAAGCCGTGTTACGCCGGCACGAGCGCGCCGAGGAGCCAGAAGAAGTGATTGAAGCCCAGGACTTTCGCCTGGATCCCCGCACCCAAGAAGTCACTGTCCGCGGCAAGACGGTGGAATTAAGCACGCTTGAATTCAAGCTCCTGGAGTTCCTGGCATCTCACCCGCGCCGTATTTTTGGACGCGACAAACTCCTGGATGAGGTGTGGGGCAGGGACCGGTTCGTCACACCAAGGACGGTGGATGTGCATATCCGGCGGTTGCGTGAGAAGATCGAGATGGAGCCGGACAAGCCGCGCTACCTGCAAACGGTGCGCGGCTCGGGATACCGTTTTCAGGCTGAAATTCTAGCAGAAGGATAGATCAACGGCCGCCTGTCGCACGGGGCCTAGGCTTCGCCGGCAAATATGACGGTCCATAGCCCCATCTTCCGCAAGCTTCTCTTGACCTCCCTTCTAGTTGTCACTGTAACCCTGCTGGGGCTGGACTTTTACCTGGAGCGTTATGCGGCTTATCGCCAAACACAATCCGTCGAAAAAAGACTCGCTGGACAAGGCGAAATCTTGACTGGGGAACTGCAAAAAACTCCCGTAACACAGCTTGCGGATTGGGTGCGGGACGCGGCCCGGCGGTCCCGCTGCCGGGTTACCGTCATCAGCCTCAGTGGTGAGGTGCTGGCGGATTCCAAAGAAGACCCGGCGGTAGTGGGTAATCTTGCCAACCGCCCGGAAGTGCGGCAAGCTTCCACTGCCAGACTTGGGTTTTCGATCCGCAACAGCAAAGAAAATGGACAAAGTTTTTGTTTTGTAGCAATTCAGTGCTCGCACCAAAATCAGGCCGGGGCGATCCTGCGCGTGGCGGCTCCGGTAGCAGGACTTGACCGTACGCTTGCCGCCATCCGCTGGAGAATTTTCGCCGCCGCTCTTTTTGCCGCTCTGCTGTCTCTGATTCTCGCCTATTGCTTTTCCCGGTCTTTCACGCGTCGCATTGTCGCTTTGGAGGCTGTTTCGGAAAAGCTGGTCGGCGACAGCCAATGTGTGCCAGATTCGTTGCTCGAGGCGGACGACGAACTGGGGGCTCTGGCCAAGTCTCTGAACCGTGCCGCAGGTCAGCTTCGAGACTTGCTCGAACAGGTAAGGTCCGAATCGGCGCGCCGCGAAGCCATCCTGGCCAGCATGCGGGAGGGTGTGATGGCAGTGGACCACGACCTTTGCCTGACCTTCTACAATGAGTCATTTTCGCGCTTGACGGGTGTAGATCCGCTGCTCCCTTCCCACGCCCCTTTGCTCGAAGCCGTCCGGGACTTGGGATTGAGCGAAATGCTGGGCGACGTGCTGGCCGAGGGCAAGCCGCTGAAGAAGACATTGCAGCTTCAGGCTGCGGGCGCGCATATCTTTGAGGTGCAAGCCACGCCACTTGCGGAGGGTGGTAATGTCGGCGCTATTGCCATCCTTCATGACGTTACGGAGCTTGAACGGCTAGAAAGAGTGCGAAAAGACTTTGTGGCCAATGTTTCCCATGAGTTGCGGACACCCTTGACAGCCATTCGAGGCTACGCCGAAGCCCTTTTGGAAGGGGCTTTGGAAGACACCGGTCATCGCCGGAACTTTGTTGAGGTCATCCTCGCCCACTCCAGGCGTCTGGGAAACATCACTTCGGACTTGCTGATCCTTTCTGAGCTTGAATCCGGACGCGAGGCCACTGAATTCGAGCGAGTCAACCTTCGGGCGGTGGCGGAAGGGGCGCTGCGCACGGTTGAAGCGGAGGCGCGTGTCAGGGGCGTCACTCTGAAGACAGGGCGTCTCGAAGACGTTGAAGTCCTTGGCCACCGATTGCGAGTGGAACAAGCGATCCTCAATCTTGTAGACAATGCGGTGAAGTTTAATCAAACGGGTGGTGAAGTACGAATCGAGAGCGGCATGGGTAGCGGCAACCGAGGGTTTGTTTCCGTGGCTGACACAGGGATCGGCATTTCCTCCGAGCATTTATCCAGGATTTTCGAGAGGTTCTACCGTGTTGACAAGGCCCGGTCCCGCGAAGTTGGCGGCACCGGACTGGGCCTTTCGATTGTTAGACATATCGTCGAACGGATGGGGGGCACTGTCCAGGTTGAAAGCCGGTTAGGGAAGGGATCAACCTTCACCATATTCCTTCCCAGCACCCCCAATCACGTTCCTCCAGAGGATTGAGGTAGTCCAGCGCAAATAGCCTTTACCATTGCCGTGGCCGTTCAGCTAAAGCCATGATTCTGATTGGCGATCCCCAGACATAAAAACACATGCCGTTTGGTATTGATATAACAAGGCATTCCACCATTTGAAATGGGCTCTTATATTGGGAATTAAATAGTCTATTTACAGTATGTTGGACGTGTGATACGGATCGGTTAATCCCCTTTGTTTATTGCGGAAAGTCCATTGTAACTTACTTTTCACATTGAATTTACATGGCCGTAATCCCAATCATCTATAACTTGATGTTCCTCAAGCTCCGATGAAGAGAATCTTGCCTTCTGCCCCCGGTAAGTCCTGTAACTCTGGGGGTCGAAGGACAAAAAGGAGAAACAATGCAACGGTTGAGTCGAAATATAGGGCTGGTGCTTGGAGTTTTTCTGGTCGCCAGCAACCTGGGTTACTCATATCCCGCCGGGCCGCAAAACGTCGCCGCGCAAGAGGGCAGCAATCGTACGGCAGCCGGGCAAAGCCAAACTAATAACTCTGCTGGCCAAGCCAAGCAGCCGGCTGGCGCGCCAACAACGAATGAGATGGATACCTTGAAGCGCCAGTTGAAGGTGCAGCAACAGGAGATCGAGAAGCTGCGCGTAGTGCTCGAACAGCAAGCGAAGTTGCTGGAACAAGCTATCCCGCGCCAGGAAACAAAGGCCACGCCGCCACCAGCGGCTCCCAAGATGGCGAGTCTCGTACCCACCAAGTACCAAGCCGAGGTCGCCAGCATGACGCCGGTGATTCCAGCGGCAGTCCCAGCCTCCGGGCCGGACAGCAGCAGCCGGCTGAATGATGCACTGGATCAGGCTGGAACCTCCATGCCAGGGCAAGGCCAGAATGCAAGCGACCAGCATTTGAACCCGGCCGTGAAAAATGCGCCGGAAGCTCCAATTTCGATTCGGATCGGAAAAGCTGACCTTACGCCGTTGGGTTTTCTTGATGCCACGGCGTTCTTCCGCAGCACCAATTTGGGCAGCGGCATTGGAAGCTCCTTTGGCGCCGCACCGTTCTCCGGAACTCCGCAAGGCGAGCTCAGTGAAACGCGCTTCAGCGTCCAGAACAGCCGCTTGGGGCTGATGTTCGATAGCAATGTGGGCAGCAATGCGGTTCGCGCCTACGTGGAAGCGGACTTCCTGGGTTTCCAACCGGTGAATGCTTTCGTCACCAGCAACAGCAACAGCTTGCGGTCACGCCTTTATTGGGTTGATCTGAAGCATGGCAAGTTTGAATTTCTGGCCGGGCAATCCTGGAGCATGATGACACCTAACCGCGTCGGGCTCTCGCCATTGCCCACCGACGTCTTTTATTCCCTTGACATGGATACGAACTACCAAGTGGGGCTCACTTGGGCTCGCCAACTGCAATTCCGCTTTGTCTATCACCCCACCGATAATCTCAGCATGGGTCTTTCCATCGAAAATCCGGAGCAGTATGTGGGTGGAGCAGTGGTGCTACCCAAGAGTTTCAGCTCCTCGGAAGTCGACAATGGCACGAATACGGCAACTCCGAATCTTTTGCCCGATGTCGTCGGCAAGATTGCTTACGACGGACACGTCGGTGGTAAGATCGAGCACGTCGAAGTGGCCGGCCTTCTCTCCCAGTTCAAGACATACAGCACTACACTACCCGGAACCGCCAGGCTGACCGGCGGTGGGGCCTCGGTTAACTTCAACCTGGAACTGTTTAAGAACTTTCACGCCGTTGCCAGCACTTTTTACAGCGATGGCGGAGGTCGGTATATCTTCGGCTTGGCCCCGGACATTGTCATCACTCCCAACGGCACTCCTTCCTTGGTCCATGCGGAGTCGGCGATCGCCGGCTTTGAATACCAAGCCACCCCGAGCATGATGTACTATGGTTACTTCGGCGGGACTTACATTGGCCAGAATTTCAGCTCGATCCCCGGCACACCCCCTAGTGGAACAACTTACGTGGGTTACGGCTATCCCGGATCATCCTCCTCCGCGAACCGGTCCATTCAGGAACCGACTTTTGGAATCATCCGGACCTTCTGGAAAAACCCAAAATACGGGGCTCTTCAATTGATCACGCAGTATTCCTATTTGACGCGCGCTCCCTGGTATGTTGCGATCAACACCCCCAAAAACGCGCACCTGAGCATGGCTTACGTGGATGTGCGTTACATTCTGCCTTAAGAAAGGAGCAGGCCATTTGTTCCCCGCAGATGAATTCACCTCCCTGCGGGGATTTGGTTTTTCTCGACTTAGTTTTGTGCCCATGAGTCTTGCTGTGCTATATTCAACTCTTGGGATTGCTGAGCAACCCCTTTAGGCTGTGGAGGCATCTCACCCAAGGCGCAATTAGATTTTTCTCGAAGACCCTTGCCTTCGGCGACGGACATCTTGCGAAATAGTTTGAGAAAACCTGAGTTTATAAGACTGGTTCTTTTTTCCCTTCTCGCCATCGTTGCAATTTTGTCTTTTGGCGAGCAGGCCCGGCGCTGCCGCTATCATTTTGACGGAGGCAGGGGGTGGGACCTTCCGCAGGCCAGCGCCCTGGAACTTTCCCGCCCCCGCGCCCACCGCTTGTGCTTAGGCCCCGTGGCAGTTATCGCCCAACCTGTCCTTCCTGATTCGGAGCGGCCGTTTGTCCGCCAGCTTCCCATATTTACCGTTGTTCACTCCCCTGTTGGTTTATGCCGTTTTCGCGGTCCTCCTTCCGGAAGCTAGGACTCCGGGGTCTCCATATTTCGGGTTTGTGTTCCCCCGGTTTCCCATTCGTCCTGTGAAGGGGAGATGGATGGCGCTCCAACCCGGATTTCAAACCAAATTTTTTGAAATGGAGCTCAAGATTGGAATCCCCACTCACTTCTGAACAGCTTGAGGCGATTCGCCGTCTGGGCACGTGTGCCGTGGCGAACGCAATTGAAACCTTTAATGTCCGACTGCGGAATGAAGGCTTTGCCGACGGCAAATTAGTCCGCTGCATGTTTGAGGAGCTTCCGCCCATGTTGGGCTACGCCGTAACGGCCCGGATTCGCTCTTCGGCTCCGCCGATCGCCTCCTCGTTTCCTCCTCCGGGTCCGCAGAAACTGACGTTTGCTGACCGGGGTGATTGGTGGGAGTACGTTCTCTCTGTCCCCTCACCCCGGGTGGTGGTGATGCAGGATGCGGACCAGAGTCCAGGACTCGGCGCGTTCCTGGGAGACGTTCATGCGGCAATTTGCCAGGGGCTTGGCTGTATCGGCTATGTCACCAACGGAGCGGTCCGCGACTTACAGGCGGTGAGGCGTTTCGGCTTCCACTTTTTCGCCGGCAATATCTCGGTGTCGCACTCCTATGCCCATATCGTTGATTTTGGCGAGGCTGTAGACGTTGGGGGGATGCACGTCCGGCCTGGAGATCTGGTTCACGGTGACCGCTATGGGGTACAGACGATCCCGTTAAAGATTGCCTCTCAAATTCCCGCTGTGGCCGCCTGTCTTGTGGAGAAGGAGCGCAAGATCATTGAATATTGCCATTCCTCCGAGTTCACCCTGAAGGGATTGCGGGATTTCGTGAAAGAAATCGAAAGGGCTATTCCCTGCGAACCCGAAACGGTGAACAAAGGAAATGTGGGAGACCATAACCGCCAGTGAGAGTAGGGGCGGGCCTTGTGCCCGCCCGAAAAGGGGCCCCTGCCAATGCCGCCGGTTGGTTGCACTGGCGGGCGTTCGAAGGAGGTCCGTGAATAATCCAGGCCGGGTGAGGGCTGCGGTTTTTCAGACTGGGGATCAACGTCTGGAGACTTTTGGATTAAGAGGGTGACATCAGTTTCCCGCCGCGGCGGGATCAGGCGAGGAATCCTGCCAGTCCCCCTACAGGGTTCCTCGCTGCCATCAGATCCCGCTAGTGGCCGTGCCACCAGAATTCCGGCGAGGAAGGAGGCAGCATGGCACTTGAAAACGAGCTTGCGCTGATGGGAAAAATGAGGGATGAATTGTTGAGGAATCACGAGGGGAAATTCGTCCTCATACACCGGAGTGACCTCCACGGAGCCTGTGATAGCATCGGTACAGCCATGTTGGCCATCGCCGCGACCATGGGCTGGTGGCGCAAGGGTTGTCTACAAATCAAGAGGAGGCAACATGCAAAAAATTAAAGTGGGGTGTCTGACGGTGTTTTTGTTATCAACCGCTCTCGGCGCGCTTGGCCAGACGATCAAAGTGAATTGGCAGAACCGCGCGCCATTCTCCGATTACCGGACTTACGCCTGGAGGGCTAGCAAGAACGAAGGGGCGCACTTCTACAAACAGTGGGTGCGTAAGGACGTTGACGCGGAATTAGCCCAGAAAGGGCTTCGGAAAGTTAGTGCCGGCCAGAAGCCGGACCTTTACATCTACTATCATATCGTCGGACAGGAGGTAATGGATTCGACGACTATGGACGACGGTTTTGGCTGGGGTGGCATGGGGGGCGGTTGGGGCATGAT
>Ga0207416_1001987_pt1 | contig 24052 bp, 15 predicted proteins | sample PaiPotPPM11metaG_FD_184107 | JGI IMG/M metagenome (GOLD analysis project Ga0207416, IMG submission 184107) | Iron sulfur acid spring bacterial and archeal communities from Banff, Canada, to study Microbial Dark Matter (Phase II) - Paint Pots PPM... ...
CGGAGCGGACGCTCCTGTTTTCGAGCAACTACCCCAACTGGCTCTACGGCGATCCCTTCGCGATGGTCGCGGCGATTCCCGAAGCGATCCAGCGGCGGGTGATGGTCGAAAACGCCCTCGCCCTCTACGGCGACCGGCTCCTGGGTTGATATGATCGGACCATCACGACGCCAAGGGGCCACGAGGAGGGAGAGGAAATGGAAGGAGATATTCTCCATTTTGTCCCCTTCCTGATGTCCCTGGCGGTTCATTTTTCATTGGAAGGGGGAACGATGTGGATGCACGGGAACAGACGCTACGGAACGAAGTCTCGCTCGACAATCTGACGCGGTACAACGCGGAGATCGCCAAAGGCGTACGCCTTTCGGGCAGCGCGGACGAGGCGGAGGCCTTCGCCTACCTCGCCGAACAGTGCCGCTCGTATGGCATGGCGGTGGAGCAGTACGCGATTGATGCCTATGTTAGCCTGCCGTGCGCGGCGGCGCTGACGGTCGTCGCGCCGGAGGAGCGCCCGCTCTCCTGCATCACGCACTCCTTCTCCCTCGCGACGGGGCCGGAAGGGTTGACCGCGCCACTTGTCTATGTCGGCAAAGGCGAGGCGACGGACTACGCGGGCAAGGATGTGCGCGGCGCGGTCGTCATGACGGACGGGCTGGCGATGCCCGCCGCCGCGCATGCCGCCTATCAGGCCGGGGCGGCGGGGATGGTCTGTGTCAACCCGGAGGGGCTGCACGAGATGATCATCTCGCCCGTCTGGGGCACGCCAACGCCGGAGACCGCGCCTCATCTGCCGCAACTCGTCGCCGTCTCCGTGCGGCGCGGGGATGGCGATACGCTCAAGGCGCTCGTGGCGCGCGGCCCGGTGACGGTGCGGCTCCAAACCGAGGTCGAAACCCGGTGGCGGCCGATCCCGACGCTCACCGCCGAGATTCGCGGCGCGGAGGATCGTTTCGTCTTGCTTAGCGGCCATGTGGACTCGTGGCACTACGGCGCGATGGACAACGCGAGCGCGAACGCGACGATGCTGGAAATCGGGCGCATCCTCAGCCAGCACAAGCGCGGGAGCCCTTTGGGCAGCATGCGGCGCGGGCTGCGGCTCGCCTTCTGGTCCGGCCACTCGCACGCGCGATACGGCGCGTCGGCGTGGTATGCGGACACCTTCTTCGCGGATCTTTACGATCACTGCGTCTGCCACGTCAACGCGGAATCCACCGGAGGCATGGGCGCGACGAACCTCGCGAGCGCGGGCTGCATGGCGGAGACGTGGCGGTTCGCGGCGGGGCCGATCCGCGAGGTGTCGGGGCAGGAGCTGCGTTACCGCCGCCTGGCGCGCAACGGCGATCAGTCGTTCGAGGGTATCGGTATTCCCTCCGCGCTCGCCGGTCTCTCATCCCAACCGGAGGGTGGCCTCGGCTGGTGGTGGCACACGCCAGACGACACGCTCGATAAGATTGACGGCCCGAACTTCGTCCGGGACACGCAGGTCTATCTGCTCACCTGCTGGCGGCTCTGCACGCTGCCCGTCCTCCCCTTCGACTATACCGAGACGGCGAACGAACTGCGCGACCGACTCCACATGCTGCAAGAATCCGCCAATGGTCGCTTCGATCTCACGCCGCTGATGACCGAACTGGACGCCCTCCATGCCGACGCCGAACGGTTGAACGCGACGGTGGCGGCAGCCGGAAACGATGATGCCCGCGCCGAACGGCTCAATGCGGCGATCATGGCGGTCGGTCGGGCCATCATCCCGGTCAACTACACGAAGGCGGGTCCATTCGAGATAGATCTGGCACTGGAAAACCCGATCCTGCCCGGCCTCGCAGCGGTCGTGAATCTCGCGGAGATGGACCCGGTGAGTAACGACGCGGGCTTCCTCCGCACGCGGCTGGTGCGGGAGCGGAACCGCGTCCAGCAGGCGCTCGCCACCGCCCGGCGGGAGATCGCGCGGGCGCTGTAACGGGTGGCGCGGGCATGAGAACAAATCTTATCGGGGAGAACGTGACGGAACTGAGGGGCTTCGCGTTGTCGCTCGCATGTGCGAGAGGGACGGCCAGCCAATCGTTGTCGAATAGTCAGTGATTATTGTTCGAACAGAATAGGAACCGGACCAATCTTCACCGAGACTTCTCGTGATACATCGCGCCGGGCTCCGGTGAGATCGCGCATGTATCGAATTCCCCACTCCTGCGGCAGAGTATACGAGAGTGCTCCATCTGGATTCCACAGAATGCGTGCGGCATAATTTTCACCTCTCGTTACCCGGCAATGATGGGTGTTTATGCGATCAATCGTGTATGATACGATCCGTGCGTCAATCAGCCATTTCTCTATCTCTCCAAATGCAACCCCTGCGGGCTTGAGCGTCCGGCTATCCTCCGCTGTCAACAACAAGGTCGCCCACTCCTGATTATCCCAGGCATACCAATAGCATCGCTCCACGCCGCCGACCCAGTTCAAGATGTATGCGCGCGCGAGATAACCGACTGCTTCCATGTCCGAGGAAAAGACCTTTGGAAGAGCCCAGCCAATCTCAGAGTTCCACAGCGGTTTATCCGACATTCCGTGCTTCGCAATAATCTGGCGCACGCGGCCAATGAATGGGGTGAGCGTTTCCGGTGGACTGGGAAACACGTATAAATGGTGCGCGATCACGTCGAGATAATTCCCTCCCCCGATCGAGAGATACTCGTCCAACCATGGGGGGCCCGTTTCACTGTCCGTCGCGGATGGACCGACGATCGTTATTGAGGGATCAACGTCTCTGAGAATCCGGGATGCCTCGTGTGCCAGGTTCACGAGTTCCTTTGTCGTACCTGTCCAGTACTCTGGTAGATTCGGCTCGTTCCAGATTTCATAATTACGGATGCGGCCCTTGTAGCGTCTGGCGACCGTGGAAATGTATCTGCGCCAGTCCTCGATATATTTCGGCCCCGCTACGCTTCCTGGTTGAAAGTGCGGCGATCGCTGATCTGGCCGCGCCGAAGCCCAGGTAGCGGGAAAGCCGAGGGGTAAGAGGAGATCAACGTTATGCTTCTGAGCGAGCGTGACGTATTGATCCAACAACTCAAAGTGCCACTCACCGTTGCGCGGTTCCAGATCGGACCAGCCGACGTCCGCATCCCATAAGCGCCATGCACCAAACGGGATCGCGGGCCATGGCGTCGTGGTCGCGACACGATGAATATGCATACCGAAGTATGTTGCCGGGATGGCGCCGACGGGCGACTGAAGGTCAACGTTCGCGCGTACGCTTGGTGTTTCAGTTTTCGATGCCGGCGTTGGGCTAGGAGTCACCCCGACAATGGGACGGGGCGTGCCCGTACTTGTCGGCGCTGGAATGGCCGGGGTGGATGTCGGAACCTCACCCGTAGGCGTGCGCGTCAAAGGAGCAGTTGATCGGGGAGTGCCTGTGCTTGTTGGCTGACGAGGGCGTGTCTCACTGATGCTGCCACATGCGGAGAGGATCATTGCGCTCGCCGCGCGTGCAGCCATGGACAAGAATTGTCGTCGGTATAGTCGCATACATGCCGCTCATCTTATAATGCCTGGTCACTCGACTGTTCCAACCACCGCTCCGCACGGCGGGCAACCCTTCCAAACTATCATTTATCTCGGAAGAGGATTCCTGCTTGCGCGGTGAAGTATCCCATACGTCCTATTGTTTGTCAAAGTGAGCCAATATGTTTGTACGTTCCCTTCTCAGTAACACACCGAATCGCCTCTACAATGCGCTGCGCGACCAACGTGGGAGTGAGATCCTGCACCGCTTCGCGTGTTCGCACACGCATTTCGTCCAGGAGGGCGGGAGGAGTAGAGAGCGCGCGATCGAGCGCCCCGTACATCTCATCGGCTTGATCGCTACGAAACGTCCATCCCGTCGTCGTGTCATGCACCAATTCTTCAACTGCTTGGCTGTACAGGCTTCCCAATACTGGAACGCCGCTCGCAAGCGCTTCATTGATGACAACGCCCCACTCATCCGCAAGGGTCGGCAATACAAAGATGCCGACTTGTGTATAGATCTGCGGCAGGTCCTGGTAGGCGACAGTACCCATAAAGCACAGTGTGACGTTCCGCGGCAGTTGCATCTCCTGCAATTCGGTGCGGAGGGGCCCATCGCCGGCCAGCCAGAATTCCACGGTGCGATCCGGGTGCTGCTCTCCCCACCGCGCAAGAACAGTAAGAAAGGGAACGAGGCCTTTCCGCTCGACGAGCTGCCCCGCGTACAATAATCGGTGCGCTTGGCTAGGAGTACGGTGTGGTGGGATCGCCATGAAGGGCGACATCTCCGTCGTACAGGGCACGCGGAAAATGTGCTGGGGTGGGACATGAAATCGCCTGATGTACCGCGCCCCGCTCTCCCCATTCACCAGGACCGCATCAGCACGACGGAGAATCCACTGCCGTAGCCATGTGCGTACTCGCCCTCTTCCTTGTTCACTATATTCAGAAAGCGTGGCCCAAACGATGAGACGGCTTCTCGGTACGAGAGCGCGATAAAGCGTCGCCTGCAGCGTGCGCAATCCCAGTTCACCGGAAATCACCACGTTCGGCCGATACCGCGCAAGCAACCAGAGTGTGTCATAGGGAATATGCACATATATTGGTTCGGAGAACCCGTGGGGATGGCGCCACGCCGCGTGGAATGTGAGATTGTGCTGCACCGTCACATCGAGGCCGCTCCAATCGGTGGGCCAGGGACGGTTCGGCTCCATTGGTGTTGAGATGTAGATACGCAACTTCCTCACGCGCTCAGCCAGCGCCCGATAGAAGAAAGCGCGATATGGTGGGATGAAATTCGTAAGTAGTGCGACGGTTTGCATCATTCGCGTTTCCTCTTTTGCGGAGAAGCATCGTGCATCGTCTCCAACCGTAGGCCCCTCGGTCGCTCTATGACGCTCGACGCTCCATGCGCCGCGACTGTACCGGATCGCCGGCAAGATGACATCGCTCATGATTTATTCTTTAGCGGGCTGGTGTCGCGCAGATCGAAGTCATCATTCTCGGGATTGACAAATTGTGGATCAACGAAGCGGGAGTTAGCGTCCTGCTTCGAGACGGATTGCCATGTGTTGAAATCCATCCCCTTCTCATCAACATTGAATGCTTCGCTGCTCTTCGGGCTAAACCACACATTCTCATCCGACACGAGTGTACTGAGGAAACGATCCTTGTTTTCACCGACACTGTTCCCGATCTGCACGAGGTGGGGGGTCGTATCGGTGCCGACGATGATGTTCTTTCGGAACGTCCACCATTCTGCAACAAGCTCGGAATCTTCGTTTGTTTCCCAGTTCTTCACCGGGCGTATCCCCTTCAACACGCGAATCTGCGCGCCCGCGTTGCCATAGACGATGTTCCCCTGCAACGTGACGTTGTCGCCTGCCTCGGTGAGTAACCCCCATCCTCCCTGGCTATGGCAGATGACGCAGTCTGTCACGCTCGTGGGCCCCTCGCTCGCTTCAATGAACAACCCCGTGTAATTGCGGCAGAAAAACGCTTGCTCGATCTCGATATCGGCGCAGTCCGTATCAAACCAACAACCGGTCGCCTGATTGCCCACCGCGCGATGTCGGCGGTACACGCCACCATGGATGAAGAGATGTTTCATCCCAGCGGTTGACCACGAATAGAGCTGACCAAGGGCGCCGCGCCAATTGTTGTACGACGTCTCATTGTCTTCGTAGAGCAGGTCCGTGACTTTGGACGCTTCCAAGCCGATTGCACCGTTGTAGTTGGCGAGATTGCGGCGGGCGATTACTGAATTGGAGGAATGCTGTTTGGTGGAAATAAATGTCATCCCACTCCAATTATTCCAGAAAAACCCGCAATCCTCCACAAGGACGTTGCTGCAATTGGAGAAAATGACTGCGGTACCGCCGACAGGCGTGTTGCCATGCATGAATACCAGGCCCCGAACCGTCAGATTCTGTGCGCTCTCGACAAAGAAGAGATCGGGGCGAACCGCAATCTCGACGGTAGCGTTCTCGAACCCCAAACCCGAAGGAGGCATAAGGAATACCGTGGATGTCTGTTCAGAGACGTAGAATGTTCCATCCTTCAATTCCCGATTCGATAATACCTGCGTGAGCGGTCGGCCATTGATGAAGATCATCTCCCGCCGTCGGACGATTGGCTGGAGGACGACATTTCCTTGCCATCCCTGTGGATAGGGCGCAGCCCCCCATTTGTATGGCCACGTATGCGTGTAGGTGTTCATCGTGCCCTGTTTTTTCCACCCGGTCCAGACATCGGACCCAGAGATCGTCACCGTGCCATGCTCTTTGGCCTCGAACTGGATGGATGCGTCTGAGAGGCCCGTATTCGACCGTAGCGAGATGGTTTCCCGATACACCCCCGGATAGATAACGATTCGCGTGCCGGTGTTCCGCAGATTGTTCTGCACGGCGAGGTCCACCGCCTTCACGATCGTTTTGAGCGGGCGATCGTCCGTCCCCGGATTGCCGTCATTGGCATGGGGGTCAGACATGTTGACGACGAGAACGTGCTCGGGACCATTGGGAGGGGGAGCTGTAGGCTTTGCGACGGGCGATGGATTTGCGATGGGCGACGGGGATGGCGCCGGCGTCGCAGTGTTCGGGGCCTTCTTGTTCGCGGCGCAGGCTGCGACGATGAGCGACCCAAGGAGAATCGCCGCCCGTTGGACGAACGAGCGTCGCGTCATCGTTGGTGATCTATCGTTCTTCATCGGCGATAATTCTCCCCGTGCCAGCGCCGGTTCATCGTGGTGTATTCAGGAACCACGTATCTCCCTACTGCTATCGGATGTCATGGAGGAGTTCATCCATGACGTAGCATTCCGCCGCTCCACCAGATCGTGCATCCATGGGACGCGGAACAGCGCTGTGCGGACGCTCACAGCAGCCTGTTCTCGTCGTGAGATGAAGCCGCTTTGCACGCGCCGCGCGAAAACATCAAGCGGGGTGCGACCATCAAGGAGGATGCGGTGGAACTGGAAAGGATCGTCATGGAAGGTCGCCGGCCCGATATGAGCCGTGTACGCGCTCTCGTATCCTGCGTTGCGAACTTCCCCACGGACCATGTGATTATATCCTCCATAGGGATAGGCAAAATGCTTGACGGCGCGACCCAACGCGTCTTCGAGGATGACTTTACACGTAGAGACTTCCGTTCGCACATGATGCGCATCCAGCTGAGAGAGGCGCGGATGGCTGACGCTATGGGCCTCGACACGCAGACGATGCAGAGCGCGAACCTGCCCCCATGTCAGCACCCCTTCGTTCCGTGCACCCAAAGGGTCGCGTTGGCCGATGACATTGGTCGTGAGGAAGAGCGTTGCCGGATAATTGTACTGATCGAGGACACCCTCCACGTTTTCGCAGGTCGCTGCGTAACCGTCGTCGAATGTCAGCACCACGCTTTTCTGCCCGAGCGGCTGATGAGAACGATATGCCTCCCAAAAAGCATCGAGCGCGCACACCGCAATGTTATTTCGGGCAAGATACGCCATCTGCTCGCGGAAATCGCCGAGCGGCAGCGCCCAAGGACCGCGCTGTGCGGCCTCTTTCGGGACGCGATGGTAGACGAGGATCGGTACATTCAATCTATTCCACTGCCTTTTCGGTCAATGCATTGCTGTACACTGCGGGAAGGCGCCATCGCCGAAGACGAAACGTTTGCATAAGGACGAGCGCGACGAATCTCGGGTTATTGAGTAAATACCTCCGCCACAATCGCCTCGGCTCTTGGAGGAAGCGAAAAAACCACTCCAAGCCATTGCGCCGCATCCAGTGCGGCGCTTGCTTCTTGCGACCGGCATGGAAATCGAATGCCGCGCCCACACCGACCATGACCGAAGCGGCAATTCGTCCGTGATGCTCCGCCATCCAGCGCTCTTGCTTCGGTGTACTCAAGCCGACCCAAACGACATCGGGGGCTGCGTCGTTGATTGTTCGCACGATTTCGGCATCCTCTTCCGGCGTTACTGGCCGAAATGGTGGGGCATAGGCGCCGACGATCTGTAGCCCGGCGTAGCGCTGACGGAGATGCGTGGCAAGCGTCTCCACCAACTCCTCGTCGCCTCCGTACAGAAAATGGCGATACCCCTTTTCCGGCGAACGCTCGCACATCACGAGCATGAGATCCGGTCCGTAAACGCGGTTCACATGCCGAAATCCTTGTAATTTGCTTAGCCACACGAGGGGCATGCCATCGGGCGTCGTGAGGCCGCTGCGACAGAGTATAAGACGCAATGCGGGATCGCGCTGACTCTCCATCACCCCGTGCACACCCGTGATACAAACATACTGCTGCTCACGGCGAGCAATCCATTCATCGAACATGGCAACTGCCACATCCATGTTGATGGCGCTGACACCGACACCGAGAATATTGACTCGCGCCGGGTTCGTCATCATCTCGCTAACGCTCCGTCAACGCGAGTTCCAGGGACGCCGAAACTTCCTTCCGGTTCTTCGTCGCGTAGTACCAGTCAATCGTCTGGTGCAAGCCATCCATGAACTTCATCCGCGGCTCCCAGCCGAGCAACTCGCGGGCCAGGCTGTTGTCCGCCACCCGGTTCAGGGGGCCGGTTGGCATGTCGGGGCGCAGGAGGATGTCCGGGTTATAGCCGGTGTAGCGCAAGATTTCGTGCACCGCATCAATGACGCGCGTCCGCTCCATCGTGCCGAGGTTCACGGCCGTCCCGTCATCAATCTTCTCCGCCGTGAGGATCGTGCCGTCCACGATGTCGCCGACATAGGTCCAGTTGCGGATCTGCTCGCCGGTGCCCCAAACCTCGAAGGGATTCTGCCTGGCGAAGGCGCGCGCGATCATCGCGATCACCGCGTGATCTTCTTTGCCCCACTCGCCGTACACCGTGAAATAGCGGCATGAGGCGGCCTTCATTCCCCATTCGCGGACATACGACTGGAGCGTCATCTCCGCCATCAACTTCGCCCAACCGTACATGTGGTCCGCATCATAGGGCGGGCCGATCTTGTCTTCGGTCAGGTAGAGTTCCTGCGAGGGGTCCATCTGGATATAGGACGGATACGCGCAGCCCGACGACGCAAAGATCACCTTCTCGACGCCCGCATTGCGGCACTCAAGGAAGAGCATGCCGTCAAGAGCAAGATTCGTCGCGCATGCCGCCTGATGGAGGTCCACATAGCCGCGGCCGCCATGATCCGCCGCGAGGTGGAAGACGTATCCCATCCCTTGGACGGCGCGGCGTGCTACCTGCTGATCGAGCAGGTTTCCCTCGATGAACTCGATCTCGCCCGAGACAATGAGCGGGTTAATATGCTCGCGCTTACCGCTACTCAAGTTGTCCACAACGCGAACATTGGCGCCGAGTGCCGCGAGCTTGCGCGTAAGTGGCGCCCCGATGAAGGATGCTCCACCAGTGACGAGAACATCCTTTCCTGTCCAGAACATGCCTTCCTCCTTGCACACTTCTTGAATCGTTTGCGCGTTAAATCGTGACAGATCAACTACTCGCTACCGAACCGATTCCTTGCATTTCGGACGCCGTGTCCCTCCTCGCCTTCCACACATGCGAATAGATTTCCATCAACCGGCGGTAGTTTTCTTCAGCGGTGTAGCGCGCCTCGAACTCCGCCCGCGCCTGCACGCGCATCCGTGCGAGTTCCTCCGGGTGCATGAAAGCGTCCGCGACCACGCGCGCGAGGTCCTCTGGATTGCCGGACTGAAAATGCAGACCGCTGCGGCCTTCGTGGACGACCTCATGCATCGCTCCCAAATTCGCTGCGACGACCGGGGTGCCGACCGCGAATGACTCGAGGATCGTGCGCGGAAGCCCCTCGTACCACTCGGATGGAAAGACGAGTAAAGCGGCATCCTGCATCGCGGTTGTGACCGCTGCTGGCGACAAGCGGCCAAGCCATTCAGCATTCGGCAACCGCCGCAGCGCATCGGCAACATCGCCCGCGAGCGGGCCGTCACCAACGATCTTCAATGGGATCTTTCCGGCCAGCCGCTCCCATGCTTGGAGGAGTGTCTGGACTCCCTTCTCGGGTGAAAGACGACCGACGAAGAGCGCATACTGCCCGTGCCCATCCCCAACGGAAGGATCGGGGACGAAGTGTGGTTTGACGACCACCTTGTTTGCCGGCAGCCCTCCCTGAATGAACTTCTGACGCGCGAATTCCCCGAGGGCGATGTAGCAGTCCACCATGCGCGTCCAGGTTCGAAGCGCACGATGAGCGGTCAGCATCGTTATCGCCGCGCCGCTTGCCGCGCGGCTTCCGCGGTAACAGGCATGCACAACCCCCGGCAACGGCACGGATTTACCTAGACAATCCTCACAGACGTGCCCGTCGCGATAGAAAAGGCCGTTGGCGCAGAGCAGGCGGAAGTTGTGCAATGTCTGCACCACCGGTACCCGCTCGGCCCTGGCCGCGTAGTATCCGGCCGGCGAGATGAGCGGGAAGGTATTGTGAAAGTGGACGAGATCGGGGCGGAATGTGCGGATAGCGTTTCGTATCGCCGCATAACCATGCTGAGACCAGACCGTCGTTCCCGCAAGCCGCACCGAATCGAGCGCCGACCGATGCGGGATGATGTCGTCATTGTCAAAGACTAATTGCTGCACGGCATGCCCATGCGCCGTGAGCAAGGATGCTTCCGAAGCAAAAACCATGTCCTCACCGCCCGGCTGCTGGTAGCGGTTATGCACGACGAGCATTCTCATCTTCCCGTCCCTCGGCATGACGGCGCAATCACGGGGGTCATTCTGGCAGGCGATCCCATCAATAACCCATCGGCGTCCCGTCTCGATTCTGTAAGAGTGTTCATTTCAGTTTCCGACCGACGAAGTTCGACCGGAGCCGGAAGTTGACGAAGCGCAGCACATCCCGTGTGTAAAGTCCGAGGCGTGTCCGCCAGTGCCGCGAGAAACGATCGAGGGGCAGTGCCGTACTCTCGGCAGGCGTGCCGAACAGATTTGCCCGATACACCGCATACCGCGTGGACTGCGCGATCTTTATCCATCGCGTGAAGGTGTTGCTCTTCCCGGTGTGACGATAGAGATACAGCGCCTCAGGTAACACGCGGAAGTTGCAGCTCCGCCGGATGCGCAGGAACCACTCGAAATCGCCCGAAATTCGCATATCCTCATTGAACGGACCAAAGCGATCGAAGCACCAGGATCGAATCATCGAAGGACCGAAGGGCGCGCCCATCTTCCCCTTCGCGAACCGGCGATCAATCGCCGCGGGGTCTTCCGGATAGAGAAACATGGACCGTGGTGGCTCGTCACTGTCGAAGTCCTTCATCTGCGAGGAGACAACATGGATTTCCGGATGGCTCTCCAGGTACGCAACCTCTTTCGCAAACCGCTCCGGAAGGAAAATATCATCGCTATCACAAGGGGCGATGTACTTGCCGCAGGCAAACCCCAGCGCCACGTTGCGCGCTTTCCCGCAGCCGCCGTTTTCCTCCAATTCGAATACCCGGATGCGCGGGTCCGTGTACCGTGCAAGCAACGCTTGCGTCCCGTCCGTGGAGCCATCGTCCACGACGATCAACTCCCAGTCCGTGAACGTTTGCGCCAACACGCTGTCAATCGCTTCTTTCAGATATGGCATCGCGTTGTACGTCGGCATGATGGCGGAAACTGTCACTCGGTCTCGCATAAAACGTCCTTCCTGATATGCAATTCTCTCTTCCCTTCCGGCTTGCCGGACAGAGCGGGAGGCACTGCCGCGATGGAGATCGGGAGCGGCCGGTATGCGCTCGGCCGAGAGTAGGGGCGACCGACGCTCCGCCTGCCACCAAAGGGAAAGTTGGAGCGAGAGCGTGACGAAGAGCGCCCACGAAAGCGAGTTGTACGCGACGAGGAACGACTCCGTGATATTCGAGACGAGGAAAAAGGCCAGAAAGATGAGCGGGAATGCGGCGTCGAGCGTTTTGGCGCGGAGGGCGAGCGCGTACGCACGGCGAAGGGCGGCAAGGACGATGGGCACGAAGATAAGCAGTCCGACGACCCCGAGGTCCAGCATGAGATCCAGGAAACCGTCGTGCGCGTTCGGCGGATTCCAGCCGGTGGCGAGCCACACGGGTGCGGAAGGGCCGGCGAACCCGAGCCAGAACCCACCATATCCATACCCGAACAAGAAGCGCTCCCGGATCATTTGCCAGACGAGACCCCACAACTGCGTTCGCCCGGTCAGAGTTGAATCTCTCCCGAGCAACCCGAGCACAGCCGCCGGATCACTCGCCACACGCACAGCCAGGTATCCGCCGACTGCCAGGGTCAGCATGATGATCGGAAGTGCGAGACGACCGCGCACGCGCAATAACCGTACGAGCAGCAGGACGGCGATGAGTGTGACGAAGATCACGAGGGCCGTCGCCGACCGGCTAAGGAGCAGTAAGATGACCGAGAGGGCGCCGAACAGTACCGGAAGGAGGTACCGCCTGAAGCTCGCGGCGGCGAGCAGCCACAAGACCGCGGAGAATGCCATGAATTGCCCGAGTTGATTCTTATGACCAAAGACACCCTGCCAGGCGCCTGACGTATCAATCGCATATGCGGGCAAGGCAATGCGGATGGCAACACTCAATATGCTCGCGATGACCGAAACCACGAGGAGTAATCGGAGCAACGTCGTGCGCGGATAGCGCGTCGCGAGGTACAACCCGAAGACCGACGTGCCGACAAGCGCCACCGCACGCCGAAAGGAGATCGCTGGCGCATCGGACCAGACAACCGAGACCATCGCATAGAGGGGAATAAGCCAGAGGAGGCTGGGCTTCAATGCGCGCGCGAGCCGCCGTGTGGGTTGCGTGGCCAAGAGCGCGAAACTGATGACGTAAATCGAGAAAAGAAGGATCTGCATGAGCGTGCTGCCCTCAGTGTAGTTCACCTCGGTGCGCGTGTTCTGAACGGGACCCTCGACGCCGCTCAGTATCCGGATCGTACGAATGCCCGCATCGAGGCAGAGGAACAGACCGAGGACGGCGAACCCCTTTTCCCAGAAGGGAATCGTGCTGGATCGGGGCGCCGCCCTGACTCGCAGCGCTTGTCGCGGCAGCGCGTACTCAGCCATCATGGGATCGCCCCCGTAGGTTTTGTCTTCGCGATGTGGCGATAGCACTGCCACAGAAAGACGTTGAGAGTGAGATCATTGGCAATCATGCCGAGCGCCGCACCCAACAGGCCAAAGAGATGTACCGCGGCGACGCCGAGGGTCAGCACCATCAGGCCAGCCCACAACTTTGCGTGAAAAATCGGCGCGCTGGCCCCTTGCGCTTTCAGCGCAATGACAACCGGCGATTGTAGGTACCCCAACAGATAATGAAGGGCAAGGAGAGCAAGAAGCCAGCTGTATTGGCGGTATCGGTCGCCGTAGATCGTCGTGAGGAGTGGCTTGGCGAATAGGGTGATCAACACGCAATATGTCATCATGAGCGGCGCGGTAACGGCGATGACGCGCGCGGTGAAGAATCGCAGGCCGGGCTGGCCTCCCGCGGCAAATGCACGCGTAGCGGCCGGTGTGAGGGTCGTGTCCATCGCCGTGAGAAGAATATGCGTGGGCCCAAGAAGTGTGAGCATGGCTCGCAGCGTTCCCACCTCCGCGATGCTGACCAACCCTCCGACCAACACGGGATAGAGTTGGCTGGAGACCCACGATGTGAGGGCGGCGCCAAAGAGCCACTTGCCGAATCGCCAGTTCTCGCTGAACCAGTTCACTCGCATCCGATACCAGACGACCGAGCGATCGAGCGATCCCCGAATCTCCCAGAACCCCCAAGCCGCCGCGATTGCGGACGTGAGCGCGACGATGGCGAGGGCGCTCGCCCCGGTGAGATGCCCGGACCGCCCGAGCCAGACGATGCCGACGACCTGGCCGCCGTAGCTGACGAGGTCATTCGTGAAGGTGGCCTTCAGCCTTCTCTCTGTGTAGAAGACCCGGCGAACGAACTCTTGCAGTTGCCATGCGGCCACCGTCGGTACGAGAGGGAAGAGCAGTGGAGCGATCCCCCAACCGGCGTGACGGGCGACCACTGCACACGGGAGCGCGAAAAGGACAAGAATTCCTGTCAGACAAAACTGACTCATGGCGGTATTCGTCGTGTAGCGACGATACTCCGCCCCATCGCGTGTTGTGCCGAGGACGTTGTGCGGTTGGGTGACGAGAGCGGACTGTAGGCTGTTCGCGAACATGATTATCACGTATGCGAGCGTAAAGGCGCCGAAACCGGTGGGATCGAGCGTACGCGCGAGCACAACCGTCGTAATGAAGTTGCTCGCGGAAATGAGCGCTTGATCGCAGAGCCCCCAGAAGCCTCGCTGAAGCAGGCCACCGAGGCGAAGCTCCCCGATCCGTCGCCCCCTGATCCGCTGATACACTTCAAGCGCCATCTGCTCAGTTCTCATTCCGAAGAACCGCCCCGATCAGCGTTGTACAAGACGATCCCGAGCATTCGGACTTTCACCGCCTGGATGCTCGCGAGCGCCATCCGAAGCGCATCTACGCGAGTGCGGCCGGCACTCACGACGACGACCGTATGATCGGTGGCAACCGCATAAAGCAGGGTATCGGAACTGGTGCGAACGGGCGGCGCGTCAATGATAAGCACGTCCGCCCGATTCCGGAGATCGGCGACGATCTTCTCAAGTCGCTCGCCGATCACGCGTTCCGTAGGAATCACGGAGACCGGCCCGGCGAGCAGGAGTTGCAGACCATCAAGCGATCCGCTAGCCAGCACGTCCTGAGGCTCCAATGCCGGGACAGCGATGAGTTCAGCAAGTCCGGGGTGCTTTGCGTCTTTCTTGAATCGCTTCCACAGAGAGGGATCGCGCAAGTTACCATCCACAAGTATCACGCGCTGACCCGTCTGGGCGAAAGCGACCGCGAGGTTCGCGGCAATTACCGATGCGCCTTCTCCGGAGTGGGGACTGGTAATCGTGATCGTCGCGGCCTCGTTCGTCCTCGTTTCCAACCATATCTGCGTTTGGATTGAATAGATGGCCTCGCTCATGGAAGATCGTGGTTCATGCATTACTTCGATGCTGTCTTCATTGCGGCTCCGGGGGACTGCGACAAGCATCGGGGGATCGGCGACACGTCGTACGTCTTTCCGTGACCGTACTCGTGGGTTTGCCTGCTCACTCAACAGAATGCCGACAACGGTAGCGCCGAACCCCACAAGCAAGGCGCCCGCGGTGGAAATTAACTTGGGCGAGTGGACGGGACGCTGGGGTGGGAGCGCGCGCACGGCCAAGCTCACACCATTCTGTGTGGTGAACTGCGCGAGATCCATGCGTTGCTGCAAATCGAGCAAATTGCTGTAGGTAGTCTGATACTGCGCGCGGAGCGAATCGAGCGTCGCAATCCGGGCAATTTCGTTCGGTGTCGGTGTGTCGGGTGCGGCCCGGAGGGTCGCGAGCTCCGCGGAGACGTTATCCCTGTCGTTACGCGCTTTATTGACACTGTCTCGGAGTATCTGGCTGCTCTGATTCGCTCCCGCCTTCTGAAGGTCTGTCAGGAACGCGATGAAATGATCTCCGATGGCGTTTGAAATATCGGCCGCGACCTGCGGGGAACGGTACTTCGTGGAAATCCGGATGACCGCCGATGACGGTCCCGATGATACGGTCACGAGGCTTGCGAGTTGTGTGGGCGTCTCTCGCAACTGAAGATCGGTAACGACGCCTTGGAGAATGGGGGGGGAAGTCACGAGCGTGCTATAGGTCTGCGTCAGTAGCGTTGCTGCCGTTACATCGTTGGAAGGGTTGCCGCTCTGCCCGCCCACGGGGCTGACGAGCAATGTCGCGGTAGCGCTGTAGGTCGCTTCAGGCAGTGATGTGAGCCAATAGACGCCAAGCGCAAGCAAAAGCGGAATGAGAATAACGAGCCACCACCGTCGCTTCAGTATGGCGATGTAGCCCGTAAAATCGCTCAGACTCGCGTCATCCGGCTCACCCTCCAAGAGTGCCGGATTTTGACGGGACGTACGGTTCATCGTTACCATTGACGTGGGACCTCTCTACAATACTGTGCCTTGTTCGCCTTAAGCACCGGATTCGAAGGACCGTATCACCGTGCCGAAACTGTGGAATCGCTCTTCCCTTCGTATGGCAACACACACGAAGGCGGACTAAAATGCTCCAGATCGCAACGTGAGGGCACGCAACGTCCCAAGCAATATCCGGACATCTGTTGCAAAGGAAATATTTTGAACGTAGTAGAGATCAAGATCCGTGTGCTCATGCATCATGAGATCACTGCGTCCATGCGTTTGCCACCAGCCGGTGATACCTGGAAGCACCAGGTGTCGCTGATGTTGCCACCCTTGATATTTGCTGACGATTTCCGGTAACTCCGGGCGCGGACCGACGAGGCTCATCTCGCCGCGCAGCACATTGAGTAGTTGCGGCAATTCATCAATGCTCATCCGCCGCATGAACTTTCCCGTGCGGGTCACACGGGGATCGGACGCTCTCTTATGTACCTTGCGTCGCTCCGGGCCAGAATAGGGCTGATCGGCTTGCCGCCGATCAGGGCTCATCGTGCGGAATTTATACATCATGAACGGTTGGCCGTATCTCCCGATCCGACGTTGCCGGTAGATTATCGGACCACGCGTATCCAGCCAGATGATGAGTGAAACGAGCAGCAGCAAAGGTGCGAGGACGATGATCGAGAGACTTGCGATCAGCACATCAAACCAGCGCTTGAAGACGAAGCAATACATCAGTCGTGCAGGGCGTTGATGCTGTGTCGCTTCCAGTAGAGAGAGCCACGCGCATTCCTGCCATGCGAGCGTGGCGCCATTGATGGCATTCACGGACGGCAATGAACCCTGCCCATCATGTTCCGTTCCCCCGGCGGCCTTCGCAATGCTCAGGTTCGGAAGGGGGTGCATCTGATGATCAACTCGCTCTGTATCCATATTCGATCCTTGTCAACTTCTTCCAACCGCATGTACGCGAGATCCTCAATCGCCACCGCTACAGTCAAGCGCATCATGAGACTTGACGTCCTCACACTAACCTTGTGACCTTGCAGTGAAGCGGTTGTCGGAACGGCATTTCATTACAAGCCAGCAATATTTACCAACCTCCGCCGCGTCCATCGCGTTTCAGTCGCTCCAAGATAATCATTCCTTGCATAGCAAAACCGCCCGAGAATCTTCGTCACCGGAGATCACACGGCTCCTGCCACTGCCAGCACATGAGCCGGCATGGTCCCCCCTGCATCGCAACAGCCCCGACATAGCCGGGATCAGGCAAGAGATGATGAAGAGACCAGTCATGGAGCGTATCGCCGTCTTCGCGGCTCATCAGAATCGCCGCAGGTTCGTCCGGTGCCAGCGAAACATCAAATTGGTCGAGACCAACAGTGATGCTCTCGCCCCGCGCTTTTATGTACGCTTCCTTGCGGGTCCAGCACGCGAAGAACGCCTCATGCTGAAGCGCTGGATCGAGCCCGCGGAGGGCGACGATCTCCTGCAGTGAGAAAAAGCGCTCGGCAATCCGCTCGCTCGCCATATCCGCGCGGACGCCTTCGATGTCCACACCGACTTCTCGGTTGCGAGTCACCGCATAGAGAGCGATATCGTCCGCGTGGGATACGTTGAAGCGGATTCGGTCTTTCCCAGGTTCATCGGGCAACGAGGGCTTTCCGAAGGCGTTGTACTGGAATGCGATCGCGCCCGGTTCCTCATCCCGATAGCGACCGATGATTGCCCGGAGCAGCCCACGGGCGACAATGTAGCGTGTGCGATCGCGATCGAAGCGAAATCTCTCCGCCCGCGTTCGCTCATCCGTGGCGAGCGTGCGGATCAGGGCCCCGACGCGTTCTGGCGTGACGGTGAGAGAGGCGCGCCAGACGTGGACATGATCATCGTCCAGGACAAGAGGAGTTGGCGGAAGGCGCCAGATGTGGTCCCAATGGTTACCCATCATCCATCGCGCTCTCGTTGGGTGGTGCGTCCTCACCGGTGTTCAGCCACACCCGCAGCTGCTTCGCCAAAGTCTCCACATGGGTCGTAATCATTGAGGTATGTCCGCCGGGGGTAAAGTGCACCGCAATATCGTCCGCGACTGCCTGCCATCCCTTGGTGGGATCACTCAGGGGCTTGACGTGCCTCTCCCCGGCCCAGAACAGGGCGATGCGTCCGCGATACCGTCGTGGCCGGTACCCGGCAATCGCCCATGAATGCCTGCCCAGCCGGTCGGCGGCCTCTCTGGAAAGGAAGACCGGCGCCTCGTGTGTCGGGAACGGCGCGGGCAACCGCACCGGTCGAGCGCCGGGTCGGAGCAGGCGCGCGATCCTGGCGAGATGGACAGTGACAAGGGTATTGACAGTGGCAATCAGCTCGGCCCGTTTGGTTTGCAGGCACTCGAGGAACCGATTCTTGACCTCGTTGCGCAGGAGGAGAAAGAGGCGCACCCGTTGCTCCGGCTCAAGTCCGAAGAGGGCGCCGCCTCGCGTGATCAGGCGCCAGGCCAGTCTGGCCCGGGCATTGGCCGGGTCCGGCTCGATCATGACCAGCCGATCGGCCTGCTCTCCTTGGGCTTGCAGTTGCTGCGCCATTTCAAAGGCAACGTGCGCGCCCGCACAAAAGCCGCCAAGCAGGTACGGGCCTGCGGGTTGAATGGCGCGCAGCGCGTCGAGGTGAGCCGCCGCGATCGCCTCGAGCGTGTGGGGTAATGGCCTCCCCTTGGTGAGGGCGGGGTGGATGACGTAGAACGGCCGGTCCGGATCGAGGGCGCGGGCGAGCTTCAGGCTATACAGGCCGCTATCGCGGAGATCGCCGTGCAAGAAGAAGAACGGCTGCTTTGCCTTGCCTGCCTGGACCTGCACCACCGGGGAGTCGGGACCGTGCTCCGCACTGTGGAGCAGGACCGCTTCCAGATGTGCGATGGTCGCTCCGGAGAAGAGCGTCGCAAGGGGGATCCGCTTGCCGAAGTCGTCCATCATCCGGGTGGCGAGGCGAGCGGCGAGGAGCGAGTGGCCGCCCAGGTCGAAGAAATCGTCCGTGATGCCAACGGGTCGCACGTCGAGGAGCTCCTCCCAGATGTGGGCTAACTGGAGTTGGAGCAGACTCTTCGGCGGCACAAAGGAGACTGCTCGTTCGCGCTGCATCGCGCGGGGCGCGGGCAGCGCCTGGCGGTCCACCTTGCCGTTGGGAGTGATGGGCATCGCAGCCAGCAAGACGAAGGCCGACGGCACCATATAGGCGGGCAGGCGCTCCTTGAGGTAGGTACGAAGTATATTGGTATTGACCTCTTCACCTTGTGCGGGCACAACGTAGACAACCAGTCGCGTATCACCCGGGGTGTCTTCACGCGCCAGCGCCAGTGCCTCACGTATCATGGGATGAGTCATAAGCACCGCCTCGATCTCACCCAGTTCGATGCGGAAGCCGCGGATCTTGACCTGGTGATCGAGACGCCCGAGGTATTCGATGTTGCCATCCGGCAAGTAACGGGTGAGATCGCCCGTCTTGTAGAGGCGCGCCTCCGGCTCCGGACCGAACGGGTCAGGGATGAAACGCTCGGCGGTGAGATCGGGGCGATTGAGGTAGCCGCGGGCCAAGCCATCTCCACCGATATACAATTCACCCGGCACCCCAACGGGCACCGGTTGCAAGTGCTTGTCGAGAATAGAGACGTTGGTGTTCCCGATCGGTCGGCCGATCGGGATGGACTGCATCATCTCGGTGGGCAACTGAGGGATGGGATAACAACAGGCAAAGGTGGTGTTTTCCGTGGGGCCATATCCGTTGATGATTTGAGTATTTGGCAAAAACTGGAAGGCACGGCGAACATGGGGAACTGACAGTGCTTCCCCACCGATCAGCAACTGCTCAATGCCGGATAATGCCTCTGGAGCATTATCAATAACGGCATTGAACAACGAAGCCGTCAACCAGAGGGTCGTAATAGCATGCCTGCGAAGCACGATACCGAGAGCCTCAAATGTGAGGTCTTTTTCAGGGAAGAGAACACAACGGCCACCGTGGAGCAATGCGCCCCATAGTTCGAAGGTGGAGGCGTCGAAGGAGAGCGTTGCCAGTTGAAGAATCCTCTGCGCGGCATTGAGGTGTACGTAATCGACGCCGAACAGGAGGCGAGCCACACCACGGTGAGGGGTCATGACACCCTTGGGGGTACCGGTGGAGCCGGAGGTGTAAATGATGTAGGCGAGGTTGGCAGCAGTCACTGTACATACCGGATTCGCTCCACTCTCGTGGGCAATCTTCCCCCAGTCGGTGTCCAGGCAGATCACGGTTGCCAGATGCTCCGGTAACGCCCCTACCAGCCGTGCCTGGGTCAGGAGGACCGGCGCCTGTGTATCGGAGAGCATGAAGGCCAGGCGCTCCTTGGGATAGCTCGGATCGAGTGGCACATAGGCGCCCCCCGCCTTGAGGATGCCCAAGAGCCCGATTACCATCTCCAATGAGCGTTCAATGCAGATGGCGACGAGTGTTTCGGGACCGACACCGCACAAGCGGAGGTATTGGGCCAACCGGTTGGCGCGGACGTTGAGTTCCTGGTAGGTCAACTGCTGGTTCTCGAAAACCACCGCAATTGCGTCCGGCGTGCGCGCTACCTGCGCTTCGAAGAGCTGATGAATGCACTGCTCACGCGGGTACTCGGTCTTGTTGGCGCTCCACTCGACCAGCACTTGGCGGCGCTCGTCCCCGGTCAGTAACGGTAGCTCCGAGAGATGCTGCTCGGGGTCGGCGACGATGCCCCGCAGCAGCACATGAAAATGCTCCATCATGCGGGTGATCGTCGCTGCCTCAAAGAGATCCGTGCTGTACTCGATAGTACCGACAATTCCCTGTGCGGTCTCCTCGAGCGAGAGCGTCATATCAAACCGGGCAGTGCCCGTATGCACGGCGAGCCGTTCCACCGACAGATCGCCGAGGGTGGCGGGCAGTGGGGCGTGCTGCAGGGTGAACATCACCTGAAAGAGGGGGTTGCGGCTCGGGTCGCGTGCGGGATGGAGAGCGGCGACGAGTTGCTCGAAGGGTAGGTCCTGGTGGGCGTAAGCATCCAGCGTCACCTGGCGCACCCGACCGAGCAGCGCGCGGAAGGTGGGATCGCCCGCTAGGTTGGTGCGCAGGGCCAGCGTGTTGGTGAACAGACCGATCAACCCCTCCATCTCCGGCCGGGTGCGCCCGGCAATCGGCGCGCCGACAACGATGTCCTCCTGGTCGCTGTAGCGGGCGAGCAGGGCTTGGAAGGCGGCGAGGAGGGTCATGAAAAGCGTCACCCCTTCGCGCTGACTCAGCTCCTTGAGTTCCGTTGCCTCAGCGCGGGAAAAAACCACCGGGTGCGTGGCCCCTCGATAGATCGGCACGGAGGGATGCGGTCGGTCGGTCGCGAGCTCAAGCGTGGCGGGTGCGCCGACGAGCTGCTGCCGCCAGTACCCCAACTGCCCTTCCAAAACCTCTCCGTGCAGCCACTCCCGCTGCCAGACGGCGTAGTCGGCGTATTGGATTGGCAGCGGGAGGAGCGCCACTGGCTGCCCGGCCACCGCCGCCTCGTAGCAGGTAGCCAGGTCGCGCAGCAGCACGCCGAGCGACCAGCCGTCCGCGACGATATGATGGGTCGTCAGAAGCAGGAGATGGTCGGTCTCGGCAAGGCGCAGCAGCGTAGCGCGCAGCAGCGGCCCCTGGGTCAGGTTGAAGGGACGGCGGGCCGCGTCGGCCATCAGCCGTTGCATCTCGGTCTCCCGCGCCGTCGGTGGCAGGTCGCGCAAGTCGAGGACGGGCAGCGGGAGGGTGAGGGTGGGAGCGATGACTTGCACGGGATTGCCGTCAGCGATGCCGAAGGTCGTGCGCAGCACCTCGTGCCGGGCGATCAGCTCGTTGAGGGCGCACTCGAGCGCCGCCACCTGCAGCGGACCGCGCAACCGGAGGGGAGCGGGGATGTTATACGTCGCTGTGCCGGGCTGCCACTGTTCGAGGAACCAGAGCCGCTCCTGGGCAAAGGAGAGAGGGATGAGAGCATCGGGCGGGCGGTGAGGAATGGTCGCATGCCCGCCCGCGGATTGGATTGTTGCCGCGTTTGCTAAGCGTCGTTCAATCAACGCCCGCCTTGTTGCAGACAGTTTTGCATGTCTTGCAAGCGATTCGGCTTCGGTCAACATCGTCAGTCTTCCTCTTGAGGCCATGATGCACTTTCCAGCAGGCGCTCGATCTCATCGTCGCTCAACCCTTCGATCTCCCGCAGGAGAATGTCGTCCACGGCCTGGGCCAAGCCAGCAATAGTGGGATCGTCGAAGAGGATGCGCAGGGGCAGGTCAATCCGGAAGGCGCCGCGCGCGCGGACGATGACCTGGATAGCGAGCAGCGAGTGGCCGCCCAAATCGAAGAAGTCGTCGTGGATGCCGACCGAAGGGAGGCCGAGGACTTGACACCAGATCGCGGCCAGGGTCTCTTCGGCGAGGGAGCGCGGGGCGACGAAGCCCGTAGCTAAGGGAAGGCGCGCTATGTCGGGAGCAGGCAGCGCCCGACGATCAACCTTACCGTGGGGCGTCAATGGCAGGGCATCCAGCACCATGAAATCGGTCGGGATCATGTATCCCGGTAGTCGCTCCCGCAAGTAGCCGCGCACCTCGCTTATCGTCACTGCCTCGCCCTGTTGTGGGAGGACGTAGGCAACGAGTCGCTGATCGCTTGGGGCCTCTCCCTGCGCTACCACGACCGCTTCGCGCACCTGCAGATGCTCACCGAGCGTTGCCTCGATCTCCCCCAACTCGATGCGGAAACCGCGGATTTTCACCTGATGATCGAGGCGGCCGAGGAACTCCAGATTGCCGTCGGGTCGGTATCGCACCATATCGCCGGTGCGGTACAACCGGGCGTCCGGCTCGCCGCAGAAGGGATCGGGGACGAATCGCTCGGCGGTCAGGTCCGGGCGGCCGAGGTAGCCGCGCGCCACGCTCGCCCCGCCGACGTACAACTCGCCCGGCACGCCCACGGGCACCGGTTGCCGGTGTTGGTCCAGCACGTAGATTTGCACGTTGGCAATTGGCCGCCCGATCGGCACGGTCGGGGAACGTTTCTCGTGGCGATCCTCGGACTGCGGGGGAATACGATACGTGAGTACCCCAACCGTGGTCTCGGTTGGGCCGTAGTGATTGAATATCGTGCAACTCGGCGCCAGGGATTGCACCTTTTCCACCCAGTCTTGATTCGAGGCCTCCCCCCCGATCACAAGACGCTCGCGTGGCATCACTCGCTCTGGCCGCGCCGATCCCTGCAGTGCGGCGAGATGGGAAGGAGCGATCTTTAGGCAATCTATCGGGTGGAGATCAAAATATTCCCCGAGCGCTTCGGCATCGGCAATCCGTTCCTGCGCGATGAGATGGAGTGTTCCGCCTGTGCAGAGAGCCGGGAAGATTACGGTGATACACGAATCCACGGTGAGCGGTTGTACCATGGCATAGCTGGCGCCAGGGGGAAGCGCCAGTCGCTCGAGAATCCCATAGGTATAGCTCAGGAGTTGGCGGTGTTCGACCATGACGCCCTTGGGGGTGCCGGTGGAACCGGAGGTGTAGATTACGTAGGCGAGGGTTTCCGGGGTCGTCGGGCTCTCCACGCTCTCGGTGGGTTCCTCGGCTGGTTCCTCGGCAATCGCCTGCCACTCCCAGTCCAGGCAGAGCGTCCTCCCATCATAGGCGGGCAGCCCCGCCACCAGCTGAGTCTGGGTAAGGAGGACCGGGGCGCGGCTATCGGTCAGCATGAAGGCGAGGCGCTCCTTGGGGTAGGTCGGATCGAGCGGCACGTACGCGCCCCCCGCCTTGAGGGTGGCGAGCAGGCCGACGACCATCTCCACCGACCGCTCGACACACAGCCCGACGCGCACCTCCGGTCCGACGCCCCAGCGTTGCAGCTGGTGGGCGAGCAGGGTGGCGCGCTGCTCTAGGTCTTGGTAGGTCAGCCGCTGCTCCCCGCAGACGAGGGCGAGGGTATCGGGGGTGCGGGTGGCTTGGGCGGCGATTGCCTGATGGACGCACTGGGCGTGCGGGAAGGCGGTGGTGGTGGCGTTCCACTCGACGAGCAGTTGGTGACG
>Ga0207416_1001989_pt1 | contig 24000 bp, 19 predicted proteins | sample PaiPotPPM11metaG_FD_184107 | JGI IMG/M metagenome (GOLD analysis project Ga0207416, IMG submission 184107) | Iron sulfur acid spring bacterial and archeal communities from Banff, Canada, to study Microbial Dark Matter (Phase II) - Paint Pots PPM... ...
GGGGTAGGGGAGGGGGCCGCGCTGCTCGACATCACCGACGTGCTGGGCAAGCGCATCGTCGCGACGGAGCTGATGGGCAATGTGACGGTGCGCGAGGAGAACGGCGCGGCGGCGCTCGAAGTGATCAGCCGCTTCGCCGTGGACCCGCGCTGGCTGATCTACCTGCCGCCGACGATGTCGCCGTGCGAGACGAGCCAGCGCGAAGGGTTGCTCGAGCATCCGGCCGAGGCATTCGCCTACTTCCGCCACGCCGGCGTGCCGCGCGTGGTCTGCGAAGCGAAGCACATGGGCTCGCGCGCCGTCGCGATCGTTTGCCGAGACAAGGCGGCTGCCGCGCGGCGGTTCAGGGCAGAGAGCCGGCAGCCCGCAGGCGGCAGTCGGGAAGAGGAGGTTGAAAGCGCGGGCGTCATCTATACACGCACCGGCCGGCATTTCTTCGACGACGCGCGCAAGGAGGCCGAGGTTCTGGCGCGGCTGCGGGCTGCGCTCGGCGCGGCCGGGTTTTGGGAGGCATTCGGGTCGGACTGGTTTCTGCTGGATTGCGAGCTGCTGCCATGGTCGGCCAAGGCGGGTGGACTGCTGCGCGAGCAGTACGCCGCGGCCGGCGCCGCCGCCACGGCCGCGATGAGCGATGCGCTCGCGGCGCTGGAACGCGCAACCAGGCGCGGCGCGGAGACGGCTGAGTTACTGCAACGCATCGGCACGCGCGCGGGCGCGGTGCACGACTACGTCGCGGCCTACCGCCGCTACTGCTGGCCGGTGAACTCGGTGGACGACCTCGAGCTGGCGCCGTTCCAGTTGCTGGCGAGCGATGGCGCGGTACATACCGATAAAGACCACGGCTGGCAGATGGCGACGCTGGCCGAGCTGTGCCGTGCGGGCGACGGCCTGCTGCTGGAGACGCCGTACCGCGTCGTGGACGTGACCGAGCCGGAGAGCGAGGCCGCGGCCACGGCCTGGTGGGAGGAGCTGACCACGGCCGGCGGCGAAGGGATGGTGGTGAAGCCGTTCGACTGCGTGACACGCTCGGCGCGCGGACTCGTGCAGCCGGGCGTGAAGTGCCGCGGACCGGAGTATCTGCGCATCATCTACGGCCCGGAGTACCGTGCCCCGGAACATCTTGAGCGGCTGAGGCGGCGCGGCCTCAGCGTAAAGCGCGGGCTGGCGCTGCGCGAGTTCGCGCTGGGCATCGAAGGTTTGCAGCGCTTCGTGCGCGGCGAGCCGCTCTACCGCGTGCACGAGTGCGCCTTCGCCGTGCTCGCCCTCGAAAGCGAGCCGGTGGACCCGCGGCTCTGAAGCAGGACAAGGGATCGAGCGGGTTGGGAGCCGGGCCATTCGTGATGTCGCCGGCGCGGCGCGGCTATACTCACGCGAGGGCAGCGCACGAACGCTCCCGCGTGAGCTGTACTGCATGGCCCGCATGTACGTGTTCGGCGACGAGGCCGGAGACTTCAACTTCAGCCGCGGACGCGGCGCCTCCCGCTATTTCATCCTTACGACGGTTACACTTACGGACTGCTCGGTCGGGAATGCCTTGCTGGACTTGCGCCGCGCCCTGGCGTGGGATGGACACGATCTGCTTCAAGGCTTCCACGCCACGGAAGAGCGGCAGGCCGTGCGCGACCGCGTTTTTGCCGTCCTGCAGCGCCACGACCTGCGCATCGACGCGACGATTTTTGAGAAGGCGAAGGTCTATCCCGAGGCTCGCGAGGAGAGTCGCTTCTACGCCTTGATCTGGTATCTCCATCTTCGGCGGCTTATTCCTCGGATTGCAGTACCGTCGGATGAACTGTTGGTGATCGCGGCATCAGTGGCTACGAAAAGACGTCGGGCGGTATTCCATGCGGCTCTGCATGAAGCGCTGCTGAGGGTGCAGCCAGGTCCGACGAGCAGGACGCAGTTTTGGCCAGCGGCAATCGAGCCATGCTTACAGGCCGCGGATTACTGCTGCTGGGCGCTGCAGCGGAAATGGGAGCGCGACGATGAGCGCTCATACGCACTCATCAGGGACAGAGTGATGAGCGAACACGACGCGCTCTGGGGGACACACACCACGTACGACTGATGGACAAAGAGAAGAGCCGGCTACCCAGACTTGCGTCTGGCAGGGCCCGGGGGCCCTTGTCACCGGCTATCGAGTACACGGTCAGTGTATCACAACGATACGCGTTGCGCCCGCGTCCCCGGAATCGCCTCGCCGGTGGACCCGCGGCTCTGACGCCAGATGTGCGATGGCCGCGGGGCAATCGCCCGTCCCGCGGTTGCAATGCGACCACACCGATGCGAGGGCAGCGCCCAAACGCTCCCGCGTGGACCATGGCGAGGAGGCCGGAGACAGCAACGTCAGCCGCGGGCCGGGCGCCCCATGCTGTTTCATGCTCACACAGGCACCGCCTCGATGATGCACAGCGGACCCATCGCCGGGACAATGCGCGTCAGGACAAAGCCCGCGTTCGTGAGCAGGGTCTGGAACTCAGCGGCTGTGCGCTCGCGCCCGTTCGGTGTCCAGACCAGCATAGTGAGGTCCATAAGGCTACCGAACTGCGTTGTGGGTGACGCTTCGACGCGCTCCGGCAGGACCGGGTCCACAACGAGTAATCTCCCCTTGCCAGCCATGGCGGCATGGCAAGCGCGGAGGATAGCGGCACTGTGCGCATCATCCCAGTCATGTACGACGAATTTGAGCAGGTACGCATCGCCACCCGCCGGGACCGCGTCAAAGAAACTCCCGCCCACCAGAGTGGTCCGTTCGGCCAGATGCGGAGAGCGGAGCGCCGGATGTGGCTCCGCGACTACAAAGGGTAAATCGAACAGCACGCCCCGTGTGGTCGGCGTCGCCTCCAACACGGCCGCGAGCAGCGCGCCGCTGCCCCCGCCGACATCCACGATGGTGCCGAAGGGCGAGAAGTCGTAGGCGGCGAGCAGCGCGGCCGTCATCACATTCGTCTCGGACGCCATCGATTCGTCGTGAATTGCACTCGCCTCGGCATCGGTCGCGTACCACTCCCAGTTGCTCTGCCCGTAGAGGTGGTCGAAGGCCGGTTTGCCGGTCTGGACACTGTAGAGCAGATCCCCGAACACCTGATAGACGCGGTCGTGCTGGAACAAGATGTGGGCCCGCAAGTCGCCCGGGACACCGCGTTGCAGGCTCGCGCCCAGCGGCGTCAGACCGAAGCGCTGCTCGGCATCCATGACCAGCAGCCCGCCGGCCGCGAGCGCCCGAAGGAGTCGAAACAGCGCCACCGGATGGGTGCCCGTGGTTTTGGCGAGGTCGGCACTCGCCCGTGGGCCGTCGGCGAGCAAGTCCGGTATCCCGAGTTTCGTGGCGACGAGTGTGGCCTGGGAGAGCCGAAAGCCGTCCCACCAGGTACGGAACAGCGCCGCAGCGGCCGGGATGTCTGCTTTGACACGCGGTTCGCTGGTTGCCATGCTGGCCCTCTTCTTCGCGCCAGGCGTCGTGCGCCGACAGAGCAGCATGTGGGGTAATCGATGCGCATTGCAAGACTATAAGCGTATCGTCCATATCGCGCGGGAGATCCAGGCGTCGCAGATGTATCAATACCAACAGACAAAAAAAGAGCCGGCTACCCGGACTTGCGTCTGGCAGGACCCGGGAACCCTTGTCGCCGGCTATCGAGAACACGCACGGTAGACCACGGCGCTACGGCTTGTGCCCCAGTGAAGCGGCCACCGCGGCTGCCAATGCCCCAACACCTCCGGCCGCGGCGCAGAGCAGCAGGCCTGGCCCCGGCTGCCGCGCCAGGAATTGGCCCGCCTCCGGCCCGGCGGCAAGCAGCAGCGCCACGAACAGCGAAACGATCGGCGCCACGAGCGAGCAAGCTCCGGCCGCGCGCAGCACCGCGGCGGGCCTGTCCGTCAGGCGGGCGCCGAGCGCGAACACCGCCGCGATCAGCGCTGCGACGGGTATAGCCCACAGCGCCAGCGCCAGCGCGTCAGCGAGCACTCCGGCGCGGCCCAGCAGCAGCCCGGCGTTGTGCACCAGCCGCGCCAGCTGCGGGGCGTCGAAGCGCCGGCCGGCCAACGCATCCCGCCCCGAGGCCCAGCGCAGCCAGGCGAACGCCGCGGCGCAGCAGAGATTGGCCAGCACGGCGAGCGCCTGCCATCGCCAGCCGCTCATCGGCCGTGCGGCAGCCGGCCGCGCTTGTCGGTCGAGCTGATGCGCTTCGCCTGGTTCATGCGCAGCGATCATAGTGCCTGCCGGGGTGTGGAATCGTGACGCGGGGCGCTGGCCGCGGCTCGGCCCTCACCCCCTTCCCCTCTCCCAATCCTGGGCGAGGGGCGACCGTACGCCGCACGGCTCGGACGGCGTCGGGTTAACCGTACCGGCCATGGAACGTACTACGCCGGATCGTCTCCTTCTCCCAGGATTGGGAGAAGGAGACAGGAGAGGATGAGGGCCGACCGCCGTTTGCACTACTGGCTGATCCGGATCAGCAGCACGCCGCCGGCATGGTCCTTCGCCTGCGAGACGGAGCCCACGGCGTAGCGCAGCTTGCCCAGCGCGTCCCACGGCACGTCGCCGCTGTTGTCGCTGCCCGCCGCCTGCTTCGCCAGCGCCACGACCCGCTTCAGATTCACGTACCAGGTCAGCGCGCGGTCTTTCGGCAACTGCGCCTGCGCGTCGCGGAAGTCCGTATCGTCTGCCAGAGTGTTCGCCGGAGCCAGCGCGTTTTGCAGCACGCCGTTGCCGTAGCCCGTGAGCAGCTCATTGCCGGTCACGGTGATTGCGCCGGCTTCGTCTGCGCTGTCCGGGTTGGCGATCTGGTAGATCTTGTTGCCAGCCGCTGTGCTCGTCGAGACGGGCGCGCCCTGCTGCGTGGCGAAATCGGCGATCTTGCCGATCGCCTGCTGCACCGCTGCTGGATCGTCCACTACCGCGCCGGCCAGCACCCAGAAGCTGTTAGCAGATACATTGCTGGCGCCGAGTGCGAAGCCGTACTCGCCGGTGAGGTGCGCCAGCAGCCCCTTCTCCACGTCGAAGCCGAGCTGCTGCGAGATCTGGTTCAGCGCATCGTTGAACTGGCTGACAGTGCCGGCGGCGGCCGGATCCTTGCTGTACTGCTGCAACGATTGGCGAATGCCTTTGAAGAAGCTGTCGTACAGGTCGTTTCCGGCGAAGAAGAAGAGTGCATCGGCCGGCGCCCGGTGCGAGAGGCGGCTGTCCGCGGGCGCCGGGCTCAGCGTCACCGCGCTCCTGGCCGGGTCGATGTCGACCGTCTGGAACTCAAAGCGCATGCCGTCGCTCTCGGCGGTGAAAGCAAGAGCCTCCGCGGCCTTGTCCAGTCCGGCTGATTGCAGGGCGTCCTGCACCGACTGGCCGCCGGCCGCCGCGGGCGCCAGCGCCGAGGCCGCATCGCCCAGCCGCGCAAAGTTCAGATAGACGAAGGCGAGCGGGTCGGCGGAAACGGCCGCACGCGCATCTTTATACGCCTTCGCGTTGGCCAGCGCGTTGCCCTTGCCGCTGTTCAGGTCGAGCACGGTCTGCGCGAGGTCCGCGCTGGTGGCCAGGATCAAGTAGCGACCCTGGTGCGCGATGGCCAGCGGGCTGCCGTCGCCTCCAGCCGGATAGGTGCGGATCGTCGCGCCACGGTAGCTGATGTCGGCAGCCGTCGAGTCGTCCTTCTGCGCCAGTTCGTTCAGCTTGCTGGTCGCGTGCTGCCATGCCTTGTCACCGTCCGTCACCGAGAGCACGGCCATGCCGCTCGGCTGCGAGCCGTCGAGGCTTGTGAGCGCGAGTGTCGCCTCGCCGCCGAGATACGGCGCCACATCGTTGTCCCAGTCGAGCCCCGCCTGCTGCGCACTGTCGTTGCGGCCGGAACGCAACTGTTTGTCCACGCCGAGGCGCTGCATCAGCGCTTCGAGCTGCACCCACTGACGCGAGGTCGCGTCGGTATTGACCGTGGCGTAGAGCGCGACGCTATCGGGCACGAGCCGGGCGGTGTCGCCCGTGCTGGATTGGCCGCTCATGGCGCGAATCACGACGACCGAACCGCCGGCGATGATCGCGGCGGCCACGATCAGTCCGATCAGCGGCATCTTCATGCGCATGCATTCCTGCTTTCCTTGCCCGCCCTCCGCGGCAGCCGCGAGGCCGAACCAGCTCTTTCTCTGAGCATCGCCCGACGGCAGCCCGGCCGCTAGATGGCGCGGTGCAAAACCGTTGCGACCGTGCGCGGCTCGCATGCGCGGCGGCAATGCTCTCCAGCAAATATCGACGTTGACGCCGGCAACTGAAGCATCAGCCAGATGGTCGGGCGCCTGGCCGCGTTGGCAGCTTCACAGCTTGAGCGTCGCCTCGTTCACCGAGCGGGCAAGGCACCGCGGCGAATACTTGGGGCATCAGACTGCCAACAACCCGCCCAACAGGGCGCGGCCAGGAGAACAAACGGTATGGTCAGTCAGGCGCGGGTCCTCCCAACGATTTCGCGCAAGCAACAGGCGGGGCAGGCAGCGGTTGACGCCGCGCCTGGCGAGACGCCGAAACAGGCGTACCGGCTCCGCGCGCGGCTCTGTTTCCTGCTGGCCGCGATCGCGCTCGGCACGCTGATCGCCGGCTTCTGGAACGCCGGCCTGGCAGACGGCTTCGGGCGCAACGTCGTGGCCGGCAATACGGTCGGCAACCCGGACGGACTCGCCGGCGGGTTCGGCGACAGGGGCTTCGGCTTCGGCTTCATCTTCGCGGCGGTCGCGGGACTGGCGGCCACGTTCACCGCCTGCAACTGCGCCGCCTTCGCCATGATTCCCGGTCAGGCGTGCAGCACGGCCACATCGGCCACGCGCAAGCAGGCGCTGGGCGCGCTTGCGGCGCTGCTGACGAGCGTGCTGCTCGTCGGCGCGGTCTACGGCGCCTACGTCGGCCTGCTGGGACCTGACGGGATCAAGCCGTTCAACAGCCGCTCGATCAGCATGGCGCAGGCCCAGACGATCTTCACCACCATCGGCATCGTGATGATCCTCTGGGCGGCCCTCACGCTTGGGTTCCTCGACTCGTTTGTCTCGCGCCTCTCGCCCGCGACGCGGACTTTCTTCAGCCAGGCCACGGTCAAGTCGCTGGCGATGGGCGTGCTGATCGGCCTGTTCGCGGTCGGCCGGCCGTTGCCGGTGTTCCGCGATCTGCTTGTCTATGCCGCGGCCGCAAAGAGCCCGCTCTACGGCGCCGGCGTGATGATGATTCAGAACCTCGCGCAGATCGCCGTGATGGTGACGCTCCTCCTGGTGGTGGTCTTCGGCTTCGGCGAGCGGCTCTCGCGCTGGGTGCAGCGCAAGCCGTATCAGCCGGCGCTGATCAGCGCGCTGGCGCTGGCGGCAGGCGGCATGTTCTTCGCCTTCTACTGGGGCATCGCGCTCGGCTGGAACCTCGGCAATTGGGGCGTGAAGCTCGGTTTATATCACTGATCGACGCAGGCAAGCGGTCGGCAGGGTTGCAGACCTGCCGGGCGCCTGCCGTGTCCGGGCCGCTCCCGGTGTGACACGGCCCTTGACGAGCGAGGATACGATGACGCGGGCAGCCTTCGTCTGGATCGATAACGAACATCTACGGCTGGCCCCGCTGGCGGAGGACGCGATGAGCGTGATCGGCCGCGCCGAAGATGCGACCATTCGCCTGCCCGCCCGCACGATCTCCCGCCATCAGGCCGCCGTCTTCTGCATCAACGGCGCTTTCGCCATTCAGCAGTTGGGCACCAGCAACCCCACGTTGGTCGACGGCAAGGCGCTGGAGCCGCGACGAGCGCCGATCGCGCTGCGCGACGGCGCCGAGATCGCGGTGCCGGAGATGCGCCTCGTGTTCCACGATCTGGCCGCGGCCGATCGCGTCGAATATCTGACGCGCTGCGGCTTCTGCTCGCGGGCCGTGCAACCCACGGATCTGGTCTGCTGGTACTGCGGCACCTCGCTGGACAACGCGCCGAGCGTCTATGCCGTGCAGCGCAGCGTCGCCTGCCGGCTGGTGGCGCAGAGCGGCGGCGTCTTCGATCTCCGCGCGGGCGAGAGCCTGGCCTTCCGCGGCGACGGCGCCGTGGATGTCTGGCGGCAGGGCAGCCGGCCGCATCTGCCGGCCGTTGTGGCCCGCGAGGACGGCGCCTGGCTGGTGCTGCCGCCGGACCTGAGTCCGCCGGAAGGCAGTTGCCGGCGGCTGCGCAGCGGCACCGAGCTGCACAGCGGCGCCGGCGCGTTCGTGGTGATCGTGCGCTGAGGTTGGACGGAGGGCGCCGAGCGTGGGGCGTGGCTCACACACAGAGCGGCCCCGGCAGCAGTGCCGGGGCCGCTGGTTGTGCGCCGTGGCCGAGGGAACGCTAGCTGAATGTCACCGTGTTCGTCGAGCAGAGGTCCACGTTCCAGAGGAAGCCTTGCTCGCCGCCGGCGCCGTCGACACGAATGTCGTACAGGCACTGGCCGGCGTCAGAGTCGAACTTCGAGAAGTGGATGTTGACCGAGTCGCCCGGGACCAGCACGTCCTGGCCGAGGATGTCCTCCTGCCAGTCGTCAACCGTCGAAGCGGAGACGTAGACGTGCGAGATCGTCACGCTGGCGCTGCCGTTGATCAGCGTGAAGTCGCGCTCGTCGGCGAAGGTGTGTCTCGTGCCGGCCGTAACCAGCGCCATGACGGCCACGAGCAGCAGGGCGGGGAAGAGCAACCGTTTGCGCATGATCTCTCCTCGCACGGATGTCTGCATCCGCGCCTGTCGCAAATATCGGAGAAAAATCGCAGGTCTTTAGGGTCTCGAGCGCCGGAAAGGCGCACATACGCCTCGACACAAAAGCCATCGCGGCGCCCGCGCAGCACCAACTGCGCTACTATCGGGGAAGCACCCCGGTGAGGATCAGCAATGGCGTCAGGCATCTCCCGACGGCGGCTGCTGGGGACGGCGGCGAGCCTGGCGGCTGCCGCGGCGATCGGAGGCGTGCACGCGGTGGCGACCGGCGAGGCACAGGCGATCACGCCGCAGCAGGCGCTGGAACGGCTGTTTGCCGCCGACCAGATCGACCCGAGCTGGTTCAGCCCCGTCGTGCTCCAGCAGGCGACGCCGGCGCAGATTCAGCAGCAGTTCGGTGGGCTGAAGGGGCTGTTCGGGGCCTATCAGGCCGTGCAGGCGCAGAGCGACGGCAGCTTCCTGGTGCTGTTCGCCGGCGGCAGCGTGCACGTGCGCGTCGGGCTCGATGACCAGGGGCGCATCGCCGGACTGAGGCTCACCGGACTCAACTACGCGCTTGCGTCCGACGAGCAGGAGTTGCAGTTTCAGAGCAACGGCGACACGCTCTACGGCACGCTGCTGCTGCCGGCCGGCGTGGCGAATCCGCCGGCGGCGCTGCTGATCGCCGGCAGCGGCCCAACCGACCGCAACGGCAACTCGCCGCTGCTTGCCGTGCAGGCCAATACGCTGAGCAACATCGCCAGGGCGCTCGCCGGCGCCGGCGTCGCCTCGCTGCGCTACGACAAGTTCGGCTCCGGCAAGACCGGCACCGCCGGCCACGCGCCGGCCGACTTCAGCTTCGACGGATTTGTCGACGAAGCGCTCGCCGCATACGACACCCTCGCCGCGCGGCCGGACGTCGACGCCACGCACCTGCTGGCTGCGGGCCACAGCGAAGGCGGACTGTTCGCGCTGCTCGTCGGTCAGCAGCGGCAGGCTCAGACGCCGCCGCACGCCCTGCTGCTGGCTGCCCCGCTGGGGCAGCGCTTCCTTGACGTGCTGCGCCGGCAGCTTGTGGCGCAGGCAGACGCGGCGCTGGCCGCGGGCGAGTGGTCCGCCGAGAAACACGACGCCTTCATCGCTGACCTCGACCGCACGATCGCCAGCATCCGCCAGGACGGCACCGTGCCTTCAGACGCGTTCGGCGACGAACCCGATCTCCGCGCGACGATCTTTCCACCCGGCATCGGACCCTTCCTTCAGCAGGAAGATACGTACGACCCGGCGCAGATCGCGGCGGGGCTGCCACCGGACTGGCCGGTGCTCGTGCTCCACGGCGGACAGGACATGAATGTGGACGATGGCGACATCCAGCATCTGCTTGCCGGGTTCCAGGCGGCGGGCAACGTGAACGTCGACGACGACGAGTTCCCGGACGTTGACCATGAGCTGCGGCAGATCCCGCCGGGCCAGCAGCCGTCGCTGGCCCTGGCACTGCCGTTCTCGCCCGACGTCGCGGCGGCGATCACGGCGTTCGCTTCCGGCTTCGCGGGCTGAAGGCCGGTGTCAGTGAGACCGCGCGATCCAGGCGGTGGCTGAGAGTGCGGGCGTGCTCGCTGCCGTCCCGCGCCGAGTTCGGGCCGGCGTTCACCGGAGGGCTGAGGCGATGTACAAGATGATCTTCGGCGCCAAACGGCGGGCCGGCATGTCCCGTGAGGAGTTCGCCCGCTACTGGCTCGGTCCGCACGCGGAGAAGGCGAAGCAGGTGCCCGGTATCAAACGTTACGTGATCAATCTGGCGCCCGATCTCTCGGGAAGCGGGCGGGAGCTGCCCTACGACGGCTTTGCCGAGGTTTGGTTCGAGGACGAAGCGGCAATGCGCGCCTCGGGCCGCTCGCCGCAGTTGCACATCGTGCTCGAAGACGAGGAGAACCTCTTCGATCGCTCGACCCGCTTCAGCGTGATCGTGCAGGAGCACGTCATGATCGCGTGAGCCGGCGCAGCGACGCGGCGGGATGCTCGCCTCACTCGCACAAAGGGCTGCGGTGCGGCGGCGCTGGTCGCCGCTCCCGGGCAGGCAGTTATCGCGCAGATCGATATAGCCGTGCGCGTGGCCGCCGCTCGTGATCGCGGCCGCTCACGCCGCCCGTATGCCGCTACGTCAATCCGAGCCGTTCGCGGCCACGGCGGGCGGCGAGCCGCAGCACGTGCCGGTTGCCGCGGTTCCAGGTCACCGTCAGCGTGACGCCGCGCAGCTTCCAGCCAGCGGCCGTGCGAATCAAGGAATTGGTGTAGTAGCCGCCCATCGTGTAGTAGTTCTCGCCTTCGGAGTTGAGGACGAAGTGCTCGGCGCGCATATACGAGGTGCAGGTCGCCTCGTCGCCGCGAATGTCGTGGACGTGGTTGGCGCTGAGATGCTGCGTTGCGTCGAAGCCGGCGAAGAGCACACGGGCACTCTCCACCCAGTCGTCCGCGCGCATGCGGCCCGCCCGCATGCCGATCGAGGCGTAGTCCATCTCGATCTCGTCGGTGAAGATCGAGCGCAGCAGCGTCCAGTCGCGCATGTCGAGACCGGTGGCGTAGCGGTGCAGCACGTCGCTGATCGCCGCGCGGTCGGCCAGCAGTTGAACCTGCTTTTCGAGACTCATGACCGGCTCCCGCACGGATCGCAAGGCCTGGGCGACGGCGGCGGTGCATCGAGCCTACCCGTTAGCGGCGCTGCCCGGCAACGCGACGGCCTGGCAGTATCGCGTGGCCCGGCCACGAATTGCTCGGGAGGCCGCGCGGGAGGTTGCCGCGGCCGATGCCGGCGAGTATCGTGAGGCACGCCGCTGATTCCTTCCTCGGAAGATATCTGACGCAGATGTCCGAGGAGAAGAGCGGAGGAGATCCGGCGCACCGCTGCCCGAGCAGCGACCGAGCGCGGGCGGACTCGTGAGGAGGGTAGACCGTGACGACAAGTACGAGGAACGCTGCCGTTCATGCCGAAATCGCGCTGGAACCCGTCGCGGTGCCGGAGGCCGTTTTGGCAAGGCTGAAAAAGGTCGCAGTCACCACGATCGCCGGCATGCTCGCGCAGCACGGCGTGCGCAACACCTACCTGCGCGATGTGATGCCGCGCAACGCCCACCAGAACTTCGCCGGCACCGCCTTCACGCTGCGCTGCCTGCCCACCCGCCCCGACGTCGCCAAAGCGATGCAGGGCCGCGGCTCGCTGCACCGCGAGTCATTCAAGCGCGTCGGCAAGAACGAGGTGCTGGTGATCGACGCCCGCGGCGACCTCGACACGGGCGTGCTGGGCGACATTTACGCCGCGCAGATCATCAGCAATGGCGGCGTCGCCCTGGTCACCGACGGCGCCATCCGCGACCTGGCGGCGATGCAGGAAGTGGATCTGCCCGTTTTTGCCCGCGGCATGAACGCCGGCTCGTTTCCCGAGCGGCACATCGCCATGGACCTGAACGTGCCCGTGCAGTGCGCCGGCGTGCTGGTCATGCCCGGCGACGTGCTCGTGGGCGATCCTTCGGGCGCGATCGTCGTGCCGCAGGCGCTCGCGGCCGACGTGGCCGAGAAGGGCTATGAGACGGACATGCGCGATGCCTTCTCGCGCATGAAGGTGCTGGAGGGCGTGTCCGTGGAAGAGGTCTTCCCGCTCAAGCCGTCGCGGCAGGCAGAATATGAGGCCTGGCGCCGGCAACAGCCGGAGTAACGCGCCGGCCCGGAATCGGCCGCAGAAGCGGGGAATCGCGAGATGAAAAAGAGCAGCACGCATATCCTCACCAGCCAGGCCGGCAGCCTGCCGCGCCCGGATGATCTGGTCGACCTCAACCGGCGGCGTCAGGAGGGCGAGCCGGTCGATCCCACCGCCTACGCCGCCGAAGTGCGGCAGGCGACCGAGGCAGTAGTTCGCCGGCAGGTTCAGCTCGGCGTCGATGTGCCGGGCGACGGCGAGTACGGCAAGGCGATGAGCCAGCGCGTCGACTACGGCGCCTGGTGGAGCTACTCCTTCCAGCGGCTGGGCGGGCTGAGCCTCGCGGTTGACTCAGCGGAGGTGCCGCAGAACCCGCCGAAGTCGGGCAACGTGCGCCTGACGACGTTCGCGCAGCGCCGTGACTGGACGGCCTTCGCCGAGGCCTACGCCGACCCCGACTCCGGCGTCTCGGCGCGCTCCCGCAGCGGCCGCCGGATGACACTGCCTGTCTGCACCGCGCCGCTGACCTACACCGGCCAGGAAGCGATCAAGGCCGACATCGCCAACTTCAAAGCCGCACTCGCCGCGGCCGGGGCGGAAGAGGGCTTCATGACCTCGATCGCGCCGGGCAGCGCCTCGCGCATCGGCAACACCTACTACGCCAGCGAAGAGGAGTTCGTCTTCGCCTGCGCCGAGGCGATGCGCGAAGAGTACCGGGCGATCGTCGATGCGGGCCTGATCCTGCAACTGGACGACCCCGGCATCGCCGAGAACTGGGACATGATTACGCCGGCGCCGAGCGTTGAGGACTACCAGAAGTTCACGATGGTGCGCGTCGAGGCGCTGAACCACGCGCTCAAAGGGCTGCCGCAGGACCGTCTGCGCTTTCACCTCTGCTGGGGTAGCTGGCACGGCCCGCACACCACCGACATCCCGATGCGCGACATCGTGAACGTGATGCTGGCGATCAATGTCGGCGCCTACTCCTTCGAGGCGGGCAACGTGCGCCACGAGCATGAGTGGAAGGTCTGGCAGGAGGTCAAGCCGCCGGCCGGCAAGATTCTGATGCCGGGCGTCGTCAGCCATGCAACGAACGTGATCGAGCATCCCGAGCTGGTGGCGGACCGCATCGAGCGCTTCGCCGATCTCGCCGGGCGCGAGAACGTGATCGCCGGCACCGACTGCGGTTTGGGCGGCCGCATCCACCCGCAGCTCGCCTGGGCCAAGCTGCAGTCGCTGGTCGAAGGCGCCGCGCTGGCGACGAAGCGGCTCTGGCGGTAGCGGCGTGACCCCGCTGCCCTAATACTTGTGGGCCACCTGGCGCGGAACTGGCCATAATGTCCCGGTTGCTGGTTCCTGTTCCTGCAGGGCGTGGTCGCGTGCCCCCGTGGGAGGAACCGGATGCGTCGGCGCAAGAAGGAGCCGCCACTCGCTTTCAATGGCAGGGAGATGCATCGAGGGAGGGGTTGATGCTTCCACCTCCCTCGACAATGTCGCGTATACCGCAGGTCAGTGCAGAGCCATCATCGTGCCCTTGTTAGCAAACCTGAGCGACGACGGTGCCCGTTCCTGCGTGGCCCGAATTGGGGGCGTAGCCCGCATCGGTCTTCACAACCACGATGTGCACCGTGTCACCTGAGGTTGTCGGACCGGACTGCGCAATCGAGCTCGAGACGATGATGCCCATGTAGGCCGGTAGTGGCCCATCCGGTGGCGGCGTGCTGTTGCCCGGATCGGTGCTCCAGCCCTTGCCGCAGGCCGGAACCGCCGGACTCTCGGCGAAGCCCTTGAAGCTGTGCGGCGCTCCGCCACCGCTTAGGCTGTTGTCCTTCGCCCACTTCGCTTCCCAGAACTCCACACTCGTGCCGGTCGCACTGTTCTGGTCGCCAATCACGAACGACCCGCCGCCCGGAGCGAAGGCGAAGATCAGCACCTTGCAGTTGCTCGTGCTCGCGGTGCTGCCGCCCACGTCTTTGATCGACGTCGTAATCGTGAAGAATCCGGTGGACGCGTACGTGTGGCTGCCGCTCACAGTGTACGGGCCACCGTTGGGTCCGCTGACCGTGTCGGCCGAACTGGAGCTGTCGCCCCAATCGATGTTGGCGCTGAAGTCGCTGAGCACGCCGAACGGGCTGGCGGTGTCGGTGAAGGTCGCCACCTTGCCGTTGAACGCCTGCAGTGAGAACGCCGGGGTAGCACAACTCGCCGTCAGCTTCGCGTCTGCTACCGTGGCCGTCGCCGAGGCCGAGGTAGTGCTGCCACCATCGTCGACGACGCTCACCGTGAGCTTATACGACCCTTCCTCGGCGTAGGTATGGCTGCCGTTCACGGTGAACGGCCCACCGGTCGGGCCGCTGATGCTGCCGCCCGACGGAGCGCTGCCGTCACCCCAGTTGATGGACGCGCTGTACTCGCTGGCCTGGGAATTGGGGTCGGGATCGGTGAAGGTGGCCACCGGGACGGTGCCGGTGCTCAGGCCTTCGGTGGCGCTCACGTTTTGCCCCTTGCCTGAGATTGGCGCCACCCACGTCACCGATACGGTATTGGAGGTGATTGTCCCGGCGGTGTTTGTAACTGATGCCTGAAGCACATCGGTACCGGCCAGGCTGTTGCTGTCGGTGAACGTTGCGACCCCGTTGGCATCCGTGGTGACGGAGCCCGCGAAGCCCGCGTTCGGCCCGGATACGACCGTGAAGTTCGCGGAAACGCCACTCAACCCGGTGCCACAGCTATTGGCGAAGGTGGCCTGGACCGTCGCTGGCGTGCCCACCGTTTGCGTCTGACTCGACGGTGCGAGCGTCAGGGTTGAGCCCGGGCACGCTGCATGGCCGATCGGCGTCCACTGAGTGGACTCATTGGTACCGGGAGGACAGGACGCGAGGTCGATTCCCCCGGTGTTGATGACCTGACCGCTATCGCTGAAGGTCGTCAAAGCCCCGTCGACTGTGACGTCGACCGTCGGAATGATGTGGTCCGGGGTGCAGTTGCCAGAGTAGCCAATGCCGCCGGGGCCGACGTCGGACGTGTCCATGAAGTTAGGCGGGCTGTTGTTGCTGCACCCGTTGGCCGGTCCAGTACTGAGCTGGGTGACGATCAACTGTGCGCCCGGCACCAGCGTTGCCGCCGGCCACGGCGTGAAGGTGCACGTATCGACGTGCACGGCGACCGCGTTGACCGTTACGGTAGCCGTCGTGTTGTTGACGATGCGTACGGCTCCGGCGTCATCGATGCAGAAGCATCCTTCGAAGGTCATGCCCGGAGACCCTAGCCAGGGCGTTGGGAAGTTGGTCGCGCTCGCGCGCAGGCTGTCGGCGTAGCCCACGAATACGTCAACCGTGCCCGCAGCCCGCGCTGGCGCCGCGGTCCTGGCGACCGAGGTGAGCGTTGTGAGGAGGAGCATGCCGGCCAACACCCCGCCCAGCCGCATCCCCCTGCTGTGCAAACCCGCTTGAAGTGGCAGTCGCATGCAACCGTCTCCTTGCTCGAAAAGCCGGCCTCGGCGACGATTGCCCAGGACTGGGCTCTCCGGCTCCCGTCGAATGCCCTACGCTGTCAGCCGCCAGGCTTCGGCAGCGTGGGGTATCCCCGTCTATTTCGAGACCCAAGCTGCTGGCCGGTGGGCCACCGGTTGCCTCCACGTCGCTGCGTCATGTCGCATTCCTTTCCTGCTTGCCGGTGACACGGGTCGAGCCTGCTGGCCGGGCGTCAGGCAGCGTCGGTGGAGGCCGAACCTCGCCGGCGTACCGGACCGGTGGGGACGGCGTGGCGCCCGCCGACTGCCCCGGCCGGCAGCAGTGCGCCGGCCGGGACCGGGCGCCGTCCCCGCAGCGGGCTGGTGACCGCCGCAGGAACAGAGACGCCACGCCGCCCCGCCGCTCACGCTAGGCCGTGGGCGGCAGGGGCGCATCGTGGGGGCGATCTATTTCGCGGGGATGGTGGTAGGGCGGCACGGGGAATCGGTATAGATCGGATGATCCATGCCGGCACGCGGCGGTCTGCCACGGTCACGGGCGCACGGGCAAACGTCATCCAGGCGACGCGGTGGCGTCGGGGGGCGTGACAAGGCCGAGGCGGAAGGCGTATGCGGCGGCGTCGGTACGGTTGCGGGCGTCGATCTTGCGGTAGATGCTGATGGTATGGTGCACGACCGTTGCCGGACTGACCACGAGCGCGGCTGCGATCTCTCGGTTGGTCTTGCCGGCGGCGATCAGCCGCAGCACCTCCGCCTCCCGCGCCGTCAGGCCGTCCGGATAGGCCCGCTTTCGCCCCTGACGTTCATCCGCCCGCATGCGTTCCATCACGCGCAGCGCGCGATCCATCGTGGGCTGCATCTTCATCTCCTAGAACTCGGCGATGACGAAGTCCAGGTGCGCGAGCGCCTCGGTCCGGCCGGTGCTGTCGCCCTCCAGCAGTTCGGCGAGCTGCAGGCGGGTGAGGGCCACCTCCGGCCGGAAGTCGATGCGGCCTGCGACGGCGAGCGCCTGATCGTAATAGCGGCGCACCCGCGCGCGATCCCCGAGCACCGCCGCCGCCTCGCCCAGGTGGCGCGCAACCGTGGTGAGACCCCAGTCGGCCGTCGCGCAGGGCGCGAGCACCGCCAGGCGTTCGGCCAGGAAGGCGCACGCCGCGCGGTCCCCGAGCAGCACCGCCAGCTCCAGCAGGGTCACGAGGTGCCAGGGGAAGTTGGCGTCGTCGGCGCCGGCGGCCTGGAGCTGCCGCACCCCCGCGGCCAGCGCGCGACGGGCGTCGGCCAGGTCCCCGTCCTGGGCACGCCGGAGGGCGGCGCTCGCCGCGTTCGCCGGTGTCCAGACGTCGTCCGGAAGCGACGCGGCGAGATTCGGCGACAGGACGGCGGGGACGGCCGCGGTTCGCCCCAGCCACAGGAGCGGGCGCTCCTGCAGGCGGGCCGCGTACCGCCGCCCGAAGGCCGCGCTGCCCAGCTCGGCCGACCGCTCGATCAGCCGCGCGGCCGCGCGCAGCGCCTCCTCGAGCTCGCCGTCCAGCGTCGCGAGGATTGCATCGCCGATCGGGCCGTACAGGAGCAGATCCGGTTCCCGCTCACGGGCTCCGAGCTCGGCGACTCGGCGCCACAGCGTCTCCGCGCGGGTCCGCTCCCCCCAGTCCAACACGATCGCGCCACAGCGCCAGAGCGCCCGCCCGACATTGCGTGGGCGCACGCCGTCCCGCGGTCGGGTGCTGAACTCCTCTGCCAGCCGCAGCCGCTCGGCCTGGTACCCCGAACCCCCTGCCCAGTTGAGGAGTTGGAAGGCGGCGTAGAAGAGCGTGTCCGGCTCGTCAAGCCCGCGCGCCAGCGCCAACGCGCGCTGGTATCTCTTGAGCGTCTCGTCCAGGGCCACGCCGGACAGCGCGTCCGCCAGGGCGATGTCGGCGTGGATCCGGTCCGCCGTGTCCGGCGGGGCATTGTGGTCGGCACGCTCGGCCCAAACCTGATAGAGGGGAGTCGTCACCAGGACTCCCGGTCCGCTGTAGCGGATCAGAGCCACGAGCGCCAACCGGCACACGCGCGCCGCCCACGCGCGCCCCGCCTCCCCGAGCGCCTCGGCGAGCGCGAACGCCTCCGGCGCCACCTCCTCGAACACCCGCCGCGGCTCGCCCGCCGGCATGAGGGTCGCGCCGAGCGCGAGCAGCAGGTCGCAGCGGGCCGCGGGATCCTCGTGGCCGAGCAACGCGAGCGCGGCCTCGTAGTACGTGACCGCCTCTTCCCACGCCGCGACGGCGGCCGCCGCCTCCGCGGCGCGACGCGCGTAGTGGATCGCCTTATCGACAGGCGCGGTCGCGCCGGCAAGGCGGTAGTGGACGGCCAGCGTGGCCACCTGCTCCCCCAGGCTGTGTGCGTGCACCGCTTCGATCGCTTCGGCGACCCGCAGGTGGAGACGCGCCCGTCGGGTCGCGGGCAGGTCCTCGTAGAGCGTCTCGCGGATGAGGGCATGGCCGAAGCGGAAGCGGCCGCGCGTGCCGGGCACCGCAGCGATCAGGTGTGCCGCCTCCGCCTCTTCCAGTACCTCGAGCAGCGCCTCACTGCCAGCCTCGCCGGCGCGTCCAAGCACGTCCAGTTCAAACTCGCGCCCGACCACCGCCGCCATGGTGAGCGCGCGGCTACATTCCGGGGAGAGGCGGTTGAGCCGCCGGCCGATCACCTCCCGCAGCGTCGGCGGCACCTGAAGGCGCCACGCCTGCCCGCTGAGCGGAGGCGCCGCCCGCCCCTCCGTTGCCAGCAGCCGCACCAGCTCCTGGACGAACAGCGGGTTGCCTTCGGTCTCCTCGTGCAGGCGCGCCGCCAGCGTCCCCTGCTGCAGTCCCGGTTCGATGGCCGCCGGCCCGGATATAACCGCGATCATGCGGGCGACATCTTGCACGCTGAGGCCGGCGAGGCGGAAGCGGATCACGTCCGGCCGGCGAAGGAGCTCGCCCAGCGTCCGGGCCAGCGGCTCGCCCCGAAGCACCTCGACATCCCGGTACGTGCCCACGACGAGGATGGGTGCCGCCGCCAGATCCCGCGCCAGGAACTCGAGGAGCAGCAGCGTCGGCGTGTCCGCCCAGTGGAGGTCGTCGAGGATGAGCAGCAGCGGCGGTTGGGCGGCGCCTGCCTCACCGAGAAAGGCGGCGATGGCATCGAAGAGCCGGAAGCGGGCCTGGGCCGGGTCCAGCTCGAGCGGCTCGGGCAAGTCCGGCACAAGCCGGCGCACGTCGGGCACCAGCTGGGCGATGACGGCCGCCCCCGGACCCAGCGCCGTCCGAGCGGTGTCCGGGTCACAGCGGCGCAGCCAGGCGCGCAGGATCTCCACCCACGGCCAGAACGCTGGGGCGCCCTCCCCTTCATAGCAGCGGCCCCACAACGCGCGGGCGCCCCGCGCGTGGGCCAGGGCGGCCAGCTCCTCGGCCAGCCGCGTCTTGCCGATGCCCGGCTCCCCAGCGAGCAGCACGACACCGCCCTGGCCCTGCGCGGCCACCGCCAGGCGCTCATCGAGGGCGGCCAATTCGTGCCCGCGGCCCACGAAGGTCGGGCGGCTGGGTAAGGCAGCCGCCATAACGATCTCCTCCCGTGAACGACCGCGCCCCCCGGATTATACAGGTCTCTCACATCCTCATCGCCGGCCGTCTGCGCGGGTCCGGCCTCCGGCGAAACCGGCCCGGGTGAGCCGGGTAAGCGCCCTTGCAGGCAGAGGCCACCACGAACGCGGCGGCTCGTCGGTTGTTCCGCGCCGGCCCGGTCCCGGTCACCGCGCTGGCCGAGCAGGAGATCACCCTCGGTACCCGGCAGACGCGCAAATGCCCGGCGGGCCTCGCCGCCGGGCGGCTCACGGGTTCCCACGCGACGCGTCGTGCGAGGTTCCGCACGGCGCCGACGAGCGATCGCATCAGCACAGTCAGCGGTCTACTCCGTGCGGACCGGGCGCCCGGGCCGCACGACGCAACTCCCTGTTGTGGTCGCGTGTACGGTCGACCGGCGCCTCCTCACCTTCCCAGCCGGGCGCCGGCGCGCCCATGTCAGAATGGAGCCCGAGCGCACGCCCCATCCCCAGCGACATCAGCCGCTCGATCACCCGGTCCATCTCCTGAGGCGTGTACGGCAGATCCGCCTCCAGCCACCACACCAGCACGCCGAGCACGGCGCTGACGTACGCCGTCACCACGAGGTCGACCTGGGCGGTCAGCGGCCGGCGGTGGTGGGCGATCGCGGCCTCCAGATGCTCACGCAGCGGCGCGGCGAGCATCTCGTGCAGCGAGTGCAGCAACGCGGCTCCGTCCCGGGAGCCAAGCAGCGCTCGGTAGAGCCGCCGGTGCTGGGCGGCGTGCGCGAACAGCGGCTGCAGCAGGCCAACCCCTTCGCCGAAGCGCGCCACCGTCGCCGGGGTGATGCCGGCAAGCTCGCGGTGGATCGACTCCCGCAACTCCTCGAAGATGCTGAGCAGCAGTGCCTCCTTGCCGGTGAAGTGGGCGTAGAAGGTCGCGCGGCCCACGTCGGCGCGGTCCAGCACCGCCTGCACGGTCACCGCCGCGTAGCCCCGCTCCAGAACCAGCGCCATCAGCGCGTCTTGCAGCAGCCGGCGGCTGCGCACCACGCGCCGGTCGCGACGTTCGCCTCCCATCGGCGAGCCTCCCCGTTTCCGAACTCTTCCCGCGCACCGTTCGCTACGGAACGGCGGCGGCTTGCCATCCGTTGTTGGCGCCGCCCCGACCGATTAGCGTGAATACCGAACGACCTGTTCAGTATCGCCGGTGGCGAGGCCGCCCGGCCAGCGGGCGAAGCCCACTCCTGGATGATGAGGCGATGACGACCACACACGAGCCCTACCTCAAGGCGGCCGGCACGGACCGCCTGGCGCCGTACTATGACCTGATGGCCCGGCTGGGGATGCGCGAACGCCAGCTCAAAGGCCGCGTGATCGATCTCGCCCGGCTTGCGCCGGGCCAGCGGCTGCTGGACCTGGGCTGCGGCACGGGCACGCTGGTCCTGATGGCGCGCCGCCGCTGCCCAGATGCGACGGTGATCGGCGTGGACGGCGACCCGACGATCCTGGGCATCGCCCGGTGCAAGGCGCAGCGGGCGGGCATTTTGGTGCAGCTCGACGAGGGGATGGCGTACGCGCTGCCCTACGCGGACGGGTCGTTCGACGCGGTGGTCTCCACGCTCACGTTCCACCACCTGACGCCGGAGCAGCAGGAGCGCGCCCTGGCGGAGGTGCGGCGCGTGCTGCGCCCCGGCGGCCGGCTGGTGATCGCGGACCTGACGCGGCCGCACAACCGCCTTATGCGCCTGGCCCAGCGCCTTTCCTTCCGGCTGCGGCGGCAGCATGGCCGGCAGGGTGGGTCGCACCGCGGCCACGGCGGGGTGCAGGTTGAGCACCGTGCGGCGCCGGTCGCGCACCGCGAAGGCCACGCCCACCCGAATGCCCCGTCACCCGACCACCCGCGGCGCATGACGCGGCTGGAATACCTGCTTGCGACGAACGGTTGGCAGAGCCTCGTGCCGACCGAGCGCTCCATGTCGTTCATGGGCACGATCGCGGTCTATGCGCTGGCGCGCCCGGACAAGGCGGAGCCGGCGCCCGCTTAGATCAGCCGGCCGCCGCTGAAGCGCCAGCGGGGGAAGATGGCGCGCAGCGGCCCCTGCGTGGCGGCGAAGGTCACGAGCCAGATCGTGGCATACATGCCGCAGAACAGGCCGAAGGGCACCGAGCCGCCATGGATGCCCGGCAGTCCGGCCATGCTCAGCAGCACGAAGAGCAACACCGCCTCGGCCACGCCGCCGACGATCTGGAAGACGGGCGGCCAATCGCGCTCCCAGCGCAGCTTTTGCAGCAGGATGTAGAGCACGTCCCAGCCAAGGCCGAACAGCGCCACGTAGAACAGCACCAAAATCAGCGTGCCGGCCGCGCTCGTGTTGAACAGTACGAAGAGCGCGGTGAGCGGCACGCCCAGCGCGGCGAGCAGGGCCAGGCGCGTCTGCCAGCGGCCCACCAATGTCGACGTCACGGCGGCAACCCCCGCGCCCGCTTCAGCCACTGCCGGAACGAATACCAGCCGTCGAGCCGGCGCAGCCCCGGCGCGCCCAGCCGCAGCAGCGCGTCGACCGAGCGCAACGCCGTGTACTGCATGCCCAGAAAGCTGTCGACACCCGCGAACGACCCGCCGGCGATCATGGCGCCTGAGGCATAAAGGCGCGCTTCGCCGTGGCGCAGCGCCTCGATCTCGAAGTCGTCGTTCACCTGCAGGCGGCCGAGCTGATTCAGCGGCGCCTGATACGTTTCGATCAAATCCGCGATCGGCGTGCTGCGCTCCGGGCCGGCCTCCATGCCGGTGCAGTCGATCACGAAGTCGGCGGCGAGGTCGAGCATGCCGCCGCCCGCCAGGCTGGTCTGAATGCGCGTCAGCAGCCGGCCGTCCGGCCCCTGCTCCAGCGAGCGCACGACGCCGAACTCCGGCCGGTACCAGCCTTCGCGCAGCCCCTCGCGCACGACACGCCGCCAGTCGGCGCGGCGCGGCACGGTGGTGCCGCCCCATGCCGCGAAGAGGCGGGCACGCTCCTCGGCCGGCGCGGCTTCGAGCCGGCCGCGCAACTCGCCGCCCCAGCTCGCCTTCGGCCAGTTGAACGGCTGAAACTCGAACTGTGCTTCCACTACGCGCCGTGTCGCGCCGAAGCGCTGGCCGGAGACGAGGCGCGAGCGGTGCAGATGCACAACGACGATCGCCGCGTTGTGCTGCCGCTCCTCCCACAGCCGTTGCAGGATGCGCGCCGCCACGATGCCTCGCCCGCGCAGAATTACCACGCCGCCTCGCTCGCGTAGCTGGGCGTACAGGTGCTCGTGATCCTCGTAGGCGTTGAGCACGCGGCCGTGGTCGCCCGTGCGCTCGCGATACGCCACCAGATCGGGCAGGAGGCGCACGCCGGGATAGCCCAGGGCGAGGTGCAGATAGCGGGCGCCGACCACGACATGCCGCTGTTCGCGCTCGTTGCTCTGTGAGACGACGGCCAGCAGCCTGCCGGCGCTCGACTTGCGGATCGCGAGGATGCGGCCGCGCAGCAGCATCGCCGGCCAGCCGATGCGCTCGGCCTCGGCGTTGACGCCGGCGAAGATGTCGGCGCGGCGCGGGGTGTAAGTTTCCGCGAGGGCGGGCTCGGCCGCGATTTGCCAGAGGATGCGGCCGGCCGAGCCGAGGCGCAGGTGCGCGGCGTCGCGCAGCAGCTCGCTGACGGCGTAGCCGGGAAAGCCCCAGAGGTTGTCGGGCCGCGCGTCGGAGTTGGAGCGCAGGCGCTCGCGCGGCGGAATCTGCGAGTTCTGACAGAGCCGCTCGAAGCGGTCGCCGGCGTGCGCCTCGCTGCCTGCCACGGCGATCTCGCTTGCGGCGATGCCGGAGTTGCGCAGCAGGCTGACCCAGGCGAAGCTGCCCAGCCCGCCGCCGAGCGCCGCGTACTGCGCCGTGCGCAGCTCCACGCCGGCACTTGCAATCTGTTGTTCGTCCAGCAGCGGCTGATGCAGCAGCCAGTCCGGCAGCACGCCGCGCGGCGCTGCCGGCACGGGCAGCCGTGGCCGCGCCACGGCCACAACCTCGGTTGCGTTCGAGGCGAGCGCGGCAGGGCGCCGCTCGGTCGCTGCCTCGACGCCCGCCGATCGCAGCTCGAACAACCAGTCGCCGATGGCGATGCGGTCGCCGGCGCAGAGGTCGACCGAGCGCACACGATCGCCGTTGACATAAACGCCGTTCTCGCCATTGAGGTCCTCAAGCGCGGCGCCGTGCTCGCTCACCGTGAAGCAGGCGTGCCGGCGGGAGACGGCGCCGCCGGACAGCACCAACTCGCACTCGGGTGCGCGACCGACGATGGTCTGTCCCGGCGACAGCGGGCGATCCAGCATCTCACCATTGGCGCCGACGCCGTGCAGCGCAAAACCGGAGGTAGCACGAGCGATCATCTCATGTTCGCCGATGCGCTGGCATGGCGCTCAACGCTTCAGTACATCGTCAAGATCCGCGGGCACGTCCGGCCGTCCGGGGCGCCTAACCCGCAGGGCCTTTGCATCGTGTTATGGCCGGTGGCAGACTGCTGCTGGGGCCGACCGGTGCGGCTCGTGGAGGTGCTCGATGTCTGCCGCAGCGCTCGCCGGCCTGCCGCTCCCTTCCTTGCTGGAGGCC
>Ga0207416_1001990_pt1 | contig 23981 bp, 19 predicted proteins | sample PaiPotPPM11metaG_FD_184107 | JGI IMG/M metagenome (GOLD analysis project Ga0207416, IMG submission 184107) | Iron sulfur acid spring bacterial and archeal communities from Banff, Canada, to study Microbial Dark Matter (Phase II) - Paint Pots PPM... ...
CCGGCCCGGATGAGCCGGGGGAGGACGGCGCGGGCGCCGGCTCGGTGGCCGGCGAGCAGTTCCACATCGGCCGGCGCCACGTGCATGATCCTGAGGGCCGGCCGGTCGTGATCGACTGGCGGGCCCCGGTGTCCCGGCCGTTCTACCGGGCCAGCCCGGCCGAGCCGATGGGGCTGGGCCGCCGGCGGCGGTTCGGGTTCTCCGGCGGTGAGCTGACCGCCTACGAGGACGAGGACCTGGCCGAGCCGAGCATGGCCGCGGCCGGGCCGGCCACCAGCCGGATCCTGATCGACGAGATCGAGCGGCCCAGATCCGGGCCGATGCGCGACATCGTGGCCACGATCCAGCCGGACCAGGACGATATCGTGCGCGCGGAAGCCGGTCAGACGGTCTGTGTCCAGGGCGCACCGGGTACCGGCAAGACGGCCGTCGGCCTGCACCGGGTCGCCTACCTGCTCTACGCCTACTCCGAGCGCATGGCCCGGGGCGGCGTGCTGGTGGTCGGGCCGAACCGGGCCTTCCTCGCCTATATCCGCAACGTGCTGCCCGCGCTGGGCGAGATGGACGTGACCCAGCTGTCCGTGACCGACCTGCTGACCTCGGTTCCGGTCCGGGCCGTGGATCCGGACCGGGCCGGCCGGATCAAAGGCGACGCGCGGATGGCCGAGGTGCTGCGGCGCGCCCTGTGGCAGCAGCTCGCCGAGCCCGCCGAGGCGATCATGCTGGCCCGCGGCTCCCGGCGCTGGCGGGTCCCGGCCCACGAGCTGGCCGCGCTGGTCGACGAGCTGCAGCGGCGCGGGGTGCGCTACGGGACCGGCCGGGAGATGCTCTCGCACCGCATCGCGCATGTGATCTTGACCCGGATGGAGGCGGCCGGCGAGACGTGCGACGACCGGACGCACGAGGCGGTGCGCCGGACCCGCCCGGTGCGGGCGGCGGTGGACGCGATCTGGCCCAAGGCTGACCCGGTCCGGCTGGTGTTCCGGCTGCTTTCCGACCCGGGCCTGCTCGCCAGCGCGGGCGAGGGCCTGCTGGAACGCGGCGAGCAGGCCGCGATCGCCTGGGCCAGCCCGCCCCGCGGCCCGGGGTCGGCGCGCTGGTCGCCGGCGGACGCGGTGCTCATCGACGAGGCGCGCGACCTGATCGAGCGGACGCCGAGCATGGCCCACGTGGTGCTGGACGAGGCGCAGGACCTGTCGCCGATGGAGTGCCGGGCGATCGGCCGCCGCTGCTCGACCGGGTCGGCCACCGTGCTCGGCGACATCGCGCAGGGCACCACGCCCTGGGCCACCACGAGCTGGCCGCAGCTCCTGGCGCACCTGGGCAAACAGGACGCCGGCCTGCGGATCCTGGACACCGGCTACCGGGTGCCGCGCCAGATCCTCGACTTCGCCAGCAGGCTGCTCGACCTCATCGCGCCCGGCCTGGTCCCGGCCAGCTCGGTCCGCCAGGACCCGGGCTCGCTGGTGATCACCGCGACGCCCGGGGAGACGCTGCCCGGGGCGCTGGCCGCCGCGTGCGCCGACGCGCTGAACCGGCCGGGCTCGGCCGCGGTGATCGCGGCCGACGACCAGGTGCCGGGGCTGTCGGCCATCCTGCGCCGGGCGGGCCTGGAGCACGCGGTGCTCGACGGGGTCAGCGAGAGCCAGCCGCTCACCGTGGTGCCGGTCACGCTGGCCAAGGGCCTGGAATTCGACCAGGTCATCGTCGTCGAGCCGGGCCGGATCGCGGCCGCCGAGTCGCGCGGGCTGCAGCGGCTCTACGTCGCGCTGACCCGGGCGGTGTCCCGGCTGACCGTGCTGCACGCCGAGCCGCTCCCCGCTCCACTGGGCTGATCTTCGCGGAGCTTGCCGCGCGGCTACATCTCCTTCAGCACCGAGGCGATCAGGGCCGAGGAGTCGTCGAACGACAGCGCGGTGGCCCGCAGGTGGTTGAAGAACACGTTGTAGCGGTCGACCTCCGCGACGTCCTCCACGTACAGCGCGCTGGTCAGGTCCTCGAGGTAGACCACGTCGGTGTCGATGCGCTCCGGGAAGACCAGGATCACGAACGGCCGCCCCATGGCGGGATGCGCCCCGCCGGCGAACGGGATCACCTGCACCGCCACGTTCGGCAGCGCGGCCTGGGTGAGCAGGTGCTCGAGCTGGAGTCGCATCAGCCCGGCGCCGCCGACCCGGCGGCGCAGCGCGGCCTCGTCCAGCACGGCCCAGATCTTCGGCGGGTCGTCGCGGGTCACGGCGGGCTGGCGGGCCATCCGCAGCGCGACGCGGCGCTCCACGTCCTCGCTGGGGCTGTTCATCATCCCGGACCGGATCACCGCCCGGGCGTAGTCCTCGGTCTGCAGCAGGCCGGGGATCAGGTTGACCTCGTAGATCCGGATCTCCGAAGCCGCGCTCTCCAGGCCGAGGTAGGTGGCGAACTGCGGCATCATCGCGTCGCTGAACGCATGCCACCAGCCCTTCTGGCGCGAGTCACGGGCCAGCTGGACCAGGCTGTCCCGCTGCTCGGCGGGCACCTTGTAGAGCTCGAGCATGTCCCGGACGTCCCGGGGCGAGACCGACACCCGCCCGGTCTCGACGCGGCTGATCTTCGAGGCGGAGCATTCGAGGTGCTCGGCGACCTCTTCACAGGTAAGGCCGGCGGCCTCGCGGAGCCTCCTGAGTTCGAGCGCGAGCCGGCGCCGCCGGACTGTCGGGCTGTGCTCGCTCGCCATCTGCCACCTCCACCCAAGCGCGTGATCGTGCCGGGGGGTCTTAAGTGTGGCCGCCGAAACACTTCGGCGTCCAGTTACTAGCGGACATTCCGCTGCTGTAACAATCTCAAGTTGCTGTGCGAGTTTCGCTATGCATGTTGCATCTCGCTGCCCTGAGAGGCATCCTTAACCATGTCATTACTCTATGCTGTACTTCGGCTACTAGGGGTGACTTAATGATCACGGAAGCCCAGCAAGCCCGCGGGCCTGCACGCGCGGACGGAACCTGGACAGGCACCACCCCCGGGCCAGCGCAGGTACTGCATGCCTACCTGAGCAGGCTCGAAATGCTCGCCGAGGTACTCGCCCGGCACGGTTTCCAGGCCAGCGTGATCACGCCCCCCGGGCGCGTTCCCAGCCTGCACGTGGTGAACCCGGCGGCGGCGGTGCTCGCCGAGGACGTCTACACCGGCCGCGGCCAGGACGGCACCTGGTGGTTCTGGTGGTCATGGGCCGAGCGGATCGCGTCAGCGGAGGACCTGGAGGCCGCGGCCGCCATGATCGAGCAGGTCCTGGCCGCGCGCGACTAGTCGCGACCAATGAGGTGCCTCGGTTACCGCTGGCTGGCTTCGTGATCCGGCGCCGGCCCGCGCCCTGGGGCGGTGAGCGCGGCCGCGGTCAGGCCGGGGAAGGCCACGGTGCTCCCGCGCCAGAACGCCGCGCGCAGCGCCGCGGCCCGCAGCTGGAGCGCCCCGAGCTGGCGGACCGACGGGGTGCTGACCGCCACCAGGCCCAGGTAGGCGGTGGCGATCCGGTCCTCGATGAGGGCCGCGAGCGAGACCGCCTGACCGGCCGTGCGGACCGAGATCGGCAGCCGGTAGGCCACCGCCGCCGGCTCGGGCTGGGATCCGCCGGCTCGCAGCATGGCCTCGAGCTCGTCCCGGGCGTTCTGATGCGCCACCCAGTCCGCCGTGGCCGTGGCCAGGCTGCTCCCGGCCAGGTGAGCGCCGATCACCCCGTAGCCGTAAATCGCGGCGTGCTCGGCGGCCAGGGCCGACTGGAGGGCTTGGGTCGTGCCCGGCGCGGCGCCTCGGGGCGCGCGGGCCGCCTGGCCGCTCATCCGCCCGCCTGCCCGGTGAGGTTGCCGGCCGCGGCGTCCAGGACCGGCACGTGCGTGGCCTCCGAGGCCGAGATGCTCGCGAAGAGCTGGGCGAGCGAGGCCGGGGCGTGCGGCAGCCAGCCGAGCAGGCCGGCGGCCGCGCCCTGCTCGGCGTCGCGCAGGTACGCGACGGCCGCGGCCGGGCCGGCCGGCGGCGAGGGCGTGCCCTGGGGGCGGACGGACGGCGACGGCGAGGCGCTGCCGGCCGGCACGATCAGCCGTGAGCGAAGCTGGGTCAGGTGCGCGCGGTGCTCGGCCAGCAGCGGGTCCAGGGCCGCGGTCAGCGAGCCGCCGCCGCGCAGCACCGCGTCGTACCGCGCGATCATCAGCTCCTCGGCGGCGATGGCCGCGCGCAGCAGGCCGACGTCGGGAGCGGGGGAGGGAGGATGGCCGAGCACGTCGACGCCGCCGCAGCCGGACACCGCGGCCAGCGGCAGCAATGCCGCGACCGCGATGACTACTCGGCGTGTCGGATCAGCCGCCACAGAGCCTCCAGCCGGTGTCGCGCTGCGTTCCCCGCGCGGGTTCCCAGCATGGCACGGGGCCGCCGGCCGGGGCCGGACCGACACCCGCGCCGGGCAACCGCCCAGGTACTGGCCGTCGCGGTTAGGCTAGGGCTGAGCGGACAACAGCACAGGTCGCGGGCGAGGAGGTCGTGATGCACGGTAACTCCCGTCACGGTTCGCCACGGTCGGCGCCGCGGGGCGGGTCCGCGGATGCCGAGCGGATCGTCGACCTGCTCGAGCCGGCGGTCGCGGCCATGGGGATGGACCTGGAGACCGTCCGGATCACCTCGGCCGGGCGGCGTCGGCTGCTGCGCGTCGTGATCGACGCCGACGGCGGAGTCAGCCTGGACGACATCGCCCAGGTGAGCCGGCAGGTCTCGGCCACGCTCGACGCCGCGGCCGCGATGGGCGAGACCTCGTACACCCTGGAGGTATCCTCGCCAGGCGTCGACCGTCCGCTGACCGAGCCGAAGCACTGGCGGCGTGCGACCGGCCGACTGGTCACCGTCCCGCTCAGGTCGCGGACCCGGCCCGGGACGGACACCGCCGCCGACGCACCGGCCGTCACGGGACGGATCACCGCGACGGACTCCCGCGGGGTGCGGCTCGACATCGAAGGAGTAAGCCGGGAATTCGGCTACTCCGAACTCGGCGCGGGAAAGATACAGGTCGAGTTCGCCCCGCTGGACGCTCACCCAGACGACGGCGAGGACAGGCCGGACGGGACCGGCCGAGCGGACCTGGGCGCAGAGGAGGAGGGACCCGATGGACATTGATCTGAGCGCCCTGCGCGGCCTGGAAGCCGAGAAGGACATCTCGATGGACCTGGCCATCAAGGCCATTGAGGACGCTCTGCTGGTGGCCTACCACCGGACCGACGGGGCCGCGGCCACCGCGCGGGTCGAGATCAACCGGGGCAGCGGGCACGTGACCGTGTGGGCGGCGGAGACCGCCGAGGACGGGTCCGTGGTCCGGGAATACGACGACACGCCGGCCGGTTTCGGCCGTATCGCGGCGACGACCGCGCGCCAGGTGATCCTGCAGCGGCTGCGCGACGCCGAGGACGAGCTCACGTTCGGCGAGTACGCGGGGCGCGAGGGCGACATCGTGGCCGGCGTGATCCAGCAGGGTAAGGACCCGCGGGCCGTGCTGGTGGACCTGGGCAAGCTGGAGGCGATACTGCCGCCCACCGAGCAGGTGCCCGGCGAGCGATACGTGCACGGCGAGCGGCTCCGGTGCTACGTGCTGCACGTGCGCAAGGGCTACCGCGGGCCATCGGTGACCTTGTCTCGCACGCACCCCAACCTGGTGAAGAAGCTCTTCGCGCTGGAGGTGCCCGAGATCGCCTCGGGCGCGGTCGAGATCGCGGCCATCGCCCGCGAGGCCGGGCACCGCAGCAAGATCGCGGTGGCCTCGCGGCAGCAGGGCGTAAACGCCAAGGGCGCCTGCATCGGCCCGATGGGCAGCCGGGTCCGCAACGTGATGACCGAGTTGCACGGCGAGAAGATCGACATCGTCGATTTCTCGCCCGATCCGGCCGAGTTCGTGGCGCACGCGCTGTCCCCGGCCCGGGTCTCCCGGGTCAACATCGTGGACGCCCAGGCCCGGGTGGCGCAGGTGATCGTGCCCGACTACCAGCTGTCGCTGGCGATCGGCAAGGAGGGGCAGAACGCCCGGCTCGCGGCGCGGCTGACCGGCTGGCGGATCGACATCCGGCCGGACAGCCCCGGCGGTGATGCGCCTGTGACCTCGGCCGGGCCGGCGGAGGCCGACCAGGATGAGGAGGCCGACCAGGACGGCGCCCTGGCCAGCGCGGTCAGCGACGCCCCCGGACCGGTCGGCACTACGCCCAGTACGCCGGACGCCTAGAGCGCGGCCGGCTGGGTCGGGGGGTTATAGGGGGGTCGTCCCCGCGGCCCTTGGCGTGCTGCAAGGGCGGGAAGGCTGGAGGAGCGCGGCCGGCTGGGTCGGGGGGTTATAGGGGGGTCGTCCCCCCTAGGTCTGGCACTGTAAGCTTGTTGGAGATGGTCGTGCGGTATCCGCAGCCGGTCTGGCCCGCGCCAGCGATCCGGACGTGTGTGGGATGCGGTGTCCGCGCGGCCAAGTCCGACTTGCTTCGCCTGGTGGCCGAAGGGAGCGAGATCGTTCCCGATCCGCCGGCGCGAGGGCCTGGCCGGGGCGCGTACTTGCATCCCAGCCAGGGATGCTTTGAGCAAGCGCAGCGGCGGCGGGCTTTCACGCGGGCACTGCGGCTGCCGGGACCGGCCGGGACGGGCAGGCTTGCCGAGTATCTTGGTCTGGCGCAGCCAGGCGGTGATCCGCCGGGCCGCGGCCGGGCGCGCGGAACGAAGCGGCAGGACCGGGGCAACCCGGCCCAGGGAGAGCAGGCTGAGATTGCGATGAGCGACCGATGAGCATGCGGCGATGAACAGCAGAGGCTGACGCCGGACGGAGCACGCGCTGCCCCGACCGGCTGACGGGTCCGGCGGAGCCGGACCGAGTAGAGGGAGCGCAGTGGCGAAGGTCCGGGTATACGAGCTCGCTAAGGAGTTCGGAGTAGAGAGCAAGGCCGTGATGGCCAAGCTCCAGGAAATGGGCGAGTTCGTGCGGTCGGCGTCCTCCACGATCGAGGCGCCGGTCGTCCGCAGGCTCACGGAAGCATTTACGGCCCAGCAGCCCAAGCAGGCGCGGGCCAACCGAGGTCAAGACGGCCGCGCGGCGGCCCAGTCCGGCGCGCCTGCGCCGGCCCCGAGTGCGTCACCGGCGCCCGCGGCGCCGGCCGCGGCCGGGCCGGCTGCGGCGGAGGCCGCGGCGCGCAACGGCCATGACGGCGGCGACGGCCGTCGTCCCGCCGTGCCCGCGGCTCCGGCGGAGACGGCCGGACCGCGGCCCGGATCCGGCCCCGCCCCGGGCTCCGGGGCGGGACCATCCGGCGACCGGGCCCCCGCGGGCCGGCCCGCCGAGCCGCCGAGCGAGTCCCGGCCGCCGGTGCCGTTCCCGCACGGCCGGCCCGACGCCCCCGCGGCCGCACCAGGCACCGCGGCCGCCTCCGGCACACCCGGGACCCGGGCGCCGGGCGACCGGCCCTCCGCCCCCGCAGGCCCCGGCCCGGCCCGGCCCGGCGCGCCGCGTCCGGGTCCGCGCCCCGGCGGCCCGAACCGCGGCTCGTCGGGCCAGTCCGGACCGCCCCGGCCCGGTCCGCGGCCCGGCAACAACCCGTTCAGCTCGACCGCGACCGGAATGGGATCCGCGCCGCGCGGCGCCCGCCCCGGACCGCCCGGAGGCTCCGGCCCCGGCGGCGGGGGCGGTGCCCCGGCGGGCGGCGGCCCGGGTACCGGCCAGTCGGCTCGGCCCGGCCCATCCGGCGCGCCCCGGCCCGGCGGTTCGCGCTTCTCCGGGCGTCCCGGCCCGGGCGGACCCGGCGAGGCGCCGCGCCCGGGCGGGCCGCGCCCCGGCGGGCCCCGGCCCAGTCCGAGCAACATGCCGCCCCGGCCGGTCGGCTCGCGCGGGCCCGGTGGTTTCGGGGGCTCGGGCGGCCCCGGAGGACCCGGCGGCCGCGGCGGTCCCGGCACCGGCACCCGGCCCGGCGGCCGTGGCGGCCCGGGCGCGGGACCCGGTACGGGCCCGCGCGGTGGCGGCGGCGGCGCAGGCGGCCAGCGGCCCGGGGTCGGGCCGGCTCGTCCCGGCGGTGGCGGCGGCGGCCGGCGCGGCGGTACGCAGGGTGCCTTCGGGCGGCCCGGCGGACGGCCCCAGCGCGGCCGCAGGTCGAGGCGGCAGAAGCGCCAGGAGTTCGACAACATGCAGGCCCCGGCGATCGGCGGCGTGTCGATCCCGCGGGGCAACGGGCAGGTCATCCGGCTGTCGCGGGGCGCGTCGCTGAGCGACTTCGCCGACAAGATCGGCGTGAACCCGGCCTCGCTGGTCCAGGTGCTGTTCCACCTGGGCGAGATGGTGACCGCGACGCAGTCGGTGAACGACGAGACGCTGCAGTTGCTCGGCGCCGAGCTGAACTACACCGTCCAGGTGGTCTCGCCCGAGGAAGAGGACCGCGAGCTGCTGGAGTCGTTCGACATCGAGTTCGGCGAGGACCAGGGCAGCGACGGCGACCTGGTGGCCCGGCCGCCGGTGGTGACCGTGATGGGTCACGTCGACCACGGCAAGACCAAGCTGCTCGACGCGATCCGGCACACGAACCTGGTGGCCCACGAGGCCGGCGGGATCACCCAGCACATCGGCGCGTACCAGGTCAACACCGAGGTCGACGGCGAGGAACGGAAGATCACGTTCATCGACACCCCGGGTCACGAGGCGTTCACCGCGATGCGTGCCCGCGGCGCGGAAACGACCGACCTGGTCGTGCTCGTGGTCGCCGCGGACGACGGCGTGAAGCCGCAGACCACCGAGGCGCTCAACCACGCTCAGGCGGCCGGCGTGCCGATCGTGGTGGCGGTCAACAAGATCGACAAGGAAGGCGCCGACCCAGCCCGGGTCCGGGCCCAGCTCACCGAGTACGGGCTGGTGGCCGAGGAGTTCGGCGGGCAGACCCTGTTCGTCGACGTCTCCGCCCGGGAGAACCGCGGCATCGACAACCTGCTCGAGGCGGTCGTGCTGACCGCGGACGCCGAGCTCGACCTGCGGGCCAACCCCGCCCAGCTCGCCCAGGGCGTGGCGATCGAGGCGCACCTGGACAAGGGCCGCGGCCCGGTCGCGACCGTGCTCGTGCAGCGCGGGACGCTCCGGGTCGGCGACTCGATCGTCTGCGGCGAGGCGTTCGGCCGGGTCCGGGCCATGCTGGACGAGAACAACGACCAGGTCAGCGAGGCACCGCCGTCCCGGCCGGTGCTGGTGCTCGGCCTGACCGCCGTGCCCGACGCCGGGGACAGCTTCCTGGTCGTCGACGACGACCGGATGGCCCGGCAGATCGCCGAGCGGCGCGAGGCCAGGGAGCGGACCGCGATGTTCGCCCAGCGGCGCCCGCGGGTCACCCTGGAGGACCTGGAGTCGGCGCTCAAGTCGGGTGAGCGGGAAGAACTGCTGCTCATCATCAAGGGCGACGTGTCGGGCTCGGTCGAGGCCCTGGAGGACGCTCTGCTCCAGCTGGACGTGGGCGAGGAAGTGGCGCTGCGGGTCATCGGCCGCGGGGTCGGCGCGATCACCCAGGACGACGTCAACCTGGCCATCGCCTCCGAGGCCGTAATCATCGGCTTCAACGTCCGGCCCGCCCCCCGGGTCGGCGAGCTCGCGCAGCGCCAGGGCGTGGATATCCGCTACTACTCGGTGATCTACCAGGCCATCGAGGAGGTCGAGGCCGCGCTCAAGGGCCTGCTCAAGCCCATCTTCGAGGAGGCCCAGCTCGGCACCGCGGAGGTGCGGGAGATCTTCCGGGTGCCGCGCGTCGGCAACGTGGCGGGCTCCCTGGTCCGCTCCGGCACGATCACCCGGAACAGCAAGGCCCGCCTGGTCCGCGACGGCGTCGTGGTCTCGGGCAACCTCAACGTCGAATCGCTGCGCCGGTTCAAGGACGACGCGACCGAGGTCCGCGAGGGCTTCGAGTGCGGCATCGGCCTCGGATACAACGACGTCAGGATCGGCGACACGATCGAGACGTACGAGATGCGGGAGAAGCCGCGGGCCTGACACCACGCCGGCGAGCGGGAAACCACCATGTACGTGGGTGCCCTGACCCTGGACGTGCTGCTCGGCGACGTGCGTTCGCTGAAGCAGAAGCGCTCCGCGGTCCGGCCGCTGATCGCCGAGGTCGGCCGGCGGTTCCCCGGCGTGTCCGTGGCCGAGACCGGGCACCTCGACCTGCACCGGCGGACGGAGATCGGCGTGGCCGTGGCGGCCTCGACGGCGGCGCATGCCGTCGAGGTCCTCACGGCCTGCGAGCGCTTCGTCGCGGGGCGACCGGAAATCGAGCTGCTGTCGGCCCGGCAGCGGCTGTTCACCGAGGAGGAGTGAGCCAGGAATGGACGCAGCCCGGGCGCGCAGGCTCGGCGAGGCGATCGCGCAGATCGTGGCGGAGATGCTGGAGCGGCGGATCAAGGACCCGCGGCTCGGCTTCGTCACCGTGACCGCGGCCCGGGTCACCGGCGACCTGCGCGAGGCGACGGTGTTCTACACCGTCTACGGCTCGGCCGAGGAACGCGCCGCGTCGGCCGCCGCGCTGGCCAGCGCGACCGGCCTGATCCGTTCCGAGGTGGGCAAGCAGACCGGCCTGAAGCACACGCCGTCGATCACGTTCGAGCCGGACACGGTGCCCGACTCGGCCCGCAACATCGAGGAGCTTGTGGCCCGGGCCGCCGCGGCCGACGCCGCCGTCGCGGCCGCGCGGGAGGGCGCCGTGCCCGCAGGCGACCCCGACCCGTACCGTCCTCGCCCGGGCTCCGACGAGGAGCCGGACGATGACGCGGACGCGGACGTGGCGGGCGGGGCGGACCCCGGCCGGGCGCGCGGTCCCCTCGGCGATTACCCGGCGGCCGGAGACGGCCGCGCGAGATACTCACGCTCGTGACTGGTGTGGGCCCGCCGAGCGACGCCGAGTGGGGGCGGGCGGTCAAGGCGCTCAACCAGGCCGGCGAGATCTGCCTGGCCTGCCACGTCCGGCCGGACGGCGACGCGCTCGGCTCGATGCTCGCCGTGACGCACGCGCTCCGGGCGCCGCGCCCGGGCGTCCGGCCGGGCGCGGCGCCGGCCCGCGTCGTGGCGTCGTTCGGTGACCGGCCGTTCGAGATCCCCCGCATCCTGCGCTTCCTGCCCGGCGCCGGGCTGCTCAGCCCGCCGGACGCGTTCCCGGCGCGCCCGCAGGTCATGGTGACCTTCGACGCGGCCAGCATCGACCGGCTGGGAATCCTGGAGGCCAGCGCGCAGGCCGCCGAGGAGCTGATCGTTCTCGATCATCACGCCTCCAACACCGGCTTCGGCACGGTCAACCTGGTCGGCAGCCGCGCGGCCGCGACCGCGGTGCTCGCGGGCGAGCTGATCGACCGGCTGGGCGTGGAGATCACCCGGGACATCGCTCTCGGCCTGTACGCGGGGCTGGTGACCGACACCGGATCGTTCCGGTACTCAACGACGTCGCCGGGCGTGCATGAGTACGCGGCGCGGTTGCTGGAGACCGGCATCGACCCCGGGGTGGTGGCGCACGAGCTGTGGGACCGCACCCCGTTCGGGTTCCTCGGCCTGCTGTCCGCGGTGCTGGGCCGGGCCCATCTCGAGCGCGACGCGGTCGCCGGCCGCGGGCTGGTCTGGACCACGGTCACCCGCGCCGACCGGGCCACCCGCCAGCTGCCGTTCGAGGTCGCCGAGTCCGTCATCGACGTGGTCCGCCGGGCCGACGAGGCCGACGTGGCGGTCGTGCTCAAGGAAGACGACGACGGTAACTGGCAGGTCTCGGTCCGGTCCAAGGGCGCGGCGGACGTGGGGCGCGCGTGCGTGGCGCTGGGCGGCGGCGGGCACGCGCTGGCCGCCGGGTTCACCGCGCACGGCCCGGCGGCCGACGTCCTGGCCGCCCTGCGGCGCGAGCTCGCCCCCGCGCGGGACCAGCAACCGTGACCGCGGCGAGCGGCCTGGTCATCGTGGACAAGCCGCCCGGGCTGACCTCGCACGACGTGGTAGGGCGGATCCGCCGGCTGGCCGGGACGCGGCGCGTCGGGCACGCGGGCACGCTGGACCCGATGGCCACCGGCGTGCTGGTGATCGGGGTGGAGAAGGCCACCCGGCTGCTCGGCCACCTCGCGCTGACCGAGAAGGAGTACGCGGCCACGATCCGGCTCGGCCAGGCCACCGACACCGACGACGCCGACGGGCAGACGATCGCGCAGACGCCGGCGGGCGGGGTGTCCGACGCCGCCCTGCACGCGGCCGCGGCCGCGCTGACCGGCGAGATCCAGCAGGTCCCGCCCGGGTTCAGCGCGATCAAGGTGGGCGGGCAGCGGGCCTACCGGATGGCCCGCGCGGGGGATGCTCCCGAGCTGGCCGCCCGGGCCGTGACCGTGCGGGCGTTCGACCTGGGGGACGTGCGCCGGCTCGGCGACGTGGTCGACGTGGACGCCGCGGTGACCTGCTCCAGCGGGACCTACATCCGGGCGCTGGCCCGTGACCTGGGGACGGCGCTCGGGGTGGGCGGCCACCTGACCGCGCTGCGGCGCACCCGGGTCGGGCCCTACGAGATCGCGGCCGCGCGCACCCTCGACCAGCTCGCCGCGGCGTTCGAGGTGATCCCGCTGGCCGGCGCCGCGGCGGCGGCGTTCCCGCGGCGGGACCTGACCGCCGAGGAGGCCCGGCTGGTGGCCCACGGGGCCCGGCTCCCGGCCACCGCGGCCGGGCCGAGGAGCGGGGCGGACGGGTCCGGCGGGGGACCCATCGCGGCCTTCGGCCCCGATGGGTCGCTGATCGCGCTGCTCACCGACCAGGCCGGGCAGGCCAGGCCGCTCGCCGTCTTCGTATCCTGACCGCCCGCGCCCGCCCACCACACGGGCCGGGGCATGGCAGGCTTGGACCGTCACCGCCGGGCGACGGGAAGCGACGGGAAAGGGATCCGCACATGCACCGCTGGCAGGGCCTGGCCGACGTGCCGGACGGCTGGGGCCGCTCCGTGGTCACGATCGGGGTCTTCGACGGCGTGCACCGCGGGCATCAGCGCGTCGTCGGCCACGCCGTCGCGGAGGCGGCGCGGTTGAAGCTGCCGGTGGTGGTGGTCACCTTCGACCCGCACCCCGACGAGGTGGTCCGGCCGGGCTCGCACCCGCCGTTCCTGAGCACCGCCCGGCGGCGCGCCGAGCTGCTGGCCGGGCTGGGGGCGGAGGCGGTCTGCGTGCTGCCGTTCACGCCTGAGTTCGCCCTGCTGGGGCCGGACGAGTTCGTCCGGGCCGTGCTCGTGGACCGGCTGCACGCGGCCCGGGTGGTGGTGGGCGAGGACTTCCGGTTCGGTCACAGGGCCGCGGGCGATGTCGCGCTGCTCGCGCAGCTCGGCGAGAAGTACGACTTCGCCGTCGAGGCCGTGCCGCTGCTGGCCGACGACGGTGTCCGGATCTCCTCGACCGGGATCCGGGAGCAGCTCGCGGCCGGGGATGTGGCCGCGGCCGCGCGCGACCTCGGACGCCCGCACCGGGTGGAGGGCGTGGTCGTCCGCGGCCAGCAGCGCGGCCGGGCCCTGGGCTTCCCGACCGCCAACCTGGAGACGCTGCCGCACACCGCGATCCCCGCGGACGGCATCTACGCGGGCTGGCTGATCAGCCTGGACCCCTCGGGCCGCGAGCAGGAGCGATGGCCGGCGGCGATCTCGGTCGGCACGAACCCCACGTTCGACGGGCGCGAGCGCACGGTCGAGGCTTACGCGCTCGATCGCGACGACCTGGACCTGTACGGCGCGCACGTCGGGGCGGACTTCCTGGCCCGGCTGCGCGGCATGGAGAAGTTCGACTCGGTCGGCGATCTCGTCGAGCAGATGCACCGCGACGCCGACGAGGCCCGCGCGGTCACCGCGTCGGCGTAAGCGACGGGGGCGGGCACGCGGATGAGGAGGTCCGCCGTCCTCGCGGCGGGGGCCCTGGTCCTGGCCGGCCTGGGCTGGGCCGCGAGCGGGCTGGCCGGGTGCAGCCCAGCCCCGGGCCCCGCCGCCCTGGCCCCGGGCGTGCGCAGGCTGTCGGCCACGGCGATCAGCGTGAACGCCAGCGGCGGGGACCGGGTCTACGACGGCGTCGGCGCGGTCCTCGGCGGCGGCGGGAACGCCCGCTACCTCATGGACTACCCCGAGCCCGAGCGCCGTCAGATCCTCGACTACCTGTTCAAGCCGGGGTACGGGGCCTCGCTGCAGCTACTGAAGCTGGAGATCGGCGGCGGGGCGAACTCCAGCGACGGGGCCGAGGCCAGCATCGAGCCGGTCCGCGGGCGGATCGACTGCCGCGCCGGGTACGAGCTCTCGATCGCCCGGCAGGCCGTGGCCCTCAACCCCTACCTCAAGCTCTACGGGCTGCAGTGGTCCGCGCCCGGCTGGGTCCGCAACCACACCGGGTCGGGGCTGTTCACCCAGGATGACATTCGCTACCTGCTCGACTGGCTCGGCTGCGCCCGCCAGCAGGGCCTGGCCATCAGCTACCTCGGCGGCTGGAACGAGTCCGACAACGGCCGGCACGGCCGCTGGTTCGGCCAGCTCAGAAAGGCGCTGAACGCCGCCGGCTACCGGCAGGTCAAGCTGGTCGCCGGGGACTCGTTCGAGACCTGGGACGAGGTGTCGCGGCCCCCCGACCGCGCGGTCGCGATCCTCGGCACGCACGACGTCTGCGGTTATCCCACCGGCGTGGCGGGCGCCGGGACCACCTGCACCGCGCCGAAGCTCGCGATCGAGTCGGGCCGGCCGCTGTGGGCCAGCGAACTCGGCGCGATGGACGCCGGAGCCCAGGCGGGCTGCGTCGTCCCGTGCGCGCCGGCCATGGACCGGGCCACGGTCCGGGGTTATATCGACGCCCGGCTGACCGGCTACCTCGAATGGCCGGTGATCGACGCGATGCCGCCCGGCCTGCCGTTCGAGAACCGGGGCCTGGTCACCGCCGACCAGCCCTGGTCCGGCCATTATCAGGTGAACGCCATGACCTGGGCGATCGCCCAGGTCACGCAGTTCGTCTGGCCGCCGTGGCGGGGCAACCCCGGCGGCTGGAAGTACCTCGACTCGGCGAGCGGCTTCCTGCGCGGCCGCCGGGCCGACGGGTCGTACGTGACCCTGGTGCGCAGCGGCGGCGGCGCCTGGAGCACGATCATCGAGACCACCACGGCCCGGAAGGCGCAGCGGGCGGACTTCACGGTGACCGGCGGGTCTGGCGGGGTGGCCGGCGCCACGGTGCACGTCTGGGCCAGCAACTTCGACCCGGCCACCGACGGCCCGTCGACCTGGTTCGTCCGCCAGCCCGACATCAGGCCGGCCGGCGGGAAGTTCACCGTCGTCTTGCGCCCCGGGTGGGTGTACTCGCTGACCACCACCAGCGGCCAGGGCCGGGGCGACACGGCGCCGCCGGCCGCGGCCGGTTTCCCGCTGCCGTACACCGACCGCCTGGCCACCAGCGGGCGGGCCGGGCCGGCCGACGACGAGCCGCAGGACCTCGCCGCCCAGGACGGCTCGTTCGAGCTGCGGCCGTGCCGGGCGCCCGTGCTAAGGAGCAAGGCGCCCGGCGGCGGCGCTAGCTGCACCGAGCAGACCACCGTGGCCACGCCGGTGTTCTGGGGCGGCGGCACCGCCGCCACCACCGTGCACTACCCGTACGCGACGATCGGCGACGCGAGCCTGGCCCGCTACACGGTCAGCGTGGACGTGCTGCTGACCCGGGCCGACACCTCGGCCGGGCTGATCGGGCGGTTCGGCCACCGGGGCCAGGGGCGCTACGCCGGGCTGTTCGACGGCTACGAGTTCGACGTGGCCACGTCCGGGGCGTGGCGATTGATCAGGAACGATCACGACCGGAGCCGGGTGCGGACGCTCGCGGCGGGCCTGCTCGCGCGGCCCCTGGGCACCGACCGCTGGCACCGGCTGTCGCTGGCTCTGTCGGGACCGGCGATCACGGCCTCGGTTGACCGGCGGCCGGTCGCATCGGTCGAAGACCGGTCGTGGGCCGCGGGGCCGGCCGGGATCGAGGCCGGGGCGTTCTCCGATACCTGGCCGCAGGCTGAGTACAGCAACCTGTCGATCTTGCCGTGAGCCCGCTGCGGCCGCGTGGTACCATATGTCATTGGCCGGTGTAGTCGGCCCGGTTAGCTGCGCCCTCATGCGGCTGGCCACAGGGAAGCTGCCACGTCTTCGCGCGCGGGTGCTTCCCTGCCCCGGATCGGCTTTCTCAAGGCGGCCGTCCCCCGGGGAAACCCGATGACGATTCAAGCAGCAAGGGAGCAACGTGCCGCTCGACACGACCGTGAAGAAAGAGATCATCGCCGGGCACGCGACAGGTGAGGGTGACACCGGCTCGCCGGAGGTCCAGGTCGCGCTGCTGACCAGGCGGATTCAGGAGCTCACCGAGCACCTCAAGGTGCACAAGCACGACCACCACAGCCGCCGCGGGCTGCTGCTGCTGGTGGGCCGCCGCCGGCGGCTGCTGCAGTACCTGGCCCGCAAGGACATCGCTCGCTACCGGGCGCTGATCGAAAGACTCGGTCTGCGCAGGTAGGTTGAGGGAAAGCCGCCCGCTGGGCCCCTCCCGGCGGGCGCAGAACTGAACAGAGGAGCCCGTCGGCACCCGCCGGCGGGCGGATAACAATCACAGCAACAGAACGACGTCCCGCGGTCCGGCCCAGGAGCGCTCAGCGCGCCCACAAGGGCCGGTCCTCGGTAGTGGTTCTCGGGCCGTGGGGCCCGGCGCATACCGCGCCGCCCGCCCGGCCCGGGAGCTTCGATCGAAGACCGGCCAGCCAGCCGGCCCGGCCAGACGGCCGGTGCGCGCTCCATCGGTGGCGGGCAGACGCGGGACCTCAGTGAAGGAGGTCTCACCCGTGACTGGAATCCAGGAGGGTGTGCATACCGCCGAAGTCACCATCGACAACGGCTCATTCGGAGTTCACAAGCTCCGGTTCGAGACCGGCCGCCTGGCCCGTCTCGCCAACGGCTCGGCCGTCGTGTACCTCGACGACGAGACCATGGTGCTGTCCGCGACGACCGCGTCCAAGCACCCCAAGGAAGGCCTCGACTTCTTCCCGCTCACGGTCGACGTCGAGGAGAAGATGTACGCGGCGGGCCGGATTCCCGGCTCGTTTTTCCGTCGGGAGGGCCGCCCGTCCGAGGACGCGATCCTCACCTGCCGGCTGATTGACCGGCCGCTGCGCCCGACGTTCACCCACGGGCTGCGCAACGAGGTCCAGATCGTGGAGACGATCCTGTCCCTGCACCCCGACCACCTCTACGACGTGGTCGCGATCAACGCGGCCTCGCTGTCCACCCAGCTCGCCGGGCTCCCGTTCTCCGGCCCCATCGGCGGGGTCCGGGTCGCCCTGATCAAGGGCCAGTGGGTCGGCTTCCCCAGCCATTCGCAGCTGGTCGACGCCACCTTCGACATGGTGGTGGCGGGCCGGGTGCTCGACGACGGGGACGTCGCGATCATGATGGTCGAGGCCGAGTCCACCGCCGCCACGCTGGGCCTGGTGGCCGACGCCAGCAGCGGCGCGGTGCGGCCCACCGAGGAGACCGTGGCGGAAGGGCTCGAGGCGGCCAAGCCGTTCATCAAGGCCCTCTGCGAGGGCCAGCAGCAGGTGGCGGCGCACGCGGCCAAGGAAGTCGCCGACTTCCCGGTGTTCGTCGACTACCAGCCGGATGTCTACGACGCGGTCGCCGGCGAGATCTCCGACGACCTGGCCAAGGCGCTGACCATCGCGGGCAAGCAGGACCGCGATGCCGAGACCGACCGGGTCAAGGCGATCGCCATCGAGCGGCTGGGCGGCCAGTTCGAGGGCCGGGAGAAGGAGATCAGCGGCGCGTTCCGCTCGCTGACCAAGAAGCTGGTCCGGGAGCGGGTCATCCGGGACGGCGTGCGGATCGACGGCCGCGGCCTGACCGACATCCGGCGGCTGTCCGCCGAGGCGGGCGTGCTGCCGCGGGTCCACGGCTCGGCGCTGTTCGAGCGGGGCGAGACCCAGGTCCTGGGGGTGACCACGCTGAACATGCTCCGGATGGAGCAGTCGATCGACACGCTCAACCCCGAGCGCACCAAGCGCTACATGCACAACTACAACATGCCGCCGTACTCCACCGGCGAGACCGGCCGGGTCGGGTCGCCCAAGCGGCGCGAGATCGGGCACGGCGCGCTGGCCGAGCGGGCGCTGATCCCGGTGCTGCCGACCCGCGAGGAGTTCCCGTACGCGATCCGGCAGGTGTCCGAGGCCATCGGCTCCAACGGCTCCACCTCGATGGGCTCCGTCTGCGCGTCCTCGATGTCGCTGCTGGACGCCGGGGTGCCGCTGAAGGACATGGTGGCGGGCATCGCGATGGGCCTGATCCACGAGGGCGGCGAGTACGTCACGCTGACCGACATCCTCGGGGCCGAGGACGCGTTCGGCGATATGGACTTCAAGGTCGCCGGGACCCGCGACGTCATCACCGCGCTCCAGCTCGACACGAAGCTGGACGGCATCCCCGCGTCCGTGCTCGCGGCCGCACTGCGGCAGGCGCGCGGGGCGCGGCTGACCATCCTCGAGGTCATGCGCGAGGCCATCGACGCCCCGGCCGAGATGAGCCCGTTCGCGCCGCGGATCATCACGGTCAAGGTGCCCGTGGACAAGATCGGCGAGGTTATCGGCCCGAAGGGCAAGATGATCAACTCGATCCAGGAGGACACCGGCGCCGAGATCACCATCGAGGACGACGGCACGATCTACATCGGCGCCACCGACGGCACGTCGGCCGAGGCCGCGCGGTCGGCGATCAACGCGATCGCCAACCCGCACATCCCCGAGGTCGGGGAGCGGTTCCTCGGCACCGTGGTGAAGACGACCGCGTTCGGCGCGTTCGTCTCGCTGCTGCCGGGCCGGGACGGGCTGCTGCACATCACGCAGATCCGCAAGCTGCACGGCGGCGCGCGGATCGAGAACGTCGACGACGTGGTCAAGGTGGGCGACAAGATCCAGGTCGAGATCCGCGAGGTGGACGACCGCGGCAAGCTGTCGCTGGTCCCCGTCGAGGTCGTGGAGCGCGAGGCGGCCGGGGAAGACCTGGGCGGCGGCGGCGACCACCGGCCCCGCGAGCGTTCCGACCATGGCGACCGCGGCGACCGCGGGGACCGCGGCCGGGGCGGCGATCGGGACCGGGATCGAGGGGAGCACTTCCGCACCCGGGAGCGCCACCGCGGGCCGCGCAACTCATGACGGCCGACACGCGCGAGCTGGCCGGCGGCGACTCGCCGGTCCTGCGTACCGTGCTGCCCGGCGGGCTGCGGGTCATCACCGAGTCGCTCCCGGCCGTGCGTTCGGTGGCCTTCGGGATCTGGGCCGGGGTCGGCTCGCGGGACGAGGACGTCGCGCACGCCGGTGCCACCCACTACCTGGAGCACCTGCTGTTCAAGGGCACCTCGCGGCGCAGCGCGCTGGAGATCTCGGCGGCGATGGACGCGGTCGGCGGCGAGCTGAACGCGTTCACCGCCAAGGAGTACACCTGCTACTACGCCCGGGTCCTGGACGCTGACCTGCCGCTGGCCATCGACGTGCTCGCCGACATGGTGACCAGGTCGCTGATCGAGCTCAAGGACGTGGACGCCGAGCGGGGCGTGATCCTCGAAGAGATCGCCATGAACGACGACGATCCCTCGGACACGGTCCACGAGGCGTTCGCGGCCCAGCTCTTCGGTGACACCCCGCTGGGCCGGCCGATCCTGGGCAGCGTCGACTCGATCAACTCGATCACCCGCGAGCAGATCACCGAGCACTACGCGGCCCGGTACAAGCCGGACAACCTGGTGGTCGCGGCCGCGGGCAGCCTGGACCACGCCGAGGTGGTCGAGCTGACGCGCGCGGCGTTCGGGCCGGTGCTGACCGGCGACGCGACGCCCGTGCCGGCCCGGCTCCCGGGCCCGGACGGGCCGGACGCGCAGGCCGGCACCGGTGTGCGGCTGGTCTCGCGTGGCATCGAGCAGGCGAACCTGGTGCTGGGCTGCGGCGGGCTGGCGCGGAACGACGACCGCAGGTTCGCGCTCGGCGTGCTGAACGCGGCGCTCGGCGGCGGCATGTCGTCCCGGCTGTTCCAGGAGGTGCGGGAGAAGCGCGGGCTGGCCTACTCGGTGTACAGCTTCAGCTCGCAGCACGCCGACACCGGCCTGTGGGGCGTCTACGCGGGCTGCCTGCCGGCCAAGGCCGACGAGGTGCTGTCGATCTGCCGGGACGAGATCGACAAGGTCGTCTCCGGCGGGCTGACCGACGACGAGCTGGACCGGGGCAAGGGCCAGCTCCGCGGGTCGATCGTGCTCGGCCTGGAGGACCCCTCATCGCGGATGAGCAGGCTCGGCAAGTCCGAGCTGGTCTACCCGCGGCTGGAGCCGGTCGAGGAGATCCTGGCCTCGATCGAGGCGGTGACCCACGACGACGTGCGTGACGTCGCGGCGGCCGTGCTCGCGCAGCCCAAGGCGCTCGCGGTGGTCGGGCCGTTCGACGACGCCGGCGCGTTCACCGCGGCGCTCGGCTGACCGGGTTCTCACGGCACCGGAACCTCCAGGAGGGCCTCGGCTCGCCGCAGCAGCGCGCCGAAGTTGGCCTGCAGGTCGGACAGCGCGGTGAGGTTCTGCGCGACCAGCGCCTGCTGGTAGGCGGCCTCCACGGTCAGCCAGGTGTTGACCAGGTTGGTGGTTTTCTTGCACGACACGTCCGCCTCGGCCGTGGTGATCTCGACCGGGGTGGGCGTGGCGGGCCAGTTGCGCTGCGTGGGCTGGATCGGGGTGGCTTCGGTGAAGCCGTGGCCGGCCATGCAGCGTGACCACTCGCGCTCGAGCGCGAGAACCCGGCGATCGGACTGGGTCCACTGCGCGGCCTGGATGGCCAGACCCGGCACGGGATCCGGGTCGGGGTTGCCGTTGATCGGCCCGTACAGCTCGAGCTCCGCGACCTGGTAGCAGCCCTGGCGTTGCGGCCCGCTGGCCCGGGCGCCGGGCACGAAGCCGAGCAGGGCGCTGGTCCACGCGGTCCCGTGCTGCTGCATCTCGTGGACGAAGCCCGGCAGGGCCGGGCCCACGGGCCCGGCACCCCCGGGCACCTGGCCCTGTCCCTGGCCCTGTCCCTGTCCCTGGCTCGGCTGGCCGTACCCGTAGGTCTGCGCTTGGGCCAGGCTGGTGAGGCCGTAGCCGCCGTCCTCCACGGACTGCACGAGCGCCGCGCCGGACCCAGCCTGCGCGGTCACCGGGTAGCTGAAGCCCTTGGCCTGCATGCAGCGCTGGGTGAGCAGGTCGTCGGCGGCGGCCAGGGTCTCCTGCTCCTGGCTCGCGACCTGCTCGTAGCTGTCGAGCGGCATCGCGATCGGCGGCGCGGAGCCGGCCGGCGGGACCGGCGGCAGCGTGATCTGCGGGCGGGTGCCCACCCCGGACAGTCCCGGGGCGGCCAGCCCGGCCGGCGGGACCGCGAAGAATACCGTCCCGCCGCCGCCCGGTCCCCCGGCCACGACCGGCCCGGCGCCGCCGAGCGCGTGCAGCCCGCCCCCGGCGATGATGAACGGGCGCCCGCCCGCCAGGCTCTGTTTGCCGCGGGCCCCGGCCCGGCCCGCCGCGCCGGGCCGCGACGCCGGGCCCGGTCGGCCTGAGGTGCAGGCGGCCAGCGCCGCGGTCAGCACCATGACCATGACTATCGCGCCGCGGGCGAGCCGGCGTCCATGGTTAGCGACGCAAGGCATCGGCAGGCTCGATGGTCCCGGCCCGGAGCGCGGGATAGATGCCGGCCAGCAGGCCGATGACCGCCCCGGCCGCGGGGGCGGCCAGCACGATCCTCGGGTCGAGCAGCGCGGTCCAGTGCTGGTAGACCGTGACCGCGAGCACGGCCGCTACCCCCAGGCTGGCCCCGATCAGCCCGCCGAACAGGCCCAGGGCCGTGGACTCGGCCAGGAACTGCGCCGCAATGTGCACCGGGCGCGCGCCGAGCGCGCGGCGCAGCCCGATCTCCCCGGTCCGCTCGAGCACGGCGACCAGGGTCGTGTTGGCGATGCCGACCGCGCCGACCACCAGCGCGATGCCGGCCAGGGCCAGGAACACCTCGTTGAGGCTGGCCGTTACCGAACGCCGGAGCTGGGCGGGGCTGGTCGGCGCGGTGGCGGTGAGCAGCCCGGGGTTGTCGGGCCGCAGCGCGACCGGCGCCTGCTGGGCGACGACCTGCGCCGCGCCGAGCCGGGTGCGGATCAGCATCTGCGCGGGCTGGCTGGTCGGCGGCGGACCCCAGATGCGCTGCGCGGTGCTGGCCGGGATGCTCACCCCGAGGTCGAGCTGGGGCAGCCGCTGGTCGCCGGAGATGATGCCGATGACCGTGAACGGCTGGCCCTGGATGAAGATCGCGGGCTGGTCCTGGAGGTCCGAGATCCCGAGCTGGGCCGCGGCCGTGGCCCCGATCACGGCCACGTTCTGGTCGTCGGACTCGTGGAACTGGTTGTAGAGCACGCCGGACTGCAGGCGCGCCCCGCTGGCCGCGAGCGCGCCGGGGGTGGCCGCGGTCACGGTCAGGCTCAGCGCGCCGGACTGGCTGGACGGGTTGCTCAGCGGCGTAGCGCTCACCGCCGCGTGGCTGAACGGCACGCTCCACCACACGCCCGCCGCGACGACCCCGTGGATCCGGTCGGCCAGCGCGTCGGCATCGGGCGGGAAATCCAGGGTGGGATGGCTGGCGTTGCCCGCCGCGGCGTCGTTGACCGTGACCTGGGTCGCGTCGAGGCTGTTGAACGCGTTGCCGATCTGGCCGCTCGCCGTCTGGGACAGCCCCACGATGGCCACGAACCCGCCGATGCCGAGCACTGTGCCGAGGACGGTCAGCGCCGACCGGCCGGGGCGCTGCAGCAGCCCGGCCAGCGCCTCGCTGAACAGGTCGCGCGGGTGCAGCCGGGACGCCGGCCGGGCCCCGCGCCGGGCTCTAATCGCTTCCGTGCTCACCGGCACCTCCGCACCCCTGCTCGACCAGGTGGCCGTCGCGGATCGTTATCCGCCGCTGCGCGCGCTCGGCGACCGCCGGGTTGTGCGTGATGACCAGCAGCGTCGCTCCGTCCTGGCCCAGCCGGGCCAGGAGGTCGGAAAGCTCGCTCGTCGTGCCGGTGTCCAGGTTGCCGGTTGGCTCGTCGCAGAGCAGCAGCGAGGGCCGGTTGACCAGCGCGCGGGCGATCGCCACCCGCTGACGCTCGCCACCGGACAGGGCCGTGGGCAGCGAGTCCGCCCGGTGATCCAGGCCGACCTGGGCCAGCGCGGTCAGGGCCGCGGCCAGGCGGCGTCGCCGCGGCACCTCGGCGTAGACCTGGGCGAGCATCACGTTCTCGGCCGCCGTGCGGTGCGGGAGCAGGTGAAAGGACTGGAACACGAACCCGATGCGCCGGGCGCGGACGGCGGCCCGGCGTCGCTCCGACGCGCTGCTCACGTTCATCCCGTCGATCTCGATCACGCCCTCGGTCGGGCGGTCCAGCAGGCCGACCAGGTTCAGCAGCGTGGACTTTCCCGAGCCGGACGGGCCGGTGATCGCCACGTGTTCGCCGCGCCGGATCACCAGGTCGAGCGGCATCAGCGCGCGGACCGGCGGGGGGCCCTTGTACGTGAAGGCCACCGAGGACATCGCGATCACCGGCGCGTCGGTCATGGCGGCGTCCCCGTGCCCAGCGCCGGGGTTTTGGCGTAGCCCACCCCGACCACCACCCGGTCGCCGGGGGCCAGCGACCCGCCGGCCGGGGTGACCGCGACCACGCCGTCCCCGGTGAGGTCGACGCGGACCGGAACCGCCACGGACCGGGAGCCGGTCACCTTGGTCACGTAGGTGTTGCCGTCGGCGCGGGCGAAGACGGCGGCCTCGGGCACGGCGAGCACCGGGCCCGCGCTGCTCGCCGCGGCGATCGTCAGCCCGACGTCCTGCCCGATCATGGACGCGGGCAGCGGGCTGTCCGGGATCACGTTCACCGGCACGTACACGCCGCCGGAGATGCTGCCCGAGGTTTGCG
>Ga0207416_1001991_pt1 | contig 23981 bp, 21 predicted proteins | sample PaiPotPPM11metaG_FD_184107 | JGI IMG/M metagenome (GOLD analysis project Ga0207416, IMG submission 184107) | Iron sulfur acid spring bacterial and archeal communities from Banff, Canada, to study Microbial Dark Matter (Phase II) - Paint Pots PPM... ...
TGCGCAAGGATCGGCAGGCGTTTCGGAAGTTTGGTCGGGGGAAGCGGGCGGGGGCTACTGACGTGGCGTGTGATGCGTTGGGACAGGCCCGCCTTGGGCTCGCGTTCTATTTTCCAGGCCGACATTTCGGCGTTCGCAGACACAGGTACAGCAGGCTGGCGCGCGAAGAAGCAAAATTAAAGGGCGAAGCGAAGGGACGGCCGAAGTCGGGTTCTCAACTGGAGTTGGTGATGACGGATCTGTTTCCCTTCAGTCCAACCTTTTTTGCGACCATGCTGCAAGTCACGTCAAATGCCGGCGGCGTAGGGGTCGACCGGCCAGTTCAGTTATTTGGAAAATACGAACCGCCCGCCGGAAACGCGGGGCAGGCGGGATGATTGAGCTGGTTTGTAATCGGGGTATGTTTTCAGAACCAATCGCTGCGGTAAGCGATCCACCAACTTACCACGATGATTGGAAAAGTTGCCAGGAGTCCCCACAGCAAGGGAAGAGCGAAATCTGCAATAAGGCTGAGGGTAATGAAGCTGATCAAAAAGACTTTCTTCTGCATGGCGTGTCTCGTTTGGCCCGCCGGACGCCAGTCTTAGCAAACCAATGAGCCCAGGTTTTTTCGCGGGGCCGAACTCCGTCCCCGCCACGGACCAATTGAGATTATATATTGACATGCGAGCCTCAGCGCTTATCCACCAAGCTATCCATGAGGACATCAGCCGGCGGCGAGCATTTGCTGGTGCGCCATTCCTGAGCCCTTCGCCTGTCATTCTGATCGAAGCGAAGAATCCCGGCATTCTTCTCAAAGTAAACTCCGTGAAGAGTCTCCAGTTCGCTGCCGGCAAAAGATCAAATACAGTGATCCTTCACTCTGCTCAGGATGACTCTACTGGAGGATTGGCTGATACTCCCAGATTCCGGAAATGTAGAAATTCCAGCCGCCGGTCCCAGTCAGGACTGGATCTTAATAGAGTGGGTTTCCGTCTTGAGGTTTATTCGTACCGCAGGGCCTCCATCGGGTCCACCCGTGACGCCCTTCGCGCTGGCAGGTAGCCCGCGAGCAATGCCGCGGCCAGCAGAAGCGTGACCGCCGCGACAAGAGAGAATGGATCCGCCGCCGTAAGTCCAAAGAGCATGGTGGAGACGAGCCGGCCGCCCGCCAGCGCGGCCGGAACACCCACGGCGAGGCCAATTCCCACCAATAGGAACACTTCTCGCATGACCAGCCATTGGACGCTGGAGCGTCCTGCGCCGAGCGCCATGCGGATGCCAATTTCATTGGTTCGTCTCGTCACGGCATAGGACATGAGGCCATAAATCCCGATGCAGGCGAGGAACACGGCGAGCAACCCAAAAAATGTTGAAAGCTGCGCAACCAGCCTTTGGTTAACAATCGAATCATCCACTTCCGCGGCCAAGGTGGTTACGCCGGAGACAGGCAAATTCCCGTCGACCTCACCAATGGCCCTCCGCACTTCCGCGATGATGGCATGGGCGTCGCCGGAGTAGCGAACCTCAAAATCGTTCAGATACTGAATGTGCTGCGAGTAAGGAATATAGAGAGCCGCGTGCGGTTTTTCCTCGAGGCTTTGGAACTTGGCGTCCTTGACCACTCCGACCACCTCAATAGCATTGGCGTGCTCAGGGTCGTCGCCAAACCGGCGGCCGATGGGCGATTCATTCGGAAAGAAGGTTCGCGCCATGGTTTGATTAATAACGGCAACCTTCTGAGAATTTGCCAGATCCTGCGGACCGAACCGCCGCCCAACCAGGAGTGGAATTTCCATCGCCTGGAAATAGCCGGATCCGACCACGTTCTTTACGACATCTTTGGGGATGCTCTTGACCTGACCTTGGATAGAAACCGGCCCGGTCCACTCCCCTTGGTTGAAGGTGAAGAATGAGAAGCTGTCCGCGCGGATTCCGGGCTGCGCAGCGACGCGCTGTTCGATTTGGCGGTAAAGGTTCGCTACCCGGGCATCCTCCTTGTAACCAACCGATGCTTCATCAACATGGAATTCAAGAACGTTCTGCTTGTCAAATCCCGTGTCGACGCGGGAAAGATTCACCAGGCTCCGCAGGAACAAGCCGGAACCGGCCAGAAGGACCAATGAAAGCCCAACTTGTGAAACGATGAGGACCTTTCCCAGCGGGCTTCGGGCCCGCGCGGAAGTTGCGCCCCTTTCCTTCAGGGAAGAGACGAGTTCGATCCGAGTGGCATGGAGAGCGGGCGCCGTTCCGAATAGAACGGCGGTCATCAGAGTGAGAACAAAGGTGAACGCCAGCACGCGCGCATCGGGTGATACATTCAACGGCAGGGGTTGCGGACCCGTAGAGACCATTATCAAGAGCAGGCGGCTAGCCAAGGACGCAAGCGCCACGCCCAGAGCGCCGCCGGCCAAGGCAAGCAAAAGGCTCTCTGTCAACAATTGCCGGATCAGCCGCATTCGTCCTGCGCCGAGCGCCTGGCGCACGGCGATTTCACGATGCCGGGTGGTGGCGCGCGCCAGCAACAGGTTCGCAATATTCGCGCAGGCGATGAGCAGCACCAGCCCGACCACGGCCATGAGGACTTCGAGCGGCTTCGAGAACTGAAAACGAATATGGGAGAGACCGGTTGCGGCCGGCGTCAGATCAATTCGGGCGCGTGCAATATCCTGGAGCTGTTTCTTCGTCGGTTGAGGTCCGGCAAATTCGTGCAAGGCCTGCTTGAAAAGCAGGTTCACGTTGGCATCGGCCTGCTGAATGCTCACTCCGGGTTTGAGCCGGGCGAGAATGTAGTTTGACTGGAAATGCTTGTCCTCAAGCCCGTTCCAACCGGGAGAAACCTGTTTTTCCATGGAAATCGGAATCCACAGATTGGTTGAATGGTCCACCGTTGTGCCAAAAAATTCTGGCGGCGTGACGCCGATGATTGTATAAACGGTCGATCCGATCGTCACTTTCTTGCCGACAATGGAAGGATCGCGCCCGAAGCGTTGCTTCCACCAATCATAGCTCACCACCGCAATGGGATGGCCTCCGGGCGCTTCATCGTCGGCCTTGGTAAAAGCCCGGCCCAACATCGGTCTCAGGCCGAGCACTGAAAAGTAAGTACCCGAAACCAATTGCGCGTTCATCGGCTCGATGTTTCCGTTCCCACCGATCGTGCCGTGAACGTCCATTGCAATGCTCAGTATCGCCGTGACGCCCGAAAAAACCTGATTCTTCTGCTGGACCTCACGGTAGAAGGGAAATGAGAAGAGCTGCCAGCTCCCGTCTGGCAGTGAATCAGTGTTTCCACCCCATGTTCCTTTCCCGAAGAGGACGAGACGCCCAGGTTCCTTCACCGGCAACTGCCGCAGCATGACGGCATTCATCAGGCTGAAGATGGCGGTGTTAGCGCCGATTCCCAGCGCCAGAGATAGCAAAGCTACAGCCGTCAGGCCGGGGCTGCGCCTCATCGACCGCAGCCCGAAGCGAAGGTCTTGCAACAGACTTTCCAGAAAAGCTCCCATTTTCACCTCTCGAATTTGCTCTTTGACTTGCTCCACGCCGCCCAGTTCCATTATCGCCGCCCTCCGGGCTTCCTCCGGATTCATTCCTGCTTTGATCTTCTCTTCTGTCAGCATCTCGACATACGAGCGAACTTCATCGCTGAGGTCGCGCTCCACGCGGGCCTTATGAAACAGGTTTCGCATCAAGCTCGAAAAGCGAGAGAGCAATGGCATGGATTTACTTCCTCTATTCGCATCTTAATGCTGCCATCGGGTCCACCCGTGACGCCCTTCGCGCTGGCAGGTAACCCGCGAAGGCGGCAACGGCCATAAAGAGCAGCGTCGCCATCGAAATCGTAAGCGGGTCGGTGGGCTTCAGACCGAAGAGCTGGCTTGAAATCAACTTGGACCCAGCAACCGCTATTGGAATTCCGATAATCAGGCCGGCGAGGACCAACTGGAAGGTCTCGCGCAAGATCATACCGAGAATCTGGTTGCGTTGCGCCCCCAGCGCCATGCGAATGCCGATTTCATTGGTTCGCCGAGTGACGGCATAGGACATGAGTCCATAGAGGCCGATGCAGGCCAGGAAAACGGCGAGCAGGCTGAAGAAGGTAGAAAGCTGGGCGATTAAGGAATGGTTGGCAATGGATTCATGTACCTGCTGGGCAAGAGTGTTTTGATACGAGATGGGCAGGCTTCTGTCCACTTCGCCGACAGCGTGGCGGACCTCTGCAATAATTGCCGTGGGATCGCCCGCGTAGCGGACTTCCAAATCGTAATAGTATTGAATGTTTTGCGTGTAGGGATAATAAGCCGCCGGGTATGGTTTCTCCCGCAGACTCAAATATTTTGCGTCTTTCACCACTTCGACCACTTCAAGATCAGAACTGTGCTTGGTATCATCCCCAATGCCGAAGCGGCGACCGATGGGCGAGCCGCCCGGGAAGAATTCCTTCGCCATCGTTTCGTTGATGACAGCGACTTTGGGTGAGGTCGCCGTGTCCTGTGGGCCAAAGACTCGGCCGACCAGCAATGGGATACCCATCGTGGTGAAATAACTTGGGCCAACGACGTTGTGTATAACATTAGGACTGTATTCGGGCTGCGGGCGGCTTCCCTGCACCACAACACCGGTGCTCCATGCACCTTGATTGAAGGTAAAGTACGAAATGCTGGCGGAACGGACGCCCGGTTGCGCGCTCACTCGCTGTTCAATCTGGTGGTAGAGGTTCACCAACCGCGAATCTAGCTTGTAGCCTACATCGACGGGATCGATCCCAAACAAAAGAACGCCTTCCTTGTCAAATCCCGTATCGACGTTGGCGAAGTTCACGAGCGTGCGCAGAAAGAGTCCAGCGCCGATCAAGAGCACGAGCGAGAGCGCCACTTGCGCAACCACCAACGTCTTGGCGAGTCCGCTGCGGCCGGCAACAGTGACGCCGCCTCTTCCTTCTTTAAGTGCGGGCGTCAAATCCACCATCGTTGCCCGCAGCGCCGGAGCGGTTCCGAAGAGGATCGCTGTCGTGAGCGAGACAATGATGGTGAAGGCGAGCACGCTTGCGTCGGGCGCGACATCCAGGGGCACACGTTGGGCGCCAGTTGAGACCATCGCCAGCAGCGCCTCGCTGGCCCACCATGCGAGCCCGATCCCCAACGTTCCGCCAAGGAAAGCCATCAGCAGGCTTTCGGTCAACATTTGCCGGATTAGCCGTGCCCGGCCGGCGCCAATCGCCATTCGCACAGCGATTTCGCGCTGCCGGGTGGTGGCGCGCGCCAGCAAAAGGTTGGCGATATTGGCGCAGGCGATGAGCAACACCAACCCCACAACCGCCATCAGGATTTGCAAAGGCACTGAAAATTCAAAACGGAGGCAGGAGAGCCCGCGCGCCGCGGGCGTCAGTTCGATGTGGGCGTGTTCAAGCGTTTGCTGTTGTTCCCTAGTGAGAACAGGACCGGCGAACTCACGCCAGATTTGCCGCGCAAGCAGATTCACATTCGCATCGGCCTGCACAACACCGACGCCTGGCTTGAGGCGGCTGAAAATGTAGAGGGATTCGAACCATTTGTCCTGCAAGCCGTTCCAACCGGGCGAAACTTGCTTTTCCATCGACAGCGGAATCCACAGATCGGGCGATTGGCCCACCGTAGTGCCGAAAAATTCCGGCGGCGTGACGCCGATGATGGTGTAAACCGTCGATCCGAGCGTCACTGTTTTCCCGACGATGGCAGGGTCGCGCGCAAAGCGCCTGTTCCACCACGTGTAACTGAGAATGGCCACAGGGTGACCGCCGGCTGGCTCGTCTTCAGCCTCGGTAAAACTGCGTCCCAAAATTGGCTTGACACCCAGCATGGAAAAATATGTGCCGGACACTAGTTGGACATTCATCGGTTCCAGATTGCCGCTTCCACCGATCGCGCCGTGCATCCCTCCAAACTGCACACTCAACAAGGCGCTCACGTCCGAGAAGACTTGGTTCTTCTGCCGCATCTCGCCGTAAAAGGAATATGAATAGAGAATCGTGTTGGCAAAACCGCCGTTGTCGCCCGCTCCCCGTCCCGTTCCCAGCAGAACGAGCTGGCCTGGGTCCTTCACCGGCAACTGCCGCAGCATCACCGCATTCATCAGGCTGAAGATGGCGGTGTTAGCACCGATTCCCAGTGCCAGGGAGAGGACGGCCACAGCCGTCAGGCCGGGACTGCGCCGCATCGACCGCAGCCCGAAACGAAGGTCTTGCAGCAGACTTTCCAGAAAAGCTCCCATTCTCACCTCTCGAATTTGCTCTTTAACTTGCTCCACGCCACCCAGTTCCATTATCGCTGCGCGCCGCGCTTCTTCCGGGCTCATTCCTGCCTTGATCTTCTCTTCCGTCAGCATCTGGACATAGGAGCGAACCTCATTGTTGAGGTCCTCCTCCACGCGGGCCTTACGAAACAGGTTTCGCAGCAAACTCAAAGAACGGGATAGCAGTGGCATGGGTTTGAGTCCTTTGCCGGATTATTCAGGAACTCGTGACGATTTTCGTCCTGATATCTCGCAGGGGCGATCCTCGTGGTCGCCCGGGGGCGGGAACAAGACCCGCCCCTACATGGCATCGCGGAACGTAGCGGCGGGCTTTAGCCCGGCAAGCGAGAGCAAAGATCCCTGCCCGGCTAAAGCCGGCCTCTACGGTTCTCGGCGATGGGGACATCGCCGCTACAGAGGTCATCGCTCTCAAGAAGTTGCTTCAAGCGCCCTCCCAATTGCGAGGGAGATGCGCTCCCACTGCTTGGTTTCAGCCGCGAGTTGGCGTTGGCCGGCCTTGGTCAACCGGTAGTATTTGGCGCGGCGATTGTTTTCGGATTCTCCCCACGAGGAAGCCAGCCAGCCGGCTTCCTCCATGCGATGCAAAGCGGGAAAAAGAGAACCAGGCTTCACTTGAAACGTCCCCCTCGTGATCTGCTCAATGCGGCGCGAGATGCCGAGGCCGTGCATCTGATCCAAACCCAGCGTCTTTAAGATCAATAGATCCAGGGTGCCTTGAAGTAGATTGGTTTGACGTGGCGGCATAATCCTCCGTACCTATAGAAAGTCTGTACGAAAGTAGCACATTCCCATAGAATGTCAATGGGAGAGTTGTTCAGGTAGTGATTCATTTTGCTGTAGCGGCGGTCTCTGACCGCCGGCCGGAAGGTGTTGATATATAAAATTCGGCGGTCACAGACCACCGTTCCAACCGCGAAAACGTACCACTACCTCCATGCCGTTTCCGGCAAATTTCGCAAAGTCCGGTTATAATTTGTTTTCGACCCAAGGCTGGCTTGAATATTGCAATGACTGGCGTTGGTTCTGCGGACCGGGTATGACAGGGGCGAATAGAATGAGGAAAAGAGTTTTGCTGGCCTGTTTTGTGGTCTTTACAGCGGGGTCGCTTTTCGCGCGCCAAAAGAACCCAACCATCTACACGATTCCACTTCCGCCGAAGCCGGACTTTTCCAGCCTGCAGTGGCTGGTGGGCAACTGGTCCGGTAAGACTGCGGAGAAGAAGGCTGCGGGTGATGTCCACCTTTCCGTTGCCTATGCGCTTCAACACCGTTTTCTCGAGATCAAAGGGGATGTTTCGCTGCCGGCCACCAAGACTGCGCCCGCTACCCATGAGGCCTGGGTGGGTATGCTGAGCCAGGGCCCCGCCCCTGGTACTTTCGCCCTTCGTCTTTTCACCAGCACGGGATTTATGACGCGCTATCAGGTCACCGTGACGGGTAGCCAGGTGCTCTTCAATCCCCAAGGAGGTCCGCTCCCGCCGCAAGGCTGGCTTTTCCGGTGGACCTTCGCGCAAGTCGGTCCGGATGTGTGCACGGAAAGGGTGGACGTGGCGCCGCCTGAGAAATCCTTTTTCAACTACTACTCCGCCAAGCTTTCCCGGAATCCTGCCGCAAAGTCCGATGGCTCTGCGCCAACCAGCGCGTCTGCGGCGCAGTAAGATGGAAACTGGGCCGTGCGGAACCGGGCCGGTGAATCCGCTGTCCTCTGAGACCCGATAATACCGGCAGGAGACCACAGCGACTTGAACGTCCAAGCGGGAGTTCGAAATGCCAACCCAGGGAAAGTCCGTCATCAAAAAGCTCCTCATTGTTGCTGCCATCCTAATCGCCATTCTTCTGATCTTACCGCGGTTCATCAATGTTGACCGGTACCGCCCGGAGGTCATCTCAGAAATTGAACACTTGACGGCTCGCCGGGTTGCTATGGGCCGGCTATCCGTCCGGTTTTTGCCCAAGATTTCCCTGGTCGTTCAGGACTTCGCAATTGGGAATCCTCCCGGCTTTCCATCAGGGAATTTCATAACGGCCGCGACGGCTTCAGCCAACCTGGAAATTGGCCCACTGCTTCATCGCCGCATTGTGGTGGAATCCATTCAGATTCAGAAGCCCGTTATCATGTTGATATCCAAGGGCGAGCAGTGGAATTTTTCAAATCCGGCAGGCGCCGCCGTTCGGAATGCCTCCTATTCCGCTCCCTTCCAGGCATCCGCTGGGGAAATTGTAATCTCGGGCGCGCACATCATGTTGACCCACGTGCTGGGGTCTGGCGGACTCAGTCCACCGTCCTTGGAAGCAACCGATGCGATGATTGATTTGAAGTCGATCAGTCTGGGCGCTCCTTTGGCGCCAGCATCCTTCTCACCTCGGGACATGGGCACCGGAATGTCCTTGCGGCTAGTAAGCCTCGAAGCCGGAGACACGCTTCAACCAGCCAGCGCCAATCCGGTGACTGCACACGGGTCGCTCTCCGCCAAAGTCTTACGCTTTAACCAGGTCAACCTGACGAATTTGAAATCGAATCTCAGGCTCAATCCAGACAACCTGTCGATCAATCCAATCGCATTCGACGTGTTCAGCGGAAAAGGCCAGGGAGAGTTCCAGATGGACTTGGCTCAAGCCAATTCCCCTTACCAGGTTTCGCTAAACCTCACGGCCCTCGATGTTTCCCAATTGTTGGCCGCGTTTCAGGGAGGAAATGGGAAAATGACGGGAAGCTTGGATGCTAACTGTCTCTTTTCAGGCGACTTCGCGGGCAGCCCTGACCCTTGGGCGGGCAAGCAAGCTGACGGAAAACTGACCATTCAGCAGGGCCGTGTTCCAGATCTAAAACTTAACAGGAATATCCTGCAAATGATGAAAATTGCAGGCCTCGGCCCCGCTACCGGGGACATTACTTCTTTTTCTTCCATCTCGGCCGATTTTGAGCTTCGTAATGGGTTGCTGACGAGCCACGTGATTACCCTGCGCGGCAACGGATTGAATGCCAATGGGCGAGGGAGCGCCAACCTCAATCCAGCGTCCGGCCCGGCCCTGAATTACCAGGGTGTAGCGCAGATCAAAGCAGCGGCGACGCCTTTGACCAACGCTCTGTCCAGCCTCGTCCAAATTCCTATTCATAACGGAATGGTCGATCTCCCATTTCAAGTCACTGGCACGTTAAATCAGCCAAAATTCTCAGTTGAGCCTCCCCCCGGATTTGGTGGCGTGGGTCATCCCCAGGGGACGCCGAATTCTCCGGCTAACCTGATTCAAGGGATTATGGGATTGTTCGGGAAAAACCCTCCAGTGAAGAAGTAGGGCAGTGGGTCAGTTTGCTGTAGCGGCGCTCTATGAGCGCCGGAAACCGTTGAAGATACAAGTTCGGCGCTCAGAGACCGCCGTTAGAGCCGCCAAAGCGTGCCACTACCACCAGGGTTGTTTAACGGGTTCTGATGCAATAGTCACGGTAAGCTTGTAAACGCAATACCCCGCTGGCCCGCCGGCGGGAGGAGAGTTGGATTGAAGGAGATCAGGTTGGATGGCGGGCCTTGGGAGGTATCTGCTTCCGGCAAGTTCCGTCCGAGGTATCGGTAGGACGTAGGGAAGAGATTATTGGACGGTAACCTTGGCTCTCCGTCTTCCTGCGCCTCTCTTTTTCTTGGGAGCTTCGCCTTCGGCGATTTCAAATGAAGCAATCGAAGTCACAAATTTCTTCAGTCCTGCGGTGTCAAAATCAATGGTGGTCCGGTCATCATCGCGCTCGATGATGGTTCCACATCCATATTTGGAATGCTTTATGTATTGCCCGACTTTAAGATTCATAATTGCCTCTCAATCCGGGAGCCACCTGTCAAGGATAGAGATTGCGCTTCTCCTCGGACACCGCGGCTCCCCACATAACTTTTCTCCAGGGCGTTTGGGTTTCAGGAAAGAAAAATCCTCCAGAAATCAAACAGCCTTGGTTTTCGGTAGTGACGTTATTTGTTGTAGCGGCGCTCAGAGCTTGCCCTGACAGGGAGCGCCGGAAACTGTCGAGAAATAAAGTTCGGCGGTCACAGACCTCCGCTACAGCAACCAAACTACACCACTACTTGGTTTTCTCGTGCATTGCAATGAAAGGCAGCCGATTGCGACCACCCTGCCTGGCCTTATGCCCTTTCGACTTGATCGGCCTGCAAGCCTTTCGGTCCAGTTTTGACCTCAAAGCTGACACGCGCGCCTTCCTCAAGGGAACGGTAGCCGTCCCCAACGATTGAGGAGAAGTGTACAAATACATCTTCTCCGCTATCGCGCTTGATGAAACCATAGCCTTTAGCGGCGTTAAACCATTTCACAGTACCTTGTTCTTTCATTCTGGTGAATTTTACCTCTTAATTAAATTAGCAATTCGTTGGCACGGCGACGGAGGCAAAGCCCGACGGTCCGAGCCCAATAGCAGGTTCTTAAGGACAAGGCTTCCCGAGGTTGTAAGAGTCCCGGGCCGGGTTCTCGTCGGCACTGCAACATAAACTGCACCATAAGTATAGCACATTCCGGTCGAAATCGCGCAAGAATATTGAAAATGAATAAGAAAGTCGCCGGTAGGGGTGGAGGAGGGCAGCAATTACAGCTGAACTTGGAGGTTCTATATGGACTAATATACCTATAATCAATAATTTACAACTTCAACCTGAAAATAGGCATTAAGACTTTTCTCCAAGTGATAACGAATACAATTTTTGGTAATCCTCCACACTCTTAGCGGTTAATGGGATATTGAAAGAGCCGAGAACGCTCAGCGGTGTGGAACGACTGGGAACGGCCGCGGCACAATTCCGGCGCCTTCCTTGACAGCGATGATCTTGTTGATAGGAACGTTACTAAGCTTATCCACCATGCCGCTTGGCCATTTGATTTCCAAAGAATCGATTTTAGTCCGTTTGCCCAGGCCAAATTGAATGCGGGGATCGTTCGCCCCCATGTAACTTCCGCCGCCCTCGGCTTGCTTATACTCCGTGAAGCCCTGGGAAACCAACTTCAAGCTCGCGCCAATCCCGTCGCGATTGGACTTCGTGCCGATCAGAAATACCTCCAGCCAGTTGTTGGCGTTGCCGCCATCGTTCCTCAGCAATTCGGGATAATCACCGCGCACGTTAATCGCCGCGTCCATGTCGCCATCATTATCGAAATCGGCGGTCGCCAGACCTCGTCCGGCGATGGGCTTCAAAAAGTCCGGGCCCAACTCCTTGGAAACGTCCTCAAACTTCCCGTGGCCCAGGTTCCGGAACATCAGCTTAGGTTCCTTGTAGTGCACTTCCGTGTGGTAGAGGCGGATGTTATCGAGCATGGCGCCGTTCACCTGGAAGATGTCCGGCCAGCCGTCATTGTCATAGTCCATGAACTTGGCGGCAACACCGCTTAGAAAGATGGCCCGGTTGCCGATGCCACTCGGATATGTGTCATCATCAAACGTCCCGTCGTGATTGTTGTGGTAAAGGCGGTTCAGCTCAAAATCGAGATGGGTGATGTAAAGATCCAGCCAGCCATCGCCATCCACGTCCGCGGCGTCAATGCCCATGCCCGCTTCATATTTGCCATCGGCGCTGGCTGCGATCCCGGACGTGAAGGAAACGTCGTCAAACGTTCCATCATGCTTGTTGATAAACAAGAAGTTCGGCCAGGTATCATTGGCGATGGCGATGTCCGGCCAGCCGTCGTTATTAAAGTCAGCCAGCACCACGCCCATGCCTTTCGCTTCCGGGACGCCTACACCGGACTTCACCGAAACGTCAGTGAATGTCCCATCATGGTTGTTGTGATAGAGCTTGATCCTCTCGCCCTTGTAATTATCCGGATGGCAGTAGGCTCGATAGCCCGGACGATGCTCGCCGCAGTAGATATTGTTCTTCGGGGTCCAATCAATGTAATTGCAGACGACCAGATCGAGATATCCATCCTTGTCGTAATCGAACCAGCCGGCGCTGGTGCCCCAGTTGCCGTCGTCCCCGACGCCCGCCTTCTTGGTGACGTCCGTAAACGTCCCGTCACCGTTATTGTGGTACAAGATGGAGTGGCCATACCCGGTCACGTAAAGGTCCTGGTTGCCGTCATTGTCGTAATCGCCGACGGCCACACCCTGGCCGTAGAGCCCCTCGGCGCCCACCCCGGCCTGTTTCGTCACGTCCGTGAACGTGCCGTCGCCGTTGTTGCGGTAAAGGGCGGAGCGCAGAGGGTGCGGAGGCTTATAAGCGTCCGTGGCGGAGGATTGCACCAGGTAGAGGTCATACAACCCATCGTTGTTGTAATCAATCCACCCCACCCCTGTTCCCATCGTTTCCAGGTAATACTTCTGATCGCTGGCGGTGGAATCCTGCCTGAAGGTGATGCCTGCGGCGCGGGCAATGTCCGTGAACTTCACCGGAATGTCAATTGTAGGCTTCGATTGTGAGGGATCGGCGGGTAAAGACGGGTAAAACGCGAGTCCGGCTACGGCAGCCAGCGCCGCCATGACCAGCGCCTTGGCGCGGCGTGTAAACCTTGGCTTGACATTTGAATCCTTTGGCTTCAACCGTTGATTCCCCGTTGCAAGTTGCGCCCCAAATATAGCCTATTGGGGGCAGGATGCTCAATCACCAATTGTGCGATTCGAAGATGGATTAAGATCGAGGTGGTACCTGTTTGGTAGCGGGTCAGTTTGCTGTAGCGGCGGTCAGAGACCGCCGCTACAGCCGCGAAAACGTACCACTACCATCTGTTAGTACTTGAAGCCGAAGACCAAGGGCAGCGGTACAATTTGTTTGTCAAAGCCGCGACGGAATTGTACTTTATAGTTATCATATATATCAGTTATACTTCTTATGATATTTACAATAGTTTTAAAATCATTGCGCGATTGCTGTAGCGGCGGTCTATGACCGTCGGGCTTTTCTTCTTCCGGCGCGCCCGTCAGGGTAAGCTCCGAGCGCCGCTACAACTTAAGTCCCTCTGCCTAAGAGCTGTTGATTACGAATCGCAAGGGCCATCCGGCAATGGGGAGTGAACACCTGTGAACTTCGGAATCCGCATTCGATCCGCAAGACTACTTCTCTCCATCCTCTGCGCCAGCGCCGTTCTGGTGTTGGCAAGCTGCAGCGGCAGTGGCGGATCATCTTCCTCGGGCGGGAGCACTGTCCAAACGACAGGAACCGTCACCACGACGATCAGCGATCCTCCCACGTGCCTGGCGCCGAACGGCGCTTTCGGCAACGTCTGGGTGACCATCACCAAGGTCGAAGCCAACATCAATCAGGGCGCAGCTCCAACGGATAGCGGTTGGGTAACGCTGGTGGACCTTTCAAAAGCGCCCAAGCAGGTTGACCTGCTCAGCCTGGCTTCCACCGCTTGCCTGCTCACCCAACTTGGCTCAACCAGCGGCCTCGCGCCCGGCAAGTATCAACAGATCCGCATCTATCTTCTCAGCAACACCCCTTCCTCGGGCGTGGCGGTTCCATCGCCCAATGCTTGCAGCGGCGCGGGCTACAATTGCGTGGTCTTGGCCAGCAATATTGTTGCGGAGTTGAACCTTTCAAGCGAATCCCAGACCGGCATCAAGATCCCCCCTGGGCAGATCGCGGGCGGCGGCATCACCCTTGCAGCGGGCGAGACCGCCGACATTAACCTTGACTTCAGCGCCTGCGATTCAATCGTGCAGGAGGGCAACGGCCAATTCCGGCTGATTCCGGTTCTCCATGCTGGCGAAGTGAGCGTGACGGGAAGCGCCATCAGCGGCGCGGTGTACGATAATTTCACAAAGCAGGCCATTTCGGGAGCGATTGTCGCAGCCGAGCAGCCGGACTCCACGGGCATTGACCGCGTCGTGACCTCCACCATCACTGCATCCAATGGCGGATTTATCTTCTGCCCGCTGCCCTCCGGAAATTTCGACGTGGTGGCCGATGCCTCCGTGGCCGTTGGCGGCGTCACCACCACTTACAACCCAACGCTCACCACTACGGTTCCACTTGGGTCCACGCTCACCAGCCTTCCACTCGCGCCGGAATCGGGCAATTCCGCTCCCAACACTTTGCCGGTCAGCCTCAGCGGCACGGTCACAACCACGAACGCCTCCAACCAGCCGACAGGCGCCGACATTCAGCTTTCCGCATTGATGCAGTCAGCCCCCGGAGCGTCTGCACCTCTAACTTTCACGGTGCCTGCGCTCCCTGGGTCCACCCCGGAAATCTCAACCATTGCCTCCAACAGTTGCAGCGCCAGCACGGATTGCGCGAGCTACACACTGTTGCTCCCCGCGAGCAATGCAATGGTGGGCGCGTTCAGCTCTTCCGGAACCACCTATTCACCGCCCGAACCATCGAACGTTCTTTACGAAGTTGAAGCGGACGCTTTCGTCCCGGAAAGCGGCGCGCAACCAGACTGCTCACCTTCTGCCCAAACCACGCCCCAAATCCTCATTGCCTTTGGCATCCCCGCCACCGCGCCTACACTGGCGTTCTCGGGATGCCAATAATCAAGCCGCTCGGGGGCTGGCACAGACCCTTTGGGTCTGCGCTACTTGCTCCGCGCCGAATCCGACCGGCGACCGATTGTGCTAAGATGTGAAGCAGTCAGGATTAGGAAAGGAACGAGGAAATGGAGATGGAGGTGAGAGCCGAATTTATCTTGTTCGGCACATTGAAGCGCGAAGGCCGCTGGTGGATCGCGCATTGTCCTCCTCTGGATGTTTCCACCCAAGGGCAAACCGCGTCCGAGGCAAGGAAGAATCTGGTGGAAGCCTGCGAGCTTTTCATCGCCAGTTGCCTGGAGAGAGGAACCTTTGACCGGGCAATGAAGGAACTCGGGCTCACAACCCTCAGACCGTCACACCCACGTATCCCACCCAACGCTTTCAAGATGGCAATTCCCCCCAGCCATCTAGTGCCGTCATTCTGAGCGAAGCGAAGAATCACTGTATTTGACGTCTTTTTCGGCAGAGAACGGGCTGGCTACGCTGGGCGGGGCTTGCCCTGAAGAGAAATACGGGGATTCTTCGCTTCGCTCAGAATGACAGGCGAAGGGATCAGAACGTTAGATTGGCCGCCCACATGTAGAAACTCGATAGGGCGATTTCACGGGGCAGCCTTGAAGATCGGGCCCACCGCCAACAACTATGCGGCTTTGTCTCGCAGCTTTCACCGGGTCGCTGCTTTCACTGCTTCCTTTTCAAACACCATCGCGCCCTTCTTCAAGTCGGCGTCAATCCGCACCGTGTCACCGGGCGCGATTTCGCCATCCAGCATTTTCAAGGCAAGCGGGTCCTGAATGGCGCGTTGGATCGCACGCTTCAGTGGCCGCGCTCCGAACTGCGGATTGTAGCCTTCTCGAAAGAGCAGCTCGCGGGCCTTGTCGGTCAGGTCAATTTCGATTTTCCGTTCGGCCAGCATCGCCTTCAGACCCTCAAGTTGCAATTCAATAATCTTGCTGATCTGGGCCTTCCCCAGCGGCCGGAAGATCACCACTTCGTCAATGCGGTTCAGGAACTCCGGCCGGAAGTGTTCGAGCAGCGTCTCATGAATCTTGCGTTTCACTTCTTCGGTCACTGTCTCGGCCTCTTCGCCGCCGCGTCCCGCGTGCTCGTGCAGGAAGTGCGAGGCAATGTTGGAGGTCATGACGATGACGGTGTTCTTGAAGTCCACGGTCCGGCCCTTGCCGTCCGTCAGGCGGCCGTCATCCAGCATCTGCAGGAAGATGTTGAAGACGTCGGGATGCGCCTTCTCAATTTCGTCAAACAACAGCACAGAATAAGGCCGGCGCCGTACCGCTTCCGTCAATTGCCCGCCTTCTTCATAGCCAATGTAACCGGGCGGCGCGCCAATCAGCCGCGCTACGGCGTGCTTCTCCATATACTCAGACATGTCGATGCGCAGCATGGCGCGCTCGTCATCAAACAGGAATTCGGCCAGCGCCCGTGCCAGCTCCGTCTTGCCCACGCCGGTTGGTCCCAGAAAAAGGAATGAGCCGATAGGCTTCTTCGGGTCGGCCAGCCCGGCCCGGCTGCGCCGCACGGCGTTGGCCACCAGCTTCAAGGCTTCATCCTGGCCGATGACGCGCAGGCGCAGGTTGTCCTCCATGCGCACGAGCTTCGAAATCTCGCCCTCCAGCATTTTGGTGACGGGAATTCCGGTCCACTTGGACACCACTCGCGCCACGTCTTCCTCATCCACTTCTTCCTTCAACATGCGGCCGTTCTTCTGCGTTTCCTCCAGCTTGCTATTGGCTTGGGCAAGCTGCTTCTGAAGCGAGACGAGTTTCCCATAGCGAATTTCCGCGGCTTTGTTCAGGTCGCCGTCGCGCGTTGCCTTCTGTTCGTCGAGTTTGGCCTGTTCAATATCGGCCTTCAATTGCCGGATGCGCGCGATGACTTCCTTTTCCGCTTTCCAGCGCAGCTTCAACTGGTCGGACTGCTCGCGCAAGCCGGAAAGCTCGGCCTGCAATTTTTGAAGCCGTTCTTGCGAGGCCGCGTCATCTTCTTTGAGCAACGCCTGCCGCTCAATTTCAAGCTGGGTCAGGCGGCGCTCGATCAGGTCAATTTCCGACGGCATCGAGTCAATCTCAATGCGCAGGCCGCTGGCCGCTTCGTCAATCAGGTCAATGGCCTTATCGGGCAGAAAGCGGTCGGAGATGTAACGGTTGGAAAGCACTGCCGCCGCCACAATCGCCGAATCCTTAATGCGCACGCCGTGGTGAATTTCGTACCGTTCTTTCAAGCCGCGCAGGATGGCGATGGCGTCCTCGACGCTCGGCTCTCCCACCATCACCGGCTGGAAGCGCCGTTCCAAGGCAGCATCTTTTTCGATGTATTTCTTGTATTCGTTCAGCGTCGTTGCGCCAATGCAGCGCAGCTCGCCCCGCGCCAGCGCCGGCTTCAACATGTTGGAAGCGTCCATGGAACCTTCGGCGCTTCCTGCGCCCACCAGCGTGTGCAGCTCGTCAATAAACAGGATCACCTGGCCGTTCGATTCTTCAATCTCCTTCAGCACCGCCTTCAACCGGTCTTCAAATTCCCCGCGGTATTTCGACCCCGCCACCATCGCGCCCAGGTCAAGTTGATTGAGCCGCTTCGACTTCAACGATTCCGGCACGTCGCCCGCCACAATGCGCTGCGCGATGCCCTCCACAATGGCCGTCTTGCCCACACCCGGCTCGCCGATCAACACCGGGTTGTTCTTGGTCCGGCGGGAGAGCACCTGGATCACGCGCCGGACTTCGTCGTCGCGGCCAATCACCGGATCGAGCTTGCCCCGTCGCGCCAGATCCGTCAGATCCTTGGTGAATCGCTCCAACGCCTGGAACTTGCTTTCCGGGTTTTGGTCTGTGACGCGCTGCGTGCCGCGAACCGCCATCAGCGCCTTCAGGATGGCGTCATGAGTGACGCCCAGCCGCGCCAGGCTTCGCGCCGCCGGGTCATCCTTGCGGCGGGTCAGCGCCAGCAACAGGTGTTCAGTGGAAACGAACTCATCGCGGAAAGGTTCCGCTTCCTTGAAGGCCTGGTCCAACGTTTCCTTGAGGGTTTGAGAGAGATAATGGTCCGAGGAACCCCCAATCTTGGGGAGGGATTCGATGGCCTTCTCGACTTCCCTCGACAGTGTGGGAATAGAGACTCCCAAACGAGTGAGGATTGCCGGAACCACCCCTTCCTGTTGCTCAATCAGCGCCAGCAACAAATGAACTGGCTCAAGCTGCTGATTGCCGAAACGGCCGGCAATCTCCTGCATGGCTTGCAACGATTCCTGGGCTTTAATCGTGAATTTGTCAAATCGGGTGGCCATGGCTTTGATTCCGGTCCTTGATGGGATAGCTAATTGTACGTCAAAAAAAAGGCCGCGCCTCAAATCGATTGGGACGCGGCCTTCCGAGCCTTCGCACGGCATCCGCCGCCGTGAAACTTGTGGTTTACCTTATTATTTGTGGGCGCCAATCGCCTTGGCGGCCTCATTCAGCTTAATTACCTTGGGCTTGGCTTCCTCACGCTTCGGTAGCGTCAGGGTCAGCAGACCGTCCTTGTAATCGGCGGTCACGTTTTCCGAGTTGATGTATGCCGGCAGCGAGAAACTGCGAGAGAAGCTGCCGTAGGAGCGCTCCACCACCTGGTAGTTGCCCTCCTTCACATCTTTTTCGAACTTCCGTTCGCCCTTCAGGGTCAGCGTGTTGTCCTGGATGCGAATCTCGACATCCTTCGGGTCGATCCCAGGCAATTCAGCTTTCAGGACCACGTTCTGGTCATTTTCCAGCACATCCACCGCAGGAGCCCAACTTCGAGTCCCCGCGTCCTCGCCGGAGTCGCCGCTGAAGGCACGAGCAAAAGTTTCGTTAAAGAGTCGATTGAAACGGTCCTGCGTTGTAAGCAGGTCACGAAACGGTTCCCAACGAACGATAGCCATTTTTCTTACCTCCGTCTGTTCATTCTGGTAATTTTACTTCTCACAGTGCTTTGATGCATGTGAGGAAACTTTAGTTTCAAAGTATCAGGTTATTGCCTTAGTTATTACTGATGTTGATTTTGATGCTCTTGGGTTTGGCTTCCTCTCGCTTTTGAAGCGTGAGAATAAGCACGCCATTCTGGTATTCGGCGGTCAAGCCATCCGGATTGACATTCGGAGGTAGCCTGAAGCTTCGTGAGAAGCTCCCGTAGGTCCGCTCAATCCGATGGAAGTTCGATCCTTCGGCCGGATTCTCAAACTTACGTTCACCCTGGATCGTCAATAAATCCTCATGTACCCGGATCTCGACAGCATTCGGGTCAATGCCGGCCAAATCCGCCTTTATCGTGAATTTCTGGTCATTTTCAATTACATCTACTGCTGGGGTCCATGCCCGTGGCTGAACATCCTCACCCCTGGAATCTTGATGAAAAGCCTCTCCAAACAACTGGTCTAACTGCTTCTGGGCGTCAAAAAGCTCTCGAAATGGTTGAAATCGGATAGTCGCCATAAGATTCTCCTCTGAAATATATTGCCTACAGCAGGATCATAAAATATAAGCGTATAATTGTCAAGTATTTTATTCTTATTTTTTAAATTATTTGAACAGATCTTAATCGCCTAACCCAAGGGCCGTGTGTATGCTCCCAACTATCGATGAATTTGAGGGTCATGCGTGCGCATTCGACGACTCCAGGTATAGGTAGTGGCGCAATTTGCTGTAGCGGCGCTCGGAGCCTGCCCTGACAGGGAGCGCCGGAATCCATTGAGAAATAAAGTTCGGCGGTCACAGACCGCTGCTACAGCAAGCGAATGACGCCACCACCCAGGTATACAATTTCATAGGATTTATTCACGGTGGGGCTATAATGTGGGGTTACGTTCGAGGTGGTCAGGAGGACCCCTGGTGAGGAAGGTCTTGATGCTAATAGTTCTAGGACTCATCCTCGTTGGTTTCCTGTGGCTGACGCGTTCCCATGCGGCTTCACTCAGAGTGGGTGGCCACGCCCCGGATTTTGCTCTGCCTGACCAGCATGGAAAAACCATCAAGCTGAGCGATTTCAAAGGCAAGAAGAACGTCGTTCTGGCTTTTTACATCAAGGCTTTTACCGGGGGCTGAACCCAGGAACTCAAGGCGTATCAGGCTGATATCGCCAAATTTGAGGGCACTGGCACGCAAGTGATTGGAATCAGTGTGGATAGTGCCGCAAAAAACAAGGCTTTTGCGGAGTCTCTGGGCCTTACCTATCCCGTCCTCAGCGATCCCAATCGGACCGTTAGCCGCGAATATGGAGTCCTGATGCCAATGGTCCACGTTGCCAAGCGGGTGACTTTTCTGATCGACAAGAATGGCATCATCCAAGAGATTCAGCACAGTGGCGAGGCAATTGACCCAATGAACGCGCTGGAAACCTGCAATCTTCTCGATCACCGCAAGCACGAGCCCTGATCGAGTACCGGGCGCCAGGACAAGAACCACTACTAGTGGGCTTTAACGATTTCCGCATAGAAGCGCCTGATAAGGAGGAATTACAGTGAAGAGGACCGGATCGAAAGCAATGGTGGCTGCCCTTGCCTTGGCCCTGGCCTTGCCCCTAGTTTCCCAGGCCGTAACGCTCAAGGTTGGTGATAAAGCTCCCGATTTCACCCTGCCGGACCAGAATGGCCAGCGGGTGAAGCTAAGTAGTTTCATGGGCAAAAAGAACGTGGTGGTGGCTTTTTATGTGCTCGCCTTCACCGGAGGTTGAACGAAGGAACTCCAGGGATATCAGTCTGATCTCCCCAAGCTCGAAAAGGCAGGCACTCAGGTTTTGGGTGTGAGTGTGGATAGCGTCCCCGCAAATCATGTATTTGCCAAGCAGATTGGCGTTACTTTTCCCTTGTTAAGCGATTTTAAGAGAACCGTATCCCAGGAATACGGTGTTTTTAACCCACAGCAGGAATTCGCCAATCGCACCACCTTCGTGATCAACAAGGAAGGCATCATTCAACGGATCGACAAGGATGCGGAGGCGCTTGATCCAACCAGCGCCGTTGAGGAGTGCAGCCTGATTGCCCACCGGAAGCAAGAGAGGAAGAAGTAATCCGTTGATCTACGATGGCGGAATGGGCCGCTACAGCAGCAAAAATCGTCAACCACCGCGCTGGCTTACCTCTTGAATCCAGCCGGAATACACAGAAAGAATTCCAATCAGGAATACTGCCCGCTCAGCAGGCGCTCAATGCGTTTGCGAATCGGCGGGTGGGTGGAAAAAAGGTTGGAGAACATTTCCCGGCCCGTCAGGGGCTGGCAAATGAACATGTGCGCCATGTTGGGCGAAACCCGCATGGGCAATTGTTTTGAATATTTATCAATCTTGTCCAGAGCTCGCGCTAAACCTTGTGGATTTCCTGTGATGCGGGCGCCGGTGGCATCCGCTTCGTATTCGCGCGATCTGGAAATGGCAAGCTGAATCAGCATAGCCGCGATGGGCGCCAGGATCATCATGGCAATCGCAGAGATGGCGCCGCCGCGATTGTCATCACTGCCGCCTCCGCCGCCAAACCCGAACATTTCCGCAAACCAGGCCATGCGCGCAAGAAGGGTAATGGCGCCGGCGAGCGTAGCGACCACGGCGCTGGTCAGAATGTCCCGGTTGCGGACGTGACCCAGTTCATGCGCCAGCACGCCTTCAATCTCATCGTCAGTGCACAGCGTCAAAATCCCGCGCGTCACGGCCACCGAAGCATGGTGCGGGTTGCGTCCGGTGGCAAATGCATTGGGGGAATCGGTTGGGATCATATAAATCTTCGGGACGGGGATATTGGCTTTGGCGGCAAGCCTTTCCACGATGGCATAAATCCGGGGTTCGTCTTCCCGCGCAATCGGCACGGCGCCACTAGACCGAAGGGCAATCTTGTCGGAGAAGAAATAGCTGCCAAAATTCATCACTGCGGCGATCACCAGCCCAAAAACCAGTCCTTGCCTTCCTCCAATCGCGTCACCCGCGACGAGCAAGACACCGGTCATCAAAGCCAGCAATAATGTTGTCTTAAAGTTGTTCCACATAATTAGAATCCCCCGCGCCCTGCACCATAGTGAAGCACGTGCCACCGAACCTCCTGCGTCAAAGTTCCCTCATGCCGCACAACACATTAGATGCACAAAGGGTTGAAACCGCCCAGCCCTCAAGACGCATGTCCACGGAAAACCTTTCAGACCGGCAGGTCAGCGACCCCAGACGATTCTGCCTCCTAAACCCAACTCGGGTTCCTGCGTCTTGAGGATAGCACACTTCACGACTGCTGCATTCGAGCCAAACCTGGGGGTAGTGGCGTAGTTTGCTTGCTGTAGCGGCGCTCGGAGCTTGACAAGGAAATTATCCTTGCTAAAGTAAGGACATGGCGAAAGTTACGAGCAAGCTGCAGTTGACCGTCCCCAAGGTCATTGCTGACCAGTACGAAATCCGGCCCGGCGACGAGCTCGAATGGGTTCCTGCGGGCGACGCAATCCGGGTGATTCCTCCTCATGCTCCAAAAGATAAGCAACCAGTTCGAAGCGCGCAAGACCGGCTCAAGTTGTTCCACGAAATGCTGGCGCGCCAGAGGCGCCGTGAGGCGGACTCACAGGAAATCGAAATTCCAGCCGCGCGCCTACCGAAGCCCCACGAAGTTAAGCGTGGCTGGCGGCGAGAGGACCTCTATACTCGTGGCCGCCCTCGTTGATACCAATATTCTCGTCTACCTGTTTGATCCCGCAGAGCCGACCAAGCAACGGGTCGCGGCGGAACTCTTGGATCGGGGCCTTCAACAGGATTCGGTGAGAATCCCACACCAGGCGATTGTGGAGTTCGTTTCTGCGGTGACCCGGTCGCGAAGCCGCAAAGCGCCCTTGCTGTCCAGGTCTGACGCCGCCCGTGAAGCTGAAGAGTTGCTAACCCAGTTTGTAGTGCTCTATCCGAACGAATCGGTGGTGCGCACGGCCCTGCGGGGCGCGGCGGCTTACGAGCTCTCCTGGTTCGACGCCCACATATGGGCCTACGCCGAACACTTTGGCCTTTCGGAGTTGCTCTCGGAAGACTTCGAGCACGGGAGGCTCTACGGCACGGTGCGCGCGGTGAATCCATTCATTGCTTAATCGCTATACACAACGAAGTGAGTCGGCGGCGCTTCAAGACTTTAGCGTCGGTCTGCGACCGGCGTATTTCGCCGTTCCCTGTTAGGGCAAGCTCCGAGCGGCGCTACAGCGAATGACCGTCGTGTTTAACTCGCGGCGCTAACCTCAATACTGTTCAGATAAGGGGAGACCTTGTAGGGGCGACCCTGGTGGTCGCCCACGGGTGGGCACAAGGCCCGCCCCTACGAGCGGTAGCCACGGCCAAACGCGTTTTGATTAACCGTGAGTTTGTCCCTCGCCGAAAAGCCCACGGACAGGAAGGCGCTGTCCGTGGCTGCCAGCCTCATGCTGGACTCGGATCACTCTCCCAACGAGGAGCGGTATCTTGTGCTCGGAATGTCCAATCAGCAAAGGCTCCTGGTGGTGGCGTTTGCCGAGCGACCGCCGCGCACCCGCCTGATTTCGGCCAGGCGCGCGACGGCAGCCGAGAGGAGACGTTATGAAGAAAAAGGCTATTCGTCACAACCGGAAAAGCGACCGCGACACGATGCGGCCGGAGTACGACTTCTCCACAGCAGTTCGAGGCGCCACGGCGGCGAGATACGCGCGAGGCGCTAACATCGCCGTGATCGATCCGGAAGTGTTGGACGTCTTTCCGGACGGTGCGGCCGTGAACCGGACGCTACGGGCGCTGGCCCCCGTTCTTCGGCTACAACATCGACCTGCATCAAAGCTGAGAAGCTCCTGACAAGACGCCGCAGGGACATTGCCCAATGGCAGCCCTCGGTCCAATCAGCGCAGTTCTAGCCATGGATCGCTTGCCATGATCGCAGACACGGCAAACGGCGCCGCGTCTGCGCCAGCCCGCGAGCCGGCACGACCAGCCAAGGAAAACTCCGCCGCATCATTGGCGGCTGAGACTGCGGTCCCAACCCTTGAGGGGTCACGCCAGTTGATCGAACTCAAGCGGGTAGATACAAGCGGGTAGATACAAGCCACGGTCATGGCCTCTCTGGCCGTGGGCTTTTCGGAACGCCAACAGCCCACGGTCAACCGGAAAAACGATTGACCGTGGCTTGTATCTTGGTTTTTGCCCTTGGTTTTGCTGTTGCTGGTGCCTTTGATTTGGGTTTGTGAGCTGGGCCGCTGCCTTGCGGGGGGGGAGCAAGGCAGCGGCCAAAAAGTTCGTCGGGGCGCCGG
>Ga0207416_1001992_pt1 | contig 23974 bp, 20 predicted proteins | sample PaiPotPPM11metaG_FD_184107 | JGI IMG/M metagenome (GOLD analysis project Ga0207416, IMG submission 184107) | Iron sulfur acid spring bacterial and archeal communities from Banff, Canada, to study Microbial Dark Matter (Phase II) - Paint Pots PPM... ...
CTTCACGCAGTACCGCAAGTCCGAGGCGCGGCAGGTCACGCTCGATCTGCCGCAGCGGCTTGATCGCGACGAGCTTCAATCCATCGCCGAAGGCGTGGCGCTGGCGCGCGATCTCATCAACACGCCGGCAAACGACATGGGACCGGCGGAACTCGAGGAGGCCACGCGCAAGCTGGCCGCGCGCCATGGCGCGAAGTTCGCCGCGATCGTCGGCGACGATCTGCTCACGCAGAACTTTCCGCTGATCCATGCCGTCGGCCGCGCCGCTACCCGCGCGCCGCGGCTTCTCGACATGCAGTGGGGCGGCGACAAACATCCGCGCGTGACGCTGGTCGGCAAGGGCGTCTGCTTCGACACCGGCGGCCTCGATATCAAGCCCGAAACCGGCATGCTCAACATGAAGAAGGACATGGGCGGCGCGGCGACGGCGCTGGCGCTCGCGCACATGATCATGGCGCGCGGGCTCGACGTGCGCTTGCGCGTGCTCATTCCGGCGGTGGAAAATTCCATTGCCGGCGGAAGTTTTCGGCCGCGCGACATCTACACCTCTCGCAAAGGCATTACCGTCGAAATCGGCAACACCGATGCCGAGGGCAGGCTTATCCTCGCCGACGCGCTGGCGCTAGCCGACGAGGATAAGCCGGAGCTGATTGCCGATTTCGCCACACTGACCGGCGCTGCCCGGGTCGCGCTTGGCCCGGACCTGCCGGCCTTTTTCACCGACGATGACGCGCTGGCGGGCGAGTTGATGGCCAGCGGCGACGCCGAGAACGATCCGCTGTGGCGATTGCCCCTGTGGAAACCATACGAGGCGATGCTGGAATCCAAAGTCGCCGACATCAACAATGTCGGCGGTAGCCAGGGCGGCGCCATCACTGCGGCGCTGTTCATGCGGCGCTTCGTCGCCGCAAAATCCTGGGTGCATTTCGATTTGTTCGCGTGGACGGCGACAGCAAAACCCGGCCGGCCGGAAGGCGGTGACTGTCAGGCGGCGCGCGCGCTCTATGCGCTGCTGGCCGCCCGCTACGGCTGAGCGGACATCAGGCGATGCCCGCCTTCGATCCTCGCGTCACCCCGGCCCGCGCCGATCTGGCGGCTAAGGCGCTCGAAGGCAAGGTGACGGCCGCGTGCTACGTCGAGGGACGCGTGTATGAGGTCATCGAGCCGCAAGCGCCGTTGTGGCGCGAGCCGCGGCCCGACGCGCCGCTTCTCACCGAAGCGCTGAAAGGCGAACGCGTCACGGTCTACGACAGCACGGCCGAAGGTTTCGCCTGGGGCCAGCTCGCCTCGGATAATTATGTCGGCTGGCTGCCGGAGCATGCACTGGCAATGCCGGGGGCTCCGGCAACTCACAAAGTCGCGGCGTTGCGCACGCTGGTGTTTCCCGGGCCTTCGATCAAGCTTCCGCCCATCGAAACGCTGCCGTTCGGCGCCCGCCTCGTCGTAGCACGCATCGAAGACCGCATGGCGGTGACGCCGTCGGGCGCCTATCTGCCCGCGGTGCATCTGAAACCGATCGGCGAGAACGAGGCAGATTTCGTTGCGGTCGCGGAGCGGTTTTTGGGCGCGCCTTATCTGTGGGGCGGCAAGACCGTGCTCGGCCTCGATTGCTCCGGTCTGGTGCAGATCGCGCTGACCGCGTGCGGCATGCAATGTCCGCGCGACAGCGACATGCAGGAGCAGGCATTGGGCGAAGCTCTGCCTGCCACCACTGCCGATTTGAAACGCGGCGATCTGGTGTTCTGGCAAGGCCATGTCGCCATCGCGCGCGGCCGCGGCAGCCTGCTGCATGCCAACGCGTATCACATGGCGGTCGCCATCGAGCCGATCGCCGACGCCATGGCGCGCATCCGAAGCGGGGGAAGCGAGATCACGAGCGTGCGGCGAATTGCGAACTAGCTGAACAATTACGCGCTCTCGGATTGCCCCGGATGTTGGCCCGCCTTCTGCGGCAGAACGAGAATGCAGACGATGATGAAGACGCCAATGATCGCAGAGGCGATCGGGCGGCTGAACGCCAGTCCGCCGGCGCTGACCGGCTTATCGAGGAAATCGCCAACAGTCGCTCCAAGCGGTCGCGACAGAATAAACGCGGCCCAGAACAAGAAGACCCGCGACACGTTCGTCCGGAAATAGGCGGCGGCAAGCACCGCCAATCCGGCGGCAAATACATACGCTCCGTGTTCATATCCGGTAGTATCGGCCATCCAATCTCCGAGCGCCGTTCCCAGCGTCTGGGAGAATGTAATTGCCGCCCAGTAGAAGGCTTCCACCTTTGGCGTGTTGACTGTTGCGACCGATATGGAGCCGAGCGACCAATACCACATGCCAAGCACGGCCATCAGACAGGCAAACAAAAGCGACGATCCGCCGGCGTAGCCGATACCCAAAGAGCGGTCCGCGAAATCGGCCATCGTTGTACCGAATGTCGTGGAGGCCACTATCGCCGCCCAATAGACGAAGGGGTGAAATTTTTTTGCCACGATCTGGACAATCACAAGCAGCACCAGAGTGGGAAGAAATATCGCCGTTCCAACAAGATAGCCCCAGTTCAACGTCATGGTCACGGAGTCGCCACCGGTCTCTCCCAAGGTCGTTGCGGCAATCTTGATGATCCAAAAGATGAGCGTGACCTCGGGGACTTTGGTGGCAAAATCTTCGAAAGCGCTGGTGACGGGGTAAGTTCGATTCATTGTTTCGTGCATGGTGGTTCTATCCTGATGTTACAGCGAGAATTCGGACATTCGGCGCTGACCTGCTGCGTTCACCCGACGGTGTGTGGAATAATTCGATGCTATGTTCGAAACTTGATGACGATCTGAAGTCCTGGGTGCGCATTCAGGACTTCAAGCGAGATGGCATGAAGGTCGGCGACGGCTCTAACGAGGCTGAGCCCGAGCCCGCTTCCCGGCGTCGATCGGCTTTGCTCCAGCCGGTGGAGCCGCCGAAAAATCCGCTCGCGTTCGCTTTCGGGCACGCCGGGACCGTTGTCGCAAACCGCAGCAACGACTCCGCCGCCTTCGCTGTGGAGCGACACCTCGATGCGCGTGCCAGCGGGCGTATGGCGGATGGCATTTTCGACAAGATTGGCAAGCATCTGAGTAAGAAGCTCCCGATCGCCCGCGATGCGGATATCCGGTGCAATCCGTCCAATGAGGCTTTTCCCGGCCTCCTCGGCGGATGGGGCGAAAGCGTCGAGGACGGTTGTGAACACATCGCTAAGATCAAACTCACGAAATCCGGAGCGGCGTGTGCGTGCCTCGATTTGCGCAATGCGCAGCAGAGCGTCGAAGGTGGCAAGAATGCCATCAATGCTCTCGACGGCGGCCTCGACCAGAGAGCCGTTTATCTGCAACGAGCGCGGGTCGGAGCGAGCCAGATCCAAGCGCTGGCGCAGCCGCATGAGGGGAGTCTTGAGGTCGTGAGCAATATCGGCTGAGACCTGCTGTAAACTGTCCATCAGTTCAGCGATGCGATCGAGCATGCCGTTCAAAGTCTGCGATAAACGGTCGAGATCATCGCCAGTGCCGCGAATCGGCACGCGGCGCGAGAAATCCCCGGTGCTGATAGCTTCGGCGGTGCGTCTGATCGTCTCGACGCGCTTAAGAAAACCCAGGCTGAGAGCAATCCCGCCGACGATGCCTAAGACGACAACTGCGCCGAACGCCGAGGCAAAGCCGTCAAGAATTGCCCCTTCGACCTCCTCGACGTCTTCGCGATCAGCCGCCACCGCGACGCGTCCGTCGGCGCCGATGGGGGAGGTGAGTACGCGGAGATGACCGACGTCGCCATCGCTTTCCCTGATTTCAAAATTAGACCAGCCCGGCTGAGCGGGTACACTCGACAATTGACCCGCGAGCCGTTCGCCTTGATTGCTGACGACCAAATATCTCATCGAACCGGCCCGATGGATGCGTTCGCGTTCCTTCACCTGTGCCTCGAGCCCGGTCAGGCCACCCGACCTGAAGGCCGCCAGGAGCGAGGCCATTTCACCCGCAATCCGAGCGTCGAGACGCCGCTCTAGCGCGGCGGAAATTATCGAGTAGGCGATCACGCCGAGAACCGCGACCGACGCAGCAAACATCAGGACGTAGAGTGCCGCCAGCCGAAACGTTGCGGTTCGAAAGACATTATTCAGGTGCACGGAGCAAATACCCGGAGCTGCGGACCGTTTGGATCAATTCGGCGTCGAAGCCCCGATCGACTTTGGCACGGAGCCGGCTGACATGGGTTTCGATGATGTTCGTTTTGGGATCGAAATGAAAATCCCAGACCTGTTCCAGCAGCATGGTTCGGGTCACCACCCGTCCCGCGTGCCGCATCAGACATTCAAGGAGCTTGAACTCCCGTGGCTGCAACTCGATCACGCGGCCGTTTCGCGTGACGCTGCGCTTAAGGAGATCGATTTCGAGATCGGCAACCCGCAGCACCGTTTCGGCCGCTGCAATCGCAGGTCGACGCGAAAGGGCATTGACCCGGGCCAACAGCTCGGAAAACGCGAACGGCTTGATGAGGTAGTCGTCTCCGCCGGCGTTGAGGCCCTCAACGCGGTCGTCAATGCCCGCCATGGTCGTCAGAAACAGCACGGGGGTTTCCACTCCGGCGCCGCGCAGGGTCTTCACCAGCGCGAGTCCGTCGAGTCCCGGCAGCATGCGATCGACGATCGCAATATCGTAGCCACCGCCAGCGGCCAGGAATAGGCCCTCTGTGCCCTCGGCGGCATGATCGACGACGTAATCGTTCTCGGCGAGCCCGCTCATGATGTAGGCGGCCATTTCTGCATCATCTTCGATCACTAGGACCTTCATGGACAAATTCCACTCATGGACAAATTCCATTGAGTTTCCGTAGCCGGATATAGAGGCGGCCCCGCACCTTTCCAACGGGGGACCGCTAGTCTTTGGGAAAGGAGTGCTCGCGGGTGTTCTCAAGGATGCGGCCGGTCATCGCGTCCACGCCGACCTCCCGCCATTGCTTGCCCTGGCGCATATCGAAGGAATAGCGCAGGCCGCCGCCTTCGTGCTCCAGCTCCGCTTTCATGACCTTGCCGGGAAATACTTTCAAAGCGATCGCCCGCGCCCCAGTCATGGTAATCTTTGGCTGCGAACCGGTCGTGCTCGCGGCAAAGGCTGGGAGCGCGAAGCCGGCGACGCCGACAGACGTAGCGAGGCCAAGAGTGAGGATGGTCTTGCGATACTTCATGAACGATGCTCCAGGAGTGTTTTGCTAGATCGACCGATGGCGTCCGCCGAAACGCGACCGACATGGCGCGATCCCGGTGCGACTATGAAGGATTGAACCATACGCCGACCTTTCCAAGAATATACAAATTCCCAATCATTGCGGCGAAACAGGTCGAAGCGGCATGCGTTGGCCGTTTCCAGCGGTTCGAGTCGAACGAATTGATCGGCGAGTGCGATCGCGAATATAGTTCAAATAGGTGAGATCAGCTTTACTGACGCCAATTCGCCGGACAAGCCTCAGGCGCCTCGCTCGAAAAATCAGCCACTGGCGTCTTTGGCCGCTGGGCAACTACGCGCGCTTGTTTGGTATTAGTCCAAGTCTAATCAGCAAAGTAGAATACATCTAAGTTTCTCATCGACGAATTGACATTCGTGCGCACCGCAATATTCATTGCACTATGTTCAATAGTCGGAGGATAAGATGAGGTCGGGCTGCAAGCACGCAATCGCCTCGTTTTTGTTGCTCCGTTTTTTTTCTCGGGCTTTCGGCGCGACTGCGACCCTGCTAGGTCCCGCTGGCGTTCAGGCAAACACGAGCGAACGTGACGACACATATGCAGCGACATATAAGCGAGGCATACGCCGGCATGTTTCAGGATGGCCAAGTTATATCCACTTTGAAAATACTTGCGGACAGAACACTGCGCCGAGAATCGGGCGATGGCCGGCTCGCCTGACGATCTGCGCTGCTCTGCTGCTGGGAACCATGACCCCAGCGACGGCAGGTCCGCCTTATCTGTCCGATGATCCCGAGCCGACGGATTACCGGCACTTCGAGATTTACGCGTTCAGCAACGGGATGGCGACGCGTGGTGACACCAGCGGAGCAAGCGGCATCGACTTCAACTACGGTGGAGCGCCAAACCTTCAGCTTACGGCTACGATTCCTGTGGCCTATGACTCTCCGGCTTCCGGCCCCTTGGTGGGAGGTCTCGGCAATATCGAGCTCGCGGCAAAGTACCGCTTCCTGACGCAACAAAATGCCGGGCTGGACGTCGCCGTCTTTCCCCGGCTGTTCTTGCCGAGCGGCGCGTCAAACGTTGGCGATCAGCACGCTTCGTTTCTCCTTCCGATATGGATGGAGAAGGACTGGGGCCCGTGGTCCGCATTCGGCGGCGGCGGATGCGAAATCAATCGTGGCGGGGATTCTCGGGACTTTTGCCTGACGGGCTTGGTCGTGACTCGTCAGATTGCCTCCAACCTGCAAATGGGAGTGGAAATCTTCCATCAAACTCCCGACACACGCGGCGGCGAGGCCACAACGTCGCTTGGCGTCGGCGTTCGCTACGACCTGAGCGAGAACTATCATCTCTTGGGCTATGTTGGGCGCGGCATCCAGAACGCCGATGCGACGGACCGTTTCAACTGGTACACGTCGTTTCTTTTCACTTTCTAGGCAGCGTTCGATTTGATTTTCAGACCTTCCGGTTATGCGCGTTCCACTCGCGCTTGAGATTGGCAATGAGCGCCGGGCTGTAATGGCAATAGGCCTGATCGCGGGCATAGGCCGAAAAATACATGCGAAACGTGTCGAATGATTCCTCGCCGATCCGCATGGCGCGGCGGTTCGATGTCGCGCTCACTGCACCGCTGCTTGTCAGACCGGCGATTACGCGCTCGAGCGCGCCATCCATGTCGTCGGGCGCGGCAATCTCGTCGCAGATCATCCGGCCTTCCGGGCTGTCGCACACCAGCTTGCGCTCATATTGAATGGCCTGCCGGGCGATGCGGTCGCCGGTAAAGCGCGGCAGGCGCAAATTCGCGGCGCCAGGAATGATGCCTTCCTTGCGCGCCGGCAAAGTCATGAATGCGTCGCTCGCCGCCAGCACGTAGTCCATGGTCAGCAGGATCTGGCAATGGCCGCCGATGGCAAAGCCATCGACCGCCGCGATCCACGGTTTCTCGGTTGCCGTGCCGTGCACGTCGTCCGGCAACATTTCGGGCCGCGCGACGCCGCGGTAGAATTTGTGAACGAAACCGAGATCGCGCCTGAGAAACCACACGAACGGAATCTGGCCGCGATAAAGATGCGTCAGATTGATGCCGGCGCCGAACAATCTTCGGCCGCGATATTTCGGATGCTCGACCTCGCCGCCGCGCAGCACGGCAATGTCGGTTTTTGGATCGAGAATGGCGGCATCGACCGCAATCTCCATGGCATCGAGCGTCGTATTGTCTTCGGCGTTGAGAAAGCGCGCGTTCTTCGACGTCACCAGCGCCGCGTTGCCGCGGCGCTCGATGCTCACTTTGCCGAAATCGACGGCGCCATCGGCGTCGAGCTTCTTCAAGCACTCCGCGGTTTCCGGCCGCGGCAGCAGCATGGCGTGGCAAAGGTGGCGTCCGGCGGTTTCGCTGGCGAGGACGTGAGCGAGAAAAATGCCCTGATCGATCTCGACGCCGTCCTTTTCGCTCTGCAACAGTTGCGCCTCGGCGGCGACCTGCGCCGCGGTCGGCGTCAGGCCGGGCACGGCGTCCGCCGCGGCAAATACCAAATCTTCCAGCCGAATGAAGCGCGAGCGCTGCCGCGTCAGCTCGTCATAGAGCGGCTCGCAATGGGTGCCGAGGAAGTGCTCGCGCTGCTCGCGGGCGGCGGCAAGAATGGACGACGCCGCGCTTGCTTCCGCCGGGCTGCGCGCCGGCTTGCGCGGCAGGCGTGCGACGAGATCGCGGGATAGCTGCCAAAATCGTTCGTAGCGGGGCCGGTCGACGTAAAAGTCGCCGGTCCGCTTGGGCGCGGCGGCGATCCATGTGGCGATGGCCTGCTCATCGAAGCCGGCCGCCGTCAGGCCCGCAGTTGCGGACGCAGCAAAGCTCATTGCGCCGCTCCTTTCAGCCTTTGGCCCGCCGGTCGATGACCCGCTTCGCCTTGCCCTGCGAGCGCTCGATCGTGGCCGGCTCCAGCACGCGCACCGTGGCGCTGATCCCGACATAGGCTTTGATCAGATGCTCGGCCTTTTTGGCGAGCGCCTCGATATCTTCGGCACTCAGCTTGCCGGCAAGCTCCTGGCGCATTTCGACCAGCACGTCGAGCTCGTCGAGACTGTGCGGCCGGCGCACTTCAAGCACGTAATGCGGCGCAAGCTGAGCTTCCTGGCCGAGCACCGCTTCGATCTGCGACGGGAACACGTTGACGCCGCGAATGATCAGCATGTCGTCGCTGCGGCCCTTGACGCGCTCGATGCGGCGCATGGTGCGCGCCGTGCCGGGCAACAGCCGGGTCAGATCGCGGGTGCGATAGCGGATCACCGGCATGGCTTCCTTAGTCAGCGAGGTGAAGACAAGCTCGCCGGCTTCGCCGTCCGGCAGCACGCGGCCGCTGTCGGGGTCGATGATCTCGGGGAAGAAATGATCCTCCCAGACCGTCAACCCATCTCGCGTTTCCGCGCATTCCTGGGCGACGCCGGGCCCCATGACTTCCGACAGCCCGTAGAGATCGAGCGCTTGCAGCCCCATGCGGCGCTCGATTTCCGCGCGCATGCTCTCGGTCCACGGCTCGGCGCCGAAAATGCCGATGCGCAGGCTGCAATCGCTCGGCTTTAATCCCTGGCGCTCGAACTCGTCGGCGATGGCGAGCATGTAGGACGGCGTCACCATGATGATGTCCGGCCGAAAATCCCGGATGAGCTGGACCTGGCGCTCGGTAAAGCCGCCGCCGACGGGGATGACGGTTGCGCCCAAAAACTCGCCGCCGTAATGGGCGCCAAGGCCGCCGGTGAACAATCCATAGCCGTAGGCGACATGGATGATGTCGGTGGAGCGGCCGCCGGCGGCGCGGATCGATCGCGCCATCAACAGCGACCAGGTGTCGATGTCGTTTTTGGTGTAGCCGACGACGGTCGGCTTGCCGGTGGTGCCGCTTGAGGCGTGCACGCGCATGATGTCGGCCATCGGCACCGCGAACATGCCGAACGGATAATTCTGCCGCAGGTCGTCCTTGGTGGTGAACGGAAATTTGGCGAGATCGGAAAGCTGTTTCAGATCGGCGGGATGAACGCCGGCCGCATCGAGCTTCTTCTTGTAATGCGCAACGCAATCGTAGGCTTGGCGAACCGTCTTCTTCAGACGCTCGAGCTGCAAGGCGGCGAGCGCATCCTTGCTCGCCTTTTCGATCGGCTCGAGTTGATCGCGCGCGACCATGTCACTCAATCCCGGTCTCAAGCCACCAGTTCTGCCACATTGAACGCGCGAACCTGCCGGTGAAAGCCCTTCAAGTCGAGGTCGCCGATCAATTCCGTCCTGGCGACCGCTTCGGTGGCGAGCTGCACCCGGCCGTCGACCAGGATCTGGCCATCGGCGGCCTGGGCGCACAATCGCGCGCCGAGATTGACCACCGTGCCGTAGGCCGAATAGTGCAGCCGGCCCTCGTAGCCGACATTGCCGAGCGTGGCGTGGCCGGCGGCGATGCCGACGCCGAAGCCCAGTTCATGTCCGTAGCGGCGCCATTTTTCCGCGAGCGCGATCACGCGGCCGCGCATCTCCACCGCCATGCGCACCGCGCGCACCGAAGGGTCGGGGCAGGGGATCGGATCGTTGAAGAAGATCAGCAAGCCGTCACCGGCGAAATGTTGCAGCGTGCCTTCGAAGCGATCGATCGATTCGCCGAGGCAGCGATAGTATTCCTGCAATACGGCAATGATGTCTTCCGGCTCCGCGCTTTCGGTAAATGCCGTAAATCCGCGCAGGTCGCAGAACACGACGGTGATATCGCGCCGGTGGCTCTCCAGCAATTTCCCGTCGCCGCCGGACACGACGAGCTTGGCGATCTGCGGCGAGAGAAAACCCTTGAGCCGGTTCATCCGGTCGATCTCGGCGACTTGCGCATCCACTCGCTGTTCGAGCGTGCGGTTCCAGCCGGCGAGGTCGTCCGCTTGCGCTCGCACCTGGTCGTTCAGGGATTTGATTCGCAGCATCGAGCGCACGCGGGCGACCAGCGCCGCCTGATCGATCGGCTTGGTCAGGTATTCGTCGGCGCCGGCATCGAGGCCGGTGACCACATCCTGGGAAGCCGCGCGGGCGGTGCACAATATGATCGGGATGAAAGGCAGGCTTGAGTTGCTTTTCAGCCGCCGGCACACCTCGAAGCCGTCGAGCTTCGGCATTTCCACATCGAGCAGGATCAGGTCGGGAATGTTCTGCGTGGCGCTCGCCAGCGCTTCTTCGCCGTCGGCCGCCTGCATCAGCTCGTAGCCATGCGTCGCCAGCCGCGCGATGAGGATATCGCGGTTGGTCTCATTGTCGTCGATGATGAGAATGCGTGCGGGATCTCTCATTGATGGGGCATCTGTTCGCGTTTCCCGGATGCGGTGCAGCGTGAAACGGTGCACCGCTGATCCGGGATCGTAACAAACTCGGAGTGCTTAACGATCCCGGTTCTGCAGCGCACCACTTCGTGCTGCGCCGCGCCCGGGAAACGTCCTTGCGCTGTCACGGCAGAAATTCCTTGATCTTTGCCAGCAACTGACGCGGGCTATACGGCTTGGTGACGTAGGCATCGCAACCGGCAGCGCGCGCCTTGCCTTCGTCGCCGCTCAAGGCATAGGACGTCACGACGATGACCGGAATGGCCTTCAGATCGGGATCGGCCTTGATGCGGCGTGTCGCCTCGTAGCCGTCGAGCAGCGGCAACTGAATATCCATGAGAATGAGATCGGGGCGCTGCGCCTTTGCCGCGGCGACGCCGGCTTCGCCATCGACAGCCTCCGTCATGCTGTAGCCGGCGCTGCTGAGGAGATCGCGGAGGATTTGGCGATTGTCCTCCTGATCCTCGACGACGAGAATACGTTTGCTCATGGCCGCCCCGCTTGCTGTTCGACCCGCAACGGCACGGTGAAGGAGAATGTCGAGCCGTTGCCGGGGCTGGACTCCACCCAGAGCCTGCCGCCGTGCATTTCGACGATCCGCTTGGCAATCGACAAGCCGAGCCCGGTGCCGCCTTTGACCTTGGTCTTCGTGCTGTCCGCCTGCTGGAACTCCTCGAATATTTTCGCCTGGTCGGCTTCGGCGATGCCGGGGCCGGTGTCGTGCACGGAGATTGTGAAATTGCCGTTGCCGGCCGCGGCCCTGACCGCGACTTCGCCGGCATCGGTGAACTTGATCGCATTGCCGACGAGGTTGAGCAGCACCTGGGTGAGGCGCCGGTCGTCGCCGCGCGCGGGCGGCAGGTTCGCCGGCACGTCGATCTTGAAAGCAAGCTTCTTGCCGCTCGCCAGCGGCTCGACCGCGCTGTAGACGCCCTGGACGATATCCTTGACGGAATAATCCTGAATGCTGAGCACGAGCTGGCCGGCTTCGATCTTGGACAGATCGAGCACGTCGTTGATCAGGCCGAGCAAATGCTTGCCGTTGGTCTGCACGCGCTCCAGCACCGCGCGCATCTTGTCCGGCGCCTCGCCGTAGATGCCGTCGATGATCAACTCGGTATAGCCGAGGATGGCATTGAGCGGCGTGCGCAGTTCGTGGCTCATATTGGCGAGGAATTGCGACTTGTGCTTGCTCGCTTCTTCAAGCTGGCGGCTCTTGTCCTGGATTTCCTCGAACAGGCGCACATTCTCGATGGCGATCACCGCCTGATCGGCGAAGGTGGTCAAAAGCTCGATCTGCGCATCGGTGAACGGCCGAACGGTAGTGCGTCCCAGCCCGAGCACGCCGATCAGTTCTCCGCCGCGCAGCAGCGGCACGCCGAGCAGCGTCGCCGTTTTTCCAATCCGGCTCGCCTCATGCCAAGTGGATTCTGGATCGGCGAGAATATCAGGCATGTGGACCGTAATCCGCTCAAGTGCGACGCGGCCGGAGAGCGATCCCCGCCCGGGCTTGAGCTTGGGCAGCGCTTCCTGCATGAAGCTCTTATATTCGGGCGAAAATCCGTAGTCCGCGCCCCAACTGAAGTTCTTGCCGTCAAATTGAAACAGGAATGCGCTATCGGCCTCGCACAATTGGTGCGCCGACTTGACCAGCGTGTCGAACACGTTCTGCAGATCGAATGTCGAGCGGCTGATGATTTTGAGCACGTCGGCGGTGGCGGTCTGCTGCTGCAGCGCGTCACTCAATTCATCGGTGCGCTGCTGCTCGGCCTTGAACAGCCGCACGTTCTCGATGGCAATGACCGCCTGGTCGGCAAAGGTCTCGACCAGCGCAATCTGTGCCTCGGTGAAGGGCTCCACGGCACCACGCGTCAGCACCAGGACGCCCACCGGCACGCCCTCGCGCAGCATCGGCACGCCAAGAATTGTACGAACGTTGCCGCGCCGTGACATTGACGATGCGACGTGGGCAAGTTCTGGATCGGCACGAATATCCGCGACATGGACGGTCCTGCCTTCGAGCACGGCGCGACCGACAACATTGCCCCGATCGATCGCGAACGGATTTCTGTCCAGATGAGCCTTGAATTCGTCGGCGAACCCATAGCTTGCCGCGCGGCGATAGGCTCCGTCCCTGGGCAGATAGATCGAGCCTCGTTCGGCGCGGCACAGCCGCGCGGCCGATTCGATCAGCGTGTCGAGCACCGCTTGCAGGTCGAAGGTCGAGCGGCTGATGATCTTGAGCACGTCGGCGGTGGCGGTCTGCTGCTCCAGCGATTGCCGCAATTCGTTGAGCAGCCGCGTGTTCTCGATGGCGATGACGGCCTGGGCGGCGAAATTTTGAACCAGAGCTATCTGCTTGTCGGTGAAGGGGCGAACCTCCTGGCGATAAATAATGATTGCGCCGACCAACGCATCGTCCTTGAGCATCGGGACGGCGATGTGCGTGCGCGCGCCGCCAAGTTCGGCAGCCGGGCCGGGGACGGCTTCAGTTGCGATGTCCGGGGTATGGCTTACCTGTTTAGTCCGTGTCATGTGATCGAGCGGGCTGTCCGGTAGGGGTTGAAACGACCGTTGCCGTTTCAGGAATGCGGCATATTCCGGCGGTGAGCCGACTTCCGCCGCAGTGTCGAAAGACCTGCCGTCAAACCGGAACAGTACGCCAAATTTCGCATCGCATATCCGCACCGCGTTCGACAGCATGGCCTGGAACACCGGCTCCAGCTCGCCGGGCGACGAGCTGATGACGCTTAAAACTTCCGCCGTGGCCGTCTGCTGCTCCAGCGACTGCCGCAATTCGTTGAGCAGCCGCGTGTTCTCGATGGCGATGACGGCCTGGGCGGCGAAATTCTTGACCAGCTCGATCTGCTTGTCGGTGAATGGGCGGACTTCTTGGCGATAGATTACGATTGCGCCGACAACCACATTGTCCTTGAGCATCGGCACGGCAATTGCGGAGCGCGCGCCGCCGAGCTTGGTCGCAGGGCTGGAGGCAGCTTCAGCGGCCATGTCGACGGTGTGAATCACTTGTTTTGTCTGCACAGCACGAACAAGCTGGCTGCCCGGCAGCGGTTGAAACGGTCCTCGCCGTCTATTGAATTCGGCATGCTCCGGGGGCGTGCCGACTTCAGCTGCAAAGTGGAAGACATTCCCGTCAAAGCGGAACAACGTGCCAAATTTGGCCTCGCAGATGCGCGTCGCATTCGCCAGCATCGACTGGAATACCGGCTCCAATTCGCCAGGCGACGAGCTGATGACGCTCAGCACCTCTGATGTCGCCGTCTGCTGCTCCAACGATTGCCGCAACTCGCTCAGCAACCGCGTGTTCTCGATGGCGATGACGGCCTGGGCGGCAAAATTCTGCACCAACTCGATCTGTTTGTCGGTGAAGGGCCGGACCTCTTCACGATAGATGTCGATAGCACCGATCAGCTCATGTTCCTTAAGCATCGGCACGACAATGAGCGAGCGCGCGCCAGCGAGCCTCGCCGAGACGCTCGGGGACTGCTCGGCCGCCTCGTCGGCAATGCGGGCCACGTCTTTTGTCCGCAACATGCGATCGAGACCGCTTCCAGGAGCCGCTTTAAACGAACCGCGCTGCCGGTGAAACTCGGTAAGTGCCGGCGGCGCGCCACAAAGTGCGACCGCCTCGAAGGCTTCGTTTTGGTATCGCCACAGAGTGCCAAATTTTGCGTCACAAACTCGTGTCGCATTTTCAAGCATCGCTTGGAATACAGGTTCTAAGTCACCTGGGGACGAGCTGATGACCCTGAGCACGTCGGCAGTGGCAGTCTGCTGCTCCAAGGAGGTCTTAGTTTCATTGAATAGTCGCACATTCTCGACCGCAATCACCGCTTGGTCGGCGAACGTTTTCAGGAGCTGGACCTGTGCATCTGAAAATAACCCCGGCCGTCTTTTCGCAACGAAGATAGCTCCGACGACCTGCTCGTCGTGAACCATTGGTACGCCCAAGCAGGCGCGGTAGCTACCAACGCGAGCAGTATCCTTGCTTAGATACTGGGGATCGCTAAGCACGTCTGCAACATGACAAACGCTGCGAGTTCGAATTGCACGTGCAGTAACCGTCTCATCGGAGCGCCGCATCGGAAATGCGCGACGAACTGCTTCCATCCCAGCCTGTGTCAGACCATCCATTGCAGCCAGATGGATTAGCTCGCCCTCGACCACGGAAACGACGCTGATGTCCGCATCGCACAATTTTCCCGCCCGCTCTCCAATGATTTTGAGGACCGGTTGAATATTGGCTGGCGAACTCGAAATGACGCTCAATACTTCCGAGGTTGCAGTCTGCTGCTCCAGCGACTCGGTGAGATCGTCCGTGCGCTGGCGTAATTCGTTGAGCAGCCGCGTGTTATCGATGGCGATCACCGCCTGCGCGGCGAAGTTTTGCACCAGCGCAATCTGCTTGTCGGTGAACGGCCGAACCTCCTTGCGATAGATGGCGAGCGCACCCACGAGGTCGTTGTCCTTGAGCATCGGCACAAGAAGAAGAGTGCGGGCGCCGGCGCCTTCGACGAGTTCCATCATCGCCTGATCGCGCTCGATATAGCTTTTTTCCGTCCTGACATCGGCGATATGAATGACCTGCTTGGTGCCGAGCAGGCGAACGATCGGCACGTCCGGGTGCGTGTCGCGAACCAGCATGGCCCGGCGCCGCACCTCCACATAAGTTTGTGTTGCGCGGTGCAACGCTGCAGCGCGAAAGGCTTCGCCGTCGTAAAGGAACATGTTGCCAAACTCGGCCTGGCAAAGCCTGACCGCGTTCTCAAGCATGGCGTTGAAAACCGACTCAAGTTCGCCCGGCGAGCTCGATATCACGCTCAGCACTTCGGAGGTCGCCGTCTGCTGCTCCAGTGATTCGGTGAGATCGTCCGTGCGCTGCCGCAGTTCGTTGAGCAGCCGCGTGTTCTCGATGGCGATGACGGCCTGGGCGGCGAAATTCGTCAGCAGCTCGATCTGCTTGTTGCTGAACGGCTGGACTTCCTGCCGGTAGATGGCAATGGCGCCAATCAGCTCGCTGTCCTTGAGCATAGGCACGATAACTTGCGAGCGCGCGCCTGCAAGTTTTGCCGAGGGCGTCGGGGCCAGTTCCTTTGCCTGATCGGCGGTGTGGACGACTTTTCTCCTCTGCAGCAGCCGATCGAGGGCATTTCCGGTTTGCGGCAAGAACCGCCCACGCTTCCGGACGAAATCAGAATAGGCGCGCGGCGCATTGACCATGGCCGCGGGGTGAAATGCACCGCCGTCGTAACGGTAAAGCACACCGAACTTGGCTTCGCAGATGCGCGTTGCATTCTCCAGCATGGCCTGGAACACGGGCTGCAAGTCGCCGGGCGACGCGCTGATGACGCGCAGCACCTCCGCCGTCGCGGTCTGCTGCTCCAGCGCCTCGTTCAGCTCTTGCGTTCGGCGGTCGAGTTGCTCCTGCAAGCCGACAGCGTCGAACCCACCCTCAGGCTTCGATTTCGACGCGCTGCGCCCGCGGCGTGCAGTCGCAGCGCGCCGCGCCTTTGCCTTAACGCCAGCTTTGCCCTGCCGCTTCATGGCGCCATCCAGCCGCGAACCGGCAAATGATAGTCAAAACCCGGGATATCTGCCATGCCGCTGCGGGCGATGAAATCGGCGCCAAGTTCTTGAGAATAGCGGTCTGCCGCGTTACACCTTGGGTCAAACCGGCCGGCATCAAGCCGGCCTATGGTCGCGGAGGATGTGCCCATGCAGGACGTCATCGACCTCAAGGCCGCCGCCAAAATCCGCGTCACGCCGCTGTCGCCGGCCTGCGGTGCCGAGATCAGCGGCATCGATCTGTCCGAGCCGTTGTCCGAAGACGAGGTCCGGGCGGTCAAGGAGGCTTGGGGCAAGCATCTGGTGCTGGTGTTCCGCGGCCAGAAAGTGTCGCAGGATGATCAGTTGCGCTTTGCGTCTTATTTCGGCGACCTCGGCAGCCGCAAAAAGGCGCCTGAGCCGTTGCGCGCCCGCGCCGAGGGCGTCCAGCAGGATAACGAGAAGGTGCTGCTTGTCAGCAACATCAAAGTGGACGGCAAGCCGATCGGCGCATTCGGCGAGGGCGAGTTCTGGTTCCACATCGATTCCGGCTACACGGCGCGGCCCTACAGATACACTTTCCTTTACGCGCTCGAACTGCCGTCGCGCGGCGGCAATACGATGTTCTCAAACATGTACAAGGCCTACGACGCGGTGCCGCCGGCGTTGAAGGAAAGGCTCAAAGGCAAGACGGCGCTGCACATCCACGAATACAATCGCGCCAAGCAGGCGAACTCGTCGGGCGACATCAGCGGCATTCCGCATCACTCGCATCCGGTGTTCATCACCCATCCCGATACGGGCCGAAAGACGCTGTTCGTCGACCGGCTGATGACGACGCGCATCGAGGGCGTCAGCCAGGAGGAGAGCGACGCAATCCTCGATCAGCTCTACGAGATCGGCGAGCGGCGCGAGTTCATCTTCGAGCACGTCTGGCAGCTCGGCGACTTTTTGATGTGGGACAATCGCTGCACCATCCGTGCCCGCACCGATTTTCCAAAAGAAGAGCGCCGCCTGCTGCGCCGCTGCACCGTCGAAGGCGAGCCGCTGCACGAGTAAAAATTACCTCTCCCCGCCGCGCGGGGAGAGGTCGAGTGAGCGAAGCGAACGAGGGTGAGGGGGCCTTTCCGCGATTCTGAGCCCAGCGGATAGGCCCCCTCACCCCAACCCTCTCCCCGCACGCGGAGAGAGGGAGTCATGAGGAATCGATGTCAAATTCCCGTTTGCCGATCTTTGATAAATTCATCACCGATCTGCGCGCGATCTGGGCGGCGGAAGCCGACGATGGACGCCGCATGGCAAAAGCCAAGCCGCTGCTCGAGCGGCTGGTGATGGACCAAACGCTGAAATCCCATTCGGCAAGCTGGCCGTCCACCGAAGGCCGCAAGAATCTCCTGCTCTATGTCGATCCGGACTACGCCTTCGTCGTCAACGGCGTGGTGCGCATGCCGGGCCGCACCGGCAGCGTGCACGATCACGCCGACGCCTGGGTGCTCTATGGCGTGCTCGACGGCACGGAAAGCCTTGAGCGTTTCGAGCGCATCGATGACGGCAGCCGGCCGGGCCATGCCGAGATCAAGCTCGCTGCGGTCACGACCGGCTCGCAGGGCAAGGTCGATCTGGTCGAGCCGCGCGCCATCCATGCGGAGCAGGGCGGTCCCACCCGCTCGGTGGCGATCATTGTGCGCAGCCAAAAGCTCGGTGAAGGCACGGTGTTGCAGCACCAGTACGATCGCGCGGCGAAAACCGTCATCGAGCGCTACGGTCCGACCCAGGTTCCCTATGAAGTCGCCGGATAACGGCGATCGGGTCATATCGGATTAATCGACAGGGAGAGACATCATGACCGGCTGTTGCTCGATCCGGCGCGTCGCCATCGCCTTGGTCCTTGCTTGCGTCGCCTCGGGCGCCCGCGCCGAAGACACCTATCCAACGCGTTCGGTCACCATGGTTGTGCCATTCGCAGCCGGTGGACCGACCGACATTCTCGGGCGGGTAATCGGGCAAGCGATCGGCGCCACGCTCGGCCAGCAGGTCATTATCGAGGACGTCACCGGCGCCGGCGGCACCATCGGTGCCACCAAAGTCGCGCGCGCCACCCCCGACGGCTACACCATGGTGATGGGCAATCTCGGCACCCACGCCGCGAGCCTTGGCATCTATAAAAGCCTGGCCTACGACCCGCGGACCGATTTCGAGCCGGTCATTCTGGTGGCCTCGACGCCGATGGTGCTGGTGACGCGAAAAACGCTCGCGGTTCATACGCTCGACGATGTCATCGCCTGGGCCAAGGCGAACAAGGGCAAGGCGACGATGGGCAGTGCCGGCGTCGGCTCGATCTCGCATCTGACGCTGCTGTTGTTCAACCATCTGACCGGCGCCAATCTGACCCATGTGCCGTATCGCGGGCTGTCCGAAGCAACCAACGATCTGCTCGGCGGCCAGATCGACACCCTGTTCGATCAGGTCGTGACGGCGACACCGCATATCCTCAACGCCAGCGAAAATGCCATTGTGGTCACGGTACCGGCGCGCGCGCCGTCGATACCGAATGTGCCATCGGCGAACGAGGCCGGCCTGCCGCAGTTGCAAACCGTCGCCTGGACGGCGCTGTTCATGCCCAAGGGTACGCCCAAGGCAATCGTCGATCGCATCAATGGCGCCGTTCAAAAAGCGATGCAGGACCCGGCGATCAGCAAACGGCTCGCGGCGATCGGCGCCGACATTCCGCCGCCCGAGCAGCGTTCGCCGCAGGCGCTTTCGCACCTGGTCAATGCCGAGATCGACAAATGGGTGCCGCTGATCAAGGCCGCCGGAGTGACGGCGCAGTAGCGCAGCGCCGCGGCCACGCCGGATTTCGCTGTCAGATGATTACTTGGTTGGACAGCGCTGATAAGTCTTCAGATCGATAAACGACGTTCCGATCGATATCCCGCCGTTGCTCTCGGGACGAATGATTAAATTCGCAGCATGGGTTTTGCCTGGCTGCGATGGGTCGGCGCACGTCGTGTGGACGGAGTAATTCGGCCCGAGCGAACCGGCGGTCTCGACGATCCATTCCACGCGGCAACGGCCATTGGCGTCGCTGTAGTTGGTCTTCGATATCGCGATGCTGGATTTATCGTTGGCGCCGCACCGGTCCGCGGTCGGCGCCCATGTTCCCACAATCGCGCCGGCAAATGCCGTGTGGCGCACTTCATCGCCGCTGGCGGACTGCAATATCAAAATTGAACTGGCCAAGATCAGGCAGACAATGCGTGTCATTCTGCGCCTCCTTGGGTTTGACATCGGTTCAGGCGTTATCGACCTTACGGCGCGAATCGAGAAAGACTCGGACGCCGATTTTCATGTCCGTCCCCCTGCCGCGATCGAGTATCAAGCGCAGCCCGGCACTGAGCGCCAGCGAATTCCGGGACCACAGTTTGAGCCAGTCGTTTGTTCCCCGCTACAGGCCGAGGACGGCACGCCGAATCATGCGGCCCTGCGGCGGCCGTCCCGGATGGTTACTTCGCCGGCCTTGTTCGCCTTTACCGCTGCGATCTTGATCTCGATATGGTAGCCCAGCGCCGTCAGGAAACGCATTAGCCGTTCCAATGAAACCTCGGAAAATTTGCCGCGCAAAATCTTCGACAGTTCGGGTTGGCTAGTTCCGATCCGCCGAGCGGCGACGCGCTGGGTGAGAGCAAGCGCCTTGATCGCCTTATCGAGGCGCAGGACGAGCCCGGCCTTCAAAAAATGCTCTTCGGCATCCGGTAGCCCAAGCTGCAGCCAGACGTTGCGGTTCGGATCTTTGGCCGCGGGAATCCTCGTCATCTCCGCTTCTCCCTTTCGTCGATCAGGTCCTGCAATCGCTTTTCGATGAGGTTCAGGTTCGGCTTCGGCGTCTTGATGCCCGTCTTCGATTTCTTCTGGAACGCATGAAGCACGTAGACCGCCTCGGCGTAGCGCACCGTGTAGACTGCTCGGTAGGCATTCCCCTCGTAGTTCTCCTTCACTTCAACTACTGTCGCTCCACCAAAACCCTTGAGCGTTTTGGCCATGCTCACATGGCGTTCGCCCATCTGCGCCAAGAATAAGGCATAGCCCATTTCGCGCTGTACCGGCGGCGGAAAGGCCGCAAAATCGTTCTTCGAAGTTCCGCGCCAGATCAGGGGTCTCGGCTGGTCGAGCTTTCGAAGCATGGCTTATGTGATATTTCACATATTCAGTCAAGTATTGAATGACGGTCAATAGCGGACGACGCCGATTTCAAATCACTTCCTTCGTCTTGTCGTCGGTCTCGCCGTAGCGGCGCAGTGTCGCCGGCTTGGTGCCGGCATAATGCTGCGCAAGACCGGGCGCGATCTTGGCGTTCTCGCGCTCGAACAGGGAATTGCCGGCAAGGTCGCTCTCGACCAGAAACGGGCCGAATTTTTCCACGTCGAGCACCCAGACCGCTTGCGCCAGACCCAGTTCCTCCAGCCAATAGACGCCGGCGACGCGCTTGATGCCGCGGCCGAGCAGCGCGCCGGTGCCGTAGCCGACGGTAGTCAGATAAACCGCATTGTTCGGCACGAAATGCTCGCGGTAAGTCTCCGACGTCATGCCGCCCTTGCCGATGATGATGTTGCAGCCGGAGATTTTGAACCAGCCTTCGAGCCATTGCGCAAAGCGAAACGACGCGGTCGCGGTGACGGCGCCGACGGTGTAGCTGCCGTCGGGATTTATGGCGGCGGCCGGCGAGCAATGAAAATTGGTGATGCCGAGCGCGTCCTTGCTTGCCGGCATGCCGACGCCGTCGCCGATCGCGCGCTGGTAAACGCCTTCGCGCGCGGTGAAGAGCCTGCCGTTGAGATAGGCCACCGAACCGATTTCCAGTTTGCGCAGATCGTCGGTGCGCGCCGGAAGATCGATATAAACTGTCTTGAGATCGGCCATTGATCTAAAGAACCTCTATTCCGCCGCTTCCGCCGCCTGCTGGCCCCACTCGACCGTCGTGCGCCGCATATAATCTGTGAACCACATCGGGTCGGTACGGAAGGCCGCTTTGCCGTCGGCGGCGATGCGCGCGCAGGCGCGGCGTGAGGATAGACAAAACATATGCACCGACATCGGCATGCCGCCGGTGTGGCAATAGCCGACCTCGATATGGCAATCGATCACCATCGAGGAGCCGACGAAGCCCATGGCGCCCATGCCGATATTGTTGCCGAGCTCCTTGAACTCCTCTTCCAGCGCCGCGATTTTCGGATCGGGATTGCGCGAGCCGACGACGCGCAGGCACGACGCCTGCTTGCCGAGCACCATGGAGGTGTCCTTCGAGCCGCCCAGCCCGATGCCGACGATGGCCGGCTGGCAGGCCAGCCCGCGCTTGCCGAAGCCGATCAATGTGTCGAGAAAAAACCGCCTGATGCCCTCGATGCCGTCACCGGGAAACAGCATGCGATAGTCCGAACCGAACAGGCCGCCTTTGTGCACGGTGGTCAATTCGATCCAGTCGGCGTCGGGGTGGAATGCGTATTCGATCTCGGGCGCGTTGATGCCGACATTGTTGTTGTGATCGGTGCGCCACAGCGGATGCACGCGGTTCGGCCGCAGCGGCACGTTCGTAGTCGCGCGCGCGGTGGCGCGGCGCAATGCGGCTTCCAGCGCCACCGGGCCGCCTTCGATGCGCGCCTCGTTGCCAATCTTGACGTACCAGCGCGGCAGGCCGGTATCGCCGCACATGGCGCGGCGGTCTTCTTTCGCCGCTTCGTAGTTTTCCAGCATCGCCTTGATGACGAAGGCGGAGAGATCGCCTTTCTCGGTATCGGCGCAGCGGCGCAGGCCTTCGAGATAATCGTCGGGAATTTCAATGGCGGCTTTCGCCATCAAGTCCTCGGCGGTGCGCTGAATCGACGATATCGGAATTATCATGTCGGTAGCCCTGAGCAGCAGCCCATCTGAGTGTCATCATCCGCGAAGGCGGATGATCCAGTAAGCACGAATGGGCGAGATGCAACGAGGAGGTTTGCGTTTACTGGATGCTCCGCCTTCGCGGAGCATGACAGGGAAAAGTTTAGGGCCGCTAGTGCCAATTCGTTTTTCCTTCTTATTCGGCCGCGATCGCGAGCAATGTTTGGCCCGGCTTCACCCGGGTGAACTCGACCGGCCGTTCTGTCATCTCGATTCCGCTTGCGCTCTGCCGCGCCACGGTGAATGCCGATGTCGCGAGATCGCCGGGCTCCGGAAAATCGGAGCGGAAATGCGCGCCGCGCGAATTCTCGCGCTTTGCCGCCGCCAGTGCAATGACCCGGCTCACTTCGCACAGCGAGCGCAGATTGAGCCAGTCGTGCCAAGTCACATTGAAGTGACGATTATCTCCCGTGACGCCGGTTTCGAGGAGTTCCGCCTCGATGGCGTTGATGCCGGCGATGCCGCGCCCGATGCTGGCGCGGTCGCGCACCACGCCGACCTCATCCCACATCGTATCGAGCAGCTTTTCACGCAGCGCATTGAGGTCGCCGGCCTTGCGAGAGAACGGATGCTGCGCGCGCGCCAGCTCGGCATCGAGCAGCTGCGGATCGGGCGGCCGAAACCCTGGATTGGCCGCGATCCAGCGCGGCATCACGTCGCCGGCGATGCCGCCGAACACGGTCGAGTTGGCGACGCCGTTGCCGCCGAGCCGGTTGGCGCCATGCATGCCGCTGGCGTCCTCGCCGGCGACGAAAAGCCCGTGGCGCTCGGTCGTGGTGTCGACCTCGCAGACCACGCCGCCCATGAAATAGTGCGCCGTCGGCACCACTTCGACCAGGCCGCCGGCGAGATCGAAGCCGCAGTCGCGGCAGCGATCCACCATGCCCTTGAAAAGCTTTGCCACGTTGGCAGGGCCGAGGTGGCCCATCTTGATATAGACGCCGCCGTTCTTCGTGGTGCGGCCGGCCCGCATTTCGGCGTCGATGGCGCGGCTGACGACGTCGCGCGTGGCGCGTTCGAGCTTGTCGTCGTAGTCGGCCATGAAGCGGTGCATGGCGCCGTTGAGCAGGTGCCCGCCGGCCCCGCGCAAGCCTTCCTCCAGCACCGTGCCGGTCATGCGGGTGTCCGGGCCGGCGAGCAGGCCGGTCGGATGAAATTGCACCATCTCCATATCGCGCAACGGCAGGCCGAGCCGAAGCGCCATAGCGAGACCGTCCATGCTCTTGTCGCCGGACGGCGTGTGATAGCGATACATGGTCGGGCCGCCGCCGGTCGCCAGCAGCACGGCTTGCGCCGCAATAAAGCGGAATTTGCCGCTGCGCACATCGATCAGCAGCACGCCGGAAAGCGCGCCGTCAGGCGAGGGGATCAGCGCCACGGCGCGGTGCTCTTCGAGCCGGCGCACCGGCCGCGCCCAGACCTGCTCCATCAGCCGGTTGATGATCTCGATGCCGGTGAGGTCGCCCTTGTGCACGGTGCGATCGAAGGTCTGGCCGGCAAAGGCCTTGCCATGCAGCGTGCCGTCCGGATTGCGATCGAAGAAGCAGCCGATCTCGTTTTCCAGTTCCTGCACGCGCTCGATCGCCTTGGTCACCAGCGTCCAGGCCAGCTCCTGATGCGGCAGCCATTTGCCGCCCTCGATGGTGTCCATGAAATGGCGTTCGACCGAGTCGCCGGGATTGAGCGCGACGTTGTAGCCGCCTTGCACCATGCGGGTGCAGCCGCATTTGCCGAGCAGGCCCTTGCTGACGACCGTGATGTCGAGATCGGGGTTGGCCTTTTGCGCATGAAGCGCGGCAAACAGCCCGGCGCCGCCGGCGCCGAGGATCAGAATATCGGTCTTGAGATGTTCAATGTTCATGAACGCCTCAAAACACGCGCACGAGGAAGATGACGGCGATAACGACTGATACCGCGGCAGCGAGCGCCGCA
>Ga0207416_1001993_pt1 | contig 23969 bp, 22 predicted proteins | sample PaiPotPPM11metaG_FD_184107 | JGI IMG/M metagenome (GOLD analysis project Ga0207416, IMG submission 184107) | Iron sulfur acid spring bacterial and archeal communities from Banff, Canada, to study Microbial Dark Matter (Phase II) - Paint Pots PPM... ...
CCCCCCAAGCAGAAAAAGCCAAGAGCAAAGAGAAACAAAAAGACCAAGAGCAAATACAGAAATCAAAGATAAAAACAGGAACTTTCTACTTTGCTCAAAACAGGAACTTTCTATTTTGCCTTGACATCCACAAAAAAAGCTTCCCAACCCACGGAGGGAAAGATCGCCCCCAGAATGATGAAGCAAAGGTGGTCCCCATTCTCCGGGTCATTTTCTGGCCCCGTTGCTGTCCGGCTGATCGACTTCAATCGCTGTTCCGGAAAATGACCAAAGGAACTCGGAGGACACGCATCAGTCGGGCCAATACTGTGGGGAAGGCTTGAGATGCTCAAACGGAAGTTGCCCTTCTTCTCTCAACCCGGTAGAATTCCCGCCTGGACCTGAATTCTATCGCGGAAGGAAACCGACTTCATGACGGAATGGTCAGATACGCTCAGGATTCGCCCGGCGCGCGTAGATGATGCCAAGGAGATTGCCCGCATCTACAACCAGGGTGTGCAGGATCGTGTGGCGACGTTTGAGAACGCATTCGTCACGCCCGAGGAGCGTTACCTGTGGCTCGTCGCCCGTCCGGAGAAATATCCGGTGCTGGTGGCGGAGGTAAAGCACACGCTGATGGGTTGGGCTTCGCTCACGCCTTATAGTCCCCGGGCTTGCTACAGTGGAATTTCCGAACTTTCAATTTACATCGACCGCAGCCTGCGCGGGCACGGCGTGGGGCAAGAGTTGATGAAAGGCATGCAGGACGCGGCCCGCGATAAAGGATACTACAAGCTGGCGGGTCGGATCATGGAGGTCAACGAGCCGGGCCGGAAGTTGTGCGAGGTGACCGGGTGGCGTGAAGTGGGAGTCCACCGCAAGCACGCGAAACTTGGTGATGAGTGGCATGATCTGGTGCTGGTGGAATACTTGATTGAAGAGAATCTGCAATAGGAGGTGCGACTGTGCCAGTGGAAATGAAGCGCGCCTACGAAGATCCCAGCAGCAATGACGGCCGCCGCATCCTGGTGGATGGCCTTTGGCCACGCGGCATTCGCAAAGAAGACGCCAACCTCGACGAGTGGATGAAAGAAATTGCGCCCTCGGCCGCTTTGCGCAAGTGGTATGGCCACAAGCCGGAAAAATGGGGAGAGTTCCGCAGACGCTACCGCGCAGAACTCGCCAAGCCGCCGCGAAGAGAATTGGTTGAGCAACTCGCGCGCCTTGCGAAAAATGAGAAAGTTACGCTGGTTTTCGGCGCCCGTGACGCGGAACATTCCAATGCGGCTGTGATTGCAGAAGTTATTCGCGAGAAGATAAAGGCGAAAATGTAAGCAGCCACCGTCAGCAAACAAAGATGTGACCGGTTTCAAGACCAGTACCGCCGCATGCACCCTGTTTTACAGCCCGGAGGATTGGCCGTCCGCCTAAGCTACAGTCGTGCGAATCCTCCAACGCTTCCAAACGAAACAAACCACGGCCAGGAAGAAGGCCACGGCCAGCAGAGCGTCAAAGCGGTGGAAGTATTCACGCAGGATGGTCCAATGGGCGCCGAGCTTGACTCCGGCATAAGCCAGCACGTAGCACCAAGGAAGTGAGCCCAGGAAAGTATAAATGTTAAAACGGACGAAGTTCATGCGGGAAACTCCTGCCGGAAAGGCGATGAAGGTGCGAATCATTGGCAGGAGGCGCGCAAAGAAGACAGTCCAGTCACCGTAACGCGCGAACCAGCGGTCCGCGAGTTCAAGATCATGGCGTGAGATCAAAACATAGCGGCCGTACTTTTGAATTAACGGCCTGCCACCCCACGCTCCCACGAAATACGCCACCATCGATCCCAGGTTGCAACCAATCGCTCCCGCAACAGCCACTCCTAGCAGGTTGAACCGGCCCGTATACACGAGGAACCCCGAAAAGGGCATGATCACTTCCGAGGGCAGGGGGATGCAGGCGGATTCAATGGCCATCAGCAAGGCCACGCCCGGGTAGCCCGCGTAGGAGATGACCGAGATGATGAATTGGCCAATCAGTCCGAGGGTATGGCTGAGCATGAAGGTTATGGATAGTCCTTTTCAGTGCAGGCTGTGGAGCGCTGGCCAGTTGCGGGCTGAGGGACGGGCCAACAGAGATAATCCAAGGTTCAAAGTCCGGAATCGGGTCAAATATTGAGTCCGCTGGGAAGCTTGCAGCGCCACGAGATGAAATTGCATGTTGCCTTCATGCCATCACCAGCTTGAAGCCTGGCAGACTTGCGCCTTCCGCGCTTTTCACGATGAGCAGGCGGCGAGTTTCCTCCTGATTGCCATTGACTCTGCGAACAAATGCATAGGAGTCAAAAGCCTCAGTGTATACCTTTGTCACAAGCCAACTCTCACCCGAGGATTCATCCTTCCAAATCTGGCCTGGCCTGATTTCTCTTTGCATTTTGGCTACTCAATTTGCGCATTTCGCGGCGTCATGCGCAACCCGATGTCCGCTTCAGGGTCGATGTAAACCCCTTCATGCCAATGCCTTACAAGGGCATTAAAGCAGGGCGAGCGCCCGGTCTATTTCCTCTTCAGTATTGTAAAAATGCGGGGATATTCGTATCTTGCCACAACGCGCCGCCACGCTCACGCCACGGCTCCGGAGCCTTTCCACGATTTCGCCGGGTTCGCCGTTTGCTGGGGTGAAGGAAACTATTCCTGAACATTGATCCGGCGTCGAGGGTCCGAAGACACGATGCCCCTTCTGTTGAAGGCCTTGCCGCAGCCTGGCGGTGAGGCAAAGGATCCGCTGGGCGATCGGGTCTGCGCCCACCTCCAGCAACAGGTCGAGCGCCGCGCCCAGACCATAAACACCAACGGTATTGAGGGTTCCGCATTCAAATCGCCGGGCGCCCTCTGCCCATTGCAGGCTTCGGGAGGAAAAGTCCTCAGACGCCTTGACGCTCATCCAACCTATTGAAGAGGGCTGAATACGTTCGATCAAATCCTGGCGGATGTAAAGCAGTCCGGACCCCTCCGGCCCCATCAGCCACTTGTGGCCATCGGCGGCAAGGCCGGCAATGCTCGACGTCTTTACATCAATCGGAAACGCTCCCAAACCCTGAATCGCGTCCACAAACAGCAGTGCGCGATGCTCCTGGCAGATGCTACCCAGACGCTCCAGATTCAAGCGGCATCCGGAAAGGAACTGGACGAAGCTGACGGCTACGACGCGGGTGTTGGGCCCCAGCGCCTGGGCGATATCTTCCACGGTTACAACCCCATCCTGCTCCGGGACCAGGCGTAATCGCACTCCCTTGCGCTCAAGACTTTTCCAAGGGTAGTAGTTGGCCGGGAATTCCGTTGCAATCGAGACAACCTCATCCCCGGCTTTCCAATCTAATCCATTAGCGAAGAGAGATATACCTTCGGAAGTGTTCTTGACGAAGGCGATCTCTTCTGGCGCGGCGCATAGGAACGACGCCGCCCTGGCCCGCACGGCCTCGTAGGCATCCAGCCATCGCTCCCAATGATTGCCGCCATGCCGGCAAACGTCCTCGATGAGATTCGTCATGGCGTCGCGCACCCGGCTCGAAACAGGTGAAACAGCGGCATGATTCAAATAAATCCCGGAGCGGGTGACCGGGAATTCCTGGCGATAGACGCTGAGGTCAATGGACATTCGAGGGCCGGTTGCGGAAAAAAACGCCGGGACTAGGCGCCGTGCCTAGTATATACTGGAGGAAGTCCGGAGCGCCAGGAGAACAGCCATGAAAAAGCGGCTCGTTTCAATTTTTACCGTTATTGCGATTTTCGCCATCTTCGTTGCTCCGGTGGGCGCGGACAATCAGAAGGACAACGTCAATGATATTGGCAACAGGCGTGTCGCCCACCGTAGCATCATCTCCGAAGAAAAGGAAATCGCCATCGGCAAGCAGTATGCAATGCAGATTGACCAGTCGGCCAAACTGCTGAAGGATCCGGTCATCAACGAATACGTGAATCGAGTCGTGCAAAACGTGGCCCGCAACTCGGACGTGAAAGTTCCAGTGAGCGTTAAAATCATCGACGACCCCACGATTAACGCCTTTGCTCTTCCCGGCGGATTTCTTTACATGAACACGGGAACGCTGCTGGCCGCGACCGAAGAGGATCAGATCGCAGGCGTCATGGCTCACGAGATTGCCCATGTCGCCTGCCGCCATTGGGCGTCGAACATGACCAAGCAGACGCTTTTGCAGTTTGCGATGTTGCCTCTGATGTTCACGCCTATGTCCCTCGGAGCGTACTATGGCATCAGCATGGCGATGAATGGACTGCCTCTCGCTTTCCTCAAGTTTAGCCGTGACGATGAGGCGGAGGCGGACTTCTTTGGTTTGCAATACATGTACAAGGCTGGATACGATCCCAATTCTTACGTTGCTTTCTTCGGGAAAGTGCTGGAGGAGGAACGGTCGAGCCCGGGAAGCGTTTCGTCCATCTTTGCGGACCATCCGCCCACGGCGGACCGCATCATCAAATGCGAAGAGGAGATCAAGGCGCTTCTTCCGAGGCGTCCTGAATACCTGGTGACCACTTCCGAATTCGCCGACATCCAGACCCGGCTCAAGACGCTGATGAAAGTCCATCGCAAGCTGGGGCCGCAAGGGCCGACTCTCGACCGGCGCAAGACTGCAAATAAGGGAGGGCAACAGCCGCCGCCCCCCCAGGGTGGCAGCCAGGGAAGCGACCAGCCGCCAGTGCTGAAGCGTAAGGACTAAGATCCAGGCTGAATTCCGATTTTCCGGAGCAGACCTCTGGGGGGTTTGCCCATTCTTCTCTTCTTTGGTTGGGAAGCCTCCGAATCGTCCATTCTCGCTGGGAACGCCACTGAGATACAACTCCGCCCTCATTGAAAGACCTATAGAAATTCTGGAAAGTGAAAATGCGGAACGCTCAAGCCCGGGCTTGGCTGGTGAAGATAACACCCAGCTTGCGCAGCGCGTCGTTGTAGTACTTGCGGTAAAGGATATCCCACTCCGCGCTGCCTTCTACGATGACGCGTTTCTGGGATGAAATCTGCAGGCGGACGGCCTTGTCAACTCCCTCGGCCTCGCGCATGAGATCTTTCAGGATGCTGACGATTTCCAGGCGGATATTGTTGGGCTCATCAAAAATCTCGATTTCGTCCAACTCCTCAATGGCATGCAACATCAGGTGAGAAAGGCGGATGATTTTTTCGTCGGTAAGCTTCATGGATTATGGGATGCGGCCGGCTAGAGGACCACTTTACGTTCGCGGACAATCTGCCGCTTGACCTTCTTGAACATCTCGTCGTAGGAGGCTCCGGTCTCCCTCATTTCCTGGTCGTGAGCCTCAAGAATTTTGCGAACCTCGTCATTGATGTGATCTTCTATGCTCATTTCCTCGATCATAACCTGCGTCATAACCTCGTTGACGTAATCGGGTTGATCGAACTGGATCAGTCCAGAAGTATTCAGCCGCTTCAGCGTCTGTTTAGCCAAGTAGGCTAGATATTCGCGGGGAAATTGCATGTCGGCTTCGTGGGTTCTCCTTGACGGTCCGAAAGAGCTAGTGTATATTCCAGTTGATTGAGGTGTCAAGGTTTGCCGCAGTCGTGTAGTGGCTCGGTTTGGTGTGGCGTTGCTTGTTGTCGCCCTCTCGGAGCTTGCCCTGACAGGGAGCGGCGGAAATCGTTGAGAATTGAAGTTCTGCGGTCACAGACCGCCGCTACCGCAACCAATTTGCGCCACGGCACGCAGATGTGGCCGATACCTGTGCGTCCGGGATAGCTCAATCTCGATCAAGCTCGGGCGGTTAGCTCAGATGGTCAGAGCGTCTGCCTTACAAGCAGAAGGTCATCCGTTCGAGCCGGATACCGCCCACCAAGCGCGGTAAGCAGAATGCGCCGGGAAGCAAGCAGAGGACAAGGCTACATTTCCAGGGGAATGGGTGAGGCCGGAATCAATGAGGGCTCTGTCCGTCCAATCCATCGTATTCTTCCTCGTCGTTCTGCTCCATAATGGGGACGTAGTTCAGCTGGTTAGAACGCATGCCTGTCACGCATGAGGTCGCGGGTTCGAGTCCCGTCGTCCCCGCCAGCTAAATCCTTCTGATTCAATCTCATTTCATCTTCCATAGCCTGGAAAGTTGCCTGAACTGTGCGAAAAATCGGTCAATTGGGCTTCGCTGTGCTAAAAGCCTCGTGGTGCTCGTTGGCCTGGCGATCCAGTCTCCGCAGGGCCTCTCGCATCATGTTGAGCTTTGCCTGGCTGTAACGCTTGAAGACTTTGGAATCGCCTTGCCTGAGCATTTGTGTAACGAAATGATCGGCAACCCCTACTGCACTCAACCTCGTAGCGAAGGTGTGGCGCAGGTGATAGATGGGAAAGTAAGGAACGCCAGCGCGCCGCAGCGTCTGGGCCCATGCCTTCCGTATTGCTGTGATGTAAGGCTTCTTTGCCTTCTTGCTTGGAGTTGGGAAAAGATACTCGAACCCCGGTGTTGCCTCGATCTGGGCCTTGAACGCTTGGTGAGCGAATTCAGTCATGGGCATGTCCGCGATCCCGTTTTCCGTCTTGGAATCCGGGATGTGGATTACTTGGTTCTCAAAGTCCACTTCCGATTTCTTCATCGGCAGCAGTTCCTTGTAAGGCCGGAAGCCCATTTCTACTAGCGTCACAATCGCGTTCCGCAGATAGCCTGGGGCGTTGAACTCGATCTTGGCCTGCTCACTGGTCGCCATGTAGTGAGGTTTCCGGGTCGAGTGGCTGACGGAAACGGGAAATTCAACGGCGTTGCACGGGTTTGCGGCCAGCCACTTCTGTTTGATGGCCACGTTGAGCATTCGCGTCAGAACGCGAAACTCCTGATGGACCGTTGAGGCTTTCAACTTTCCACCGTATCGAAGTCCGAGTTTGGATCTTCCTCTTTGCATTCAACCGATCGCTCAGGTAATCCTCGATAGCCTCCGGCGTGATGTCCGAAAGTAGGAGCTCACCAACGGCAGGCCGCAGATGCTTTAAGGCGTTCAGGTTTTGTGCATGGGTATTCTCCGATCTGAAAGGCGGCTTGGACCGCCTCTCGAGAAACCAATCTGCCAACTCATTGAAGGCGAGGTTCTTGCCCGACAGTACAACGGGCAATCGCCCTTCGTCGCGTGCGTCAAGACGTGCCCGAGGATAACGCTCGGCTTCTTGCCTGTCGGTTGTTCCGGTGGACTCTCTCCCAATCTTGCCTTCGCGGCTAGGGTCAATACTGTTCACTTAAGCTAATCTATGCGGTATTCTTCTCTCATCGACTTGAGAGAGGACCGCAGATGGCCCGTACAATCGCAGTGCTTCCGAAAGGGACGCGGATTACCGATTACATTAGTCTCGGGGTGTTGACCCAGACGTTTTCGTTGAATGCGGTGAAAGCCGTCCTGGCTTCCCAGGGTAAAGCGAGCCAGCGGCAGCGTGAGTTGCCGGCGCACGTCGTCTATTATGTGATCTGTCTGGCCCTGTTCAGGCAAGTTTCCTACCGCGAGGTGCTGCGCTGTTTGCTGGAAGGCCTGAGGTGGTGGTTGGGACCGGGACAGGCCCTCGCGGCGACCGGCAAGTCGGGCATCTCGCAGGCTCGGACCCGGCTGGGATGGCAGGTGATGCGGCAACTGCACGAGGAGGTGGTGAAACCGGTCGCTGTCGAAGCCACGCAAGGGGCTTGGTACCGCCGCTGGCGTCTGGTGAGCCTGGACGGCAGCACCCTGGACGTAGCCGACGAGAAGGAAAACGAGCGGGCCTTCGGTCGCCCCTCGGCCAGCCGGGGACAGAGTGCGTACCCGCAGATGCGCTTCGTCTCGCGGGTGGAGAATGGCACCCACGTGTTGTTTGGCACGCGGATGGCGGATTACGCGACGGGGGAAGTCACCCTGGCCCACGAGGTGATCGCCGCTTTGCAGAAAGGGATGCGGTGCTGGGCGGACCGGAACTTTTTCGGCTTTGCCTTGTGGAATCGGGCGCGCGCCCGGGAGCTGACCTGCTGTGGCGGGTGAAGAAGACCCTGCGCTGGGTGGCCGAGAAGCGTCGGCCCGATGGTTCCTACCTGAGTCGCATCGATGCCTCGGAGCGCGACCGGCGGCATCGAACGAACGGGGTCGTCGTGCGGGTGATCGATTACCGGCTGGAGGGCATCGCGGACGCTGAGCCGGTCTACCGCTTGGTGACGACGGTGCTCGACCCGGCCGGGGGGCCGGCGGAGGAAGGGGCGGCGCTCTATCACGAGCGGTGGGAAATCGAGACCGCTCTGGATGAACTCAAGACCCACCTGCGCGGGGCCCGGATGGTCCTGCGCAGCAAGACCCCGGACTTGGTGCGGCAGGAATTTTATGGGCTGCTGCTGGCCCACTTTGCCATCCGCGGCCTGATGCATGAGGCGGCGCTGCCGGCGGACGAAGACCCCGACCGGCTCTCGTTCGTCCACGCCGTGCGGGTGATTCGCCGCAAGCTGCCCCTCTACGGCGCTATTCCCCCCTCGGGGGAAAACGGCGTTCCATGAAGCGGTGCTGAGCGAAATCTTGCAGGAGCGGGTGGTCTCGAGCCGGGGGCGTCGCAATCCGCGGGGCGTGAAGCGCAAGATGAGTAACTTTCCGCTGCGCCCGCGAGGGGCTTGCAATCCCATCCTTAACGACAATCCCACGGCTATCCCCGTGGGCCACTTGACGTCACCGCATACGCGGCTTTCAGACCCGAAAATGTCGATGCAAGGTGGCTCCGAGAACCCCAATCCTTTGTTTTCATAGACATTTTAGCTTCGCTCCTTCAATTTTGAGTGACTCCACAGCCCCCATAACCCACAGAAGTCCTCCCTCCGTTGGAAAAAATGGCTGAGGCAAGGCTATTTTAGCCATAGGCTGGGGGCAGCGGTGGAAAAAGAGTGTTGTAGCGAAGGTATACGCTGTATACGCCACGCACGGGAGTTGCGCCTGGATTCACGCTTCCCGCTTTCGTGGGAACAAGCTTTCACGGGAATGACTGTCTGCTGGGACTGCCTCCTAACCGGCATAGCCGAACCTGAATGGGTTTAGCCGTCTGATTGCTGTCATTCCCGCGAAGGCGGGAATCCATACACCGCCTGATCGAAGCTTTTATCTACCAGCTTGATGCGAATAGGTTTGAAGGATGGATTCATTCCCATAAACTATCTTCTCATCAGGCTTAGCTAATCATCGGTCTCATATATGCGTCCATAGAATATGAGGGAATTTAAAATTTTTATTTTAGTAGATCATCTATGGGAGTATCATGATATTCGGTCGCTTATGCCAAAACGAGGAATACCACCGCTGCAAGGTGATTTGCTGCAAGGGACGCTCGATATGTTGATCCTGCAAACTTTGGTTCTGGGTCCCGCCCACGGCCACACCATAGCGCACGTCATCGAGCATCGCTCTGAGGACGTCTTGCAGGTTGAGCACGGTTCGCTTTATCCGGCGCTTCACCGGCTGGAAAATCGCGGTTGGATTGCTTCATTTTGGGGCAGTTCGGAGAATAACCGCAAGGCGCGCTATTACCGCCTGACGCCCGCCGGGCGCGAGCAACTGGCCGAGCAGACAAGCCGCTGGGAACAATTGAGCCGGGCGATTGGGCGCGTGCTTAAGCCCGCTCTGGAATAGTCGTGCGTTCGAAGCAAGGACTGTGGCTGGAATGCGGCAAGGGAGCCTCATCTCTGGCGGCGAGCATCGCTGCGGCCGAGATGGGGGTGGCACGATGCGACGCAGGCGCCGGGTCAACACGGCGAAATGTTCTTGAATGGCGGCGAGGCTAATTTGGAGAGCCATTGCGGCGGATGAGCTTATCAACCACGTCAATCAAGGCATTCAGGCGTTGGTCCGTGTGGGTTTGAGATTCGCCGAGCCGGTCCATTCGTTCGACCAGACGGATTTCCGCTTGGGCAAGGCGTCCCACGAGATCGGTGACTGTTGCGACGGAGGCTTCCAGCCGGGCAAGGCGCTCATCATGCTGGGCCGCGACCGACTCGAGCCTGGATAGCCGCTCATCGTGCTTCTGCGCCGAGGCGGTGAGCTGAGCCTGCATATCCAGGATGAATTGCATGGTCTTTTCGACGTCCATGAGTTTGATTATAACCCGATTTTTGTGGAAAGAAGCCATCAGGCATCAGCGGTCAGCCAAGAACAAAGACAAGAATTTGGATGGTGCTGATAGCTTACCCCGGCGGCTGATTGCTGACGGCTGATGGTCACATTGGAGCAAATTATCATGCGCTGGATTCGCTTCTTTCGCCGCACGCGCTGGGACCGGGAACGCGCTCGCGAGCTCCAGTCGTACTTGGAAATCGAAACTGAGGAAAACATGGCGCGAGGATTGCCGCCGGACGAAGCGCGGTATGCGGCCCGAAGAAAATTGGGCAACACAACCCTGGTGCGGGAGGAAATCTATCACATGAATAGCATTGGATTCCTGGAAACACTTTGGCAGGATTTGCGGTATGGCCTACACCAGTTGCGCCGAAGCCCCGGGTTCACCGTGGTCGCGATTTCTACGCTTGCGCTCGGCATCGGTGCCAGCACAGCGCTGTTTTCGGTGGTGAATGGTGTGCTACTCAATCCGTTACCCTTCCCGCAGCCCGATCGACTCGTCACGCTGCACGAGAGCAAACCGAATTTCGAAACCGGCGCCATCCCTTATTTGAACTTTGTGGATTGGCAGAACGAAAACCACACGTTCTCTTCCATCGCCATCAGCCGGAGCTACGGCTTCAGTCTAACCGGCATGGGTGAAGCCGAGCGCTTGCAAGGCGACTGGGTCTCCGCAAGCTTTTTCCAGACTCTGGGCGTCAAACCCGTTGTTGGCCGCAACTTCACTCCGGAAGAAGACCGGCTGGGCACGGGTCCAGTGGCGCTGATCAGCGCGGGTTTCTGGAAGCGCAAGTTCGGGTCCGCGCCGGACGTGCTGGGAAAGAGCATCACTTTGGACGGCAAGAGCTATACGATTGTGGGAGTGATTCCCGGGGGTTTTGACCTCCGCCTCGGGAGCTTCCGTCCCGGTGAAGTGTATGTGCCCATCAGCCAGTGGAACAATCCCTCGCTTCGTGACCGGAAGGCCGCCCTGGGGCTGCACGGAATCGGCCGCATGAAGCCCGGCATTACCTTCGATCAGGCGAAAGCCGACTTGCAGCGCATCGCCCGAAACCTCGCTGCGGCTTACCCCGACGCCAATCGGGGCACAACCGCCAATATCCTGCCGCTGAAGCAGAGCATGGTGGGCAGGATCGAGCCCTTCCTACTGGTCCTCCTGGGCGCCGTCGGTTTTGTACTCCTGATTGCGTGCGTCAACGTGGCCAACCTCTTGCTGGCGCGCTCCACCGGGCGCGCGCATGAATTTGCCATCCGCACGGCATTGGGAGCAGGGCGGAGGCGCATTATTCGGCAACTTCTAACGGAAAGCGTGTTGCTTGCGGTTGGCGGTGGGGGGATCGGCTTGATTCTGGCGGTATGGGGGACGAAGGCAGCGATTGGAGCACTACCAATGGCTCTGCCACGTGCCTCGGAGATCGGCCTCGACGTGCGCGTCCTCGTCTTCACCGCAGCCATTTCGTTACTCGCGGGGATTCTCTTCGGCTTAGCGCCGACGCTTAAGACGTTGAAGCCGGACTTGCATGAGACACTCAAGGAAGGCGGCCGGGGCGCGAGCGGCGCACACCATCGCGCGCACAGCGTCTTTGTCATGGTGGAAATGGCGCTGGCGCTGGTGTTGCTGGCCGGTGCAGGACTGATGATCCGCAGCCTAACGCGGCTCTGGAACGTCAATCCGGGATTTGATCCGGAACATGTATTGACGTTCGGCCTCGGGTTCCCGCCGTCGATGATGACAGCAAGCCCAACCGCCATTCGTGCTTACCTTCGCCAGCTTGATGACAATCTCGAATCGACACCCGGCGTCCAGGCGATCTCGCTCTCGTGGGGCGGGTTCCCGATGGGCAGCGAAGACGACATGCACTTCTGGTTGGAAGGCCAGCCCAAGCCGCAGAGCGAAAGCGAGATGAACTGGACGCTGGATTACATTGTAGGGCCCGATTATTTGAAGACCATGGGTATTCCACTCGAGCGCGGCCGCTTCTTCACAGCCCAGGATGACGAGCACTCTCCTTTCGTCATCGTGATCGACGATATCTTTGCCGCTAAGTATTTCCCCAACCAGAATCCGGTCGGCAAACTCCTGAATCTTAATTCCTACGGTGGCAAGGCGGAGATCATTGGCGTGATTGGGCATGTAAAGCAGTGGGGGCCCGATGCGGACGACAAAAACACGCTTCGAGCCCAGCTTTATCTGCCATTGATGCAGATGCCTGATGCTGCGATGCCGTTCGTGCCTGCGGGCGTGGACGTGGTGGTGCGATCCACAGGAACGCCGCTCGCGGCCGTTGATTCCATTCGCCGCACAGTCCAGAAGATGAACCGCGAACAGGTCGCCTATGGTTTTGAGGCGATGGACGAGATCATTTCCGACTCGCTCGCTGCCCGGCAGTTTTCTATGGTTCTGCTCAGCGCCTTCGCGGCCATGGCGGTCCTGCTCTCCAGCATCGGCATTTACGGCGTTATTTCCTACTCCGTTGCCCAGCGCACTCACGAATTCGGCATCCGCATGGCGCTGGGCGCGCAGCGAGGCGATGTGTTGAAGCTCGTGGTGGGCGAGGGTTTGACGATGGCGCTGATTGGCGTCGCCGCAGGACTTGTCGCCGCGTTGGCGTTGACACGTTTAATGACGAGCGTGCTCTACGGCGTGAAGCCGAACGACCCAGCCACATTTGTCGCCGTGCCGCTGTTGCTGATCGTCGTAGCACTTGCGGCCTGCTATATCCCGGCACGCCGTGCGGCGAAGATTGATCCCATGGTGGCCCTGAGGCATGAATGACTGCAGTTAATGGGTGGGACCATTGCGTCGGGTGAGCTTGTCCACGATGTCGATTAAGGCATCCAGGCGCTGGTCCGCGTGGGTTTGAGATTTGCCCAGCCGCTCCATTTCCTGGGCGAGCCGGTCCATCCTTTCCACCAGACGGATTTCCGCCTGGGCGAGGCGGCCCACCAGGTCCGTGACCGTTGCGACGGAGGCCTCCAGCCGGGAGAGGCGCTCATCGTGCTGGGCCGCCACCGCCTCAAGATGGGCCTGGGTCTCCAGGATAAATTGCATGGTCTTTTCGACGTCCATGAGTTTGATTATAACCTGGTTTTTGCAAAGGAAGCGTTCAACCGTCAGCGGTCAGCTCTCCGCCAAGCCAGAGATTACGATTGCTTGGTGCTGAAGGCTGAATGCTGAGGGCAATCCCTGACGGCTGATGGTCACATTGGAGCAAGTTATCATGCGCTGGATTCGCTTCTTTCGACGCACGCGCTGGGACCGGGAACGCGCTCGCGAGCTCCAGTCGTACTTGGAAATCGAAACTGAGGAAAACATGGCGCGAGGATTGCCGCCGGACGAAGCGCGGTATGCGGCCCGAAGAAAATTGAGCAACACTACCCTGCTGCGGGAGGAAATCTTTTATATGAATAGCATCGGATTCCTCGAAACACTCTGGCAGGACGTGCGTTATGGCCTGCGCCAGTTGCGCCGCAACCCCGGCTTTACGGCAGTCGCGGTTCTGACGCTCGCTCTTGGCATTGGCGCGAACACGGCCATTTTTAGCGTGGTGGATGGCGTGCTGTTAGCCCCGCTACCTTACGCTCAACCCAATCGCCTGGTTGCAATCTGGGAATTGAACCTTCATTACGGGTGGCATGTGTGGATTTCTTATCTTAATTTCCGCGATTGGCAGCGTGATGCGCGGGTATTCCAGAGCATAGAGGCTTTCTACATTGAGAGCCACGATCTGACCAGTCCTGGGCCGCCCGAGCACGTCGATGGAAACGGAATATCTTCGGGCTTCTTCACAACTCTGGGCGTAAAGCTGGTTCTTGGCCGCGAGTTTACGCCGCAAGAGGACCGACCCGGCGGAGCCCCGGTTGCCATCGTCACTGATCGCCTTTGGCAAAATCGATTCCACGGCAGTCCTCGTGTGCTCGGCAAGCTTGTAACCTTAGACGGAGTTGATTACAGCATTGTCGGAGTTCTTCCCGCGCATTTTCAACTTTTTGGCCACCCGGACGTTTATACACCGTTGGGCCAAGCTGACCCGGTGGTCCTCAAGGATCGCGGAACCCATGACGATATGCTCGCGATTGGGCGATTGAGGCCCGGCGTGAGGATGGCGCAGGCGCAGGCAGAGATGAGCGCGATTCAGGATCATCTCGATCGGCTCTATCCCAAGTCGGACCAAGGCTTGGGGGCCGCAGTGGCGCCGCTCAAAAATGAAATCGTTGGCAACGTGAGGGGAACCATGCTGCTGCTGTTGGGGGCAGTTGGGCTGGTCTTGCTGATTGCCTGCGCCAATGTTGCAAACCTCTTGCTGGCGCGCGCGGCGGCGCGCTCACGGGAGTTTGCCATCCGCTCGGCAATCGGAGCGAGCCGGGCGCGTGTGGCGCGGCAATTACTGACGGAAAGCGTGCTTCTGTCGCTGGCTGGCGCCGGCCTTGGATTGCTGATCGCGGGATGGGGAGTGAAGCCGGTGCTGGCTGCGGTGCCTGGAAACCTGCCTCGCAGCAACGACATTCATCTGAATGTTCCTGTTCTGCTGTTCGCCTTCGCAGTTGCCGTCGCAGTGGGCATTCTTTTCGGGATGGCCCCCGCGCTGAGGAACTCGAAGCCGGACTTGCAGGAAGAGCTCAAGAAAGGTGGGCGAACGTCGTCGGGCAGCAGGAGCCGCGCCCAGAACAGTCTGGTGATTTTCCAAATGGCTCTGACTCTGGTCTTGCTCGTGGGTGCCGGACTGCTATTCCGCACGATCGGCAAGCTGTGGGATGCCAATCCCGGCTTCGAACCGCAACACATTGTCACTTTCAAGGTGGGGATTTCACCATCCTTGACCAGGACCGCAAGTAGCACGCGAACTGCGTACCGCCAATTGCTTGAGCGTATTCAAAGGATCCCCGGCGTCGAGGCTGCGGACTTCACTGACTCCCTTCCCCTGAGCGGCCAAACCGGCCAGATCGCCTTTTGGATAGACGGACAAAAGCCCGCAGTGCTTCAGACCGCACCTCGGATGTTGCTGTTCCTCACCGGCCCGAACTATCTTCGGGTGATGAAAATACCGTTGCTTCAAGGCCGCTTTTTCACTCTCCAAGACACCACCAAGTCTGTTGCCGTGATGGTGATCGACAGTATTTTTGCCCGCACCTATTTTCCAGGCAAGAATCCCGTGGGCCATACCATCAGTTGCGGATTCGATCGCGTTTTTGGCCCCTACAGGATCATCGGCGTGGTGGGCCACGTGAGGAACGCGGGATTGGGCAGGCCCAGCGCGTATACCCGTGCCCAAAGCTACTTTCCGCTTTACCAAGATCCGGACGAGTGGGTGCCCGAAAATTTTCCCGATACAACACTGATTGTCCGCACGCCGCTCGACGCTGCGGCCGTGATGCCGGCGATCAGGAAAGTGGTGTACGGCGTGGGAAGAGATCAGCCCGTCTATGCGGTTCGAACGATGCAGCAAATTGCTTCGGAGTCGATGTCATCACAGCGCTTTCCAATGATCCTCTTCGGGATATTCGCTGGTTTAGCGCTGCTGCTGGCATCGGTCGGAATCTACGGGGTGATTTCCTATTCGGTGACGCAACGAGTGCACGAGATTGGCATTCGCATGGCGCTTGGCGCCCAAAAACGTGACGTTTTTCGGATGGTGATTGGACAGGGACTGAGGCTGGCGCTGGCGGGTCTCGCGGTCGGGCTGGCGGCTGCGTTGGTTCTCACCCGACTGCTGTCGAGCTTTTCACACCTGCTCTACGGGGTCAGGGCGAGCGATCCGGCAACGTTCGTGGCCGTCTCGCTTCTGTTGACCGGCGTGGCCGTTTTAGCGTGCTATATTCCGGCCCGGCGGGCGACGAAAGTGGACCCGATGGTAGCGCTGAGGCATGAATGATTGCGGTTAATGGGCGGAACCGTTGCGTTGGATGAGCTTGTCCACGATGTCGATTAAGGCATTCAGGCGTTGGTCCGTATAGGCTTGAGATTCGCCCAGCCGCTCCATTTCCTGGGCGAGCCGGTCCATCCTTTCCACCAGACGGATTTCCGCTTGGGCAAGGCGCCCCACGAGATCGGTGACTGTTGCGACGGAGGCTTCCAGCCGGGTAAGGCGCTCATCATGCTGGGCCGCGACCGACTCGAGCCTGGATAACCGCTCATCGTGCTTCTGCGCCGAGGCAGTGAGCTGAGCCTGCATGTCCAGGATGAATTGCATGGTCTTTTCAACGTTCATGAGTTTGATTATAACCTGATTTTTGCCGAAGGCGAAGCGGCACAAGCTCATCCGGTAAAGCGAGAAGAAGGGGCCCGCGGCTCGCAGAGGGGGAATCGCTCATGAGATGGATATACTTTGAACAGCTTTGGTTTCCTGGAGGCATCCTGGCAGGGCTTGCACGATGCGGAGAGCCGGCTGAGGAGAAATCAGCGCTGTATTTGGGCGGACATTAGCCACCCGCCTTGATTTTCCAGTAATTTCTACGCTCCCACTCCGGCGGATAAACTTCGGGACGCTCCTTCGGCTAACGGCCTTTTTTAAAGGCTTTACAATTTCAACAAAAGCTCAAGTTTCCCAGAGCCGCTGTCGAAAGATTGAGGTAGAGGGACAATACACGCCAGCGTCGTCTAGTTTACCTCCTTTCTATACGATGCTGCGATCCTTGGTGGCGGATAAGGGCGCAACCCCGTCCTGCCGGAGGGGCAGGACGGCCGATGCCGCTGCCAAGGGTCCTTCGATTACCTTCCCGTTAGGAACCTGGACAACAATCCTGATAACGCCTGCCTGAAGAAGACTCTGAGTGACATTGGACCGGTTGCGAGGCAACCATTCGATGTTGGCTACTACCCTACAACTCCTGTTTGAGCTGGCTGTGCTTTCGTTTCCCCGGCGGCGGCTTTGCTCCCATGGAACAGCTCCACCACGGCGAGGTTCAACCGCCCCCTTACCTCGGACCTTTCGTTGGCTCTGGTCATGTAGCGGACCATGACTTGCACACCGGAGCCGGTGGGTTGCACATTCACCGTGGGCATTGCGGAGAATGCCCCGACACCATAGCGCCGAGTCACTCGCTGCCATTCCTTTTCCGCCATTTGGGCGTACTCGTGGGTTTCCTCTGCCACGATAGCGCGAATCTTCTCAATTAACGGATAAGGATTTTCGCCGGCGGGAACCGTCACCTGAAATTCATCCCAAAGCCACTGGCCAGTAGTGGAAAAATTGAAATAGTATCCTTCCACGGCGAAACTGTTCAGAAACGCCACCTGACGGCCTGTGGGGTGGCCTGCCTCGGTCCAATTGCCGGTCTCCAGCAGAATCGTCCGCAACAAGCCAATCTCCATCACCTCGCCGCGCACGCCGTTGACTTCAACCCAATCCCCCACCCGGATTCCGTTGCGGCCCATCAGAACAAACCAACCGCAGAAGGACACCACAAAATCCTTCAGGGCCACGGTCAGGCCCGCCGTTGCCAAGCCTAGGACGGTTAGGATCTGGCTGGGTGATCCAAAAATTACAAACAGAATGATCAGGACTGCCGCGGCTTCCACGCCAAAGCGCACGACTCCACGAAGGGTGAGTTGCTGTTTACGCTCCAACTTAAAGCGGTCAAGCAGGTGGTCCACGAGCCGGTTGATCAGGAAAATAAAAAAGACCAGCCAGACGACCCAGAATGCGGCCTTGATGATTTCATGGACGGCGGCGCGCTGGCTTACGGCTACCAGGGCCGCCCATTTCCCATACGTCGCACCCAGGTCCCGCAAGTCCTGGATACGCTGGTCCATATTCGCCATATCCATCTCATCCTGGGAAAGGTGGTGCAGGGATGACATCATAGCATCCTGGGCTAGGCGGGAAGGCATTGCCGGCGTTTGCCCCTGAGCCCCCGCTGCCGCCAAGGGGGATGCCAGTGGCGCTTGTGGCTGCTCCTGTTGAACCTGATTTTCCATGGCATCGTGATGCCGGGAAAGTCTTGCAGCCGCATTCAGCGCATTCTGTTGGGCTTGGATCAACTGGGCTTTCTCAATGCGGAGAGCGTTCCATTTGCGCCACTTATCGATAAGGCTACCCAGTGTTTCCGTGGCGGGAGTGACTGGACCGCTTTCCAAGCGGGTTGACCCATTCGTGTGCTCGATAGCTTGGTGTTCCTGCCATAGGCGTTGAATCTTGCTGTGCACATCACCGCCTGACCGGGCCATATCCTGCTGGGCGTCCGCCAAGGCGTCCTGGTCCAGATCCAACTGAGCCTCGACGATTTCAAGCTTTCCCTGGATTTCAGCCTGACGATCCCCTTTGGCATGTTGGACTTCCGCGGTCATCTCCTTGACCGCTTCCTGATCTGCTTTGACCTTGGCTCCGAAGCGTTCGATCCGCTTCTCGATAGCCCGGGCCTCGGGCGTTTGGGCTGTGGAACCGGATTTGAAGTCGCGTAATGCGGCGGCGAATGCCAGGTCCACTTCATGGTCGGCAAGCCTCTGCGCGTCCAGGGCTAGCGGCTTTTCATCTTGAGTTACGGCCAGCCCCGCCAGACTGACGGCAGTTTGGAGAGGGGTTTGGTCAATCGACGGCTGCTGGCCAGCCGTGGCCGTGCGCGACTTCCCATCCTTTTCGGAAGATGAGGATCCGGTGGTGAGCAGCAGGCCGGCCATCGCCAGCCCTATGAGCGCGAGTAATACGATCAGCGTTAAGCGATGGGAAGCTTTCATAGGAATATTTGTTTGGCTCGTTCTCCCGCCCGGGGAACCATTGAGGGCTTACGTGGATACCGAGGCCTTTTTCTCGTCGCGCCGGCCCGAGAGGCTTTGCAGTCTTAGCTTACCATTCTGCACAAGCGGATTGAAGATTACGGTAGTGGTGCAATTTGCTGTAGCGGCGCTCTATGAGCGCCGCTACAGCAAACAAACTACGCCACTACCAAGACCAGAGTCCGGTTGGGTCCCTAGTCGGGAGTTTGGACCAGGTAGCAGGTTAGAGGCACGAAGCCCCGTTTTTCCACCCTATATGGAACCAGAATGCCCCGATTTTGATCCAATAGAAAGCAACCGGGTATCTGTGACAGAAACAGCTTCTCCGTTTCCACGCCAAGGAGTTTTCATGTTGAGTTACGACCTGAGTTTCATCAGCGACGGAAGTCTGGAAGCACATCCCACCCAAGCTCCGGAGCCGGCTTTGGACTCCGCGCTCCTGGATGCCTATTCCCGCGCCGTCATTCATGCGGCGGAGCGGGTGAGCCCATCCGTTGTACACATCCATGTTGCTACATCCGTGTCCTCGAAACGGCGGAACGAACCGCGCGAAGCGCGCGGCAGCGGCTCGGGATTCATCTTCACGCCAGACGGCTTCATCCTGACCAACAGCCATGTAGTGAGCGGCGCAAAGTCAATCGAAGTGGCACTCACGGACGGTAGCCGGCATCCCGCAGACCTGGTTGGGGACGATCCGCATTCGGATTTGGCCGTGGTGCGTATCACCGCGCCCAATCTGGTTCCGGCGCCGTTTGGTGATGCTGGAGCTTTGCGCGTCGGCCAGCTCGTAGTTGCCATTGGCAACCCCTACGGCTTCGAGTGTACGGTGACGGCGGGGGTGGTGAGCGCCTTGGGACGTTCGCTGCGGGCGCGGTCCGGCCGGATGATTGATAATATTATTCAGACGGATGCGGCGCTGAACCCGGGGAACTCCGGCGGACCACTGGTCACATCTCAAGGCGAGGTGATTGGCGTGAATACCGCCGTCATCCTGCCCGCGCAAGGCATCTGCTTTGCCATTTCCATGACCACGGCGCACTTTGTGGCAGGGCAGCTTATCAAGGAAGGACGCATCCGCCGCAGCTACATCGGCGTGGGCGGGCAGAACGTGCCACTTCAACGGCGCCTGGTCCGCTATTACAACCTGGAACGCGGAAGCGGTGTGCTGGTTGCCACCGTTGAGCCGGCCAGTCCAGCGCATCACGCAGGAATCCACGAAGGCGATATTCTGGTGGAGTATGCAGGCCAGCCCATCGCGGGTATCGACGACCTCCATCGCCTGCTTACCGAGCAACAAGTGGGGATAGCTTCGCCCCTCGTCTTGTTGCGCGGCGCAGAAAGAAAGCAGGTGACGATTGTGCCATTGGAAGCCCCCGGGAGCAATTAACCACCCCCGGCAGGCTCGAAAAGAAGGCGGCAAATTGGCAAATTGCTTTCCAAGAATTTTTGGTAACTGTAGGATGGTTTTGGTACCGTGATACCCTTTCAAAGTGAACCGGAGAGTTTTGAAGGCAAAACTGCGCCCCGCAGGCTACACTATTCTGGGAGGTAAGCATGAGTGATGAACCTCGTGAGATGCGAATTGCGTTGCAAGTGGGTAGCGAGCTAAGGATTACAAATTCGGGCGAAATCGTGATTGATAACCCGGAGCTCGAGCTGGCGCAGAACGATGAAGCGGCGGATGCTATTCTGGCTTATAAATTTGACAAGAAAAAGGGTGAACATATCTTGCGGTTGATCGATCCGGTTGCGAATCATCAACATGTGAAGCATCACCGGCCGGGCGATTAGAATTCCAGGGGGCAAACCTTTCCAGGTCCGCAGCTTTCGGATGCAAATCATGCGGGACATGCAAGCTTGCGCAAAAACTGGTAGTGGTGCAGTTTGGTTGCTGTAGCGGCGGTCTGTGACCACCGAACTTTATTTCTCAACAGTTTCCGGCGCTCATAGAGCGCCGCTACAGCAAACTGACCCACTACGCAAAAACTCACGGCGCAAATCCCGTCCAAGGAGTTTAGCGCCTGCCGGGGCCGCGCTTCGCGCGAAATTCTATTTTGGAGAAAGCCAAGATGAAGCTGGGTTGGATTGGACTGGGTAACATGGGTCTTCCCATGGCCCGCAACGTTTTGAAAGCCGGTCATGAGGTAACCGTCTACAACCGCACGCGCAGCCGGGCAGAGCCACTGGCGGCGGATGGCGCCAAATTGGCGGCAAGCCCGGCGGAAGCCGCAGCCACGGGAATCGTGGCCACCGTCGTGGCGGACGACAAGGCGCTCGAAGCAGTCAGTTTCGGGTCGGAAGGCCTGATCTCCGCCCTGCCCAAAGGTGGCATTCACGTTTCCATGAGTACCATCAGCATTGCGATTGCAAAGGATCTGGAGCAAGCCCACCGTGAAGCCGGGCAGGTTTTTGTTTCCTCGCCAGTTTTCGGGCGGCCGGAAGCGGCGGCGGCAGCCAAACTCGCAGTGGTGGTGGCCGGCCCGGCGGCGGCTGTGGAACACTTGCGTCCGGTTTGGGATGCCATCGGCCAGCGAACCTTTGTTTTCGGTGAGGAACCCCACTTGGCGAACGTAATCAAGCTGAGCGGCAACTTTCTGATCGCATCGGTCCTGGAATGCCTGGGTGAGGCGGTGGCGCTGATCCGCAAACACGGCGTCGACGCGCACGAATACATGGATTTTCTCACCAGCACGCTCTTTGCGGCCCCGGTTTATAAGACTTATGGCTCGCTGATCGTAGAGGATAAATTCCAGCCCGTGGGCTTCAAAATGAATCTGGGGCTGAAGGATATCCGATTGGCGCTGGCCGCAGGCGAAGCGGCCTCCGTTCCATTGCCGGTTGCCAGCCTGCTTCGAGACCGAATGCTTTCCGCCATTGCCAACGGCCGGCAGGATGATGACTGGGCATCCATCGCCAGACTGGCAGCGGAACAGGCCGGTTTGAAAAGAGATTCCTAAATCCCTGGGGTGTTTAGGAGTCAAGAGAGCTGTCGCCAGGGCGGGATCCTCAGCATTGTTTTCATGAACGTAGCCCGGGCGCCGTCGGGACGTGGCATTCGCCATGCCGTTGCACTTGCCGGGACACTGTTATGGACGTTTCCCACAATTCGTCCGCATTCGCGCTTGCCTGGGCCCATCCGGTGGTTCAAGAATGGTTTGCGGGACGTTTCGGCCAACCCACTGAACCTCAAGGGCTCGGCTGGCCGCACATCGTTTCTGGACACGCAACGCTGATCTCCGCGCCCACGGGTTCCGGCAAGACCCTTGCCGCATTTCTTGCCTGTATCGACCGCCTCGTTCGCAAAGGTCTGGCGGGCGAGCTCACCCAACGAACCGAAGTTCTTTACGTTTCCCCGCTCAAAGCATTGAGCAACGATGTGCAGAAGAACCTGGAAGCTCCACTTGGGGAGATTATGCGGCTTGCCGCAGAGCGCGGTTTCTTGCTTACGCCCATTCGCACTGCGGTTCGTACCGGCGATACTCTGATGCACGAACGCCGCGCCATGCTGGAACACCCGCCCCATATCCTGGTGACGACCCCCGAATCGCTTTACATCCTGCTGACGTCGCGCAAAGGCCGGGAGATGCTGAAGGATGTGGAAACCGTAATTGTGGATGAGATTCACGCCGTCGCCGATGACAAGCGCGGAGCGCATCTGGCGATTTCGCTGGAACGGCTGCAATCGCTCATCACCAGTTCGGGCCGTCCGGAGCCAGTCCGCATTGGGCTTTCAGCCACTCAACGGCCGCTTGAGCGGATCGCGCGTTTCCTGACGGGCGCTGGCCGCCCGGAGCCGGCTCTGGTTCATCTCGGACATTCACGACCCCTGGATCTGGCGGTCGAGGTCCCGCGCAGCGAGCTGGGCGCAATCGCCACCCACGAAATGTGGGACGAAGTTTACGACCGGCTGGCGGAACTGGCGCTCCAGCACCGCTCGACCTTGATTTTCGTCAACACCCGCAGTCTTGCAGAGCGCGTCTCACACCGGCTGGCGGAGAGGTTAGGCGCGGAGGCAGTCGCCGCGCATCACGGCAGCCTTTCTCGCAAGATTCGTCTTGCCGCGGAAAGCAAACTGAAAGGCGGTGAGCTGCGGGCGTTGGTGGCCACGGCCTCGCTCGAACTCGGCATCGACATTGGCACGGTCGATCTGGTCTGCCAGATCAATTCGACGCGTTCCATCGCCGTGGCTTTGCAGCGAATCGGCCGGGCCGGGCACTGGCGCGGCGCCGTTCCCAAAGGCCGTCTGTTTCCGCTCACCCGCGATGACCTGATCGAATGCGCGGCGCTGGTTCGCGCCATCCGCCAAGGCGAACTCGACGAAATTCAAATTCCGGATGCGCCGATGGATGTGCTTGCCCAGCAGATTGTTGCCATGTGCGCCGCCGAGGATTGGCAGGAGGAAGAACTTTTCGAAACAATTCGCCGGGCTGATCCTTACCGCAACTTGCAGCGCCCGGAGTTCGACGGTCTGGTGGAAATGTTGACGGAAGGCATCAGCGCCCGGCGGGGTCGGTACGGCGCTTACCTGCATCACGACCGCGTGAATCGCCGGCTGCGGGGGCGGCGGGGCAGCCGTCTGGTGGCCATCACCAATGGCGGCGCTATTCCGGAAAACGCGCTCTACACCGTGGTGCTGCAACCCGATGGTTCCAACGGTTGAACCATCGACGAGGATTTTGCCGTGGAGAGCAACCGGGGTGATATCGTGCTACTCGGTAACACCTCGTGGCGCATCCAGCGAGTGGAAAGCGCGTCTGGGAGGATGCTGGTGGAAGCCGCGCCCGGTGCAGCGCCCACCATTCCATTCTGGCGCGGCGAGGCGCCCGCGCGCACCGAAGAACTCTCCCGCCAAGTCTCGGATCTGCGGCAGACCATTGGCCGGCTCGTGCCTGATCCCGAGACCAATTTGCCGGCAAATCCCCAAGATAGAAAGGCTGATCTTGCTCGCGCCTCGGATTGGTTGCGGCAGGAATGCGGACTCGATTCGATGGGCGCGGAGCAGGCCGTGGAATATGTACTCGCGGGCCGCACCGCCCTTGGCGCGATCCCTTCGCAATCCACGCTGGTGGCGGAGCGATTCTTCGACGAAGCGGGTGGAATGCAACTCGTCATCCATGCGCCGTTTGGCGGGCGCATCAACAAGGCGTGGGGGCTGGCGCTGCGCAAGAAATTCTGC
>Ga0207416_1001994_pt1 | contig 23958 bp, 33 predicted proteins | sample PaiPotPPM11metaG_FD_184107 | JGI IMG/M metagenome (GOLD analysis project Ga0207416, IMG submission 184107) | Iron sulfur acid spring bacterial and archeal communities from Banff, Canada, to study Microbial Dark Matter (Phase II) - Paint Pots PPM... ...
AGTGAGCGCGGTCTGGCAGTCTTCTATGCTATCCGGTGTCCCTGGTAGCTGCTTACCGGTCCAGGTGAAGTAGCGCCCATGATCGTACATCTCAATGCGGCGCTCGCCATCAGCTTCGATGTCAGCAGGGATGTTTGCAGGGATGTTGCCAGAAATCCATAGGTGAATGCCGTGGCCGCTGGGAGAATATTCGGCATAGGAGCTGAAGCGCTGTAGAAGGTCGCTGGCCCAGGGCGAGATGTTACCTTGTTCATCAACACAATGATCCAGGTCAATGACGGTGATCGTGCTTTCCCTGGTAAACATGCGTCCGATGGCGAGATACTTATCAGGGTGGCGTTTCAACGCGGCGTGGGCTTGTTCGTAGGTTTGCCATGTGTTGGCGTTATTCGACTTCGCGAGTTTGCCAGTTGTGGGGGTATATGGCAATTTATCTTTGTCAGCAACGACCCACAAGCGGCCTGGAGCGAGGGTCTGAATTGCGGTTTTTGTTGCTGATTTTATCATGTCGGCACCCCGCGATCAGTGGCGAGGCGTTGACATCTATCCACAAGACAGCGTATAATCATGGCAGATTTTCCTTGAGCGGCCAGTTTCCACGTGACGGCGGTGAGCTGGCCGCTTTACTATGCCCATTTTTGGGCGATGGCTACAAAGACAACAAAAAAAGGGCCGATATCACCCTTGTGGGTGAGTATCGGCCCGCTTCTCTTCCGCAGAAGGCATAGACGGCTTCAGCCTTTCGGCTCCAACTATTGCCGTCCATTCTAAGTTCTTCCACTGTGTTCGTCAACAATTTCTCCAATCCAATAACAAACTGTGATGCTATTCGCCGGAATCATGCCAAAATGGCATAAATACATAACCAAACGATTATAGCTAGCAGCTTACGAGTGCGCAAAAAAGGCGTGCCTTACCTGGAACTCATTTGCTCCAAGATAAGACACGCCACACAACACCAAAAAACGTGTCTGCTGCTTTCGCTAAGGATGTTTGTATCATAGTTTTTCTCTTTTAGCAATGGCTCAATCATTGAGTATTCTCCGACTTCCAGGAAAGAGAAAAGAACATCTTTTCCTGATTCACTAGATTAACGAAAGTGGACCGGTTTTGATACACTTTGATGCATCATTTATTTATCCTCCTGGCCGTCGATCAGCGGCGGTTGTTGTTGCTGATCGCGTTTGACCTGGCGCTGCTCTTTCGCTGTGAGATGCAGATAGTTCTCCGGGCTGACCACCGGCTGGCCGGTCTGGGCCTCGATGTCGCGCCTGGTTCGCCCGGCGACGTCGCCCGCGTCGCGCGCATCGGTTTGCAACCTGGGCAAGCCCTGAGAGTCGCGCTCGCGGTGGATCGCCGTGGAGGTCGCCTCGCCGAGCATCGTGAGAATAAGCTCCAGGTCGGTCATGTGGTCGCGCAGGTTCTCGCGCCGCAGCTTTTTGTAGAGCTTGTGTTCCTGGACACCCATGCCGAACGTTGCCTCGGCGATCTCGTTCGTGAGGATGGCGTAATCTCTGCCCTCTTTCGCGCCGCGCTGCTCCCATTCCTCAGTCAGCTCGTTGCGGACGGCGATCCCGCGCATTCGTGCGTCGATCCACTCCTGGGGGTAGCCTTTGGCTTCGTAGAGTGCTTTCATGCGCTCCATTGCCATCTCGGGGTTCTCGATTTCTTCCAGGCGCTGCGTGCCGACTTCGGCGAGCCAGCGCTTGAATGGCTCGGCCTTCGGCGAGGGAATGGATTGGATGATCCGGAGCAACGTCGTGGTGTCTGCGACGTCTGTAAGATAGCTTTTTCCATCCGATGCTTCCAATTTCAGTTGTCCGATTTTTTCGGACACCTCAACGTAGCCCTCTTTGGTCAGCTTGGTTTTTAAATCATTCCAGTATTTACGAGGGCGCTTGTTAGCAGTCAGCACCTCGATCACGTCCATCACTGAGAACCACCAGCGATCCTCGTGCCAGACGTGGCGAACCCGCTTTCCCTCGAAGAGGGCGATGCTCGTCGTTGGCTTGTTGCTGCTTTTCTTAGGCATGTTGAACACACTTTCTTGTAGCCAGTATGCTATACTCTGAATGAAGGCCGGTCGCTGCGTGTGTTGATGCTTCCCAGGCAAATAACACGCTGCGGCCTGCTACGCCACCGCCTCCGCTTCACTCTCCTGCTTGTCCTGGTCCTGGCCTCCTCGTGGAGCGCGTGCCGCTTGCCTCACCGATCCGTCGCCGCGCCGACGCACGCGGTATCTTTCCACATCCGTTCTGCTGTATAACTTTGTGCGCTCGTCTACCTGGTAGGTTTCGATTTTGCCCTCCAGTCCCAGCCGTCTCACATACGCCTCAGAGACGACATGACCACTGTTCATGGTGAGAACAGCCGCCGCCTCTTTTGTCGTAATCCACTGCCCTATTAGCTGGTTTTGCTGCTTACGTGCCATTGCTCTATCTCCTTATGTTTCGATGTACGCTAGTGACTATTGGTAGTATACACGCTTGCGAACAATTTTGCAAGAGGCCAGCGTACAATGAAAACTCGCGAAAACGAGTTTTTAAAATTGCTCTAAATTGCCTCAAAAAGCCCTTGACAGTGTACGCTAGATATGTTATAGTTCTTTTATGAGAAGGACAAGTGAGTCCTTCCAAATTCACCCATTAAGGAGCTTGCCGAAATGACAACTACCACAGCAACCAGCAAGGCTATCAAAACCGTCGTCGTCCTGGCTGTCTACATTTGGAACCATATCGCCCGCGTCTGCTACAAAGTTCGCTCGTCAGACGGCGTGGGCGAGTATCATACCTGCTTTGAGATGATCGACGGCGTGATGCATGAGTCCTGCACTTGCCCTGGCAACGCGCAGTATGGCAAGCGCTGCTATCACATCTCTGGCCTGGCGGAGCGCGCGGCAGCCAAGATCGCCGCGCGTGTCACGGTCAACGCGCGCATCGATGCCATTGTGGAAGAGACGCGCAACGTTGCTCCACGCCAACAGGAGGATTGGAGCGAGCCGGAACTGACACCTGCACAACGCCGCGCGGCCTACAGCGACATGTTTGACGTTCACGGTCTGAATTTGTGAGAGGCAACAAAGAAGCGGCCAGCCGCGACTACCACGTTACGGCTGGCCTGAATGAACATAGGAGCTTTTAACCGACTAGTTCAAGCCAATAGAGAGGATACCACAATGAGCATTGAAATTCACGGCAAACAGTACATCACGGTAGCGGAGCGCCTGGCCGAGGCGCGCAAGTCTGGCAAGGATTTTGAGATCGTCGCCAGCGAACCGCTGGTAGCTGGCGACCGGATTGTCTGGCGCTGCTGTATCAAACTCGACGGCAAGCTGTTCTATGGCTCTGCTGAAGCGCACCTGAACGCGAAAGCGGGATCAGCCGATGCTACCGACCCCTTTGCTTGCGCTGAAACATCGGCAGTCGGGCGCGCGCTGGGATTCGCCGGGTTCGGCGCAATTGACAGTATCGCCAGCGCCGATGAGATTGCGCGCAGCAATGCCACGCCCGCGCAGATCGTGACCGTTGCGCAGAAGCTGGCAAAGTCGCGCCAGCAAGCCTTTGAAAAGCACCTGGTAGAACCGGAGCAATGGGAAAGCTTCAAAACTTCTCACCTGGGCAGCGCAGTCGCTGATAGTGATGTCACCGCGGCGCAATATGGCATTCTGTATAACGCGCTGAAAACGTTGCTGGCCAACGCTTCGAAACAACGTAGTAAAGCCTCGTAGCGCGTTCCTGGCGGGCGCTGGCAGATGGCTCGCGCCCGCCGTTCTTTGGACATCTAAACAGTAAAGGGGCTTACCGAAATGACTACCACAATGAAGACACAGCAGTTTACTGAAGGCTTCGAGGTCGGCTCTGACCTCTACAGCGAAGTCGTATTCTATCAGGCATGGCCGGATGGCAGTGAATGCCGCCGGTGCGTCGCCGCCGATCTGCCACTGCTCCACGAGGAGCGCCGCGAGCTTGCGCCTGGTTCGCTGGCCCAGGTGATCCGCGAACTGGCAACAGACAAGCGTACCGCGTTCAGGCAAGGCGAGATTGCCGGGTTCCTGTCGGCATGGCAAGCCGATATTGCTGCGCTGGCGCAGGTCGCGTAGGAAGGAAGGATATCGCAATGGCAACGAACAACGAACTGATTCCGACCTTCCTGATTATCAACGGCGTAACCATTCCGCTCATCGACTGCGGCGACGATGGCTTGCTCCACACCATCGATACCCCGTTCTGCGACGATCCGAGCTGCCCATGTCACAGCAACGCCGCATTACTGAAGGCATACGTCACGCAGCCACTCCGGAGCGGCCTGCTCACCAGGGCAGAGGCGGCGCGCACATTCTACGGAAAGCAAGTATAGCGATGGGAACGGTCTACCTGATTCACTTCTCGCAGCCCCATCGCCATGCAAGGCATTACCTGGGCTACGCTGACGACCTGGAGCGCCGCATCAGGCATCACCGCGATGGATCGGGCGCGCGCCTGATGCAGGTTGTCACCCAGGCCGGTATCTCCTGGGACGTGGTTCGAACCTGGGACGGCGATAGATCCGTCGAGAAGCAATTGAAACGCTGGCATAGCGGCGCGGATCTCTGTCCGGTCTGCCAGCAAGCAAGAATCGCTCAGCGTCTATCCAACGGAAAGCAAGTTTAGTCGAGTCGCGGGCCGGGGCGCGTTATCCCTGGCAAGGTATTGCAATGGACAAAGATGAGGCCGAACGCATAGCGAGCGCGATCCGCGCAACCGGCGCGCTCTTCACCGTTCTCGGCGTCGAGATGAACCCCTCAACAGGCACCTATGAGGTGAAGGCCGAATATCACGGCAAAACAAAGCGCCTGGGCAATCGGCAGCTTGAGGGATGTATCACGTTATGGGTGAAGACGCCCGCCGCCTGGGCCAGTATTCAGGCCACGGCCTTGAACGGAATTGAGGTAGAGCAATGGTGATCGTCGTTGTCTTTTGCCAGCGCTGCCATGTGGGCGGTTTGTCTCGCGAGCGACGGCGCTGTACGCGCTGTAAGCGGCGCATCTCGCGATGATTGCCTGCTGCGCCAGGACGGCGCGCTTCTCTGTCTGCTGTGTGTCGCCAACGGCGCGCCGCCCGTAGACACCCCTGTTACACAAGCAGAAGATACGGGCGCGCCTGAACTGTTCAAACACGATCATCTTTGTATCTGCGACGGCTGTAATGCGCAGCCGCTTGATGGATCATAGACGAATCGTTAGCAGCCAGGCGAGTAACGTTTGAGATCTCAATCGTTACTCGCCTGGCTGCTAACGATTGGAGAGGATAGCTGCAATGGCAACGTGCAAATCGCCAGTCTGTGGCCGGGAGTTGGAGCAGGTCGCCGGGGGCCATCGCCGCCGTGAATACTGCGATGAGAATTGCCGCCAGACTGCTTTTCGCTTACGACGTGAACAGCAACATAAGGACGTTGTAGCGCGGCGCTGGCAGGCTTTTACGCCGGGTACACAGCAATTCCTTGACTGGCTCGCACAGAAGTATGGAGAGACGGTAGCGGCCAGCGTAGAAATCGTGCTGCGGCACGAGGTGGCGCTTGCGCGGGAGACTGGCAACGAGCAGGAGTTAGAAGACGCGCGCCAGGGTCTGGCAGAGGTGCAGGAGCGATTCAGAGCCTACGTCGCCACGACGAATAAGCGCCTGGAAGACCTCACCAGCGAACTGGCCGCGCGCCGCCAGGAACAAGAGTGCGGGCCGGGCAATCGTGACACGCTGCAATTGGAACTAGCGGCGCTAGGCGAACGCTTGCACTGGCGTCTGCTGATCATCGGCCAGACAACGATAAAAGCGGGTGAAGAGTCCTGGCGGCTCTACATAGCGCAAGCAGAAGACGCGCTTCTGTCTACGGCCATTGGGGCTGCGCGCTTCTATCAGGAGAATCTCCAGTCGTTAGGGATGCTCTCCTGAGCAATCGTGACCGGCTACGAGCTTCACGATTGCTCCCAAAAACGCGCGTTTTTGCAGCGCCACTTGACGGATGTTCTAAAGAGGTGCATATTACATCTAAACGTGATTAGTTGTAATCTCGCTAACAATTGAGAAGGGTCTAGGTAACATGTCCTGGGCGGGCCTGAATAAGTTGACAGTAGGAGTTACCAGCAATGACAGGGAATGAAATCGCCTTATGGACGCTCATTGTATTGGCGGCAACACTTCTTACTTATCTTGGACAGCTCTCAGTGTTGATCCTGGTCTATCGTCGCGTCATTAAGGAAACCGACCGCAATGCAGAGCAACGCAAGCGTGAGCTTGAAAAAGCCGGCGACATGATGCAAGACATGGGTAAGGACATGGTACGGCGCATGAATGGAATAGCCAGGCGCAATACGCTCATTATGACTTTCATGGCTGTATGCCTTGCGATACTGCTCTTTAGGAGCCGCGCAGCCATACGTAAGTTCGAGAGGGATAACCAAAAATGAACGATGAAACCGCGATCGCCATGTATCAGGATAGCCAGGCCGTCAGCTCGTCGGGTGCTATTTCTCAGCAGTGCATGACACTCGACCTGGTGATCACAGCCTGGCTCAATGCGAAGAGCGAGCGCACGCATAGCGCGAAGACGCAGCGGGCCTACGATGATACGCTCACACAGTTTCGCGCGATCTTGCAGGCCGCGGGCCTCGACCTCGACGGCGATCCGGCGATAGTGGCAACGCTGGCTCAGGGCTATGCCGGGCGCACCGTTGCCGGCGGGAAAGCGGTCTCGCCGGCAACGTTCAATCAGCGCCTCGCGATTCTCAGCAGCTTCTACCGCTACGCGATCAAGCACCAGGTGCTGGCAGAGAACCCGATGCTCATCCCAGAGCGTCGTCCTGTGGAACATGCGGCCGCGGCCACGCCCTTAGAGGCGAGCGACGTTGTTACTCGCCTGCAGGCGATTGATCGCGCGGATCTCCGCGGCGAGCGCGACTATGCGCTGCTGTCTGTCCTGCTGGTGACTGGCCGGCGTGTGAGCGAGCTGGCAAATCTGCGCGCTGGAGATATCCGTTTTTCATCCGGCGGCAAAAAAGCCTCAGTGACCTGGCGGCACTGCAAGGGCGGGAAAGTGATGCGTGATGAGCTGCCTGCCCACACAGCGAAAGCCCTGCTTGCCTACCTGCACAAAGCCCATGGCGCCTCGCTCGCGCGCCTCGCCCCGGATGCGCCCGTGTGGGTGTCTGTCAGCCGTCGCAATGAGGGCAGGGCAATCAGCGCGCAGGCCGTCGCGGATATCTGCCTGGAGCGTTTGGGAACGTCGAAGGTTCACGCCACGCGGCATACCTTTGCCATCGCGATGGAGCAGTCCGGAGCAAAGCTCTCGGATATCGGCGCGCGCCTCGGCCACAATGACCTCAAAACAACGTCCGATTACATGAAGCGGCTGCACAGCGCCGAGAATAGCTATGCCGGCCAGGTAGAATCACTGTTCGGCATATGATTGCTCAGAGAGTAGAATCAATGGTAGATTACCGAGACACTTGCCTGTGCATGATCGCCGTCTTGCAGCAGCGCCTCGACGCGGGCAAGTGGAACGTAGATTACACGTGCTGGGAAACTGCGCAATAGGGAAAGTGAGAAAACGTTGTAATGGAAGAGCATATCACGATTCAGCTTCAAGGCGACGAATGCACGGTGAGCATACCGCCCGATTCGTATTACCGGGTGAAGGTACCAACGCACAACATCATTCTTGATGCTGCCGGGGATCGCCGATTTCCTGTACGCACGTCTGCTACGTTCGCGCTTCCCGTCGGCGAGCAAATTCATCTTGATGTGTACGGCCCAGGCGGCGAAGGCTATCTGGCCTCAATGGATGTTCAGAGAGAAACGAGCGGGCTAGTTGAGCATCAAGGGTTGAACAACGATATCGCTATTGAAATCAAGGCATGACACTCCCACTGCTACAAGCTCCGTTTGCGCGCACGCCACGCGCCAGAATGGCCTTGAATCACTCAGAGGATACCAAACCACGCAGGACGCCAAAAACACCGCCCTGGAGGCTTTTTTTCGTGTGATCGGCCTGGCATATGCCCTGACATATGGCCTTCAATATCCCCTGCGCGAACTGGCAGGTGTCGCGCGTGCCGCCGTCTCTGCTGGCGCGGCCTGTTCTGGCTGCGCAGCGTATCGAGGCCCGCGAGCTTCCAGCTTTCGACACCCTTCTCTTTCTTAGCTATCTGCTTCTCAGATCTTCGCCAGCATAATCTGCACGGCGTCGGCGCGCCGTCCCACAGAGCGATCTTTGGCGTGGGCCTCGCGTGCCATTTCCAGGGCTTTCTTGATGCGCTCATCGGGAGTGTAGTACCAGATGACTGCATAGGCGGGTTGGTGCGTGTACGGATTGTGAGCGAACAGAAGGGACTCCATTTTGTGGAAGAGGTCGTCGGGCTTTTTCTGCGTCAGTTCGACTTCGACGGCGACATCGCCATCCTCGGTGCAAACAATGCCATCCGGGATAGGGCGGGTGTCGCGCTCTCGCTGTGGCGCCGAGTACAGCCCGGCGCGGATGGCTCGCTCGCTGATCCAGGTGCGGGCGTCGCACTCGATGCGCAAGCGCACGGTGTTGACGGCGTGGATGTGGCGCAGACGACTGATGGCAGGCGGTATGGGCTTGTAGCCAGTGAGATCATAGGCGGCGAGGCCCGCGCGGGTGAGCCAGAGCCAGGGCGGCTCATTGGCAAGGAATTGCTGATAGCCGATCCAGCCGGCACGCCGCCAGCGATCCACCACCTGGCGCACGGCGCTTTCGCTCAGGCCGGAAGGTGACACGCCTGGGCCAGGATAGCGGGCGGCCAGATCCACGACCTGATCGAAGCGGGCGGCATACATCTCACCTATCCACGTGAGCAGGATCGTGTCGCGAGGCGTGGCCTTGACGCTGCCTTTGTCATGTCGCAGGCGGCGCGGCTTGTTGGGTTGTGCGAGCGTTGAGTCTTTCGTCATAGGGCATTCGTTCCATCATGGTTAGTACGAAGCGAGAGTGCTGTCGGTTAGAACAAACTATCGCTGAGAATGCCCTGCTGGCATTGCGATCTGCGCGAGAATGCCTCTGAATTGCATAGAGAGACCCAAACCACGCAGGCAGTCGAGAATCGCGTTGTAGCGCGCAAAAAGCGCGAACGCTGGCCAAGGGTATTCTTTGCCAGCGTCTTCATTTCCTGTTTAGATGTCCATACACAGCATCAAAGGCCCAGCTCGTAATCTCTGCGCGCCTCAGAGATTACAGCCACACCTTCATCCCAGCTCGCAACTTCACGCGCCTGGTGAACCATGATTCTCCGTCGCGAATAAACCACCAGACGCCGCCGCTGGCCTCCACATAGCCGTCGATCCAGCCGCGGCCACGACGCAAGTAGATTGCGCGGCCATTGCTGAGGACCGGCCCATGCGGGCAGCCCAGCGCAAAACGGCCAGGGCAGCGGCAACTGCGATGCAAGGTGAATATCAGCTCGCACATTACAGCCCTCCATAGCGACTGGTGAGCAGCTGCACGCCGCTATCCGCCGGCGAGACTAATTCCCTGAGATAGACATCGGTCATGTCCAGTGAGGCGTGTCTGAGCAACGTTTTGATTTCGTGGACGCCCTGGCCTGCTCTATACCGGGCCGACGCCGCGGCATGGCGAAAGCTGTGTACGGTGACGCGCTTAGGGTCAAGCCCAGCACGTGCTGCATAGCGTTTGGTCGCGCTCCAAATTGCTTGATCTGAGAGCTGCCGGCGCGGATCGCGCCCGCCCTGTCCATGATAACTGCTATCAGTGGTGAAGATAGGATCGTCGGCTTGTATCGAGGCGCGCCGCCCGTCAGCTTCCAAGTAGCGTATGATTGCCTGATAACAAATCTCTGGCAATTCGGCAGCGTCATCAATTCTACTCTTTCCTTTGCCGCGCCAGTGATAGAGGTAGCCGTGTCGGCTGCGTCCGTCGCCCTCGACAAACGTCGCCTCCTCGATTGCGCCCCAGGTCAACGAGCTAATTTCGTGGCGACGGCGCGCACACCAAAAGTAGGTCAAGAAAAGCGCTCGATACTTCAATCCCTGCACAGTGGCCGGGTCAATGGCCGCAAAGAACGCCTGCAGCTCGTCGTCCGTCAGTGAGCGGTAAGGTGGGCGCTCGCGTTGAATTGAAGCGATGCTCGATGTAGGCGGAAGATGTCCCAATAGAGGCTGGGGTCTGCCTTTTTCGTCTGGGACGCCATAATCCCTGGCGAAGGCATAAAACGATTTTATCGCGGCCAGGCGATTATTCTGCGTGCCAAACTTTACGGCGCGGCCTTCGCGCCCGGCGCCTTTGCCGGGGCTACGCAGATAGGCTAGAACGTCCTCTTTCGTAAACTGGTCCGGCGTTTTGGGCTGGCTTGCCAGGTAATCTTGCAAAATGGCCCGGTAATGAGCAAAGGTACTTTGCGAGCCTGTGCGCTCATGGGTGCGTTGAAGAAAATCAGCGAGGCAGCGGCCCCAGGAGCTGTCAGGTGTGAAGGGAAGTTTTTGCATGTTCACGTTCACAGCCCTCCAAATCGCGACTCGAACGCCGCGACGCCCGGATCGGCGGCGCTGTTCAACTGGGCGAGGTAGATGTCAGTGGTGGCCAGGGATGAATGTCTCAACAGGCGTTGTATTTCACGCACGTCATGCGTGAGATTAAAGCGTTCGCGCGCGCATGTGTGACGAAAACTATGCGTGGTAATGCGATGCTGCATTCCGATAGTGCGCGCGTAGCGTTCGATGATCTTGCCTGGAGCGTGAACATCAAGCGGCTGGGATAGGTCATAGCCGCCGCGGCCGGGGCGATCTTCGCACTTCGTAAAAATGGGATCGTCCGGCCCGATTGTTGCCAGTCGCCCGGCGGCGCGCAAGTAATCATCGATGGCCAACTTGACGCATGGTGCAAGCTCGGCGCGATCCGGCGAGCGCGATCTGCCCTTGCCGATAAAGGTATACTGCCAGCCCGGACGCTGCACGCCGTCCTCGACAAACATTACCGGTTCGATGTCGCGCCAGCGTAAGCGGATAATCTCGGCTCGCCGGCGCGCCGTCATGAGGTAGCACAAACACAGCGCATAGTCGCGCTTGCCCCGGATCGTATTCCTGGGGATCGCCGCAAAGAACTGTCGCAGCTCGTCAGGCGTGAGTGCCTTGTAGGGCGCGCGGCCACGATTGAGCAGCCGAATATTCGTCGTCGGCGGTGTGCCACAATAGAGCGCAGCGGGCGCGCCGTCTGTGCCAGCGACGGCGAAAGTCAACGCATACTTAAACCACGATGCTAAAATGGTGAGACGGTTGTTCACTGTGCCAGCGCTGGGCGGCTGCCCCCGGCGCTGATTGCGACGACAGGGCGCAAAGATGAAGTTCTCGATGTCTTCGCGCGTGTAATCCGCCGGCGGTTTGGGATTACTGCTCAGGAAGGCGATCAGAACGTTGCGGTACTCAACGCGGCTGCCAGTCGAGCCGGTGCGCGCCTCGATCTGGTCGAGGAAGTGCGCGGTACACCTGAACCAATCGGAATCCGGGGCAAACGGTAGTAAGGCGGGTTGCTGCATAAAAGCTCCTTTCGCAATGAGCGGAATCCCTATACGAAAGGTGCTATCTGTGATAGGATTGCTTTCGCAGGGTTCGCTCTGCACTGAGCGGTCAGTCTCTAGGTTTGCAGCTGAGGGACTGGCCGCGCCGTCATTTCAGTTTCAATACATCTTCTTATATGATGTATTCTCGGATGGCTTGTCAGGCCGATTTAACTATTTCCTCCCTCTCCAAATTGCTTTAGCCAGCGCGGCAAAGTAAAGCAGTAGTCGCATACGACGCTATCCGGTAGGGTGATGAGTCCGGCTTTGCCGATTGTCCGATGGCACGAGGGACACACAACCGGCGTGTAATCATCGTCTGGCACAGACGGATGAACCGCCAAGTGCGCAGCGATAGCCGGTTTCACGCGCTCATAAGAGGCTTGCGCCTGCTGTTCAGGGTATGCTTTTTCATAAAGCAAGATATGATGCTCAATGAGCAGACGCAGAAGATTATGCGCTCGCTTCGCCGACAGCACACACTCGACATGGTTGATATCGGTGATGATTACCACGTCGCCATTGCTTTTTAATTCTGCGCGCCAGTGTGCGTCTAATTCATAGGTGGCCACGGTGGCAGGGAGCTTATCGTTCATCCTTCATCCTCCAGCTTTTTCAATCGTCACACTGGCCGGCGTGGCGCTGTTGTACAGCGTATAGCCGCGATCTTTCAGGCGCGTCAGGCAAACATGCGCGGCTATATCCGCCCAGGACGCGCAGCCATGTAATGCCTCTAGCAGCTCCTGGTCACTCGCCTGGTCTGCCCAGCGCCACCAACCTTGCTCATCGCCAGGGCTACCGACGTAGTACGGTGGCCGCGCCAGGCGCGCGGGTTTGGGCTGCTCGCTTTCTGCTTGTGCGTGCCTTGATAGCCGTTCCTGGTGCAGCAGCAGGAAGCCAGCGAGCTTCATTGCCGATTTTGCATCGAGCTTGATATCCTGGCATGTGGCATTGTCGTGAATCCATATCTCGCCGCCCTCCAGCAGATCGACATATTGCATCTGCGCCAGTTCTCGCTGATCAATCAATTCTGTCATGCTCGTCCTCTTCTTTCCTGCCAGAAATGCCGCGCGGCGCTGCTTTCCAGGCGGCGATAGAAGCCTGATATCCCTCACGATCCTTCCAGCTTGCTGGCCACGCATCCATCAGGCGCGGCCTCTGCGGATCGGCCATGTCCCTCAGCCACACGTACCGGACCTGGAGCGCGGATGGCGGCGCGTTTTTGTACTGCTCATACAGCGCCTCGCCAACCATCGTGCCATATTGCCGGTTCGGTACTTCGGCCAGCAGCAAATGGTTTCCTGCGACGGTTTGCACAATGATGTCAAACTCCATTCTAGTGACTCCCTTCTAAAAACTAGGCTTAGTAAATGTCGGCTTATGCCGCCGCTTCACTTCTCAATTCTTTCAGGTAAGCCGCCGCCGTCGTATGCGAACACCCGGCCAGCTCGCCAGCTTTGCGCGAGGTAATCTCCGGATCGGCGAGGAGGAGCTGGCGGATCGCCTCTTTGGTTTCGACGTCCTTAGCCGCGCTTTTGAACTGCGTCAGAGGTTCGCGGCGCGCGGGCCTCGCCTCGACGATCTCAGGCGACGGCATGGGCGCTGGTGGCCGGTACGCCGGGAGCGACGTCGTAATCTGCTCGATGGCGATGCGAGTAACGGTCTGCGTCATGCTTGCCATCAGCGCCTCGATGCGCGCCTGGCTGCGCCTGTCGAGTTCATCAATGATCGCCTCCATGTCCACTACCGGCGCAGCGGGTGTAATCGTCGCGGCCTGGTCGGCGATGGTGGCTTGCCCTGCGGCAAACATCACCCGAATCAGGATAGAGTAGCCGACGCCGACCGCGCAGCGCGCCAGCATAATCCATTGCATCACATCCCGGTCGAGATGCAACGTCAGCAACGATGCCAGCGTGGTGAGTGTGAGCGCGATGAACGCCCAGCAGGTAATGTACAAGATCGTCGCGTGCGTGTTGCCTCGGGCCCGGGCCCGCGAGGCAACGACGAACGCACCGGGCAAGATGATCTCTGGCGCGGCGATCATGGCCGCCAGGGCAAGGTTATGCAACCACGTCAAAGCGAGCGCCGGTATCCCAGCCTCCAGTATGACGTAGATCGCGCTGAGCAACATCGTCGGCTCGGCCAGGCGCGCCGCCAGCATGAACGCCCAGGAAAAGAACGCGCTGATGAAGTCGAGGCGCTGGATCGCCTGCCAGATCGCCGACCGGCGAGGCTTCAATGTCCCTTGCATCGTCTAAGCTCCCTCTACCTGTTCGCTATTGAGCAAGCCGATAATCGATTGATACTCTTCCCGGGCCCGAGCATATTCAGCAGAACCGCCGGGCGTGACGCCCCAGACTTGCCACACGATATCACGCTGATTATGCCCCTGCGAGCGCAAATCGCGCACACGGCTTACTTTGGCCTGCCATGTCGTTTCAAGTTCCGTTTCAGGATTGCGAATCACCTGAAACGGCGCAGGCGTTTCACGGCCTGAAACGCTGCTGAAACGCGATCCTGAAACGGGTGTCATGAGGCTGGCGACTTCGCGCATATCGCCCGGCGTGGCATAGGGAATCGTCATACGGTAGGTTTCCGTGGCATTGTTGAACAGGACCATCACCTCGCCGACTACCAACGTTGGGCAAAGCTTCGCTTCGCTATTGTCGAGCAGCATCCTCGCCTGTTGCGCGTGCAGCCGGTGAACGAAGGTCGCGGTCATGCTGGCGCGCAGCTCCGTGCCGCCGGTGCGAGATGCCTTACTGATCTGGCCGATAACGATTACCGTCCGTCGCCGTTTGCGCCCGCGCTGCGCCCAATTCTCCAACCCGATTGCCAGGCGCTCCGCGATCGCGCCCCAGCCCTTGTCGCTCATTTCGCCGGCGCGCATAATCGACGTGAACTCATCGACAATCCACACGATAGGGTAATCTCCAGGCGACTCTAATTCACGCTCGGCCAGGGCGATGATGCGCGCCGCGCTTTGCGGATCGCGGGCTACGGGCGCATACAAGGCAAATTCCAGGCCAGCCAGGCGCTGGGTGATACTGTCGTCTTCTTCGGCGTCCGGGTCAATCACGAGCAGCCGCGCGCCATGCAGCACGGCCAGGGCCGCGTAGTACGAGACGGTGCTGCTCTTCCCACTGCCGGACCCGCCGCACACAAAGAAGCTGTGCAGCTTATCCCACTGGCCCAGGCGCGGATCGCCGTCGGTATAGCCCAGGATGGATTGCGGCTCGTGTGGCGCGGTAAGCCGCCGCTGCAGCTGCTCGCTGAAGGTAGGGATGCGCGCCGAGGCAAGCAACTGGCCGGGCGCGTTCTTTTCCTCGGTGACGCGCGCTTCTCCCGGATAGGTGATATGCGGCGCGTAATGCGAGGAGACGTTCTGCACAAAGTTGCCAGACGGAAGCGTGATCACCTGGCCGGAGTAGGGATCGTAAATCACCGGGCGATTGCCCCGTTCGTCAGCGTGCAGGCGCGTCAGGGCCAAATGCTTTTGCACATCATGGCGATCTTGCGCCCGCCTGCGCTCATCTTTCATCGAGGCTAACTCTTCGCGTGCGTGCTGCACGCGCAGCCACGCGAGATAGCCCTTATAGAGGCCAGCGACGATCAGCACGCCGCAGAGAACGATGCCCGCGGCAATGAGCAAGATAATCAGGATGGCCGGCGCTTCTCTGACGAACTCATGCCAGCTGACGATGAGCGCCGCCGCGAAAACGATGAGTAGCACCAGGCCGACGAAAAAGAGCAGCATGGCGGCCAGCGGATTGGTCTCGCCGCGCTCGCGATAGACTTGTAGAGGCCGCTCTTGCATTTCGTTCATGAAACACCTCACCTGGCAGGTTGATGGGAACGCACGACGCGCGAAGCAATTTTGTACAGGAGAAAGCCAACAACGACGATGAAGAGCAGCTGCGTCAAACTGTCCGCGTGGCTGTACGAGACAGCGATCTGGCTGGCAAGTTGACAGATGGAGGTGACAAGCAGCGAACAAACGTACACCGCCGCGGCGAGACTTGCCAGCGCCAGGGCAATCAGGGTTGCCACGCCGATGGTGTACACACTTGCCAGCAGTGTAAAGAGCTTGCCGTTGGGTGTAAAGGTTGTAAAGCCATTGCCAGATGGCCGGTAACTATAAGTCTTACTGTAAAGCATGTTCGTAGCCTTTCCTTTCGCTACTGCCATGCCCTGCTACGTTCGTTAGAAAAGTAGCTGGCATGGCGGACCTGGTTCCGCCTGTCAGTCAGCTCGGCCTTGATGCTTGAACCATCAGGGTCGGGCGCCCAAACCTACGATGAGATACGCCGTACTACATCGCTTTCAGTGAGGCCAGCGAGCTTGCTTTCAGCGATCAAGTATCGCGTGACAACGCGCTTGCCCTCACGTCGCTTGGCATAGGCAAAGCGTTTTCCCTGCCTGCGCCTGGTCACGATATCGAGATACCAGCCACGCGCTTTGAGGAAAGCCGCCAGTTCCTGTTCTGTCACCAATGCGACACCTCACTTTCCGTTGAACTACGTTCCATTGCCAACTGTACACGATTGTCTGTAAAATGTCAAGTCTTTTTAGTCAGTTTTGTAAATATTCGGACTTAACTTTACAGGCATAACGAAACTGGCGTGTAAAGGGTAGAAAAGTTGCCGATAACATGGTACACTTTGCTTAGTCAAATAGTCAGGTTTACAGCTAGTCAAATTATGTCAGGAGTTTACATACATGGCCGATGCCACCAAACAATACATTCCCTGGGCGGAAGGGGCGAAACTCTTAGGATTGAAGCGCAGCGCCTTTTTTTACCTGGTAGAAAGTGGACAAGTCAGAGCGGAATCAGGGCGAGGCCCGCGCGACGGACGCTACAGTTTACAGGATATTCTCGCTATCAAAGAACACCGCTCCAGTGGCAAAAGGCGTTACAAAAAGCATCTTGCACCATTGATGTTTGACTGGTTATCTTCCAACGATATCCCGGCGATCTTGCGCCTCGACCAGGTTGTCTATGACGAAATGTTTCTTGCTGAAGCTGCTGTGTACAAGCAGTGGAGTGAGAAAAATCCTCAGCTCGCAATGGCGGCGTTTGATGCGCGTTCGGATCGGCAAACGATGCTCGCCTATATCGCTGCGCTGCCACTTGATGAGCAAGTGATTTTACAGATTATGCGCGGCGAACGCGAAGAGATCAGCATCACCCAGGATGAGATCCAAACTTACGAGCAGCACGGTCCATACACGCTGCTCGCAAACAGCGCCGTTGTGCATCCGGAGCGGCCGGATCTGCTCCTCAAAGTCCTGCTGCGCATGACCGAATGGTGGGTAGAACAGTTTCCTGAGCGATACGTGACCCGCGTGTATGCGCAGTCAATAAGCGAACGCGGCGATAGAATGATCTCGCACTTTTTCCTGGCTCCGCGCTATGACCTCGCGCCGAATGCCTACATGCTCGACCTAGCGCGTCCTGGCGCATCAAAGATGATCCGCCTGTTTCAGCAGCGCCTCAAGAGCAAAGCGCCATTACCGCCCGAATTGCAAGCGCCGTTCACCTGGCAAGGATCCCACTGAAGAGCAAACACACTTAGCGCGCCGCGAGCTTACCCGCGTGAATGGCGCGCCGGATCGTCTTCTCGCTGTTGCCTTCTTTCGCTGTCTAGACAATGCCTATATGAACAATCATAGCACCTGGTCTAGACAGGATGTCCAACAATCGCGCTAGCGATATCCCCCATACATCCCACAGCTTTGACGTTATGACGTTTCTATGCTATGGTGTTACAGCGTCTTTATTCTTTAACGCTATAGCGTTCAAACGTCAAGACGTTAGAAGGGAGACTTGTGAGAAGCATTAGTATTCTCAATTTCAAAGGCGGCACTGGGAAAAGCTCGCTCGCCGAGAACCTCTCGTATGCGCTGGCAGCACGCGGGCGGCGCGTCCTGGTGATCGATTGCGACCGGCAAGCCAACGCCAGCACTACCCTGCTCGGCGGGTCCCAGCAGCCAACACTTACCAATGTATTGAAGGGCGAGACAACATTGCGAGATGTCGTCAGAGAAGCGCGCCCAGGGTTGTTTGTTGTGCCTGCTGACACGAATCTCGACGAGGCATCGTCACACCTCACTGGAAAGCGCGTAGCATTCTATGCCTTGCGCAAGGCATTAGAGCAAGAAAGCCACGCCTTCAACTATGTATTTTTCGATCACGCTGGAGCCTATACGCCGGTCATGGAGGCGGCGCTGCTGGCCTCAGCAGAAATGCTCATCCCGTGCGAGTTAGAAGCGTATGCCGTGCAGGGGCTGTTTTCGATGTTTGCGAAGCTAGGTGAAACGCTGGTGGATCATGAGATCAGGAACGCTGGCATCATTCCCTACAATGTCGATATCCGCTATGCAATGGCAAAGCAGTATCTTCTCGAGCTGCGCGAGCAGTTCGGCGACCTCATCACGCCGCCGATCCGCACGGATTCCCTTGTGCCAAAGGCGCAATCGGTGCAGCTGACGGTTATGGAATATGAGCAAGAATACAAAGTGAAAAGCCGCGCTGCTGAAGATTTCATGCGCCTGGCTGCATTCATCGATGGAGGGCAGCCATGAGTGATGAGCAAAAGAAACCGGATAAGCCGAAAGTCGGCGGCATTATGCGCCAGAATTTCACCAGTATCGGTGGCAAGAAGGAAAGGACAGAAGAAGTGCAAGCGACTGTAACACAAAAACGTCAAGACGTTAAAACCTCAGAAGAAATGGAGCGGCAGACCGTGTGGATGCCGCGCCGACTGCGCACACGGTTGAAAGTCTATGCTGCGCTCCACCAGGATGATATCAGTGGGATTATCACGCGCCTGGTCGAGAACTTTCTGAATGACGCTGAGCGAGGGCAAGAATGAGCGGAGCAATATTCGGAATAATCGCGTCGCAGCGGCGATTCTGAGCGAGCAGGTGAATCACACGGCTGATCGCGGCGAGGCGGCGTGTTGCGCAGAGCGTCAGGGTAAACACGGCATTCTCGACGGGTATGCTATCCTGGCGGCATTGATAGTTTGATAGTCCTGAGCAATCCGCCTCGACGCATCCAACGGAGATCAGGCGAACCATCATGCAGCGCCCCGACTCGACAGCCGGGGCGCGTTTTCTTTGCGCGCGTGGCAGCTCAACGATCGTCAGCGGCTTTCGTGCTGCGATGGCGGCGCAGATTGCGGATCATCGTTTCGATGATCGGGATGCAGCCATGCTTTATTTTGAGAAGAATGTCGCCTTCTTCGGCATGGGACATAATGACCCCTTTGGCTTCATTGATATCTCTGGCTTCATCGACGGAGAGGTACGGAAGATGAAAAACGGCCGTTTTGTCGGTATCACTGCACAGCATCAAACAACCTCCACGGCATAGAAAGACATCGGTTCGATGCTGTGCAGTATAGCACAGTTCACGCGCGACGTCGCCAGGAGTGCGATGTGACCGCTACGCTATCCGGCGCATTGCGCCCTGCAAAAAAAAGACGACATTTCATGACATTTCCCGCCATTTTCTGCCGTTTCCTGCCATTTTTGAGCGTTGCACAGCAGTTTTGCGACGTTTTGCGCTCTCAAAAATCTCAAAAAACTCAATTTAGCCATCGATGCGCCGCGAAAAGAGCCGCTGAGTATCGATTTGCGGCTGCAGTGATAATCTCCGCCTGCTCCGCCATGCGCAGTTCGTCTTCGCGGCGCGTGCGTTCCGCCTGGAAAAGCGGATCCGCGATCCAGCGCCGCGCCGTGCGTTCACCGGCGCCGACGATCTTCGCCGCGGCGACAATCGATTGTCCTTTGAGCAGCTCCTGGAGAAAGAGTTCCTGCTTGCGAGAAAGCCGCTCTTTTTTTGTCATTACGCCTGCTCCATATCATCCTCGCGCGCGAAGAAAAAATGCGCTCATTTGCGCTCATTTGCGCTCATTTCCTGCCAGCTCCTGCCATAATATCACCTGCGCGCGCGTAATGGGTGTTACTTTGTTACTTTCGTCTTTCTGTGCGCGGGGCTGTCAGACATCGCCGAGCGGATACCGGCGCTCGATATCATGCATCCATGCCTCGAAGTGCGCAGCGACGATGGCCTGATAGCGAGCGGCGAACGCGGGATCGCGTTTGAGCCAGGCGTACAACGTACCCCGCGCCACGCCGATCATCTGGCAGACCTGGCTCACGTTGCCAGACATCTCATACTGGCGCAGAAACCTGCGCTTGAGACCGCGGCGCTGGCCACGCTTGATTCGCTGACCTCGCGATCGCGCGTGTGGGTGTCCAGTTTGTCCAGATTGTCTTTCTGCGTGCGGAGCCACGGCATCATACTCCCAAAAATGACCGGCCTTTTCAGGACAGCAGACCGCCTGAAAAACGCTTATTTTTGCGCCTGGTGCTGGCGGTACAGCGCCAGCAATTGTTCAATTTTTTCTTTCCTTTCGCGCACATTGACCGCGTCATGCCCAGACAGCGCAAGCCAAAAATCGCGATCCTGCAATGCAAAAAGCCCGCTCAAATCGCTGACCCACGGCATGACGCGCCGAATCATCATGGTATCTAATTTTACCCGCTGAGAGCCATCTGTCTGCACCGCATCAAACCAGGTAATGGCCGCTTCGAGAAGCCGCGTCACCTCGTTCTCCAGCGGTACGACGTTGCCAATGCGTCGCTGCAGCGCTGGCCACTGGCCGAGCTCGCCGCCAGCCTCGGCCACGAGGTCCTTCAGCGTCTGCTTTGCCGAGTCCAGCTCTCGCTGCTTCAGCGCGATCTGCGTCTGGGCAGAGTCGATACGCAGCGCAGCGTCCTGGTACATCGAGTTGCCCCAGTTCTCAAATGCCTCTGCGCGCACGTCTCTTACCGACTGGCGCTCGTGCGCGATAGCAGCCAGACGCTCCTGGGCCTGCCCTTGTTCTTGCAAAAGTTTGGCCGTCTGGGCAGCGCTCTTTTCTTGAAGCTGCCTGGTTTTCTCTATCTGAGCCGCCAGTTGCTTTTGCGCATTGCTGAGGTGCTGCCGCTCCAGTCGCGACGGCGAATCAAGGCCGGCAAGGGTTCCTTCGGCCAGACCCGCTGCGGCCTCCTCCCGGTCGAAGGCGCGTTGCAATTGAGCAACGGTGTCCCGGGACGTTTGCTCTTCATGAAGAGCCGTCTCGACGCGGGCCTGGATCGCCGCAAGCTCTGACCGAATGGCGGCGAGCTGCGCCTGCGCATCGGTTTCGGACTTGTCGAGCAAACGAAGGCGGGAATCGGCCTTCGCAACAATCTGCTCGGCTGCTGTTAATGGTATGGTCGCCATGATGTCCTCACTTTCAACTATGCTCTCTATTTCGTAGCACCTTCTACGCGCGTAGAGGGTGTCGGATATGTCGGATTCGTGCCAGCTTCCCGCGCCTGGTGGGCCAGGGCCTCCGTCGCGAAGGTTGGCAGCTGCGCGCCATACTCGACGAGGGCTAGAAGCCCATACCACCTGTCTATAGGAAACCTGTAATCTAATCCATTCAGCGCCGCCAGCGCAACGCTCGGATTCTTTGCCGTCTGCGCAGCCACCTGGACCAGCACGCCGAACGCGCCTGGCGGGCATTGCTCGACCGTGCAGATCGCGCCGTCCGGTGTGACACAGAACAACTCCATAGCCTGATAGTACGTGACCTCCGGGGCAACATGCCCCTGATTACTGCCGCTCATCGGGTTCTCTCCTCATGCGCTTGTCATGTCGAGTGCAGCGTCGAGTTCGCTGCACTTTTCACAATAATACCGCCCGTTGCCGGCATAGCGCCAGTAGCGCCGGTGATCGCTCACAACGCAGAGCCGAGCATCGCCAGCTCGCAGCGCCGCAGCCAGGCGTGTTCTTTCTCGATAAATCGCCCGGCTCAGGTTCATCGGCAGCGGCTTTCCCGGCGACCAGGCCGCAACGCCACGACGCTGATCGTAGCAGAGAATGACTCGATGAGCCGCCACAAAGTTCATCGCCTCGTCGAGCGACAACGGCGGCGATGCCGGCGCGGCGTTCGCGCGTCGGCGCGGTTGCTGCTGTTCGCTCATGATTGCACCTCTGGTAAGATTTCGGGATGGCAATAGACACATTCCCACTTCGCAACACGCCCGCCATCACGCACAACCGGCCACCAGCCGCTATCACCATGATCGCCTTCACAGCCACGCGAAGGCCGAACTATACCGTTTTTGCCAAGATATTCAGCCTGGGTTTGATACTGTTCACTTTCAAAATCGAGTGAAGGTAATGAACGTAATGAACATGAATTCAGGGTTTTTTGCCTTGCCTCTACGCCTCGTGATGAATCCTGGAATTCATGTTCATTACGTTCATTACCTTCATTACCTTCATCGGAATCAGAGCGTTCTAACCCTGTCGGATCATTCTCAGTGGAAAGCAGGCCGATGCCATGATAGACATAGCCAACGCCAGTGCGTGTGGAATGCAAGCCGCGCTCGTTCAGTCCCTTTTTGAGTTCTGCCGCTTTGTACACCTCGCCGTTCTGCCCACACCACCACTCATACCGCTCTTGCAAGTGCTTTGTTCCTGCGTCGTATTCCTTGCCCAGGACACACTCGCTCTGCAAGAAGTTCGCAACGGTATCCATTTCTGCCTTGTAGACTTGTGTGGCATTGCGCACAATGGCAGGCACGTTCAGGCGCCCTTGTTGATACCAGGAGATGCAGCCCTGAACCAGCCAAGCGAAAATGCCTTCGGCTTCAGCAGCGAGCTTGTCGCCCAGGTGTTTATCTATATGTTGATCGTCGATGGTGACTGAGAAGGGGATGAAGTGAACGCGCCGCCACATACCCTTCGTGGTATCCTTCACCACTGGCTTATGGTTGACGGCGAGCCAGAGCGTGCATTCTGGCATGAATTCAAATTCGCCTTCGTATTTGCGAGCTCCTCGGAGCGGTTCTTTGCCTGTTGCCTTTTTGACAAACGCCTCATTCAACCGGCTGCCTATTGTGTTCTCGGAGGCGGTCACAAAGCGCGCGCCGTAGAGTTCAACAACATCGTATCTGGCGCTGTCATTTTTTCGTGTCTGGAATGTTTCGATGTTTGCGGCCATTCCGTACGCGCCCAGGATGATACGCACGCATTCTAACAGCGTTGTTTTCCCGTTGCTGCCGCCGCCGTGGCAAATGAACAGGCATTGTTCGCTGATATCCCCAGATAACGACATACCCAGCGCCTGCTGTAGGAAAGTGATCAGGTCGCGATTACCGTCGAAAATGGTATGGATGAATGCTCTCCATTGGTCGCATGATGCTTGTGGGTTATAGTTCACGGTAACGCAGCGGGTCAACAGATCTTTTGGATTATGCGCGCGCAGCTGCCCCGTTCGGAGATCAAGCGTTCCGTTCTGACAGTTGATCAGGTGAAGGTGCGTATTAAACTCGCTGGGAACGGCGGGTAGCTCACTTTTCGCGCGGTCGAGCAGCGCGCGCACTGCCCTGTTCGACTCGCTGGCGACGGCATGTTTGACGATAGCTTTTCGCTTACCATCATCAGGTTCTGCCGCAGCCTCTTGGTAGATCGCTCGTACCGTTGCCTTAGCTAACTGGTCTACTTGCCCGGCTTTGTCGGTATCCCAATATTTCCCAGTGAACACCAGCCAGGTATTCCAGACTTCACTCCAGCGAACGCGGTCGTGATAGCGCGCAGCGAATCGTTCAGCATTGCCAAGATCGGTGAAGTTAAATGGGCGGCGTGCCCCGGCTGTCGTTGCGCTATTGCTGCTGTGATTGCCGCCGTCGCCCTGGTTACTTGTTTGTGGCAGTGCAATCGTATCGTGCGGAGCGGAGCGCGGCTCTCTCATGCCAGCAGGGATCGCGCTGCCGAGCGTTCCGTCAATTTCGCGCTCGTCGAGTCCTGCTTGCAGCGCCGCTGCTTTGACTTCGTGTTCCACTGTCGATTGCGATAATTCGCCGCCGGCGATGAGTTGACCCAGTGCAAAGGCAGAATTGTTTAACTGCTGGTTGCGTGCGCCTTCGCGGGTTCGTGCGAGCTGATCGCATTCTCTTTGCAGTGCCGCCAGCCCATAGGGTGTATCGCTGCTGTTGGGTAAACCTTGTGTAACTTTTGACTGAGGCGCGCGGGGGCTTTGTTGCTTGCGCTTCTCGGCCTTGAACACATCGCGGCGGGCTTTGACTTCACCGTACAGCGTAGTGAGCGCGGTCTGGCAGTCTTCTATGCTATCCGGTGTCCCTGGTAGCTGCTTACCGGTCCAGGTGAAGTAGCGCCCATGATCGTACATCTCAATGCGGCGCTCGCCATCAGCTTCGATGTCAGCATGGATGTTTGCAGGAATGTTGCCAGAAATCCATAGGTGAATGCCGTGGCCGCTGGGAGAATATTCGGCATAGGAGCTGAAGCGCTGTAGAAGGTCGCTGGCCCAGGGCGAGATGTTACCTTGTTCATC